>Ga0315540_10000616_pt1 | contig 20238 bp, 19 predicted proteins | sample SalMarSW160110MG_FD_203677 | JGI IMG/M metagenome (GOLD analysis project Ga0315540, IMG submission 203677) | Salt marsh sediment microbial communities from the Plum Island Ecosystem LTER, Massachusetts, United States - Salt Marsh Sediment SW1601-10 ...
TGGCCTGTGGAGCACCATCGGCGGCCTCATCGACCTCTTCACACCGCAGGAATGCGCAAACTACTTCGCCGCCGCCGGATACGATCCGGATTAAGCCGAATCCGCTCTAGCGTCTCTTTTCTTTCAATCGCTTGTCAACGCTTTGTCAATAACAAAAATGGGTTGCGTTTGAGCGCAACCCATTGATAAAAAATAATTTTATATAGATTTGATTTAGCGCTTGGAGAACTGGAAGCTGCGGCGGGCCTTGGCGCGGCCGTATTTCTTGCGCTCCACCACGCGGCTGTCGCGGGTGAGAAAGCCACCTTTCTTGAGCACTGGCCTGAGGGTCGGCTCGAAATAGGTGAGCGCCTTGGAGACGCCGTGGCGCACGGCACCCGCCTGACCCGACAGGCCGCCGCCGGAGACGGTGCACACCACGTCGAATTCCGTCGCGCGCTCGGCTGCCACAAGCGGCTGCTGGATGATCATGCGCAGCACGGGGCGGGCGAAATAGATATCGGCCTCGCGCCCGTTGATGGTGAAGCGGCCGTTGCCGCGCTTGATCCACACGCGGGCAATGGCGTTCTTGCGCTTGCCGGTGGCATAGGCGCGGCCCTGGGCGTCGATCTTGGGTTCCGGCAGAGCTGCCTCGGGGGTGATCCCCATGGCAGTGCCCAGGTCTTCCATGGAAGTGGTTTCTTCGGCCATGGTGTCAGTCCCTCAGGGTGTTCTTGGGATTAAGCGCGGCGATGTCCAGCTTTTCGGGCTGCTGGGCGGCATGGGGATGCTCGGTGCCGGCATAGATGCGCAGGTTGGAAAGCTGGGCGCGGGTGAGCGGACCGCCCGGCATCATGCGCCGGACGGCGGCTTCGAGGACGCGTTCGGGAAAGCGCCCGTCGAGGATCTGCTCGGCCTTCCTCTCCTTGATGCCACCGGGAAAGCCGGTATGCCAGTAATAAGTCTTGTTCTGGCGCTTGGCGCCGGTGAGCACGACTTTTTCGGCGTTTATCACAATGACATTGTCACCGCAATCGACGTGGGGAGTGTAGATCGGCTTGTGCTTGCCGCGAAGGCGGGTGGCGATGAGCGCGGCGGCGCGGCCGACAACCAGCCCCTCGGCGTCGATCAGCACCCATTTCTTGTCGATCTCGGCGGACCGCGCGGAATAGGTTTTCATCGAAGAGTCCTGTCCAGGGTTTGAAGAACGTCACACCGCCGTCCGGGAACCGTATGGTGCGGCAGTCGGCGGTCTCCTAGCGCGAGGGCCCGCCGCCGTCAAGCCAATAACTTCCAGGAATGACGAAAATTCAGCAATGATTGCAAAGTTTTACGTTTGCGGTATCCAAATACCTCATTCCCACTCGATTTCCGGTGACATGTAATAGGTCGTCTGTGCGTGGGCGACCAGGCGCCCGTCATCGGAGGAAATGCGGGCATCAATGACCGACAGCACGCGCCCATGCTTGAGGAGATCCACCGCACACACCAGATCGCCGGCCTTGGGCTTCCTGAGAAACGATATCTGCAGGTTGGAAGTGACGCACAGCCGCGCCGCTGAGCCGTGCAGGGCCAGCAGCATGAAATAGGCCGAGACATCCACCAGTTCCATCAGCGTCGGCCCCGAGACCGTGCCGCCGGGCCTCAGGTGGGCATCATCGGTCCTCTGGCGTACAGTAATCGAGGTTTCGGTGATGTCGTCGATGACATACTTGCCGGGATCGTCGAAGGCCTGGGGAAATTCGACGGTGAGGAAGGCAAAAATCTCCTCGGCATTCCATTTCAGTCGCTTGCTCATGGCCTCTCAGCTCGACTATTGCCGCTACGGGCAAACCCCGGTTGCCGGATGCGCCTTCACCTGCAATTATTGCCCGTACGGGGTGGCGCGATACCGGAGACGGCCCGCATGCGGTCAAGGGCGGCACGGATTGTCTTGGGCTTGTGCCTCATGGCTCTCACTGGCGCAATCCCTGTTTCGAAGACGCTGGCGATACCCCTGAAGGCCCCGTCGCCCTTGCTGCCCGGTAAGGGACAACATGACGGCGGCGTGATGTTTGCCGTTGTGACGACGTCACTGTCGGTTCCCGGCGACCCGGAGCACGGCAAGTCGGATTTCATGGGGGCCAGCGACAATGGCGACGAACCTGCCCCCATCCCCTATACCGACATGCCGGTGGAGCGTAGCGTCGAACTGACCCTTGCTGCCGCGCGCCGGGCGCTCGATGCCTATGCGGCGGTGCGCGAACGCTATATCGGCGATGATCTCGACCATTACCCGACGCTGGAGGCCTTTGCGGCAGCCAGTCCGCAGGGACGGCGTTTTGCCGCCGACATCGTCTCGTACGGCTTTTCAGGCGTGGGCGAATGGAATAGCGTCATCGTCTCCATCGGCTATGCCCTCGATGCCATGGTCGACAATACCGAGCGGGACATTCTTGCCCAGATCTCGCGGGTTGCGCAGGACAAAACCATTAGCCCGGGGAAACGCGCGCGCATGATCGCCAACCTGAAAGCCCAGTTGCCTTCGGAGAACAACAAGATCATCGTACGTCAGCTCATTCTCGATCCCCTCTACCGCGACAAGCTTGCACTGCTTGCCGTCTATGAATAAGTGAGAGCCATGCCGATCCACGCCGCCGCCGAAACCGCCACTGCCGAGCCCACCGTGCTGCGCGAAGATGCCGACGGCATCGCGCGGCTGGTGCTCAACCGGCCCGCCCAGCGCAATGCCCTCAACCAGACGATGCTCGAGCGGCTCCTCGCCGAAATCGCCGCCGTTTCGGCCGACGATGAGGTTCGCTCCGTCATCATCGCCGCCAACGGCCCGGGATTCTGCGGCGGCCACGATCTGCGCGAGATGACCGATCACCGCGGCGATGCCGACGGTGGGCGCGGCTATTACGAAAAACTGTTCGAGACCTGCTCGGCGTTGATGCTGTCGATCGTCCGCTCGCCAAAGGTGTTCGTGGCCGAAGTGCAGGGCATCGCCACCGCCGCCGGCTGCCAGCTTGTCGCCACCTGCGATCTGGCGGTGGCCAGTTCGGCGGCGCGGTTTGGCGGCAACGGCGTCGATTCGGGGCTGTTCTGCACCACCCCCATGGTCGCCCTGTCGCGCAACCTGGGGCGCAAGAAGGCCATCGAAATGCTGACCCTGGGGCGTTTGATGTCGCCGGAAGAAGCGCTCGCCGGCGGGCTGATCAACCAGGTGGTGGCCACCGATGCGCTGCAGGACGCCGCGCGCGATATCGCTGCGGCCCTGGCGCGCAAGTCGCGCGCCGTATTGGCGCTGGGCAAGAAGGCCTTTTACGAGCAACTTTCCATGCCGCTGGACGAGGCCTACCGCCACACCTCGCGGGTGATCGTCGAGAATATGATGATGGAAGACGCGCAAGAAGGCATCTGCGCCTTTCTGGAGAAGCGCAGGGCCCACTGGCGGGACGCCTGACACAGATGGACCATGACAATTATTCCGCCGACTACATCCGCCACGTCCTCACCTCGGTGAAATCGATCGCGCTGGTGGGGGCTTCGGCCAACACGGTGCGTCCGTCCTTCTTCGTGCTGAAATACCTGCTGGACAAGGGCTACGAGGTCTTTCCCGTCAATCCCGGCATGGCCGGCAAGGAAATCCTCGGGCGCCCCGTCCACGCCAGCCTCAAGGGCATTCCGGTTACCATCGACATGGTGGACATCTTTCGCAATTCCGAAGCCGCCGGTGCCATCGTCGATGAGGCGCTGAGCCTTAGTCCCCTGCCCCGCGTCATCTGGATGCAGCTCACGGTGCGTAACGATGATGCCGCGGCCCGTGCCGAGGCGATGGGCCTCAAGGTGGTGATGAACCGCTGCCCCAAGATGGAATACGGCAAGCAGTCGGGGGAATGGGGCTGGGTGGGCGGCAATTCCGGCATCGTGTCATCGAAGCGCCAGACGCTGCACGCCTCCGGCAAGCTGCAAAGCCTCGGCCTTGCCCCTTCACGGAAATGACCGCAGGCATCGACCGGCCACTTGATCTGTCCTCATCATACGGCCCATATGACCCTTTCAAGTTTGCATAAAGGAGGAAAAAGACATGAGCGAACAGCCCCACGGTTTCGACACGCTCGCCATTCATGCCGGCGCCCAGCCCGATCCCGCGACCGGTGCGCGCGCCACACCCATCTACCAGACCACGTCCTATGTCTTCGAGGACACCCAGCATGCGGCCGACCTGTTTGCGCTCAGGGCCTTCGGCAACATCTATACCCGCATCATGAACCCGACCCAGGCGGTGCTGGAGGCCAAGGTGGCGGCGCTAGAGGGCGGCACGGCGGCGCTGGCGGTGGCCTCGGGCCATGCCGCGCAGTTCATCATCTTTCATTGCATGATGCAGCCGGGCGATGAATTCGTGGCGGTGCGGCAGCTCTACGGCGGCTCCATCAACCAGTTCAACCATTCCTTCAAGTCGTTCGGCTGGAACGTGGTGTGGGCCGACATGGAGGACATCGCGAGCATCGAGAAAGCCGTCTCCCCCAGGACCAAGGCCATCTTCTGCGAATCTATCGCCAATCCGGGCGGGCGCATCTGCGATCTCGACGCGGTGGCCAAGGTGGCCGCAAAGGCGGGCGTGCCTCTCGTCGTCGACAACACCTTCGCTTCGCCCTACCTGTGCCGGCCCTTCGAGCACGGCGCCAACATCGTGGTGCACTCGCTCACCAAGTTCATGGGCGGCCACGGCAACTCCATGGGCGGCGTCATTGTCGACGGCGGCAACTTCGACTGGTCGAAATCGGGCAAGTACCCGATGCTGTCGGAACCCAATCCCTCCTATAACGGCATGGTGATGCACGAGACGTTCGGCAACATCGCCTTCGCCATCACTGCGCGGGTCATGGGCCTGCGCGATTTCGGACCGGCGATTGCCCCGTTCAATGCCTTCCTCATCCTCACCGGCATGGAAACGCTTTCCCTGCGCATGCAGCGGCATTGCGACAATGCGCTGAAGGTGGCCGAGTGGCTGTCGAAGGATCCTCGCGTCGCATGGGTGAACTATGCGGGACTGGCCAGCGACCGGCAGCACAAGCTGGCGCAGAAATACTGTCCCAAGGGGGCGGGTGCGGTGTTTACCTTCGGCCTCAAGGGCGGCTACGACGCGGGCGTGCACACGGTGTCCAACGTCAAGCTGCTGTCGCATCTGGCCAATGTGGGCGACACCCGCTCGCTGATCATCCATCCGGCTTCCACCACCCATTCGCAGCTGTCGCCCAAGCAGCTCGAACAGGCGGGCGCCGCCCCCGACGTGGTGCGCCTGTCGATCGGCATCGAGGATGTGGCAGACATCATCGCCGACCTGGATCAGGCCATGGGGAAGTAACGTTGTGAAGGTGCCACAGGGCGGCCGCCAGCACGATCAGCGCGCCGCCCTGATGCGCCAGACCCAGATCGATGGGCACATGGGATAACAGCGTGGCGATCCCCAGCGAGACCTGCGCCAGAACCAACCCCAGCAACAGAACCGCCGAACGGGCGTGGCGCGGCGGTCCGCCCAACGTCACGACGCGCGCCGCGTGGACGGCGACAGCCAGCGCTATCACGTAGGCAAGGGTGCGGTGGTCGAACTGCACGGTCAGGGCGTTCTCGAAGAAATTGTGCCAGATGGGCTCAATCGCCAACAGCCCATGCGGCACCATGCGTCCCTCCATCAGCGGCCAGGTGTTATAGGCCATGCCGGCGTCCAGCCCGGCGACGAAGGCGCCGGCAGCCAGCTGCATCAAGATGAGGCAGACGATGACCAGCGCCATGATGCCGGCGCGGCTGGCGCCGAGACTGCGGCGCGGCTGGCCGATGCCCAGACCGGTCCAGATGAGAGCGACATAGATAAGGGCGGCGACGCTCAGATGGGCGGCGAGCCGGTACTGGCTCACATCGGTGCGGTCGATGAGGCCCGACTTCACCATGAACCAGCCCAACGCCCCTTGCAGGCCGCCGAGAATGAACAGCCCGATAAAGCGCGGCAGCATGGCGCGCTCGATATGGCCGGTGAACCACAACAGCCCCATCGGCACGATGAAGGCCAGGCCGATGAAGCGGCCAAGCAGCCGGTGCGACCATTCCCACCAGTAGATCGACTGGAACTGGGCCAGCGTCATGCCCTTGTTGAGGAGCTGGTATTCGGGAATGGCCTGGTACCGGTTGAAGGCATCGTGCCAGTCAGCGGCGTTCAGCGGCGGTATGACACCCATGATCGGTTGCCATTGGGTAATCGACAGCCCGGAATGGGTGAGCCGTGTGGCGCCGCCGACGATCACCATGGTGAAAACCAGGGCCGCCACGGCGAACAGCCAGGTGCGCACCAGCTTGTTAGAACGATCAACCGCTCGTGGGGCGGCGGCGTATGTGGTCATTTCGGCTCATTCCCTTTCGAGGGCCCTTCGTTTAGCAGCATCGGCGGCGGCGGCAAATGAGCCATCCGCCGCACCGGTTGACACGTTGAGCATCATGTTATCCGAAAAGCGGTGTCCACTTTTCGGCATCATGCTCGAGCATTGCAGCCGATGGGCCGAGCCTGTATTGACCGAAGTCATGGGCCTGCGCACGCGCAAATTCGTCGGGGTCATCGCCACCGTCGTGTTCATGATCGTTTATTCGCTGGTGGCGATGGCGGTGGGCGCGGTGTGGCTCGGCCCCGGGCCGGCCTGGCTGCAACTGGCCTACTATATCGCCGCCGGGCTTGCCTGGCTGCCGCCGGTGATGGTGATCATCCGCTGGATGTCACGGCCGCCCGAGAAAACCTGAGTTTCAGGCCGCGTCGATCTTGCGAAAGCCGTTCCACAAGGCAAAAGCGGCGCCTGACAACAACACGTCGACGTAGCGCAATTTCTGGTAGCCGCCGTTGAGCGATACCCGCGGCAGCGCCGTCAGGTGGTCGCCATGAGCGCGGTAGACGAGACCCTTGCGGGTGGTGACGGCGGCTTTGAAGCCGGCCTCGGCGATGAGGTCGAAGTCGCGCGGGCCGGCGGACGTGGCATCGCCGTATGGGTAGGAGAACACATCCGGCCGCCGGCCGATCTCGCGCTCGATGCGGTCGCTCGACTGCACGGCTTCGGCCACGGCCATGTCGTGCGACAGCTTGGCCAAGGCATAGTGATGGACGGTATGGGCGCCGATCGAGCACAGGGGATCATCGGCGATCTGGCGCACTTCGTCCCAGTCCATGGCGTCGGCCCGGCACATGGCGTGCAGGTTGATGCCGTGGGCGGCGCAGACCTCGTTGATCCAGGTGCGCTGCATCTCGTCCGGCATCTGCCTGAGCGGCCAGTAGAGCCGTTCGAAGGCGGCCTGCTTGTGGGCATCGGTCTCGGTCACCAGCACGATGTCTTCGCCGTCCAGGCGGGTATGGATGGAATGGCTGTCGGCGATCAGCGCCTCGAGGCCGCGCCACCACAACTCGCAGCGCCCATCGGTAATGGCCGGGGCAATGAAGATGGTGAAGGGGCACTGGTGGTCCTTGAAGATCGGCCAGGCGTGATCGAGGTTGTCGCGGTAACCGTCATCGATGGTGAAGACGGCAAACGGGCGTTCGCCCACCTCGCCCGCCTTGAGCCGGTCGGCCGCCTCGCCCAGCGACAACAGCTCGTAGTTACGCGTCTTCACGAAGTCGATGACCTCGTCGAGGAATTCCGGCGTCACCTCAAGACCGGCATTGGGCGCAAAACCCTCGCCCGAGCCCCCACCGGGGCGCACATGATGCAGCATGAAGATGGCGCCAACGCCGCGGAACGGCGCTCCCAGGAGTTTCGAAGTGCCGGAAAAATACAGAAGATCCATGCTGGTGCGCAGGATCGCGGTCTTGCCCATGGTCAGTCCACCGAAGGAAAAAAGGCTGCGGATCAACCTCACCCTAGCGGCAAAAAATTTACGATGGCTTGCAGATGCGCAACAAAAGTCGCTGCCAGCGTTAGCGGCTCTTGAATGTCAGGCGTTGGCGGCCGCGCGTGCGGTCTTTGGCTTGCCGGAGACCGAAGTGGGGGCGCCGATCTTGATGAACCGGGTGGCAAGAACACCGAGTCCGCGCAGGTGCTGGAGGATGACGCTGGCATCCTGGGAGCGATTGGCAGGCGCAAAAAGCAGGATTCCCTGGCATCTGGTGATCAGGCCGCCGGGAGCGAGATCGTCCTGTGTAACGGCACCAACGTGCAGCAGCACGATGTCGTAGGCTTGTTCCAAGGCCTCCAGAACCATGTCCAGGCGGTGGCCGGTCGGCCTGCTGCCCGGTTCCATGCCCGCTGTCAGGACATGGGCGTTGGATTGGCTATCGCCCACGATAACTTCCGAAAACGACGCCTTTCCGGCCAGCAACTCGGAGAGGCCCTTGCCGGGGGTCACTGCAAAGGGCTTGGCGAGCGGCCACTGGCGGTCGCCGGCGTCAATGACGATGATCCTGGCGCCCTCGCCTGCCACAGCGCGTGCCAGCTCGACGACGGCCTGCGTGGCAACCGCGTCGGTGCCGCCATCACATGCTGTCCCGAAGCGCTTGATGTCGTGACTGCGATGCTGGTCGACCAGCCACGAGGCGAGCGGGCCTACGGCTGCATGAGCAACCGTCTGCCGCCGGGCTGCAAGCTCCTCGCGGGCAAGGGTGAACCCGGACAATCGCTTTGCCGGCGGCCGGGATCCGGCCGGCCCGGCGGGCACATCGAGGAGGCCATCGGGCAATGTGCGACCAGCGAGGGCTGCCGGTGCCGCCTCGGCAGTCATTGAGTCGAAGATGTGGTTCGCTGCCCGCATGACTTCGGCAAGGAAGGCGATGCCGAGCGCCAGAATCAACCCGCCCACCAGGCCAATGGCCACCATCGGGCCGACCTTGGGATAGGAAGGCTGGGCCGGCGGATCGGCGCGGGCGATGACCCGGGCCAGTCCCGGCTGGGCATCGAGGGCAATGCGGGTGCTGGCATCGGAAAAGCGGCCGAGGAAGGTTTCAAGCAGGGTGCGGTTGGCTGCGGCCTCGCGCTCCAGCGCCCTGAGCTTGACCTCGTCCTGATTGTCGACGGAGGCCGTCTTCTTCATTTCGGCGAGGCTTTTGCGCAACGAGGCTTCGCGGGCGGCGGCGAGCTTGGCCTGCTGCTCCAAGCTCTGGACAACCTTCAGCGCCTCGGCCCTGATCTGCCGGTTGAGATCGGCCAATTGGCTCTTTACGCCAATGATCCTGGGATGATTGGCGAGATAGACGGTCGACAGGTCGGCCAGCGAGCGCTTCAGCGCGATCTGTTGCTCGCGCAATCGCTGGATGAGCGGCGAGTTCAAGACGTCGATGGAGTTGTCGACGGTGCCGGTGCTGGCCAGGAGGTCGCGGATCGCCTGAGCCTTGGTCTGTGCCTCGGAGTGCTGGGTCTCGGCGACGACGATCTGCGTCGACAGCTCGGAAAGCTGCTGGCCGGTGAGGGTCGATGTGCTGCCGCCTTTCAACAGGCCGGCCTTGGCGCGGAATTCCTCGACCGCGGCCTCGGAGGCCACCACCTTCCTGCGCAAACTCTCGATCTGCTCGGAAAGCCAGGCGCGCGCCCTTTTGGTCTCTTCGGACTGAACCTCGCGGGTCGCGTTCACGTAGGTTCTGGTCGTCGCATTGGCCAATGCCGCGGCCATGCCCGGATCGAGCGAGGAGGCTTCGACCACGATGACCTTGGATGAAGGGATCTGGTAGGCCTTCACCTTGCTGTAATAGGCCGCTAGGGCACGCTGCTCCGGGCTCTGGCGCCGCGGGTCGGCCTTGAAACCCAGTGCCACGGCAATCCGTTTCAGCAGCCCCAAGTGGACCGGTGTGGCATTGAATTCGGGATTGTCGATGAGATGCAATTCGTCGATCACCCGCTTGGCGATATCGCGCGACTGCATGACCTCGACCTGGCTCTGCACGTCGGCGGGCCCGATCTGTTGCCGGTTGGCGGCACTTTCGTTGGGTTGCGCCCGGTTGAAGGGCGTCTCCAGATTGTCGACCAGCACTTGCGCTTCGGTGGTGTATTTGGGCGTTGACGTGATAGCGACGGCGTAGGCCAATAGGCCGCAAGCGACAGTGACCAGCATGATCGACCAGCGCCGACGCCAGATGCCGGAAAGGACGTCGCGAAAATCCATGGAGATGACCTGAACATCTCCTGGCAGTCGGCGCGCCGGTGCAGACTCTGCTCTCAGTTCCTGGTTTGGCATGTCCGCCTGCGAATCCCGCCGTTTTCCGTGTGGCCTGCGGAGTGACAATGGGTACTCATGGTAACCATTCCCTTAACATTGACCGCAGTGCGACCACCCCTTGAACCACATGCTTAAGCACTTGCTAACCATAGCGCTCTAGGCTTTGCCTCCTGTCCAGTTTGCATCAGGTGGCAAGATTGTGGGTATCCGGTTCTTCATCTTCCTCGCCATGGCGCTGACACTTTCGGCGTGCGGCAATTCATGGGACCAAAATCCGCCGGTGGCAGCGCCGAGCGGCGTGTCGGTCCTCGAAGACGGATCCATCGTCCAGGGCAGCGACATTGTGTCCAGCATCACCCGCGCACCCGTCGTCAACCACAAGGGCACCGTGCCACCCTATGGCAGCCAGGGATTGGCGGCCGCCTATGAATACGGCACCGGCTATCGCATCGGTGCCGGCGATCGCCTGACGATCCGCGTGGTCGGTCAACCCGACCTCTCAAACGACTACCTTGTGGACGGCTCCGGCACCATCTCGTTTCCCCTGATCAACACGGTGAGCATCGCCGGCATGACGGCCGCGCAGGCTGGCCGGACCATCGCTGCCAGGCTACGCAAGGGCTTTCTGCGCAATCCCGACGTCACCGTGCAGGTTACCGAATTGCGGCCCTTCTATATCCTGGGCCAGGTCAACCAGGCCGGCAGCTTTCCTTATCGCTCCGGCATGACCGTGCAGAATGCCGTGGCCATCGCCGGCGGCTATTCATCGCGTGCCAACCAGGGCAAGGTCCTGATCACCCGCAAGATGGCCGACGGCACCCACAGCTTCGAGGCACCGGTAACCACGCAGCTCTACCCCGGTGACATCGTCTATATCCGGGAACGCTGGTTCTGATTGCCGCGATGCCGGCAAGACTTTCCATCATGCATGTCCTGAGAGCGCCGGTCGGTGGCTTGTTTCGCCATGTCCGCGACCTTGCCAGGGCGCAAGCGCTGGCCGGACATCAGGTCGGCATCGTGGCGGATGCGGGCACCGGCGGCGATAGCGCCGAACAGGCTCTTGCAGACCTTCAGGCGCATTGCACACTGGGTATCCATCGTGTGGTCATGTCCCGCCTGCCCGGCCCCGGCGACATGGCGGCCATTGCGCGCATCGCTACCGTGCTTGAGAAGATCCGCCCCACCATCCTGCACGGCCATGGCGCCAAGGGTGGACTGTATGCCCGCCTGACGGCGGCACGGGTCGGTGCCAGCGCCTTTTACACCCCGCATGGCGGGGTTCTGCACTATGCCTGGGGCTCGCCGGCCGGGGCTCTTTTTCTGATGACCGAGAAGATGCTGTTGTCGCGCACGGCGGGGCTGATTTTCGTCTGTGAGTACGAGCGGGCGACTTTTGCGCAAAAGGTCGGGCTTGGCGGGCGTCCGGCCCGGGTGGTGCACAATGGCCTGTGGCCAGAGGATTATACCGCCGCAGTTGCCGCCGGGAACGCCGCTGATGTCCTGTTCGTCGGCGAACTGCGGCATCTCAAGGGCATAGACGTGCTCATCGCCGCTGTGGCCGAGGCCGGTGCGCGGCGCGGCCGGGCGGTCACGGCCAATATCGTCGGTGACGGTCCCGACCGGGCGGCATTGGAAGCGGCGACGCGCCAGGCGGGCCTGCAATCCAGCATCCGGTTTCTCGGCGCCATGCCGGCGGCCGTAGCCTTTCCTCTCGGGCACACAATGGTCATTCCATCGCGGGCCGAGTCGTTTCCCTATGTGGTCCTCGAAGCCATCGCCGCGGGGCTGCCGCTGATCGCCAGTAATGTCGGCGGCATCGGCGAGGCGTTGGACGAAGATGCCCTGGTGCCGCCGGAGGACCCCATTGCCCTGGCCGAAAGACTGCTTTTTTTGCTTGGCGATCCCGCTTCGGCACAGCGTGCCGCCAAGCGCCGGATGGAAGAGGCCCGAATTCGCTTCGACGCAACGGCGATGGGTGCCGCGATCACCAAATTCTACAGCGAAAATGTCGCCTGAGGGGCAGATTCCGGGTGATTGGTCTCGAAGCGGTGCAGTCCGGTAAGACTCCCTTAACCGACACTTCACACTATGGTGAAGAAGCTGCGGTGAGGCATCCTGCTTGCTGAATGACGCCTGACAACAACAACTGTTCCAGATCGAAGCACCTATCATGCGTCATGAAAACTATCGCAAGGGCCGCATCGTCGATGCCAGCGAAATCGACAATCTGGCCACCGTCGCCGAGCCCAAGGCCGCCGTCGACATCCCGGCGGTCGAGGCAGATGCCCCACATTTGCGGGCCCAACTGATTTCACCTGCCGTCATTGCCGGATTGGTACGATTGGGTGAGTCCGTGCTGATCATGAGCTTGTCTCTCGTCATCGCCGTGCAGTACGTCGAAGCCTTCGGGCTGGACGAATTGTTGCGCTACGGCGCCCTGACGCTGGCGGTGGGCTGTGCCTTGCCGGTGATGATGCAAACCGCCGGCCTCTACAGCGTCCGCGCCCTGTTGCGCACCACCGACCAGATGACCCGGGTCAGCGTCGTGTGGTCGATCCTGTTCGCCGGCATTTTCGCGGTGGTGTTCTTCGACAAGGCCGGCGAGGCCTTCTCGCGGCTATGGCTCGCTTCGTGGTTCCTGGGTGGCCTTTCCGCCATGTTCATCTATCGGCTGATCGTGTCGCATCTGGTGCGCCGATGGAATGCCGACGGGCGGCTCGACCGCCGTGCGGTGATCGTCGGCGGTGGACAGCCGGCGGCCGATCTGGTGGAGGCGCTGGCGGCGACCAGAAACAAGGATATTTCGATCGTCGGTCTTTTCGACGACCGCGGCAATGATCGCTCACCGCCCATGGTGGCGGGCTTGCGCAAGATCGGCTCGGTGGCCGGGCTGCTCAAATTTGCTCGCACCCGCCGCGTCGACCTGTTGATCGTCACCTTGCCGTTGACCGCCGAAACCCGCCTGCTTCAGGTGCTCAAGCAGTTGTGGGTGCTGCCGGCCGATATTCGCCTCAGCGCCTACAGCCAGAAGCTGCGCTATCGCCCAAGGGCCTATTCATGGATCGGCAACGTGCCCTTCCTCGATGCCTTCGACAAGCCGCTGTCCGGCTGGGGCGCCTTTCTCAAGGCGGTCGAGGACAAGGTCATTGCCAGCCTCGCCATCGTCGCCCTGTCGCCGGTCATGGCCCTGGTGGCACTCGCCATCAAGCTCGACAGCCGCGGGCCCGTCATCTTCAGGCAGAAGCGCTATGGCTTCAACAACGAGCTCATCGAGGTCTACAAGTTCCGCTCCATGTATGTCGACAAGGCCGATGTCGACGCCCGCAAGCTGGTGACTCGCGACGATCCGCGCGTCACACGGGTAGGACGTTTCATCCGCCGCACCAGCCTTGACGAACTGCCGCAGTTCTTCAACGTGCTGAAAGGCTCGCTGTCGCTGGTCGGCCCGCGCCCGCATGCGACCCAGGCCAAGGCCCACGAACAGCTTTACGATGAAGTGGTCGAGAGCTATTTCGCCCGCCACCGGGTGAAGCCCGGCATCACCGGATGGGCCCAAATCAACGGCTGGCGCGGTGAGACGGACACCGCTGAGAAGATCCAAAGGCGCGTTGAACACGATCTCTTCTACATCGAGAACTGGTCGCTGTTCCTCGACCTGTACATTCTTGCCAAGACGCCCTTCGTCCTCATCGATCCGGAGACAGCCTATTGACCAGCCTGCCCTTCCAGGCCGCCGGTTCCCGGTCATCGCCGCTGAGACTGGGGGCGCTGCAGACGGTCGCCTTGTGGGTGCTGATCTTTTCCGGCTGGTTCGTGATCATCGAGCCGGCGCCTTATGAATTGTTCTTTGTGGTGACGGCGGTGCTGTTCCTGCCCGCCGGGCTCACGGCGGTGCCGGTCATTTCCCCCATGGTGATCTTTCTCCTCGCCTACAACCTGAGCGGCGCGGTGGCGCTGCTGCCGGTTCTGTCGGACCACGCAGCCGTTCGCTTCATGGAGGTCTCCTTCTACATGGGCGTCACCGGCATCTTCTTTGCCATGCTGATCGCCAGCGACCCCTTGCGTCACATGCAGACGATCCGCAACGCCTGGATATGGTCGGGGGTGATCGCCGCCATCACCGGCATGGTGGGCTATTTCAACATTCACGGCATGGGCGAGGCGTGGGCGCCGCTCAGCCGGGCGCAGGGCACCTTCAAGGACCCCAACGTCTTGTCCACCTACCTCATTCCGCCAGCCGTCTTCATCATCCAGGACTTCCTGCTGGCAAAGGCCAGGTGGCGGCTTGCATCGATCGTAGCCCTGCTCATCATCCTCGCCGGCGTGTTCCTGGCCTTTTCGCGCGGCGCCTGGGCCAACGCGGCGGCGTCTGTCCTGTTCCTGTTCTTCCTGACCTTCATCGTTTCGCCCAGCCTCAAGGCGCGCAGCCGGGTCATCTTCATCGCAATCGCCTGCGCCATCGCAACGGTGAGCCTCATCAGCTTTGCGCTGTCGTTCGAGAAGGTGCGTTCGATCTTCGAGATCCGTGCCGTGCTTCTGCAGCCTTACGATGCCGGCGTCACCGGCCGCTTCGGCGACCAGCTCCTGTCGATCCCCATGCTGCTCGATCGCCCCAACGGCTTCGGGCCGCTGCAATATCACTACTATTTCGGCAAGGACACCCACAACGTCTACCTCAACGCCTTTGCCTCCTATGGGTGGGTTGGAGGCTTCAGCTTCCTGGTGCTGACGCTTGCCACCTTCGCGATCGCCTGGCGGGTGATATTCACCGCCTCGCCGTGGCAGTATCACGCCATTGCTGTCGCCTGTCCGCTAATCTTCACCATGCTGCAAGGCGTACAGATCGACACCGACCACTGGCGGCATTTCTACCTGCTCCTGGGGCTCTTGTGGGGTCTTTACGCCGCCACCATGGCGGCGCGCCGGCCGCAAGCGGTGCCGCGCGAGTGAGAACGCCAGCGGGTGCCAATAAATCGTAGCCTCACCGGTTATTTGACACTAGATCAGGATGACTTTGGATCGAATCGATCCAAAGTCATAAACCTGATCGATTCCAGGAAGTTGAGCATGATGTTATCCGAAAAGTGGTTTCCACTTTTCGGCATCATGCTCTAGTTTGACCCCCCGAAGGAGACCGAAGGGGTGGTACGCCGATTAGCTGCAATTCTGGCCGCCGACGTGGTGGGCTATTCCAAGCTCATGGCAGAAGATGAAGCGGGCACGCTTGCTGCGCTCAAGGCACATCGCGCCGAGCTGTTCGATCCCGAAACGGCCAGGCACAACGGCCGCATCGTCAAGCTGATGGGCGACGGGGCGCTGGTGGAGTTTTCCTCCGTCGTTGACGCGGCCGAATGCGCGCTCGCCATCCAGACGTCACTGGCGGCCAGCAACGGCCCGATCAGGTTGCGCATCGGCATCAACCTCGGCGATATCATCATCGATGGCGAGGACATCTACGGCGACGGTGTCAATGTCGCCGCCCGCCTCGAAACGCTGGCCACCCCTGGCGGCATCTGCATTTCGAGCGTGGTGCATGAAAGCCTCGGCAACCGCATCGAGGCCGATTTCGAAGATGCCGGCAAGCATCATGTGAAGAACATCGCGCGACCCATCCGGGTGTGGCATTGGCAGCCCGATGCCGGGGCGCGACAACCAACAGCGACCGCGCCGGCGCTTGATTTGCCGAGCAAGCCCTCCATTGCCGTACTGCCCTTCGACAACATGTCGGGCGATCCGGAACAGGACTATTTCGCCGACGGCATCGTCGAGGACATCATCACGGCGTTCTCGCGCATCAAATGGCTGTTCGTCATCGCGCGCAATTCCAGCTTCACCTACAAGGGCAAGGCTGTCGACATCAAGCAGGTGGGGCGCGAGCTCGGGGTGCGTTACGTGCTCGAAGGCAGCGTGCGCAAGGCCGGCCAAAGGATTCGCATCACCGGCCAGCTTATCGATACCGCGACGGGCGCGCATCTGTGGGCCGACAGGTTCGACGGCGAGCTGGCCAACATCTTCGATCTCCAGGACCGGGTGACGCAAAGCGTGGTCGGCACCATCGAGCCGAAACTGGAGCAGGCCGAGATCGACCGCGCCAGACGCAAGCCGACCGAAAGCCTCGATGCCTACGACTACTATCTGCGCGGCATGGCGGCCTTTCATCAACTCAACCGCACGGCTAACCGGGAGGCGGTGAAACTCTTTTCCCGGGCCTTCGAACTCGATCCCGACTATGCCGCTGCCTATGGCATGGCGGCGCGCGCTCACGCCCAACGCAAGGGCCTCGGCCTGACCTCCGAGGCCGCGGCAGACCGCGCGGAAGCGGTGCTTCTCGCCCGCAAGGCAGCCCGTCTCGGCCGTGACGACGCCATCGCGTTGACCGCTGCGGGGTTTGCGCTGGTGATGTTCGGCGAGGTCGCCGAAGGTGATGCGCTAATCGACCGGGCACTGGCGGTCAATCCCAATCTGGCCACAGCCTGGAACATGAGCGCCTGGTCGAAGGCGCTGATGGGGGCCCCGGAACTGGTTGTGGAGCGGGGAACGCGCGCCTTGCGGCTGAGCCCCCAGGACCTGCAGACATTCGCCATGAAGGCGGTTGTCGGCATGGGCCACTATATGACGGGGAACTACGAAGAAGCCTATAGATGGGCGAAGCCGCCTTGCGCGAGCAACCGATTTTCTACTTTGCCGCCTGTACGATGGCGGCCAGCGCGGTGCGGCTCGGCAGGATGGACGATGCCAAGAAAGCCATGGCGCATGTGCGCGGGATCAATCCGGAATTGCGCATTTCCAATATTCACGAAGCGACAAACTTTCAGCGCCCGGAGGACATGGCGCGCTGGAAGGAGGATCTGGCGAAGGCCGGACTGCCGGCGTGACAGGATTTTTGGCGGCCCCGCAGCGGGTCGACTGTCGCAGCCGTTGGTGATCCTGCACGGTTGTTTACCGCACTGATACCACACCGGGTGTAACGGTCATGCCGATGGCCGCTTGAGGCCGTCACCGGCAGGTCAGGCCCGGGCGCCGCAACCCGGAGGCAGCGAGGAGGGAAACCCCGATGGACCGTTTTACCCGCAGTTTGCAGCTCGCCGGGGCCAGTTGGGCCGTGTTGCGCTCGGATCGCGAATTGCTGTTCCTGCCGCTTTTGTCCTTCGTTTCGCTGCTCTTTGTTCTCTATGCCTGCGTGGTGTTCCTGCGGGTGTTCGGCATCGATCTGCCGCATGCGCATGGCGGCGAGGCCGCACAGGCATTGAACGCCAGTCCGGTGCTGTATGGCTGGCTGTTCGTCTACTATCTCCTGACCTATTTCGTGATCTTCTTCTTCAACACGGCACTGGTCGGGGCGGCGCTGCAAAGGCTCGATGGCGGCAACCCGACGGTCGGTTCATCACTTGCCCTGGCGCTCGAGCGCATCGGCTCGATCTTCGGCTACGCAGTCATCTCGGCAACCGTCGGGGTGTTCATCGCCTTCGTCGTGGAACGCATCTCCGGGGTGCTGGGCCGCCTCGCCGGGTCCGGCCTCAATATCGCCTGGACAGTGACGACGTTTCTTGTCGTTCCCGTCATGGCGGCGGAGAATGTCGGGCCGCTGGCAGCGATTGAGGAAAGCGCCCGCCTGCTGCGCAAGACCTGGGGCGAGAACCTGATCGGCAACGTCGGCATCTCGCTCGCCATGTCGACGATCGGGGGCGGCATCGTGATGGTGGGACTGTTGATCGGCATGGCGCTCGATGTCAGGGGCTACCCGACACTTGCCATAGGGATCATGGTCGCCACCGGTCTGTTCTTTGCCGTCACCGTGCTGGTGGGCACGGCGCTCAGAGGCATTTACGTGGCCGCAGTCTATTACTATGCGATCGCCGGCAAATCGCCGTGGGGCTTCGAGGGGCACGTGCTGGAGGGCGCCTTTGCCCGAAAGCCCGGCGCCTTCTCGATCTGACTTCCGCCCGGGGCGGCCAGATCCCCTCTCAATCGCCGCCGTTCAGCAAGCCGTGCCGCCGGTGCCAGTCTTCAAGCGATTCCGAAGGGTAGAGGTCGTCACGTTCTTCGCTTTCGGGGCCTTCCAACCTCACCCAGCCGGGTTTTGACTCCAGCATGATATGGACCGCTTCCGGCGGCTCCGGCAGCGGTGTGTCGATGGCGCTGGCGAAGGGATGCACAAGATCGGGCCAGCGCAGGTCCCACACCCACAAGGCTGAACCGCAGCGCGAACAAAAGCGCCGTTCGCCGGGGCTTTCCACTCCGTCGATGACGGCGTGAAACAAGCTTATTGCCTCCTCGCCCGTCACCGAAAGGCTGTTGCAGCTGCCGCCCAGGTTGATGGCATAGCCCCCGCCGCCGGCGGTCTTGCGGCAGATCGAGCAGTAGCAACGCAAATAGGGTACGGGTGCGTAAGCCTGCAGCGAGAATCGCACCGCTCCGCAATAACACGATCCTTCAAGATGCATGTCAGTCCTCCGCACTCTGAATCGGGCCAATGCCCTGGATGGTAGCGCCTAGATCAGCATGCAATTGGGTGGAATCACCCAATTGCATAAAAGCTGATCGATTCCAATATGTTGAGCATGATGTTATCCGAAAAGTGGTTTCCACTTTTCGGCATCATGCTCTAGTCGTGGTCGCCCGATCCGCCGATCCAGCCACGCCGCCAGAACCACCACATGAGCCCGCCCGCGACGGCCGCCATCAGCGTAAGGGCATAGGGGTAGCCATATTTCCAGCCCAGCTCGGGCATGTTCCAGGGAGACACCCTGGGATCGAAGTTCATGCCATAGAGCCCGGCGATGAAGCTCAACGGGATGAACACCGTCGCCATGATGGTCAAGACCTTCATGATCTCGTTCATGCGGTTGGAGAGGCTCGAAAGATAGGTCTCCACCAGGCCGGAGCAGATCTCGCGGTAGGTCTCGATGATGTCGATGAGCTGGATCACATGGTCGTAGCAGTCGCGCAGGTAGATCTTGGTCCGATCCTCGATGAAGTCGCCTTCCTCGCGCATCAGGGCGCTCAGCATCTCGCGCTGCGGCCACACCGCGCGGCGCAGGTCCAGCAGGTCGCGCTTGGTCTCGTGAATGACGCTCAACAGCGTCTCCCGCGGCTTCTTCACCACCAGATCCTCCAGGTGCTCGACCTCCTCGCCGCGACGCTCCAGGACCGGGAAATAGCCGTCGATGACCGCATCGATCAGGGCATAGGCCAGATAGTCGGCCCCCAGCTTGCGGATCTGGCCGCCGCCGCGGCGCAGCCGCTCGCGTACCGGCTCGAAAACATCGCCCGGCCGCTCCTGAAAAGTGATGAGAAGGCCCTTGCAGAGAAACATGGAGACCTGCTCGGTCTCCCTTGACGCGGGATCGGCCGCCATGCGGGTGACGATGAACAGATGCGCGCCGTATTCTTCCAACTTGGGACGCTGGTGCACGTTGATGACGTCCTCGAGCGCCAGCCGGTGCAGGTCGAACTGCTTGCCGAGCGCCTCGATCAGCGCGATGTCGGCCAGGCCGACAACATTGATCCAGGTGACGGCCCTTTTGCCGACCACCTTGGCGAGTCCGCCAACCTCGGCCGAGGCATTCTCGGTACATCCCGTCTCGTCATAGGTGATGTAGTCCATGGCCGTCGGCGACGACAACGGGTCGGCCACCAGGGTGCCGGGCGGTGCGCCGGCTGAGGCGCGCTTGCGGTGCAACTTGCGCTTGACCATCGGCCTCGTCCCGTTGGGCGGTCGCGGCGCAACGAACCGCACCATCCCGCCGGCATGGCCCGAAAGCGGGCCTGCCCCATGAAGCTATACCTGAGTCGCAGGACATCGCCATGCACCAACCTCTATCACCGGCTGCTCTAGAGCATCCGCCGATCAGATAGGACCATTTGATGGCGCCAAATCAGCCCGCTCGGCTAGGCGATGAGCGCCGCGCGATGCGGGGCATCGGGCAAGCTCATCAACGACGCCGTCAGAGTGTTGTTCAGTCCAATTGACCGCAGTAAGTCAGCCAGTTCCCGACGCTCGAAAAGAGCCGTCCTGGGCCGCTTGGGCTTGATGCCGGATGGCGGTTTGTCATAGCCGAATAGTGCAAGGCACCGATCAATATGGGCCAAGTCTGA
>Ga0315540_10000617_pt1 | contig 20234 bp, 16 predicted proteins | sample SalMarSW160110MG_FD_203677 | JGI IMG/M metagenome (GOLD analysis project Ga0315540, IMG submission 203677) | Salt marsh sediment microbial communities from the Plum Island Ecosystem LTER, Massachusetts, United States - Salt Marsh Sediment SW1601-10 ...
TCAACGGCGCCAGTGGTACAGGTGGCAACTTTACGGCCGATTATTCAGAATCCGCAGCAGCGGTCATGGTGAATCTGGCGACCGGCCTGGGGAGTGGTGGTGATGCCGAAGGTGATCATCTTATCGGCATCTCAAACCTCACCGGCTCGAATTATGCTGATACATTCACCGGCGATGGTGGGGCTAACGTCCTGTCGGGCCTCGATGGCAACGATACACTCGCTGGCCATTCCGGCAATGACACCCTGATCGGCGGCAACGGTGCGGACTTGCTCAATGGCGGCTGGGGTAAGGACATTCTTGACGGCGGCAGCGGCAACGACAGGCTTTATGGGGCCAAGGGCAGCGACACCCTGATCGGTGGGATGGGGGCCGACAAACTGGATGGTGGCAGCGGTTTTGACACGGCCGATTACTCGGCCTCGGCGGCTGCGGTGACGGTGAACCTGGCCACGGGTCTGGGCTCCGGTGGTGATGCAACCGGCGACACGCTGGTGGGCATCGAGAACGTCAACGGTTCGGCCGGTAATGACCTCCTGGACGGCAAAGGCGGGGGGAACGTTCTGTCGGGCCTCGATGGCAACGATACGATCAACGGCCATGGTGGCAACGACACCCTGATCGGCGGCAACGGCGCGGACGTGCTCAACGGCAACTGGGGTAAGGACATTCTTGACGGGGGCAGCGGCAACGATGCTCTTTACGGGGGCGGCGGCAACGACACTCTGGTTGGCGGAGCGGGGGCCGACCACCTGTCTGGTGGCAGCGGCATCGACACGGCCGATTACTCGGCCTCGGCGACTGCGGTGACGGTGAACCTGGCCACGGGTCTGGGCTCCGGTGGTGATGCCGCAGGCGACACGCTGGTGGGCATCGAGAATGTCAACGGCTCAGCCGGCAATGACCTTCTCGATGGCAATGACGGGGCCAACGTCCTGTCAGGCCTTGATGGCAACGATACGATCAACGGCCATGCTGGCAACGATATTCTGATCGGCGGCAACGGCGCAGACGTGCTCAACGGCAACTGGGGGAATGATCTTCTTGACGGGGGAAGCGGCAATGACAGTCTTTACGGGGGCGGCGGCAACGACACCCTGATCGGCGGAGCGGGGGGCGACTACCTGTCTGGTGGCAACGGCATTGACAAAGTCGATTACTCAGCCTCGGCGAGCGCGGTGACGGTGAACCTGGCCACTGGTCTGGGCTCCGGTGGTGATGCGGCCGGCGACACGCTGGTGGGCATCGAGAACGTTGACGGCTCGTCTGGTAATGACCTTCTTGATGGCAATGCCTGGGCCAACGTCCTGTCGGGCCTCGACGGCAACGATACGCTCAATGGCCATTTTGGCAATGACACCCTGATCGGCGGCAACGGTGCGGATGTGCTCAATGGCGGCGCGGGTAATGATGTCATCACAGGCGGTCCCGGCGCCGACACGTTCGTGTTCAACAATAATTTCGGCCAGGACACCATCACCGATTTCAGCAGCTTGAATGCGGACCATGTCGATTTGTCGTCAGTGACGGGCATCGCGGACTTCAACGACCTGGTTGCCAACCATCTGCAAACCGACGCCGGCACCGGATTTGCTCTAATTGTCGATGGCAGCAACACAATCCTGCTGGATGGCGTCAACGTCGCCGACATCGGTATTGGTCATCTCTATTCGGCCAACGACTTCATCTTCTGAGGTAGCGACATGCTGTGGCTGCCTATCCAGATGCGGGTGGCCCGGCAAACCATTGTCAATGCGCGGACTGGTCATATTGTCACTGCAGTGTTGATCAGCTGAGGCTGCTTTATAGCCTTGCTTCGCGGCCTCGCGCCACGAAAGATGCCCCAAGATCACCAAATGCGGCAGCCTGAATCGAGCCGACGCTGTGCCCTGCCCGCTTCGCTGAAGCGACACAATCCGGAAGAAATCGCATCGAAGCGGCGACATGTTGAGGTTCTGCAGGGACAAATCCTGTCCATGGCTGATACGGCTTCGCCAGAACGAGATCACGCAGCGGACCTATTCCCGATGGTGCAAGCAGCATAGCGGCATGAACCGTACGCAGCTCATCCACTCTGACAATGACCCTCGCGTTTGTCGCCCAAAATGTCCGTGACTGGATTGCCGCCTTCGGTACAAAATGACATACATCGAACGGGGATCATCTTGGTGGAACGGATACACGTTGCTCGCGAATATAGAGAGGATGACTGTTCTGAAGCGTCTACTGACATCGGGCCTTCTGGTGTCCCAGGCCGGTACCTTGGTAGCCGGACCGTCGTCGAATGTCACGGCAGCCCACGATGACGGCCATGGCGGTTTGCCGTTGATAATGTCACGACTGCATGTCGAGTTCGAGGATGCCAAAGCCGAGCGCCGGCTCGGCTCCCTAGACTCTATCGGCCGAGGTACGGCATATGGTTCCCATGCAGCTGCAACAGGGTATCGGATGGAGGCTCTCTTGATTGCCAACAACATCTGTTTCTGGTTGGGCGTCTCGGGTAAAGCATATGAATATCGGATCTATCCGCTTGATCATAAATTTGAGACTGAGGCTGGAAATTTCATTTTTGCAAAGCTGAACAATTTCAATGAATGGAAGCCCGTCTATATTGGACAATCGAATGATATGTCCAAACGTCTTGTGACCCAAGAAACCCTCGATTGTGTTCTACGCAACGGCGGCACATACATCCATATCCACCCGAATCCAGCCGGTTCTGAAGCCCGACTGCGTGAGGAAATTGACTTGCAAAAGCAGTTCTCTCCCCCATGCAACGATCGCTAACACGCCGATTTGGTACGTCATCCATTTAGAATTAAGTTGAACAAACGAGTGTGTTTAATCTTTCACGAACTCTGCAAGGGGCATTTTATGAACCACAACTTCATCGAGGAGGGTTCGGTGTGAGTAAGACTGCCAGAGGTGATTCCGAAACCGCACTAGCTCGGAAGATGTTGAGATCAGCGTTCGAGAAACAAGACAACGAAAGAAGCTTGTCAGAGCGGAAATTGGTTCTGGAGGCATATCAATTGGTAAACAAGGACCGATTGGAAGACCGGGAATATATGCTTGGGCTAGCACTTAAGGTGCTAGCGGAATGCTTTAAGAAAGTTCCACAGCAACGAAACGCTTCAGAAGACCTCGTTGTAGCCACAGCACACGATGCGGTAGAGCGCGAAAGTGCACGGCGAGCGGGTTCTACATGTGAGCCGCCCAGCAACTTCCGTCGACACTGATGGGTAAAGCCTACGACTTAATCTTAGACCGCGGCTCCATAAGCTGGCCATGCAAATAAGTTGAAATTTGATTCAGTCAGCTGTCGCTGCTTGCTCGGCGGCTTTCCGCTTGTTGTTGCGTTTGTCAAACTCTAGCAGCTTCCATGCCGACTTCAGGATGCAATTGAACTCGCTCTTGTCGTCCTCGTCGACCTTGTTGCGATGAAACACGTTATAAGGCGGCGGGGTCCAGCAATCGTCACCAAACACTTCGTGCCAAGATTGCTGCCATACCGCAGCGGCAAACTTGTCGTTACCAGTGATGAAACGCCTGCGCATGCGTTGCGCTGCCTTTCTGGTGATGCCGGCAAACTTCACGGCATTCCAGTCTAGGTCGTCGCCCAGGTCCTGCAGCACGCGGCTCGCCTTGTAGCGATTGTCGTCATCGAGTTCGATACCTTCCCTGGCCAGTCTGCGGGAGATCGCCAGACACAGCGCCAGTGTCTTGGGGCCAGGGCTTACATTTTCAACGGTCGGCAGCCTCATCCCCGCTATGGCCTGATCGTCCAGTCCGAGTGTGTTGAGAAAATCTGCGCCAATGCCGCGTTCCATGATTTTCCGGTTGAATGGGCGGTATACGACGTCAATGCCGCCGACGAGGAAAGCGGGCAGCAAATGCTTCTGATAGTCAAAGCGGTCGAGATTGAGAGAGCGCTCCACGTACTCGCTGATCCCCAGTTTGTTGAAGAGCAGCTTCACGTTCTGCGCGTAGTTGGAATTGATGTACTCGGGTTGCGGCCGCACATAGGCCACGATGCGTAGGCGATAGCCCAGCGCCGCGAAATAGGCCCGCAAGTTCTCGATGTAGGGAACAGATCCCAGTTTGTCCTGAAAATATTCTGAAGTGATCAGTATGTGATCGGGATTGCGTTGGCGCACCAGTTCGGACTTCAGGGCCTCGCGGTGGCCCTCCACGTCCCGAGGCGCTGACTTGCCGATGAATTCCCACGCCAGCATATGATGGTCGGCGCGGCGATAGCCGTTGGTGCTGGCCTCGGGTACATAGATGCCGTGTCTTGCCAACTGCTTCCGGTTTGCGAAGATCATGCTCTGAATGCTGGTCGAGCCGGACTTGGGCAGGCCGATATGGAGAGTGCAAAGCGGCATCTTGAACTTTCGCGACCACAACATCAGGGGCCCTTGTGACAGCCGATATTCAACCGACGCTCCCCATATGAACCGGTAACCAGACCGAAAGTTTGGGCCATTTCGTTTTTCCTGACAAGGCTGAGCGCCGGCGGCAGCGCGAAAGGCGCTTTTCATGAGCCAACATGCTCTGAGGCACGCCTGAGAGTGTCGATTCGGTGGTGATCAAGGCGTACTTCTCCCGCAGTTTCGCTGCACCGCATGACAATCGGAGGCCTCACGCCGGCGCATGATCAAGCGGTGTCAACAGCTGCCCAATCAGCCGCAGGATCTCGGCGAATAGCCTCTTCGGCTCGGTCACCGACACTTGAACACGGTCCCAGGCAAAGACCCCCGAGGTCCTGCTCGGAGCGGATGAAGTTGACCGCGCTGCCGGCAAGCGACGAGCCGCTGAAGACGCGGCCGACTTCGTCATTTTCGAGCGCATTGATGCCGCCAAACCGGGTGCGCTGACAGCGCAGCCGATGCGCAGTGCCGGTGCGGTCACGGCGCGGCGGGCTGCTGTCAGGCCTTCGCCCGATCCACATGGCCAGTGACGGGCCATGTGGAAACGGCACCAGCCGTGTTCAAAGAAAGTGCTATCCAGCATCATGGCGAGCCCGGCAGCTGAAAACGACGCACCCAAAAATGTGCCTTCGTCAGGTGTTCTTTCTCGGACGCTCGCGGTTTTCCCGCCAGCCGTACTTGAGATAGTGCTCATAGCCCGACCTGATCTCCCGGCGCTGGCAGGCGGCGGCAACATCTTCGTTGGTAGAAAGATAGCGGGCCTCGTCGAAATCGTCGGGAATGGGGATATCTATCGGTCCCTTGATGAGGGCCTTCTGCACAGCTTCCCAAGAGGCATCCGGCGACAACGCACTGGCACCGCGAAGCCGCAGGCGCCAGGATTTGCTCCCCCCGGAGAGGGCCTTGTTGATGCAGGCGATGGCCCACAACCGGTCCGGGGTTGCGGCCTGCGCCGGCACGCCCGCGCCCGTTCTGATCTGGCGCGACTGGTTGCGAATCTCGTTGGTGGTGTAGCCGAGCAGGATCGCCAGTGCGGCCGGGCTCTTTGTCGCGTTCTTTCGGAAGAACTCGTTGCGGAGGATGGATCCGAATTCCTCATGCTTTGAAACACCGCCGATCACGGAGTTGGTGTAAAGGCTCGATCGCGCCGATTCCCCGCGGTCACGGTGATGGTAGTACGCCAGCGGCTTCTGGATGACGGCGATATCGCTGTGCAATAGGAACTCCAGGTTGAAGTACCAGTCGCCCAGTACCGGCAGCGATTCATTGTAGCCGCTGACGGCCTCCCACACCGAGCGCCTATAGATGAACGCGATGGGGGGGAAGAAGTTCTCGCAAACCATTTCCGCCAGTTGCACATTGCGCACCCAGTCGCGATAGGGCACCCGTGTGTGTTCGATGATCTGGTTGCCCCGAATTTCCTCCGACACATAGAGAGAATGGGTGATAACGCCACCATAGCGCTTACCGCCGGGACTGTTGAGAAAGGTGACAGTTTCCTGGAGAAAGTTTTCATGCAGGGAATCGTCGTCGTCGTGAATCAGAACGAACTCCGAATCCGAGTTCCTGATCCCGACATTGGAGGCCGCTTCCATGCCGAGGCTTTTTGCGTTGCTGACTAGAACGATCTTGCGCCGGTCGACGGCCGATTCTTCGATGACCGCGCGCACGTCGGCCTCATCGCCGCCGTCGTTGACAACTACCCACACATAACCGTCATAGGTCTGGCGCGCGATGCTCTCGGCAGCGCGCTTGAGGAGCAGGGGCCTGTTCTTGGTCCGCGTGATGATCGCCACGAGCGGCTTGCGTGGAATGGCGTGGTCCTCGAGATCGGTTTCGCCCATCTCGACATCGAAAGCTTGGGGGTCGAAGTAGCTGACGGCGGTGGCGCTGTTGATGGAGCGAAGCTGCATCTCCCTGGCCATGCCGTCGTCGAATTCGAGGGCAATCTGGCCTTGTGTCCACAGGGCGTTTGTGATCCGCGCCTCTGCATCGGTGTAGATGGGATGATCGCTCGGCAGCAGCACCGGAACATCGAGGGCCTTGCCGAAATCGGCCGAACGATGCTTGACCCGAAACGCCCGCGCCTCCTCTCGCGTCGGCATCACGATGATGCGCGCCAGTTCCTCCATTGCCATCTGATGCCTGCTGACGATGTCTGAAAAGGCGCTGCCCGCATGGTCCTCCAGATACTGGCGGACAAGCAGATAGAAGGCATCCGTGTCCTTATCGATGATCTCCTCGAGGTTGGCTGCGATAAGCTTGTCGGCCACGGACTTGAATCTGCCGGCCGGAATCTCCTCAATCGAGGGCCCATTGGGCTCGAGCAGTGCCTCGATGAGATGACGGTGTAAGATGAAGGCGCTTTCAGGCACTGCGGGCTCATAGGCGTCTTTCTCGAAGAGAATGCCGATGATGTTCTTGACGATGGCGGGATCGTGGGCGGGCGTCAGAATCCGTCCGAAATAGACGCCCTGCCAGGCATATTGTGGGAACGCCCTGGTCAGCATGCTTTGGGCCGTACCCTGCCACCCGCTGTCGATCAGCACTGCGCGTGACTTGCCGGCGAGCAGGTCTTCGATATAGCTAACGAAGGCCGAACCGCACTCGGTGAGATAGGCCTCTATCGCCTTGGCTTCAGCCGTTGAGCCCTGCAGCCATTGCGATAATTCCTGCCCATGCGCCCTCATCTCCCGGCGGTCGAGATTGAGTCTGCGCAAGCGCTCGGGACTGTGGCGCAAGAGGCCGCTCACCACATCGCGCACGGGCAGGTTGGCGTATTCGAGCGCGATCTGATGCAGCGCTGCCTTGGGTTCGTGCTTGTAGCTGCCTTTGCAGACTGCCACGCGTGAAACCCAGAACACCTGCCCCTTGCTTGAGGGCAGATGCGGATAGCCGGACAGAAACAGTTCATACAGGCGCTGGATACGCACTCCGGCGCGCGCGCAGTAGAGAAACTCGGTCTTTCCGTCGTCGAAATAGTTCACGTACTGATGTAGGCCCAGAAGCCAGCGGTGAACGACGGGTCCCAACAGGCCGTAACCCATACGCCGGCTCAATGTGTCCGATGGTCGTGGATTGACTGCCATAGTCGAACTCACCTCTGCTCGGTCCTTTAGGTGTCGTATCTCAGTGCGGTATGGCAATGTCGACCGATATGCCGTGCTTGCTGGCCAGCATGGATGCCGTCTTCAGATGATCCTTGCGCCTTGCGACGATCTCGGTATCGGGTATGGGAAGATGCACCGCCCGCCAGCCGTGCTCTATCGGCTTTTGGAAATCCCCCCGCAGGCTATCGCCGACATGCAGGAAACACGACGGCGCGGCCTTCAGCGCCTGTTCGACGATCTTGAAGACGCCGCCCGATGCCTTGGATACCTTGGTGTCGGCACTGGACACGATAAGATCGAAAACCGCCGGGTCGAGGCCCAGCTTGCCCAGCAGCGATTCCACCTGATATTTGTGCATATACATGTCGGTAAGCAACACCGAACGGCCCTTGCGGGCCTTGTGCCGCTTGACGAGGTCGAGAAGCAGCCGGCTGGGCTCCATCCGGGTGGCCTCGTAGGTGAGTTCGGCCTCGATGAAGGCGTCGGTCAGTGCGGCGCTTCCGATCAACATGCGGCTGGCGGTTGCATGGATCTCGCTGAGCGAACCCTCGCGGCACCCCTTGATGGGCGTCGATGCCCGGTAGCTTGCCCTGGTGCCAAAATATCGCGCCAGAAAGGCATCGACACCAGCGACGGCGGAGGCCTTGCCCTTTCCTGTCTTGGCGGTTTTCGCGGTCTTGCTGGCGGCGTTGACGATATCGGCCATGCGCTGGCCGATTTCGAAGAACCGGGTGAACTCGCTCGAATTGTCCCTGATCAGCAGCGTGTCGAATATGTCGAGGGACAGGACGCTGTCCTCGTCGGACAGCATAGAGTCGAGATCGCGCGCGAGGAGCATGGCAAAATCTTTGCACGCCATAAGCTGTCGGCGCGAAGCCGCGGCCGTTAATGTTCCAGCGATGTCGTCAAAGCGGTAAATGGACGTCACGTCGCTGCACATGGCGATATGAACTTACGCAAATTGGTTGAATCACGACATGACATAGCGTGTGACGTGACAAGATGCCACCCGAAAGAGGCACAAAGAGGTACGGAAAGTGCCGAGGGCCGCGGCATCGTCGCGACACTGAGAGTACGCCCGAATTCTCTTCTGGGCCGGCACCAAGAAGTTGGCAACGTATGCACGAGTAGTTCATACCAGCGGCGCTGAGGTTTGAATAATTTGGGGTTCGCAAATCGGGTGAACTTTGGTTCATATGTGGACGCCCCCGTTTGGCAATGGGTTTTGGTGAGCTTAACTGCCCGCGCGCATGCCGTTGTGTTGATGGATCGCGCCGGCGGGCACACGACAGACAAGTTGGAACTGCCTGCCAACCTCACCATCATCCTGCTGCCATCGCGCTCACCGGAGCTGAACCCGGTGGAAAATGTCTGGCAGTATCTGCGCCAGAACTGGTTGTCCAACTGGGTCTTCTCAACCTACGACGCCATTCTCGACGCTGCATGTCAGGCTTGGAACAGCCTCGTCGATCAGCCTGACACAATCACTTCAATCGGTATGAGAAAATGGGCCCATATCGCTTAAAGGTCAGCACCGCTGGTATCAATCGGTGCGCTCCCTCCTCCCCTGCGATCGGCCTTTCGGCCATCGTCGGACAGGTCGCGAACCGGCACGCATCAATTGCAGCCAGCGTCTTGCGTGGTCCGAATAAGGGCCACCGAGTAGCCGGCGAGGTGGTAAGGTCCTTTCACGCTCCGGGTCGCATCTTGTTGCAAGGCATCGACAAGGTCATCGGGCTTGGAGACGCTGGCTGACGGCTCCAGTGCTTCGACCGTTGCTGCACATCCGCCAATCATTGCCTTCCAATCGACCTGGGTTTCCCGCGTCGACCAGTTCAGGGCCACCACGGCGCCCTGCCGCCTGCCGGGGCTGGACAGGAGGCTGACTTGCAGGCCAGCGGGGCTGATCGACTGGCGCCGCTCGATGCGCCAGCCGGCCAGTGGCGTCAGTAATTTCATGGCCTTGCCGACGGCATTGACCGCTAGGGTATGGGGGTCCAGGAGACCTTGCTTGCCTCGGAGCAAGGGCCAATAGGTGGCGAGGCGAACCTCGCCTTCGGCTAGGTCGAGCAATGCGTCGGCGACGTAAAGGGCGTGGCCGATCGAGTCGAACTCGATGCCACCCGGCTTCGGGTTCAAATGAACACCCGCATTCCATTCGGTGACATGCACCGGAACCAGGTGCCCGAGGCTGGCACGCATCTTGTTGTGAATACGTCTCAAAAGGGCGTCCATGCCGGAACCGCCGTACACCAATCTTTGCATCGATCGCGGCGCGTAATTGTGGATGATGACATAGTCGACATCGCCATTGGCGCCCCTGATGGCCTCGTCCCACCACGGACCGACATCGCCTCTGGCAACGCGCGCCAGTCTCGTCGGCACCGCGAGGCCCAGTCGAATGCTTGGGTCTACCGCCTTCAGCCGCCGGCGGTACATGGCATAATAGCGACCGTAATCGTCGCCGCTCAGGCGCAGTTCGCGTTGTTTGCCTTCGGTATAGAGCTCGTTGCCCAACTCCCAATAGCGAATGCCGAAACCCTTCTGCACATTGGCGTATCTGACCCAGTCTTCGGCCTCCCTGATACCACCCTCGATATCGCCGCGTGCGACCCACGTCTTGAGATTAAGGACGATCGTCAGCTGGGCACCGACACATCTGGCAACAGCTATCAATTCATCAAAGCTCAGGTCATTCGCAGAAGCCCGGTAGTTGTTGGGCTGCCAATCGCTTCGCGCCGGCTTCTGCTCACGCCAGAAATAGTTGTCACCATAATTCCCACCCGGGAAGCGGAAGTTATTTATGGGAATGCTTTCCAGTGACTTCAGGAATGCTGGCCGGCTACGCACATCGTCGGTTGCCCTGTTCGCACGCAAAGGGGCGCCGAACAACAAGGGCGAGAAGGTGCCCGACGGGGTCGCGGTGGGCGGTTGGCGGTTAAGGCAGGTTGCCGAAGCCGGCGCCGTGCTTACATACGCGATACTCAAAAGCGCCCAGAGAGCGATACGGATGATCTTGTTCATTCAGGCTACTTCACCAGTAGGGTTTTCGGCTGATCTGTTGAAAAGAGCCGGCGACTTGATCAGATAATCATGGTGGCGTGAAGAATGTGGCCGGTGCATTTGCTGCCTCACCGGGAGTTGGCCGCACGCCGATACATGGCTGTTCGGCAGTTTACCAGGCTGTTCAATCGCCGACCATGGGTCGCTCGGCCCGAAAGCGCTTCAGTTCCAGAAACCCTGGCGGCCCCGCAACCCGACGGAACGTCAACTGTACGCACAAAGAGCACTTCGTATCGACTTCGGCCAGCGCGAAAAGAGGTTCAGCGCGTTCCTTACCTTTCGCGCTCCGGGGAAATATGCACAGATTGCCGCTAACAGTCCGGATGGAAACACCGGCAAGCTGCCCCGGCTTCACGCCACCGAAACCGACCTGCGGACCCTCGGTTCCGTCGCCTGAGACCGGCCTTGCCGAGACCACGGCCGTTGCCGGATCGATCAGCAGCCGCACGGCGGCTATTGTCTTCCCCGGCTCTTCCATGGAATTGACAGCGATCTCGATCGAAAAGGATACCTTGTTCCTCAGAGACTGGGGGAACAGGCGAAAATCCAGATCCAGCGACAGCTTGCCACTGCCGTCCGCCGGCAAGCCGCCGAGCGTCGTCATCGCAAACCAATCCATGTAGGACCGGCCCGGATAAATGAGGAGATGTGCATCCTCTTGGCCCATCGGGCGCGAGCACACGGCGTAGGCGAACTGCTCGCTCTTGTCGACAGACCAGAAATCGGGGTCCGTGGCACCACGGGTATGCACCAGACCATATTGGAAATCGTCGAAGAGAGCGCCCACAGCCGGCCGGTTCAGCACTTTTCGATGAATGGCCTTGACGGCATAATAGACGGGCTTCTTCTTCAAATAATGGTCCACTAGGCCGAAAGTCTTCTGCTGCTGAAGGTCCCAGTTCTGGTCCTGGTATTTGTACCAGTAGATGCGCTGCAACCGCTCTCCGCCGAAGCCGGCGTCCTGCGCAAAAGGATGGACAAAGGCCTTTTGTGCCTCGGCATCGTAGATATAGTTGTTGTGCAAATCGACGGACCTGATGCCCACTTCCGTGGCCCAGACCGGAACATGGCTGTAGCCATATTGGTCTTGAAGCTTGTAGAACGAGTCGACCAACTCAACCGAGTGCTTCCAGAAGGGGGTTTGCCCGACCTTAAAGTAGGGATAAGGGTGGATTCCGAAGCGATCAAAGGGGAGCTCTTTGGCACTGCCGAAGCGATCGCGCAGCGCGTCAAAGACTTCAATCGCAAAATCCGGCTTGAAATAAAAGGCCCCGATCCGCACGTTCTCCTTGGCTTGGGCTGCGAATTCGGGCACGAAACGCGTCAGAGTATTGGCGAACGCGGCGGGCTTTTCATGTGGTAAATGTCCGACAAGCCCGTTCTCGGCGAAGGTCACGCCCACGATGCCGCCAGCAAAACCGCTCTGGCGCAAGGCTGTCGTGCCGGGAATGATGACATCGCGCACGAATTCGGCCCCCGACCATGGCCGGTGGGGCGGAAATGTCGCTGCAGCGGCGTGTGTAGCGCCGCTGCTGCGATCCGGGACCGACAAGTAGAAATCGCTGGCGTTCGGCTCATTCCACAGCTCGATGTCGCTCAGAAACGGAAACGTTTTGGCGACGAATCTGATATATTCAGTGTAATAATCAGAAAAAACGCTCTGATCATGATAATATTCTCTTGCAACATGAGGTGAACAATTTACAATACAACCAAGATGCTCCATATTTCTTGGACATTTTGAAAAAAATTCCATATATGTGTCAATCATTTTATTTTCTATTTTGACATTTTCTTTTTTGTATTTCGTTTCATATGTAATCAATCTTCTCCAATACAATGGTATTCTAATGACTTTCACGTTAAGTTCGAAAAGCATTTCAATATATTTTTCAAAAACTAAATTATTATTAACTAATGTATCTATTTGCGCAAAATTTACCCCAATTTCATACATATTTGTTATTGCTTTCTTTTTTCTCGATGAAATCGAGAATTTCTAAGCTTTAAAAAATTCTGATCGATCCAAATAACGTAGCGCGACGACGCGATTTTGTTCGGCAAAATTGGCCAGAATTCTCTGCCGAAGCTTATCATGGCACAATATTTTGCTATCAATTTTCAACGCTTTCTGCAGCCACGTGATATCCGTAATAATTTTGTGACGGCCTAATTTCGGAATATAAACATTTGTTCGTCGTAGGAATTCAATAAATTCGGGATGTAAGGAATCGTTAATTTTTTCCAATTGAACATCAAAGCTGCATTTTAATTGTGTAGTGCACACAAAATTACCCCATAAATCAATTTTGGTCTCGCTATCATAGGGCGAGACATGAATGTTTTTTCTATCGACGATGGCTTCCCACTCGGCCAGAAAATCGCCGTAGTTCAAGCGTCTTCCGAGCTTGGTTGCGGGATCCAAGGCAGCTTCCACATAGTCGGCAAATGGGGTTGTGATAGCCTGGTTCAGCACATTCTGCTTATACATCGATTCAATCATTTCATCCTGGCGGCGCAAATAGACGACGATGTGCAGATTGTTTCGCCAGCGCTGCAGAAGCGAACGGTAGAGCTGGACAGGACGCAGGGAGAACTCTTCGGCGCTGATGACGACCGATTTTGCACCGGTGTCCAAAATCTCCGACTCGATCTCGTCGATGATAGCCTGGGACGACTTCGAATTATGCTTTGACTTGACCCAGCCATTGAGCTGAGCGGGAGGCCAATAGCTCCAAGCGAGGTCGGAATGGCGCGGAAGCACTCCGGTCTTCGGATAAAGGATACCCTCGTTAAGGAGTTCGTTGCGATGCCTTTGCATGGCCTCCTGCAAGGCGGTGGTTCCCGTTTTCATCTGACCAATGTGGAGGACGATCCTGACGTCAGCGGGAATTCTGCAAGGCGTTGGCTCTGATTTAGATTGAGAGCGGAGCGCCGCGTGAGGTGTGTGTTTCAGCCCCGATGCGGGCTGAGCAAGATCGTAACCAAAGACACGGAAATCATCGGCATAGATCTGGCGGATCAGTTTTTCTTCCTCGGGCCCCACCAGTTCCGCAATCCGCTGGGCTGCGCCGGTGCGGTGCGGTGAGTAATCGAAGGTGCTGTATTTGTCGAGAAAAGCGGGCGCGACACGCTGCATGATGGCGGCAAAGTCCGCATCGAATTTCTCCAGCCGCCCGATCACGTCATAGCGCACCTTGTCGGGCTGCAGCAGCACGGCCTGCGGCATCCAGTGGATGTCCATGTGCGCTGACTCCTGCCTGGCGATCGTCTGCAGGAACTGCAGCAGCGTGATCTCGGCATCGGGCGTAAAGCCCAGCCTGGGTAGCCTGCGCCGCGCCTCCCACTTGTTGGTGACGAGTTTGTCGAGATAGGCCGAAACGACGCGGGTGTAAGGGTTGCGGACGATGCAAAAGCGGAAGATCTCCGGCGACGCGTAGATCTCTTCCGGACTGAAGACGGAGGTCTCCGGCGACTTCAAGGGCGAAGTCGAGCGCTCATGCACGTTTCTCGCAAGCCCATCCTCGCTGCCGGTCTCGACGATCTGCAAGACGCGCTTGACGGTAGTGCAGCCGGCCTTGGGCGTTTCCACATAGACCACCCGATGGCGGTCGGAAATGTGGGTGACATAGTTGATCAGCTTTTGGTCGTAGGGGAAATATGCGGTCAACGGAGCGGAGCTGCGGTTGGATCTCCAATTGCTCAAAACCATCTAGCAGCCAACCTTCGGTGAAACCTTCCACCGGGCCCTGTCGCGAAGCACCGAATTCGCCGCACAAGCTTGCCGGTCATGGGTTTCACGATTCGGTTTTTACGCGCCTTGCCTCTTTTTCCTCGCGTTCGGCCTTCAGTGCCTGCCGCACCTCTTGTCTCATCTTCTGGCGGTCGTCCTTAGGCATGGCCTCCCAGTCCAGCCCCGCAGCCGCGGCCTTCTGTATAGCCTCACGTCGAATCCGCTTCTGCAGAGGAGTGAACTTCTTCTTTGCCGGTGCGGGGCTTGCTGCGTCTGTCACGAAAATCTCCTAAAGGTTGCCGAGCATGCAACTTTGCATCATCTGAAGCCCGCAATGAGATGTCAACTAGATTCATTAGATTGGCCTGCTGCCGGTTCAACGCGGCAAGGCCACATCAGAGTTGGCATAAAGGTGGCCAGTGCTGAGGCCTGACTTGGACAGCCCCGCGAGGCGGCGCCAGCGGTTCGGCGAACGCCGTCGAGACCAATCTAGAGGCCTGGTGCAGCACCATGAAGGCGCAAGGCATACGCATCCTCACGATCTCCTATGTGGTGGTTGCTATTTACTGGACACCTGTTGGGTCCTTGCGTCGCATCCACTGGCTGCTGAGGCGCGAGGGTTTAGAGGTGAAACGGAAGTATCTTTGCCGGCTTGATCGAGAGAAACGGCCATCGTTTGCAATCGCGGCGGCCGCAAATGGGGTGGTTTTCCGCGTAACACTTGGTCATGGTCAGGCCGTCAACACGCTGGACCGGACCACTCGAGCCCACAAGGTCCTGGCCACGGATCAAAGGCCTCAATACGTAACTGTCACGACAATCGTATCGGCATAGTTGCCTGGCGGCGGCGTCGTCTGGGCCGGCACGCGGCCGTAGGCCGTATAGGTTTGCGCCGATCCGATGCCGGTGCCGGATTGCGTGTTGGTTCCAATGGTGTCGCCCCAGGGCAGGCTTCGCGCCGCATCGCGATAGATGCCGTAGGTAACGGCGTTGGCGCCCATTTGCATTCTTCGCAAAGTCGGATTCACTGCGCCGCTCAGGCCACCATTCAGGCCGATCGAATAGGCGATGCCGGTTGCGCAGGTAACGTCGAGGGTGGCGGTGGCATCAACTGCGGCGGAGAGCACCCCCTGGTTACCGAAGTTCATGTCGGTGGCGGCAATGGAACAGCCTGCAATGTTGGTCGCCGTAACGTTGAATGGCGTTTGCACACCGCCCATGCCGGAGATGGCCGCGCAGTTGCCCGCACTCTGGTCGGCGTAGGAGATGAGCGTGTGACCGCCCGAAAAAACGGACACGTAATTCCCGCCGGGCAACGTCGACTGTCCAGCATCCACACGGGCGTAGATGGTGCTGGTAACACTACCGGTGCCGGTACTGTCGAGGTGAAGATTGATGGTCGGTGCTATTGGGGTATAGGGCCAGACAAATGAACCCCAAATCTTTTGCCGCCCGGCGTTGGAATAGAGCTGATAGCTCAGTTGCGTCGTCCCTTGCAGCATGTAGCGCGGATCACCATTGGCCCCGTTGCCGCCGGTACCGCTGCCGATGTTCGGACAAATGCGCACATGCTGCTTGCTAGTTCCCGTGCATGTGGCGGTCAAAGTGCCGGTCGTGTCGAAGTTGCTACCACTTGTCAGATCGATGGGGCCGAAGACGATATCGGTGATGGTGAAGTTGCACGACACGGCGTGGGCGGGCGGCGCAGCCAAGAGGGCCGCAACGAAGCACAGCATCGGGACAAGTCTGCTCAGTGCTTGCATGTCAGCGGCCCGATCTCGATCTGTGCATTGTCACGCGGCACGAAGGAAAAGCTGGCGCTGCAGGGACCGGCAGGAGCATCAACGGTTACCACATTGTCGGATTTAAGATGCTCGATATAGGCGCGCCCGTCATAGCCCACAACAAATGCCTGGCCATTTCCTTGCAGCTTGCCCTGGGTACCAGCTTGCAGCGGCTTGCCATTTTCATCTATCAGAATGACGATCGCTGAAGCGGTATTGGTTTCGACACCGAACTTGACGTTTACGCCGCTGCGATGGGCCGGTACCACGATCTCACTCGTCACCGGCACCGACGCATTGAGCGGCAGGTGCTCGGTGCCAATGGTGAGCTTGTTGCGGTCATAGGCGAGAAGTCCCGGCACCAGCAGCTTGCCATCGGCGTTGGTCCTGCCCACCAGTCGATTGGCAGCATAGACCTCAACATTGGGAGCGCCTACATCGACGATGGCAAAAGAGTCATCGATGCGATTGGACAGGAAAATCCCCGAGGTGGTCAAGGCAACGCCACCATCGACGTAACCCGAAACCGCGACGTCGTTGCCAACCTGATCGGCCGACACTTGGCTCAATGCAAAATTACTGCGATAGGTGAGTTCTGCACCACGACGCTGGCGCTCGCCCTCGTTATCGTAAACGCGCCACCCGTAGCTGCCGGGTCCGGCTTCCATCGAACGGGCGTAGCTCGTTGTGACCGTGGTTCCTTGGGCATCCTTCGTGACCCCGACGTTCGTGTTGCCGCGCCTCCCAAGCGGAAAGGAAAAGCCCGCAAAGACACTGGGTGTGGCGAGCCTGTTGAAGTCAACGAAGGCGGTGGCAAAGAACGAACCCGAGCCGAAGATTTGCTGATTGTAGCTTAGCGACAGGATGCGCGAGGCCTTGGCTTTGGCAGACTCGATATTGATAAGACTGAGGTTCATTCCAGCTGCGAGACTCGGAAGTGGCAGGCCGAGACTCACGCGATCGATGGCCTTGGGCGGGTCAGCACTGGAGATCAGCGCCGAGGTATCAAACGCCTGGGTCTTGCCGGAGATGGCAGCCAGGTCACGATAGTTGCCGAGGGTACGTTGGCTCGAAGCGGAGAGGCTGAAGCCCGCCAGTTCGGTGTCGAATGCAGCGTAGAATTGGGCGCCTCGCAATTTGCCGTTGAGACTGCCCGATACGGCGGTGGTTACGAGCGTGTTGTGGCCAAGCACAAAATTGACTCCCACGCCGGCGTTCACGAGTTTCGGGGCCACCTCGGCATGCGCCTCAGTGGTGACCTTGTCGCTCAGACCATAACGCAGGCTGGCCGCTGCGCCTGGTGTGCTGTCGTAGCTGTCAATGCCCGAGCCGAAATCGCGTCGGGCAAAACCGGCCTCCAGCGAATAATCATACAGGCCCTTGCGCAGGAGAAGGGGCGAGGTAAAGAAGTCCGCCGTCGATTGCTGTTCGCGTCCGCTGGCATCGCGCACCACCAGATTTGCCTGGCCATTGCTGCCGATCGTGGGGATGTTCTGCAACTGGAATGGCCCGGCCGGCACGTCCTGGGTGAACACCTTGACGTTGTTGACATAGACATCAACGCTGGAGGGTACCGCGGCGCTGCCCCTGAGCGATGGCAGGGGCATCGTGATGAGGTCCGGTCTGAGATCGAAGTCGCGCCGGATTTGTATGCCGCCCATGCGAATGGGGCGGGTCCATGAGAGCCCGGAAGAAATCAGATCGCCGACCACGTAGGTGCGCAGCGAGTCCGGGTCGGAATAGCTCCAGTTGGTATCCAGGCGCCGCAGGCTGGCTTTGCTGAAATCGGTCGTGGTCGCCAATGCGGACGACGACAGCACACCGTAGGGACTGTACACCCAACCGTCGAGCGACAGGGAAAGCCCGCCGATGTTGAGGATCTGGTGGTCGATCGTATCGGTTGCCGAGCCGTAGGCGGTATAGTTGAGCACTGAGCCCCAGTCTGATTTCGCGGCCGGGATCTGCGGCTGCTTACCGCCCGCATCATAGATGCGTGCCAGTCTCAGATTGTCCGCCGTAAACAGATGCAGGCTCTGGCTTGCCTCATCGTAGCTATAACGAACGCCGGTCATCCGATCAAGGAAGACCGCCTGGTCGCGCGGCTGGTTTGCGGGCAGTTTGATGCCGAGGTCGTTGAGTTCGCCAGGCATGACCGAGAGGCGATGGTCACGGTCCATGGTGAAGGCGCCGATCAGCCCGGTCGGCTGATCGTTGATGAAGACTTCCAGATGCAGAGGAATATCGCCCTCCCCCGCCCGTACGTTGGGTGGCATCAACAGGGCTGCAATCACGCATACAATGGTGATGATCGGTCCACTATTGCGCGGGCAGCACCATAGCGCGTGCTTGAACCGGACCATTGTCGCCTTGTGCGGTTATCGTCACCGTACTGCCAGGGGTGGCCCCCTTGAGCCTTCCGCGCACCCGCCAGGATGCACTGGAATGATCAAGGACGTAGCCTACCAGGCCTTTGCCGTAGGACAGCTTGTGGCCCGTCTGGCTGGTGAGGGTGAGGCTCGATAACCGGATCCTGCAGGTCCCGGAATTGATGGCCTCCAGCGATGCCACGCCAGCTTTCTGGCGGAAGGTCCACTGGAGGTTGCTCTCATTGGCGCGGTTCGTGCCGAAGAACACCGGTATCGAGTAACGCATGACAAAACTCACATTGATGCCGCTACTGTTACTCGCGGAGGGCACTTCATCGATAACGAGACGGTAGCTCTCCTCAGCTACTGTGGGTTGTTTGATGACCCGGACTATGCGGACGGTATAGTCGGTGTCGGGCGCCAGCGTCGCGAACGGCGGACTGGCTACAACGTCATTTGTCGGAACAAGCCTGTCCTTGCCCCCTTGCTGTGTCCACCGGTAGACCCGGATCTGGGCATTGATCGGTGCCTCACCGAGGCTTCTCAAAGTAATAGTCGAAGCCGCGCCAGGAGCAGCGACGTCGATCAGCACCGGCCTCACCTGCAAACTGGCGGCACTGGCCGGAACTGTCGCCCAGACGGCGACTGAAACAACCAGCATAAAAAAGCATGCAATGGCGCGCATCCGGCGTTTCTCCCGGTTTGTTCGGTCGTTCAATATTCGACTGTAATGGTCACGACATCGCTGTAGGTCGCGGGTGCTGGTGTTGTCTGGGGTGGAACCCGGCCATAGACGGTGAAGGTTTGCGGCGTGCCGTCCCCGGTGCTCGTCTCCGCGTTCGCGCCGATGGCGGCACCGGGAGCGTAGTCGCCCCAGGGCGTCCCCCGCGCGGCATCCTGATAGAGATCGTAATTGACATAGGCCGTGCCGTTTTTCATGCGCCGCGTGCCTGCCAGGAAGTTGTTGCCGTTGTCGAGACCGATCTCGTAAGGCGTCGTGTCGGTGCACTGCACGGTGAACGTCGTCGAGCTGTCGACGTTGGCGTTCAGCACGCCTGCATTACCGAACGCCAGGTCGCCGATGCTTGCGGCCGTCTGCACGACGCATTGCGCCTGGATGGTGATGTTCACATTGAAGGTGCTTGTAGCTATGGCGGCGCTGGCCGGCTGCGCGAACAGCACGGCAAGGCTGCCAACCGCACCCAGCAGGCGCGGCACAGCGGTAACATACGAACGCATTGACTGAAATCCCCCGATAAAGAACCATGACCAAACGGTATAACGCCACGCGGCGCAGGTGACTGTGCGGTTCGCGTCTAGCATTAGCCCGGTTACAAGATGAAGGTTCTTGGTTAACGACGATTTAAACATGGCGCCCATCGGCAGTCACCAATAATGCTGTCGCCCTGTGTTCGCATTCGCGTAGCGCCTGCTTACATCTTGCAGTCAGATGGAAAGATAACAACTTATTGGAGAGTTGGATATACTTCATCGCGTTATGGTTGCAATTCGCCGAGAATTCCAACCAGATGCAGAGCTCTGGGGTCGGTGAAGACGGGGAAAAGTGCTCGGAGCAGGCCGTGGACGCCAGCAAAAGCTCTTGGCGTACCTACTGGAGACGGCGCCCTTAGAGCGGATTCGGCTTAATCTGGATCGTATCCGGCGGCGGCGAAGTAGTTTGCGCATTCCTGCGGTGTGAAGAGGTCGATGAGGCCGCCGATGGTGCTCCACAGGCCATCGACGGTGCG
>Ga0315540_10000618_pt1 | contig 20231 bp, 16 predicted proteins | sample SalMarSW160110MG_FD_203677 | JGI IMG/M metagenome (GOLD analysis project Ga0315540, IMG submission 203677) | Salt marsh sediment microbial communities from the Plum Island Ecosystem LTER, Massachusetts, United States - Salt Marsh Sediment SW1601-10 ...
ATATATGTATTGTTATTATTGCAATCCCAGCAAAAGTGATCATTCAATTGAGTGTTAAAAGAAAGGAGAATATCAAAATGTATATGAGAATTGGGAGGTACATCATCTGCAATACCGGTTATATTAAAATCCATTCCATCAAGATGAATAGTTTTACCAATTGCGTTTTCGTTACCGAAATATTTTTTTGCTGTATTTTTTGTAAGTACCGCACTAAATTTTTTGGCTAAAGCTTTTTCAGAATTCCCTGAAATAAGTGGAAAGGAAAACATAGAAAGAAATGAAGAATCTGCCCAGAACATATTATGTTCATTAAAAGCCTTATCGTTGCAAGTTACAATTGAACTATTTCTTTTTACCCGAGTAAAATTTAATACTTCGGGAATTTCCTCCTTTAATGTCGGACCCAACAACGCAACACATCCGGCACTGCTATCCGTACCGCTTGCGTAATACCTGACATTTTCTATACGGTAAATATTATCGGCGTTTACGTTAAAAGTATCATAACTCTTTTCATAGGAAACATATAAATAAATTATAGCACAGACAGCGATACCAAATGCTAAACCTAAAATGTTAATTAATGAAAAGGCTTTATGCCTGAACAAATTTCTTAAAGCCACTATAAAATAATTTTTTAACATTTTATTCTCTCTTATTCATATCTTAAACTTTTCACAGGGTTTGCTGTTGCAGCTTTGATTGCTTGAAGGCTTACTGTAGCTAATGCAACCAATAAGACAACTCCTCCGGCAAGAACAAACACCCACCAGCTAATATTTATTCTATATGCAAAGTCCTGGAGCCATTTATTCATTATGTAGTAAGCAACGGGCCAGGCAATTAAGTTTGCGAGTAATACCCATTTTGTGAAATCTTTTGTCAACATAAAGAAGATATCCTGCAAAGAAGCCCCGATAACTTTACGAATTCCAATTTCTTTTCTCCGCCGTAAATTTGTAAATGAAGCTTGACCAAATAATCCCAAACAACTGATCATAATTGCCAATAAGCTGAATAGACTAAATACCTTTCCGAATTGTTGATCAGCTTTATATTGCGAGTTGAAAATCTCATCCAGGAAATTGTACTTGAACGGCTGGTTGGGAAAAATTTCATCCCAATTATTTTTAATTTTTGCGAGTATCTGTTTAATATTTTTACTTCCAATTTTAACAGAAAAATATTTTGGTCCGTTACCACCATTAATCGGATTAAAAACTACGGGGAGAATACTACTTTTAAGGGATTCCTGATGATAATCCTTTGTAATCCCTACAATTCGAATACTTTGTCCATAAAATCCATCAAACACTAATTTTTTATTAATAGCATCTTCTGGATTTTTGAAACCGTAAACTTTTACTGCTTCTTCATTCAAAATAATTTCATGGTTGAACCTAGATTCCCGTGTAAAATACCTGCCTGCAACTAACGGAACATTATATAGTTTGAAATAATTTTCATCCACGCTTATAAAAAATCCCTGTGTTCCGTCCTCAGGATTACTGCCGTATTTTCTAACCCCGCTCGATGCGTTTGAGTAACCTTTCCCCGGAACGGAAGCCGAAACCGAAGCATTTCTAACGCCAGGAATTGTCAGTAATGCATCTCTGAAATTTACAGCCGAAGAATATGACTCCTCTTTTCCATTGGGTGCGTTTAAGATAAGAGTTTGATCGATGTTGGCACCTAAATCCTTATCACGCATAAAAGACAATTGTTCAAAAACAATGAGCGTGGATGCAATAAGAATTATTGATACGGCAAATTGAAAAATCACAAGACCTCTACGTAAATCAATTTTACCGGGTAATTTTCCGGAATGAGTTTTAAAAATTATAAGTGGATTAAACGATGACATAACAAACGCAGGATATATTCCCGATAAAACCACCCCGGTGGCGAATATTGCAATTAACATCAGCCAATTATTTTGTAATAGACCGATTGAAAGAGGTTTGCCCGTCATGCTATTGAAATATGGCAAAGATATTTCATCGACAACAAAGGCAAACATCAATGCTATAATATTTAATAAAAAGGATTCTGTTAAAAATTGTTTTATTAGTTGAAACCGGTTTGATCCTAAAACCTTTCTGACTCCAACTTCCTTTGCACGCATCAACGAACGACCCGTTGAAAGATTCACATAATTTACCCACGCAAGAATCAACACAAACAATGCAATGATTGACAAGAATTTAACAGTTTCTGCGCTGCCATTTACTTCCGGCTCAAAACGCAAATTGGAATGAAGATGAATGTCTTTTAGCGGCTGTAAAAGATAAACTCGTTTGTAGCTTGCTTCATAATTTTTGTATTTCTCAACCATTGATGGAAATTTGGTTTCGAGCGCTTTCGGGTCCGCGTTCGGTTCTAAAAGTATATACGTATTAAATGCATTCCATCCCCAATAATATTCGGCTTGTTTATTTTGTGATATAAGTGTTTTGTATGAGATCAACATATTGAATTTAATGTGCGAGTTAGGCGGGACATCTTTAAACACCCCGGATATTTTATAATTATGATTTCCGTACTCGTTGGTAAGTGAAATTTCTTTACTGATTGGATTTTCATTTCCAAAATTTGTTTGTGCAAACGATTCAGAAATAATAACATTGTACGGTCCTTCAAGTACGGTTTGAGCAGAACCTCCAACCAATGGAAAAGTAAAGATTTTTAAAAATGAAGGTTCGGCGTAATATACCTTATCGATATTCTCTGCAATATTTTTTCCTGCATCAATGTAAGTGACATCCGTGCCACGTAATCTAGCAGCTTCAACAACTTCCGGGAATTCTTTTTTAAGAGTAGGCCCTAATGCAGGCGGGCATCCGGCGCTTTTATCGTGTTTGTCTGAATAAATTCTATCATTTCTAATCCGGTAAATTCTATCGTCATTTTTATTAAAACTATCATAACTCAATTCAAAAGAAACATATTGAATAATCAGAAAGAAAACCGAAATTCCGAGTGCAAGCCCAACAATATTAATTGCCGCGTTTCCTTTATAACGCAGGAAATTTCTGAAAGCAGTTTTCAAATAATTTTTTAACATTTTATTCTTTCTTATTCATATCTTAAACTTTTCACAGGGTTTGCTGTTGCAGCTTTTATTGCAATCAAACTAACTGTAAGCAAAGTTATAATTAAAGTAATGGACCCGGCGGTTATAAACATTAGCAAATTTATGTTCATATGGTAAGCATACGAATGAAGCCAACTGTACATTGCAAACCATGCAGCAGGCCATGCGATTATATTAGCAATGATCAGCCACTTTGTAAAACTGCCTGATAAAAGAGAAAGAATATTTATCACTGAAGCGCCCATAACCTTTCTGATACCAATTTCTTTTGTGCGTTGTTCAGTCATAAAAGATGCTAACCCGAACAAGCCGAGAATTGTTACAAAAAGTGCTAACGAGGTAAAAGTTCCGAAAATATTTGCAAGTCTCTCTTCAGATTGATAAAGATTATTATATGTTTCGTCAAGAAAGTTATACTCAAAAGGGTAGCCGGGATTAAATTTTTCCCAGGTGCTTTTTATAGCTTTGATAGTTCTTGTAACTTCCCCTGGTTTTATTGAAATATAAATTACCCCGAATAAATTCATTACATCATCAGCAAAATTATTTGTGAGATTAAAAATTATAGGCTTGATAGGATCTCTCAGGGATCTAAAATTAACATCTTTAACTACACCTATTATAAATCCGTCTTTATCCGCTGTTTTTAAGCGAGTCCCAATAGGATTTTTTAACTCCATCTCTCTGACTGCTTCTTCATTTATAATAAATGCCTTTGATAAATCAGTCGGAAATTCTTTAGAAAAATTCCTTCCCTCAATAATTTTAAGACTGAGAGTATTTATAAAATTGTAGTCAACTTCATCAATTTCAGAAATAAATTCCTTATTCGGATCCTCTCCTTCCCACCAGGGTCTTGTATTATTTATAGCTTGTGTAGTTAGTGAGTTTTTTATTCCAACATTAATAATATTTCTTTGTTTTAATAATTCATTCCTGAATGATTGATAATGACTTGCTACATTCGCTTTTACGGGTAGGCAAACAACATTATCTTTTTTAAAGCCAAGCTTTTTATCTCTCATAAAATCAAGCTGATTGGAAATAACAGAAGTAACTATTATTAAAAAAATTGATGCCACAAATTGAATTATCACTAAGCTTCTACGTAACCCGCCGGAGCGTGAGCCTATCCATTTACTTCTAAACGTCTGAATTGGTTTGAAATTAGAAAAGTATATTGCCGGAATTATTCCTGCCACAAAACCTGTTAACAGTATAAGAGATAAGAAAGCAACAAGTTGATATGAATTATTATATGATAAAATTAAATGTTTTTCTGTAAAGCTATTAAATAGAGGAAGAACCAGTTCGACTATTAAAACGGCAAGAAGCGCAGCTATAATCGACATAAAAATACTTTCGCCTAAAATTTGTTTTACCAGGGTACCCTTGTTTGCACCAATTATTTTAAGCATTCCTATACTTCTGGCGCGAGCTGCAGTGTGAGCTGTTGAAAGGTTCACAAAATTTATACAACCAATTAACAGGATGAGCAAGGCAATTAAAGAAAAGATGTAAACGTACTTTCTGTCTCCTTGTTTAACTGTCCCTCCGGTAACATCTGAATCAAGATAAATATCCCGCAACGGCTGCAGGTAAATTCTTTTTAGATTCTCTGCAACAAATCGATCATTATCTTTATTCAGCTTAGCCAATTTTTCAGCTACAACTTTTGGGTTACTATTAGGCGCTAATTGAACATAAGTTTGATGAATAGCATTTGACCAGGTAAAACCTCCGGGGAAAAATCGTTTAAGATCTTCAAGCCTGCTGAACAATTCACCATTTAAATGAGAGTTTTCGGGAATATCTTCAATTACTCCGGAAATATTGATATCGAACCAGTTGTTAACGTTTAATCTTTTTCCCAAAACATCGGTAGTACCGAAATATTTCAAAGCGATACTTTTTGTAATAACCATTCCATTATCAAGTGCCGTTTCAGGATTTCCATATATGAAAGGAAGAGTAAACATCTTGAATAATGAAGGATCTACGAGATAATAATTGCTTTCATAAAAAGCGGTTTGATTGTTTTTTCCTTTTTCATCCCCAACGGCCTTAACAACCATCTTGGGTCTCTTCAGCATTCTTGCAGCATCAATGACTTCGGGTATTACCTTCTTTGATTCGGGACCCAGTAAACCCGGAGAGCATGCAGACATTCCGGAAAAGTATTTTCCAATATAATCTACTCGATAAAGGTTATCCTTATTAACATTGAAATCATCATAACTAAGCTCATCCTGAACCCATAACAGGATAAGTATGGTACATGCCATCCCAATGGCTAAACCGAGAATGTTAATAAAAGAAAATACTTTTTTTCGAATAAGATTTCTAAACGCAATTTTAAAATAGTTTTTTAACATCTCTTCTCCCTGATTTATTTCTATCCTTAATCTTTTGTTTTTACTTTGAAAAGTACCCGACCCAAGTAACCTTTCGGATCAATCTCGGCAATGTACAAACCGGACTGAAAATAGGCATTTGTTCTGAGCATCGGTTCTGAAAGATTTGATAAAAGACTACTCGCTTCCCATTCTCTGCTGCTATCACATAATAAGATAGGCGATTTATCTTCCACGATCTTCTGAAGAATTTCTTTTAATTTCAATTCTTACTCCTTTTCTTGCAGGTTTCTGAACAAAATTTTGAAATGGTTTTTTAGCATTTATTAATTCCTATGATCATTCATACTTAAGTGATTTTACCGGGTTAACCAACGCAGCTTTTATTGCCTGGTATGAAACCGTCAGCAGGGCAACAACCAGCACAAGCAGCCCGGCTAATGGAAATAACCAGAATGAAATGTCAATCCTGTAAGCAAAATCCTGAAGCCATCTGTTCATTAAAAAGTAAGCAACAGGCCAGGCAATTAAGTTGGATATCAACACCCATTTCGTAAACTGGAGTGAAAGGAGATAAGATAAATTAAACACGTTTGCGCCAAGCACTTTCCTTATCCCAATTTCTTTTTTTCTTCTCTCAGCTATGTAGGATGCAAGACCAAATAAGCCTAGACAGGAAATTATTATTGCCAAGATTGCAAAGTAGCTGAAGATTGTTTGCATCCGTGTTTCGGACCTGTATAGGTTATCGAAGTCTTCGTCCAGAAAATGATAATCAAACGGTGCTGATGGGCTGAATGTTTTATACACATCCTTTATATAATCTATTGTCCCGGTTAAATCACCCGGTTTAACTCTTATAAACATCGAGAAAAGCAAATTGTCTGTGTACCTTATTACCAATGGTTCAATTTTGGTATCGAGAGGTTTGAAGTTAAAATTTTTCACAACACCTATGATTGTTAACTTATCTCCCCACATAGTTAAAGTTTTCCCAACAGGATCCTTCATCCCAATAATCTTTGCTGCTTCTTCATTTATAACGATAGATGATGTGTCTGAACCAAAATCCTTTGAATAAAATCTTCCCTCAACCATTTTCATTTTAAAAGTATTAGCTAAATCTCTATCGCTGAACAGGAAATGAATCAGGATTTCATCTTTTTCGTTTTTACCTTCCCAATCAACTCCCGAAGTCGAATTCATCACGTACATGGGATTCAGACTTGAAGCAGCGACGGAAATTATTTTAGGATTCTGTTCTAATTCATTTTTAACAGTTTCAAGATTGGAACTAATTGATTTATTAATGTTCAATGCTATCACATTTTCCCTTTTGAAACCGAGATCCTTGTTTTTTATATAATCAAGCTGGCTTGAGATTACAAGAGTACCTATAATCAAAATAAGTGATAATGAAAATTGGGTGACAACAAGAACTTTTCTGAAGAACGATCCGCCACCGGAAACCGATTTATCACTTTTTAAAACTTTAATTGGTAAAAATGAAGAGAGATAAATTGCCGGATAACTGCCAGCTATAATTCCTGTAAATATTGTTAGAACTATAAATCCAATTATAGTTGTGGTTCCCAAAGAAGAAAGAGTTATCTCTTTGCCCGACAGGTTATTAAATGCATTTAACAATAGATCGGACATTGCCAGAGCCATTAACAGCGCAATAAATGCAAACAAAATTGATTCAATATAAAATTGTTTTACAATTTGTAAACGTTCAGCACCTATTACTTTGCGCATCCCGACTTCTTTTGCTCTTTTAGTAGCACGTGCTGTGGATAAATTCATGAAATTGATGCAGGCAATTAAGAGCACAATTAAAGCCACGAGAGAAAAGATATTTACATATTCAATATTTCCAAGTCCACCGATGTCTGCTGTATATTTTCCCGCAGAATAAAGATGAATTTTCAGTAACTGTTGAAGTTCAAGATCGGTTACAGAACCCTCATTATGTTTTTTAATATCGTCTTTTATTTTTTTGTTGACTTCCGAGATTTTTGCATTAGGCTGAAGCTGTACATATGTATAAAAAGAGTTGTTTCCCCATTCATCCAACTTTCTTCCCAAATTTTTTAAGAAGTCAAATGGAACAAGAAAATCAAAACGTAAAGAAGAATTTGTAGGTATATCTTTTAATACCCCCGTTACTTTAAGACTTAAGGAATCATCCATCATGATGGTTTTACCAATAGGGTCTTCGCTGCCAAAATATTTTTGAGCAGATTTTTCCGTTAGTACAATGGAATGAAGATCGCTCAAAACATCATTGGCATTTCCATTTACAAGCGGGTAAGTGAAAATCTTCAGGAATGACGGATCGGCAAAACCTATAATCTCACTAAATATTTTATCATTATAACGAAGGATTTCTCTGCCGTAATTAAATCTTGATGCGTTTTCAATTTCCGGGTAATTATCCTTAAGAGATTTGGCTAATGGATCAGGAGTAACAGCTACCGGAAAAATAGTTCCGCCGGCATAATGCTGGATTTCAACAACACGGTAGATGGTATTAGCGTTTTTATTGAATTTATCAAAGCTCAGTTCATCCTGTACCCATAACAGAATAAGAATGGTGCAAGCCATTCCAATTGCCAGTCCTAAAATATTAATAACTGTGAATGCTTTGTATCGTGTTAAATTCCTATAAGCAATTTTTAAGTAATTTCTAAGCATAGATCTTCCCTGAAATTATTTAGTTGACCTGCCGGAACATTATAGGTACATTTTTCTCATCCGCAGAACAGATTTGTATCATCTGCCAGTTTTTATCATAATGACTGAGGATATTTTTCAAACATTCGGCATGTGATTGTTGTGTTTCACATTCGTCCCAATGAAAGACTTCAATCCTGTAATTGTACCGTTTGGATTCCCCGTTGATCTTTACCTGTATTTCGACAACATGATCGGCATTAATATTAGGCAGTTGTATTGAAACGCTTGGCATGTTTATCTCTCACTAATTTTTTAAAGAATTTTCTTCCTCCTGTTTCGGCGACTCAATCCATCCATCAAAAAGCCGTATAATTTTTTGCCCGTAAGCAGCATTTTCTTTTGAATGGGTTACCTGGATAATTGTAGTTCCCTGTTCATTAAGCTTTTTAAGAAGCTCCATTATTTCTTTGCCCTGGTCGGAATGAAGATTACCGGTTGGCTCATCTGCTAGTATTAGTTTCGGCTCGGCAATTATCGCACGTGCAATTGCTACAAGCTGCTGCTGTCCTCCTGAAAGCTGGTTGGGGAACAGATCTTTTTTCGCAACCATGTTGAACCTATCGAGTATTTCTGCTACTCTTCCTTTTCTTTCAGAGGTTTTTACTTTCTGATACAATAACGGTGTTTCAAGATTTTCAAACACGGTTAACTCATCTATTAAATGGTATTGCTGGAAAACAAAACCGATGTAATGTTTGTGAAGATCGGAAAGCTTTCTTTCATTCATTTTGTGAACAGCTTCATCGAAGAAAAAATATTCACCATCCGAAGGAGCATCGAGCATACCGATAATATTAAGCAGTGTAGATTTTCCCGAACCTGATGGTCCCATTACAGAAATAAAACTTCCTTCTTCAACTTCGAGATTTATATTTCTCAGAACATAAGTTTTGAGGAATTTGTTAGTGTAGTATTTTTCTATGTTTTTTAGTTTGATCATTGTGATTTCCTGCCTAAACGTGAAACTTTTCTTTATAATTCTCCGTAACAACGTGACCGTCGAAAAGGTGAATGACACGGTGTCCATAATCTGCATACGTTGGAGAGTGAGTAACCATTAATATTGTTGTTCCACCCTCGTTCAGTTGTGTTAGCAGATTCATTACCTCATCGCCATGAGCAGAATCAAGGTTTCCTGTTGGCTCATCAGCAAGAATAATTTTAGGACTTGCAACGATTGCCCTTGCAACCGCAACTCTTTGCTGCTGACCACCGGACAGTTGTTGTGGAAAGTGACTTTGCCTGTGCATAATTTCCATTCGCTCTAACACAGTATTAATTTTTTCTTTTCTTTCAGATGATGAATAACCGAGATAAAGCAGAGGCAGTTCAACGTTTTCGTAAACTGTCAATTCATCAATCAGGTTAAAGCTCTGGAATACAAAACCTATGTTCTTCTTTCTTAACTGTGCACGTTGTCTTTCGGAATGTTTGGACACTTCGTGTCCAAGGAAGAAATATTCACCATCGGAAGGATTATCAAGCAAACCGAGAATGTTTAACAATGTTGATTTACCGCAGCCGGAAGGTCCCATAATCGATACAAATTCCCCTTCATTAATTTCGATGTTTACGTTGTTTAATGCTGTTGTTTCTACTTCCTCGGTGAGATATATCTTACGAAGATTTGTTGTTTTAATCATATTTACTCCGTTGTTTTTCTTATTCACTATTGAATTGTTGAATGATTAAAGGAAATCCGGTTGCTCCAGTCCTCCCATTGCGGATTATAAATATCCACAACTTTTTTAATTCTTAATTTCATCCACGAATCGATTTCGTGCTTGCGTTCATCCGCGCTTAATTTGTCCTGGTACTCTTCGTAGAAAACAAGCTTGCTGTCGGATTTCGTTTGAATTGGATCAAGATTAACTTTTATTTCCGAAGACTCCGGCACTACATCGATGTGGATCGACTTATCATTATTCGCTATAACACAGACGTAATGTTTGTTCATGTTGTTACTCATTGATGATTATCTTTTCCACATCGCCAAAATTATCGTACGAGGAAGTGATTACTTTTTCTCCTGCTTTCAGTCCTTCCAGAACTTCGAATACCTGTGAGTTCTGTCTTCCGAGCTTTATATTTCTTTTGACTGCCTCAGTTCCGTTTTGGTTAAGGACAAATATCCACTGACCGCCGGTTGTTTGATAAAAACCGCCTCTCGCCACAGTTATGGCTTTTGTAAGTTCGCCAAGTTCTAGGCGGATATGTAAAGTTTGCCCACGTCTTATTCCCGCAGGCTGACCATCTAAAAACAACATATCGACTGTAAATCTTCCATTTGTTACTTCGGGATAAACATTTGAAATAATCAAATGATAATCCTTACCCGATAATGTAAACTCACCAGTTTGTCCGGTAGCAACCCTTGCAATATAATGCTCATCTATTTCTGCTCTCACTTTGAACGAATCGATAACGTCTATTTGTCCTAAGTTTTCACCGGGAGAAATCGATTCGCCGATTTCTGCTTTTAACGACGTAAGCTGTCCTTTTATAGGAGCGGTTACTGTCAGATTCTGCAACTGGTTTTTTGTGAGATTAAGATTATTCTGCATCTGGCTTATGGATTTTTCAAGCTGCTCGACTTGCTGAACCCTGAAAGCCGAATCCTGCTTAAATGATTCAAACGTTAATGATTTTTTGTTAACCAGGAAGTCGTATTGTTCTTTGCTTCTTTTAAATTCATTTTCCGAGATCAGGTTTTTACTAAAAAGTTCCTTGTTAACTTCATATTCTCTTTTCTTGTCTATCAGATCGTATTGTACCTGGAGAATTTGTTCCTGCAGGTTGAGCCTGTTTTGTTCCATAGATAAGCGAGTGCTTCTAAGGTTGTTTATCTGCTGGAATAGTTGGGCTTCGTTATACATAATATTTAATGTAAGTGCAGCATTATCTAATTTGATGATAGGGTCACCGATATTTACAAAGGCACCTTCTTCAACAAATTTTTTAACAACCCTTCCACCTTCGCTTACATCAAGGTAAAATGTTTTAATAGGCAGAACTGTTCCGGTGATGGGGATGAACTCCTGGAATGGTTCATAATTAACAGTTGAAATTGTTATTCGTTCTTTTTCAACATTCAGCCTTGAACTTTGATCAGCAAAAACGAAGATGTAAAAAACAAATAACAGGAATAAACCGCCGCCGCCGAGATAAACTATATTTTTAGTAGTCCATTTCTTTTTCTCTATTTTTCTATCCATTTTTTCTTCTATTCTGAATTTCTTTTAATCTGTTTTTTGCTATGAAAAGCCAAGTATCGTGCCCTCTGCCTCAATTTAAATTTCATACAACCGGCGGTCGAAAAACCTGTTAAATGGTTTAGTATTAAACAGGTGAAAACATTTAACAGTACGCTTACGTAACAGGTGTGTACGAATTCGAACATATTAATTATATTAACTATGATAAAAAAACAAAGGAATGCTGGAATAATACTTGTCCTGATGCATTTCTATCAAAGGCGGAAATAATTGGATAAGAAATTCACAAAGACTCTCATAGTTGACGATAACGAAGACATTCTTCTTGCTGCAAAATTGTTGTTGAAACAGCATGTTGGAATCGTAACAACTGAAAAGAATCCGGAAATGATTCCCAAGTTGCTTAACAACGAAAGCTACGATGTGATTTTCCTCGATATGAATTTTACTCGTGATATGACGAGCGGTCAGGAAGGATTTTTCTGGCTAAAAAAAATTCTGGAGATCGACCCGCTTGCGGTTGTAATTCTTATTACTGCCTACGGCGATGTTGAAACAGCGGTTCGTGCAGTAAAAGAAGGTGCAACAGATTTTGTTCTAAAACCATGGCAGAACGAAAAATTCATTGCAACACTGAATGCCGCTTTGCGTTTAAGAGAATCGCGTATAGAGATCGATAATCTAAAATCGAGAGAGAAGCAGCTTACTGCAGATATCGACCAGAGATATCATGAACTGGTTGGAACATCTCCCGGGATGCAAAACGTTTTCAACACGATTACAAAGGTTGCAGCAACCGATGCTAACGTTTTAATCCTTGGAGAGAACGGAACGGGAAAAGAATTAGTTGCACGTGCTTTACATAAACAATCCAAAAGAGCGAAAGAAGTTTTTATAAGCGTCGATATAGGGGCAATGACATCGACTCTATTTGAAAGTGAATTATTCGGACACGTTAAAGGTGCATTTACTGATGCCAAAGAAGACAGAGCAGGAAGATTTGAAATCGCTTCGGGAGGAACAATATTTTTAGATGAGATAGGTAATATTCCACCTGAACTGCAGGCTAAACTATTAACTGTTCTTCAGAACCGGCAGGTTGCAAGAGTTGGATCGAATAAATATAAAGAGATAGACATTCGTTTGATTTGTGCAACGAACACACAGATAAGAAAATCGGTTGTTGAGAAAAAATTCAGGCAGGATCTTCTTTACAGGATTAACACCGTTGAAATTCAATTGCCTCCGTTACGGGAGCGTGTCGAAGATATTCCGCTGCTTGCAGAATATTTCCTCTCTATTTATAAGAGAAAGTACAACAAACCGGGATTGCAGATCAGTCCACTTACAATAAAGAAGCTTGAAAAATACGATTGGCCCGGCAACGTAAGAGAACTGCAGCATTCAATTGAGAGAAGCATTATTCTCAGTGATTCAGACAATTTGCAGCCGGCGGATTTTATGCTGAGACCTCTCGAAGAACAGGATGAGCAAAAAGTTGTTTTCGATAATTATAATCTTGATGAAGTTGAAAAAACAATTATCCGGAAAGTTTTAAGCAATAACGGTGGAAATATTTCCAAAGCTGCCAAAGAACTCGGTTTAACAAGAACATCACTCTACAGGCGGATGGAAAAGTATGGGATGTAACAAAAGAATTACAGAGGCTCGGATAAGACAAACAAATGGGAATTATTCTAGAAATAATTTTTAATTTACTTGCAGAAATTGTTCTACAGACAATCATCGAATTATTAGTCGCTTTTGGTAATGAAAGTATTGCAAATTCATTTAGAGAACATAGATCTGCAAACAAATATTATGCTGTGTTCGGATGTATTTTACTAGGTGGTTCAGTTGGATTTATTTCATACTTAGTTTATCCAAAACATATATTTAATGTTAAATCCTTTTATGGATTTAGTCTAATAATTTCACCTATTGTTGTTGGTTTTATTATGAAGAGTTGGGGGAGATGGAGAATTAAATCAAATAAAAGTGTTTCGATTTTAGCAACATTTTGGGGCGGTGCTTTATTTGCTTTTGCTTATTCATTAGTTCGATTTTTACTCATAAATTAATTTATAGAACTTAATTTCTAAATGAAAAACTTCCAGATAGTTTTAATAATAAGGGTTCTGATTTTAGCAGCATCGATCTTTCTGCTTGCATATCTTTACTTTGATCTCACGCTTCCAACTACACAAGTTATTATTCTTGCACTTATTGTTCTACAGGTTTACCTACTGATAAGGCACGTGAACGTAACGAACTACGAACTCACAAAGTTTTTTAACTCGGTTAAGTATTCTGATTTCAGCCGGGTTATTATGCCGAAGAAGCTTGGTCCGTCGTTCAAAGAGCTGAATAAATCTTTAACGAAAGTTATAAAACAATTCCAGACAACACGTTCCGAAACGGAAGAACATTTTCAATATCTGCAAACTGTTGTTAAACAGGTTGGTACAGGTTTAATTTCATTTACTGGGAATGGCGATATAACCTTGTTCAATGAATCGGCAAAGAAAATTTTTAAAACTCACGAGCTGAAAAACATTCACAGCTTATCAAATATTGATCGTGATCTTGTTGCTTCACTCAACTCGGTAAAAACTGGTGAAAAGGAATTACTGAAATTTTTTACAAACGGAAAACAAATTCATCTTTCCGTTTTTGCAAGTGATTTTAAGCTGCGTGGGGAAATACACAAGCTTGTTTCTTTGCAGGATATCAGCAGCGAGCTTGAACGTGAAAGACTTCATAACGAACTTGAAATAGCACGGGATGTTCAGTTTAAAATGCTGCCGAAAGAAAATCCCACAATTCCCGGTTATTTAATTTCTTCAATGTGTATTCCTGCATTAGAAGTCGGCGGCGATTATTTTGATTTCATTAAGCTTGGCGAAAACAAAATCGGGATTGTAATTGCAGACGTTGCCGGGAAAGGACTGCCAGCAGCTATTTATATGACATTAACAAAAGGAGCCTTTCAATCCTATGCCGCATTGTCTGATTCTCCGAAAGAAGTTCTTACAAAATTGAACTCTTTAATTTATGATACGATAGAACGCGGAAGTTTTATCACTATGTTTTATGCGATTCTTGATCCCAATAATGATAAACTGACGTTTGCCAGAGCCGGTCACGAACCCGTTATTTATTTCAACAACAAAGAAGGAAAACTTTCATTGTTAAAACCGGGCGGAATCGGTTTGGGATTGGAGGAAGGAAAAATTTTTTTGAGATCAATTGAAGAAAAAGAAATTAATATTTCGCAAGGAGACTCTTTACTATTTCTTACAGATGGATTAACAGATGCAAAAAATGAAACCAACTCCGATTTCGGAATGAATCATCTTCTGGATGTTATAGGAAAATATGACGTCAAATCTCAGAATGTAGATCCAAAAGAGTTGTTGGAAAAACTATCGGATGAGATTAGATCTTTCAGGAATAATTCTCCACAGTATGACGACATAACCGCCATTGCAATTACCAAAGTATGTCCGGGCGGTGGAATATGAAAAACTTTCGGTTAAAGCTGATCATCAGGATAATATTTATTGCCGCTTCGATCATCCTTTTCTTCTTCCTTTATTATAACACGAACCTGGTAGCCTCTTTGATCATAATTAGCCTGTTGATAATTCTCCAGGTGATTTTATTAATCAAATACATTGACGCAACGAATAAAGAGCTTGCAAGATTTTTCCAATCGATCAACTACTCGGATTTTTCACAGACGTTTTCCACTAAATCTCTTGGCAGTTCTTTCGAAGAGCTTAACAGGGCATTCAATGAAGTTATATTACGATTTCAGAAAACAAGAAGCGAAAAGGAGGAACACTACCGTTATCTTCAAACAGTTATTCAACATGTTGGTGTTGGCTTGATTTCCTTTAACCAGAATGGAAACATTGAATTTATTAATAATGCAGCCAAGAAGATCTTAAAAATATCAAGCTTACATAATATTGAACAGCTTAACTCAGTTTCAAAAGATCTCGGCACATCGCTATTTAAAGTAAAGAACGGTGAAAAGACAACGATAAAAATTGTAGATGAAAATGAGTTGATTCAATTGATGGTAAATGCAATCGAGTTTAAGCTCAGAGACCAGATTTTTACTTTGGTTTCACTTCAAAACATTCAGAGTGAACTTGAAGAAAAGGAAATGGATGCCTGGCAAAAACTTATAAGAGTACTCACGCATGAAATAATGAATTCCGTAACACCAATTTCCTCGCTTGCTGGAACAGTGAACAACATACTATCGACGAATGGTAATAAAGAAAACATCCCGCGGGAAGAAATTGCAGATATTAAAAGCGCAATCAACACAATACAAAAACGAAGTGAGGGACTTTTACATTTTGTGGATGATTATCGGAGTCTAACAAAAATTCCCAAGCCTGATTTTAAGATTTTCAAAATACAAACATTATTCGACAGTATCGAAAACCTGATGGGAAAGGAAATACGTGATAAGAATATTAGGTTATTCATTTCTATTGAACCGGAATCTCTGGAACTAACTGCAGATCCCGAAATGGTTGAGCAGGTAATCATAAATCTTATCATCAACGCAATTTATGCAGTAAGCAACTCACCAAATCCGGAAATAAAATTATCAGCAAATATTGATGAACGTGGAAAAGTTGTAATAAAAATAACCGATAATGGAATCGGCATACAGGAAAGTGATCAGGAAAAAATATTTATCCCGTTCTTCAGTACAAAAAAAGATGGCTCAGGTATAGGCTTAAGTCTTTCACGACAGATAATAAGGGCACACGGTGGAACGATAAGAGCACACTCATTACCCGGAGAAGGGACAACATTTATTTTACGGTTTTAATTTCCCTGGATCTCATCATCTTCAGCGCTTTTAATTTCTTCAAAGTATGAAGAAGCATTTACCAGAAGTGCAGTTCCCACTTCATTCAGTAAGGAGTTTATATTTTTAATGTAATCCCCCGCGGTGTTTTCATCGATCGGGGGGATACCAAAAATTGTGAGATCGGCATCTTTTGATTCTTCACGGAAGATTTCGCTGTTGGTCCTTTTTTCATTTGTGTTCTCAATAATCTTTACATCGGCATCCAAACGGAATGTTTTTAGAAATGTCTTTGCCTCGTTTTCCAAAATTCGTGCACCGGAAAATTTATCTTTAATCGTAAGCAACCGGATCCTGGTGTTCCTCCAGTCTTCATTGGAAGTAATGAATCTTGCCAGGGTAAGTGCCAGAGCGAAATTATTTCCTGCGCCGCGCCACCAGATATCAATTTTATTTTTTTCTCCAAAACCTGCATCATCGTTATAGAAAAGGAAAAGAGAGTTGTAATCAAGTTCATGGAAAGTTTTCATTATTTCAGCAAACCTCTCCGGTCTCTTTGTGTTACGTCCCCAGCCCATCAAAATTGTATTCGGATCGATACTTGAAAAACCATATATGCTTGCGATGACCTGCATCCCTTCGTAAATATCGCGGCATTCCTGTCTTCTTGTAAACACACTATCATCGGCAGGTTCATCTTCATTAAGTTCACCCTTGTTTTCCGATTGCTCAGCTTTGGTAAAGAGAAGATGTGATGAATTGTTTTCAACCAGATCGAAGTTGGAAACCATTCCAAGTTTTCCTGCAAGAACTTTTGCCATTTCAATTAAGTACGGTCTTGCATACTGTCCTCCACTGAATAAAATAATATTTGGTCTCCAGTTTCTCCATTCCCTTGGTCTGTTTTTTAGTTTGATCAATCCATAACGAACAACCGCTTCCCAGAATCCGCCCCAGGTATCACCACTTTTTAATTTTAATTCTTTACGTTCCAGATAAATAAATATGGAACCCAGAATTATGATTGCACCGATCATTGCGATAAAATCTAATTGGATCATAACAAGGATACATGCAATACCGCCGATGAGACTAACCCAGATCGGAACTTTAAATTCAGGATAAAAATCCGAGCTTGCCCAGCTTTCGAATGCAGCGCTTAAATTTAAGAATCCGTATGTGGTTATAAAGAACATAGAAACAATTCTTGCAATTACATCGAGTTCTCCGATAAGGATACCGCACTCGGCAATTACAAATGCAAAGACAAGCGCATTACGAGGTTCGTTCATTTCTCCCGATCCTTTTGCAAATATCTTCGGAGTAATTTTATCCATCGCCGTTGCCTGGAGAATTCTTGGAGCACCCAAAATACTTCCGAAAGCAGAAGACAAAGTTGCACCCCAGATACCAACAATTACTATTTCGGGTACAAGTGAAATTTTTAGCAATGCACCGGGATCCGTACTTAAAAGATGAGGATCAACATAATGAGAATAGAAATAAGCCAATCCCAGATAAGCCACGAAACCAATTATTATAGCAGAAATGGTACCTCGCGGTATAGATTTTTTAGCATCTTCTAGATCGCCTGACATTGAAACACCGGATTCAAAACCGGTTACTGCCGGAAAAAATATTCCGAATAAAACTATGAACGGTGCAGATGTACCTAATGGAGATAACTGCGGTGCCGTGGGTGTATACTCGTGATTGCCAAGGAATATTGAGACTAATGACAGCACAATCGCACCCATAATATAATATTGGGTTTTTATTGCGAGATTTGTACTGATGTATGAAACAACAGTAACAACAATCAAAATTATAGTACCAGTAATACGGATTGAGTTTGGTTCTACAACAATTCCGACATATCCGAGGAAGCTTTCTGAGAAACCAATCAGGTAAAGACTAACACTAAATGATAAGCCGACAAATAAGGCGAGACCGAGGGTTCCGCCAATAGGTAAACCAAGACTTCTTGAAATTATAAAATATGTTCCCCCGGTTTTTACACGTTTATCTGTTGCAATAGATGAAACACTTAAACCGGTTGAGATAGAAATGATGTGTGCAACAATTATTATTGCAATTGACGTAAAAAATCCTGCCTGACCTACAATCCACGGTAATCTCAGATACATTATTACCCCGAGAATTGTTAGAATGGAGGGGGTAAACACGCCGCTAAATGTACCAAATTTGCCGGATTTCATACTTCAAATATTAATTTATGATCGGATAAAATATAGTAAAGAATTAATTGAAGTTTTCATACTTAAAAACTTTGCTTTGAAATGATTTTATCTCGTTAAATTTTTCACTACAAATGGTTAACTTATTACGTATAACTTTTAAACTTTGAATTAACAAAATTATCCGCAGAAAATTGGAGTTTCGATACGCAAAAACAGGTATTTTGATGATAGAAATTCTCCCGGATAAATGTGATTTTTGCGGGTGTTGTGTTGGTGTTTGTCCTGAAGACGCGATTGAATTAAAGGAAGCCGAAATCAGCATAATAGACGAAAGATGTACTAATTGTGCTAAGTGCGTATGGTCATGTCCAATAGAGGTGATTAAGTTTAATCGAGAAGGTGTTCCTGCTTAACATTGAAACAAGAATATGACATAATAGTAGTCGGTGCAGGCCCGGCTGGCAGTATGGCAGCAAGATTCGCAGCCGAACAAGGTGTTTCCGTTTTAATGCTTGAAAAAGACCGTGATGTTGGTTATCCGGTAAGATGTGGAGAGGCAATAAGTAAAGAAGGGGTTGAGGAATTTATCGATTCGGACGAGCGATGGATAAAAGCACATATTACAAAATTCTCATTTATAGCTCCCGATGAAACGGAAGTTATACTTCAATTTGATTCCAGGCAGGAAGGTTATGTTCTTGAAAGAAGAATATTCGATTATGAATTAGCAAGAACTGCAGCTGAAGCGGGATCTGAAATTCTAACTCGCGCGTACGTTAATGGCTTGTTATTCGCTGACGGTAAAGTATCAGGCGTTAAATATGAATACCTTGGGGAACAGAAAGAGATTAAAGCAAAAATTGTGATTGCAGCAGATGGCGTTGAATCCAGAGTCGGAAGATGGGCGGGATTAAAAACACATATCGATTTCAGAGACATGGAATGCTGTACACAAATTACGGCTGCGAATATTTCTGTTGCACAAGATACTCTATATTTTTATTTTGGTAAGGATATTGCTCCACATGGTTATTTCTGGATTTTTCCAAAGGGAAATAACCTGGCAAACATAGGACTCGGCGTAAGCGGAATAGTAGGCAAAACAAAATCCGCTCAATCATACTTAAATTCTTTTATGGAAAAATATTACCCGGACGCTCCTGTTTTAACTTCAATTGCAGGCGGTGTACCAAGTGCTGTTACTCTTGATAAAATTTCTGCACGGGGAATAGCATTGGTTGGTGATGCAGCAAGACAGGTAAATCCTTTAAGCGGCGGTGGTATTGCAAGTGGAATGATTGGTGGAAGTATTGCAGGCAGAATTGCCGGCGAGGCTGTTAAAATGAATAAGCCTGATCATATTTTATCTTACGACAAAGCGTGGAATGATCGTCTCGGAAAGAGACATTTGATTTTTAACAGGATCAAAGGTGGGATATATAATTTTCCAGATGAGAAGTTTAATAAAATTGCAAAATCTGTAAATAAAATCCCATATGAAAAAAGAACGCTTGGAAAGGTCTTTACAAAGGCATTGATAAATCAACCATCTCTTTTAGTTGATGTGGCAAAAGTGTTTTTAGTTTAAAATAATCAACAAAATATATAGTAAAAGATATACTAACAATTTAACTTGTTGAGCTATTTTATTCATATATTTTGCATGATAATTGCCAAAAGATTTAGATTTAATACTACATTTAAGTTTCGATATTTGCTGAATAATGAAAATTAATATTTCCAACATTTTTAACCAGATGATCGATAGATTCGATGATGAATTTTTCT
>Ga0315540_10000619_pt1 | contig 20219 bp, 19 predicted proteins | sample SalMarSW160110MG_FD_203677 | JGI IMG/M metagenome (GOLD analysis project Ga0315540, IMG submission 203677) | Salt marsh sediment microbial communities from the Plum Island Ecosystem LTER, Massachusetts, United States - Salt Marsh Sediment SW1601-10 ...
CGGCTCCTATCCTCGCCGCGCGTTTCTCCTGCCGGGCATCCTCCCGGCGCTCAAACTTTTCGGAGGCAAGGCCTTGGCGACCATTCGGCTCGAAGGGCTGTCGGTGTTCGGGCACCACGGCGCCCGGCCCTACGAAAAGGAGGCGGGGCAGCGTCTCGAGGTGGACCTGGTCCTCGAGCCGGTCAGCGCCGCCTCGGAGACCTCGGACAAGCTGTCCGACACGATCGACTACGACCGGCTCTACCAGCTCGTGCGCGAGGTGGTCGAAGGGCACAGCTACCACCTTCTCGAGACGCTGGCCCGCAAGACGGCCGATACCATCCTCGAGCGCTTCCCGATCCGCCGCGCGATGGTGCGGATCGCCAAGCAGAACCTCGGCTGGACGACCGGCGGCCGGGCGGTCATCGAGGTGACGCGGGAGAGGACGGCATCATGAGGGCGTTCATCGGGCTGGGGGCGAACCTGGGCGATCGCGAGGCGTCGATCCGCGCCGCGCTCGAAGCCATCGCCGCGATGCCCGAAACCGACCTCGTGCGCGTCTCGTCGCTCTACGACACCGAGCCCGTCGGCGACGTGGACCAACCCAACTTCCTGAACGCGGTCGCTCTCGTGGACACCGAGCTGGACGCCCGCCAGCTGCTGTGGAACCTCATGCTGGTCGAGAAGAAGCTCGGCCGCGTCCGTACGCAGCGATGGGGGCCGCGCACGATCGACCTCGACCTGCTGCTCTTCGGCGACGAGATCATCGAGGACCCGGACCTGCGGGTGCCGCATCCCGAGATCATCCGGCGCTCGTTCGTGCTCGTTCCCCTCGTGGAGCTTGAACCGAGGCTCGTCCATCCCGGGACGGGCGAAACGATGGCGACCCACCTGAGCCGGCTGGGTGCAAGGCCGCCCGTGAAGCGGGGAACGCTCCACTGGAACTGAACCGGGCCCGGGGGCCCGCGGAGCGCGCGTGAGCGAGAACCGCTACCTCGTCATCGAAGGCGTCATCGGCGCGGGGAAGACGAGTCTCGCGCGCATGCTGACCGAGCGGTTGCAGGCGCAGCTCGTGCTCGAGGAGGTCGAGGAGAACCCGTTCCTCAAGGATTTCTACCGCGACCGGGCGCGGTTCGCGTTCCAGACGCAGATGCACTTCCTGTTCAGCCGCTACCAGCAGCAGCGGGACCTGAGGCAGACGAACCTCTTCAACGACAAGCTGGTCGCAGACTACCTGTTCCAGAAGGACCGCATCTTCGCAAGCCTGAACCTGGCCGGGCGCGAGATGCAGCTGTACGAGCGGCTCGTGGGCTGGCTCGAGCTGGACGTGGTCAAGCCGGACGTGGTGGTCTACCTGCAGGCGACGACCGACACGCTCATGGAACGCATCCGGAAGCGCGACCGGCCTTTCGAGCGCGACATGGAGCGCGACTACATCGCCCAGCTCAACGACGCGTACAACCATTACTTCTTCCATTACATCGACACGCCGCTGCTGGTCGTGGACACGAACCAGATCGACTTCGTGAACCAGGCCGAGGACTACGAGGATCTCGTGAAGCGGATCCTGTCGCACGAGCAGGGGACGCTCTATTACCGGCCGATCGAGAAGGGACGGACCTCATGAGCGGAGAACCCGTGGCGGGCACGCGTCGCCGGGCGAAGATCACGGCTCCGGCGATCGTGGAGATGAAGCGCCGCGGCGAACTCATCACCGTGGTGACGAGCTACGACTTCCCGATGGCGCGGCTCGCCGACGAGGCGGGTGTCGAGATCCTGCTCGTCGGCGACTCGCTGGGCACCGTCGTGCTGGGCTTCGAGACCACGCTGCCCGTGACGATGGCGGACATGCTCCACCATACGAAGGCGGTGACGCGTGCGAAGCCGACGGCCCTGGTCGTCGGGGACATGCCGTTCATGAGCTACCAGGCGGGCGTCGAGCAGGCCGTGATCAACGCTGGCCGCTTCGTGCAGGAGGCGGGCGCGGACGCGATCAAGCTCGAGGGCGGCGAGCGCGTGGCGGAATCCGTGCGCCGGATCGCCGAGGCGGGAATCCCGGTCATGGGCCACCTCGGCCTCACGCCGCAGTCGGTGCTCGCGTTCGGCGGCCACAAGGTGCAGGCGCGCGGCGAGGCCGACCAGGAGCGGCTGCTGCTCGAGGCGAAGCTGCTCGAGGAGAGCGGTTGCTTCGCGATCGTGCTCGAAGGCATCCCGGCGAAGCTCGGCGCGCTCGTTTCGCGCGAGCTGCACGTGCCGACCATCGGCATCGGCGCGGGCGTGGGCTGCGACGGCCAGGTGCTCGTCTCGCACGACATGATGGGGCTGTACTTCGGGCGGCAGGCGAAGTTCGTGCGGCGCTACGCCGAGATCGGAGACGCGATGCGCGACGCCTACGCGCGCTACGTCGCCGACGTGAAGGCGCGCCGCTACCCGGGCGAGGCGGAGTCGTACTAGGGATGGCGGCCCGCCCCCGGCGCGCGACCCCGCGGCGCGGCCCCCTGCGCCGCGCGACGACCGTCGCCGACCTGCGCCGGGCGATCACGGCGTGGCGGTGGCGGGGCGACACGGTGGCGCTCGTGCCGACCATGGGGGCGATCCATGCGGGCCACCTGTCGCTCGTCGCGCTCGCGCGCCGGTCGGCGAAGCGGGTCGTGGCGAGCCTGTTCGTGAACCCGACGCAGTTCGGGCCCCGCGAGGACTTCCGGCGCTACCCGCGGCCGGTCCGCCGCGACCGGGCGGCGTTTGCCCGCGCCGGCGTGGACCTGCTGTGGGAGCCGCGGGTCGTGGACGTCTACCCGCCGGGCGACCGCACGCGCGTGCGCGTCGAGGAGCTGACGACGGTACTCGAGGGCGCATCGCGCCCCGGTCACTTCGACGGCGTGACCACCGTGGTCGCGCGGCTGCTCAACGCCGTCCGGCCCGATGTCCTGTGGCTCGGGCAGAAGGACGCGCAGCAGGCGATCGTCCTCGAGCGCATGTGCACGGACCTCCTCCTGCCCGTGCAGGTGCGGCGCGGGCCGACCGTTCGCGAGCCCGACGGCCTGGCGCTCTCGTCGCGCAACGCCTACCTCTCCGCGCGGGAGCGCCAGCAGGCCGTCGCGCTCTCGCAGGGGCTCGTGTCGGCGCGCGTGCTGCTCCGCCGCGGCGAACGTTCGGCGGGGAGGCTCGTCGCCGCGATCCGGCGGGAGTGGGCCGGCTATCCGCTCGTGCGCGAAGACTACGTGGCCGTGGTGGACGCGGCGACCCTCGAGCCGGTCCGCACGGTGCGGGGCCGCGTGCTCGTGGCGGTCGCGGCCCGCGTCGGCCCGGCGAGGCTGATCGACAACTTCGAATGGAGCCCCCGATGAGCCTCTACTCGCACCCGGACACCGCCGCGCTCGTCCTCGCCGCCGGCATGGGCAAGCGCATGAAGAGCGACCTCGCCAAGGTGCTCCACGAGATGGCGGGCCGGCCGCTGCTCTGGTACGTGCTCGAGACCCTCGACGAGCTGGGCGTGGCGCGCCGCGTCGTCGTGATCGGACACCAGCGCGAGCGGGTGCAGGCGGCGTTCGCGGACCGGCCGGGCCTCGAGTGGGCCATCCAGGCCGAGCAGCGCGGGACGGGACATGCCTGCCTGATGGCGAGGCCCGCCCTGGACGGCTTCGACGGCACGCTGCTGGTCGTCTGCGGCGACACGCCGCTGCTCACCGCGGCGACCCTGCACGCGCTGCTCGAGACGCACGCGGCCTCCGGCGCCTCGGTCACGGTGCTCAGCATGCGGCTGCCCGACCCGAAGGGATACGGGCGCATCGTCCGCACGGGCGACGGCGCGGGGATCGAGCGCATCGTCGAGGAGAAGGATGCGAGCGAGGCCGAGCGGGCGCTCGACGAGGTCAACTCCGGCATCTACGCGTTCCGCTACCGCGCGCTCGAGTCGGTGCTCGGCGGGCTCACGGCGGAGAACGCCCAGGGCGAGTACTACCTGACCGACACGGTCGCGCTCCTGCGCTCGCGCGGGGAGAAGGCGGCGGTCGTCTGCGCGCCGGACCACCGCGAGCTGCTCGGGATCAACACCGTGGACCAGCTCGCCGAGGCGGAGGGAGCCTGGCGGGCGATGCGGGAGGGACGCTGATGGCGACGAAGCGCGGGGCGAAGGGCGCCCGGAAGTCCGGGCGCGAGGGCGCGGCGCTCGAGCGGCTCTGGTCGCCGTGGCGCATGGCGTACATCCGGCGCGCGGACAAGCCGGAGGGCTGCCTCTTCTGCCGCGTCGCGCGCACCCGCGCCGACGCGCGCGACCTCGTCGTCGCGCGCAACGGCCACGCGGTGCTGCTCCTCAACCGCTTTCCCTACAACCCGGCCCACCTGATGGTGGCGGTGAGACGCCACGCCGCGCGCTTCACCGACCTCACGGACGTGGAGCGGGCCGACCTGCTCGACCTGACCGCGCTCGCCGAGCGCACCCTCGAGGCCGAGTACCGGCCCCACGGGGTCAACTACGGGCTCAACGTCGGCCGGGTCGCCGGCGCCGGCTTCCCCGGGCACCTGCACCTCCACCTCGTGCCGCGCTGGGACGGCGACACGAACTTCATGCCCACCGTGGCGGGCACGAAGGTGCTGCCCGAATCGCTCGTCGCGACCTGGCGGCGCCTGCGCGCGGCGGCGGCCGCCGCGGCCCGGCCGGCCCGGCGGGGTGGAGGCCGTCGTGGCGCGTAGGCGGTCGGGCGGCGGCGGCCGCCTGCTGGTCGGCCTGCTCGGGCTGGTCGTGATCGCGCTGGCCGCCTCGTGGGCCTGGCAGCACTTCGGGGGCCTGCGCGCCGCCCCGCGCTTCTCAAAGTCGGCGCGCGTGATCCGGGTCCAGGTGCTGAACGGCTCCGGCGAGGCCGGGATCGGCGGCCGCGTGGCCGCCTACCTGCGGGACGGGGGTTTTCAGGTCGTGGACGTGGACAACGCCGACCGGTCGGACTACTTCGCCTCGATCGTCGTGGCCCGGCGGAGCGACCTTTCCACGGCACGGGAAGTGGCGCATTATCTCGGCGGACCGCCCATCATCCGGCAGGCGTGGAACTCGGACCTGGCGGACGTGAGCGTGATCGTGGGCAGCGATCGGAGCCGGCTGCAGATCGAGCCCTGAGCGGGAACTTCGACGGAGGAACGGACGTGTTCAATTTCGGCGGCGGGGAGATGCTGATCGTGCTGCTCATCGTGCTGCTGCTCTTCGGGCCCAGCCAGCTCCCGAAGATGGCGCGCGGATTCGGGCAGGCGATCCGCGAGTTCAAGAAGGCACAGCGCGAGATCACCGACGAGATCCAGCGCGAGGAGCCACCCGCGGAGCCCTCGAACTCGAAGAAGGACGAGAAGAAGCCGATCGAGTGACCATCGGCCCCGAAGCGAATCGGCGCGGCCCCTGACGGGGACCGCGCCGATTCGCTGTCCAGCGGGGAGCCGCGGGTCAGTCGGACAGGAAGGCGCGCCGGTTGTCCACGATCTTGGCCTCGTGGCGCAGCTTCGACAGGTAGTCGTCGAAGAACGTGCGCTGGCGCTGCTGGAGGATCTGGTTCGTCAGCTGTCCCTTCACCTGGTCGGTGAACGTGCTGTCGGGCGGCGTGGTCACCTGGTCCGGCCGGCCGAAGTACCAGCCGCCGAGGGACTGGAACGGGCCGACCGTCTCGCCGATCTTCGCGGCCCACAGCGCGCCCTGGAGCTCCGGCGAGGGATTGAGCCGCGGATCGGGCTGGGCGCGGCTGAGCGTCACGTTCACGGTGGACAGCCCGGCCTCCTTCGCCGCCTGCTCGAGCGTCTTGCCCGACTGGACCGCCTTCGCGATCTCCTCGGCCTTCGGCTTCGCCGCCTGCACGCGCCGGTCGATGTCGTAGAGCTGCTGGAGCTGGTCGCCCAGCTCCTCGCGCGTCGGCGGGCCGGCGGCGTGCTGGATCGACACCTGCTCGACGACGAACGCGTCGCCGCCGCTCGTGAACACGGGGCTCACCTCGCCCTGCTTCGCCGAGAGCGCCCAGTCGGCCGCGTCGGGCACGATCGAGAGCTGGGGCGGCAGGTTGTTCTCGTCGAACATCGGCGTCTTCTGGGTGGCCAGGCCCTTCTCGGTCGCGGCCTTCGACAGGCCGACCTGCTCCGCCCGCTTCGCCAGGTTCCGGGCGGCGTCGTACTGCTTCGTCATGGACTCGCTCGAGGCGCGGAGCTTCACCATGAGCTGGGCGACCTTGAACGTCCCGGCGGGCGCGTTGCGGGCGAGCGAGTCGCTGGCCGGATCGAGCTTCTTGAAGACCATGATGGAGCCGCCCTCGCGGTAGGGCGCGAGGATGCCGCCCGGCGGCAGCGCCTCGATCTGGGCGCCGATCGGGCCCATCTCCTGGGGGTGCAGGAACCGGTCGATGACGCCCCCCGTGGAGGCGTTCGGGCCCTCGGAGTTGTCCCGCACGAGCGAGTACCAGTCCTCGCCGTGCTCGGCGCGGTCGTAGAGCGACTTCGCGCGCGCCTCGCCGTCGGCGATCTCGTCCTGCGAGTACTGGACGGGGATCATGACGTACTCGACCTGCGTCCGGGCCGGGGTGGCCAGGCGGGTGCGGTAGCGGTCGAAGACCGCCTGCAGCTGGGCCTCGGTGGCCTTGCCGCCGCTCGTGTCGGGCGGCGCCGGGGGCACGATCAGCGCTGTGGCCGTCATGCGCTGGGAACGGTCCAGCCACGCCTGGCGCAGCTCGTCCTGGGTCAGCTTGATGGACGACAGCAGGCGCTCCTGGAGCATGCGCACCGGCAACTCGCGCCGCAGCTCGGCCTCGTACGGGCTCCAGTCGTTGTTCGGGTTGGCGAGCGCCGCCTGGTACTTCTGAGGGTCGAACTTCCCGTTCGTCTGGAAGACCTCGGCGTTGTACAGGGCCGCCGGCGGGGAGGTCTGCATACCGACGATGACGTCGTTGTCCGTGACCTTGATGCCCGCCTTCTTCGCCACCTGCGTAAACAGGCGCTCGTTGACGAGGTTGCGCCAGGCGCGCTGCTCGACCGCCTTGAGGTCGCGGTCGGCCGGGTCGGACCCGTACTGCTGGCGGTACGCGGCCACGGACGCCGACAGCGCGTTCTGCCAGGTCTGCGCGTCGATCTTCTCGCCGTTGATGCTCCCGTAGACGCCCGACCGGCGCGCGGCCAGGTTCGCGTCGCTTCCCATGCTCCCGAAGAAGCTGAAGCCGATGACGAAGGTGAAGACGGTGGCGACCGTGAGAACGATCCAGATGACCTTGGTGCGCTTGTTTCCGGCGCGCAGGGCAGACAGCATTCGGAACTCCGGGAGTTTGGACGGAGGAGGCTTCGGGCGCGTGCGGCGTGGAATGAGGGCGGCGAGTCTATCAGTGCCGCGGCCCGGCGCACAACGTGGGCCGAGTTCCGTGTCTCGGCGCAGTTTGGCGTTCCGCGGACCCGGCCGCTGTGCTAACTCTACGACACGAGGCCACTGCCGAGGGATCGGCCCCGCTGCCGTGCGCGCCCGTCCGGGCGCGCGGGGGGCGGCCGCCCCCGCACTGCGAGGGACTGCCACGTGCGCACCACCGAAGTCGTCCACCGTCCCGGCGATGCCGAGACGGCCGTGCGAGACCTGCCGCTGCCCGCCGTGGTGCTCGACACGCTCGAGCAGGGGGTCGTGGCGCTCGACCGCGAGCGGCGCGTGGTCTACGTGAACCGGCATCTCGAGGACCTGCTCAGCGTCGAACCCGGGGCGCTGCTGGGCCTGCCGGGCAACCGGGTCTTCCCGGGGGCCGAGGCGCGCTGGCTCAAGGGGACCTCCCGCGAGCCCCGCGACTTCCGGATCGAGACCGAGGGCCGTGAGCTGACGCTCAAGGCCGAATCGCTGCCCATGCGCGACGAGGACGGCGAGCTGACCGGCTCGGTCGTGCTGGTGGAGGCCATCGCCGAGACCGAGGACGGGGAGTTCCAGAAGAAGATCGACCGGCTCGTCTCGCTCGGCGAGCTGTCGGCGTACGTCGCGCACGAGATCCGCAACCCGCTGACGGGCATCCGCACGACCGTCCAGTTCGTGGCCTCCAAGCTCAAGCCGCGGGACGCGCGGCGCGAGGACCTCGACGACGTGATCAAGGAGCTGGACCGGATCGAACAGATCATCACCGGTCTGCTGCTGTTCGCCCGCCCGCCCCAGGCCCGGCCCCAGCCCTGCGACCTGCACCAGGTGCTCGAGCGCACGCTCGACCTCATGCAGGCCCAGCTGACCGACGCACAGGTGACGGTGCGCCGCGAGTTCATGGACGATGCGCCGCTGGTCGAGGTGGACCCGGACCTGATGCAGCAGGTCTTCCTGAACCTGTGCCTGAACGCCGCCCAGGCCATGCCCGAGGGCGGCACGCTCACGATCACGACCGGGGTCCGCCGGTACCGCACGCGCCGGTCGCTCGTGGACGTCTCGATCTCGGATACCGGCGTGGGCATCCCGCGCGACCTGATGGAGAAGATCTTCGACCCGTTCTTCACCACCCGCTCCATGGGCACGGGCCTGGGCCTGCCGATCTCGGTCCAGATCGTGCGCGACACCGGGGGCGTGGTGACGGCGAAGAACAACCCGGGCGGCGGGGCCACGCTCCGGGTCTCACTGCCGCTGCCGGCCGAGCCGCCGGGCAAGGCGGAGGAGTAGAGCCATGAAGGTCTCGGTCCTCGTCGTCGACGACGAGCTCCTCATCCGCAAGTCCCTGGGCAAGGTGCTGCGCGCCCGCGGCTACGCGGTGGATGTCGCCAGCAGCGGGGCGGAGGGGCTCGAGAAGGTGGGCGAGGTGCGGCCGCAGGTCATGATCCTCGACATGCGCCTGCCCGACACCGACGGCCTGTCGGTGCTCAAGCGCGCGCGCCAGCTCGACCCGCTCCTGCAGATCATCATCATCACGGCCTTCGGCGACGTTCAGACCGCCGTGGACGCCATGAAGCACGGCGCGTGCGACTTCGTCCGCAAGCCCTACGAGATGGAGGACATCGTCCTCGCGGTCGAATCCGCGGCGCGCAATTTCCGGCAGGCGAGCGAGCTGGACCTCTACCGCCGGCGGGCCTGGCAGCACTACTCGGGTGAGGAGATCATCGGGCAGTCCTCGGCCATGCGGGAGGTGAGGGCCCTCATCGACAAGGTCGTCCGGAGCAAGGCCACCTCGGTCCTCATCTCGGGCGAGAGCGGCACCGGCAAGGAACTGGTCGCCCGCGCGGTCCACTATCGCAGCGATCGGGCCCAGGCCCCCCTCATGGAGGTGAACTGCTCCTCCTTCCAGGAGGCGCTGCTCGAGAACGAGCTGTTCGGCCACGAGAAGGGGGCCTTCACGGACGCCACGGACACCAAGAAGGGCCTGGTGGAGCTGTGCGACGGGGGCACGCTCTTCCTCGACGAGGTCGCCGACATGCCGCTGCCGACCCAGGCCAAGCTGCTGCGGTTCATCGACCACCGCAGTTTCAAGCGCGTCGGCGGGGCCCAGGACATCTCGGTGGACATCCGGATCGTGGCGGCGACGAACAAGAGCGTCGAGGAGGAGGTCCGGGCCGGCCGGTTCCGCAACGACCTCTACTTCCGCCTCAAGGTCGTCTCGATCGCGCTGCCCGCGCTGCGCGAGCGCGGCGACGACGTGCTCATGCTGGCGCGCCACTTCATGCGCGAGTTCTCGCGCAAGTTCCAGAAGCAGTTCGAGGACTTCACGCCGGAGGCGCAACGGGTGCTCGGCGAGTACCCGTGGCCCGGAAACGTGCGCGAGCTGCGAAACCTCGTCGAGCGCGTCGTGCTGCTCGAGGAGGGCGAGCTCATCGACGCCGAGCACTTCCCGCCGGAACTGCTCGGCCGCCGCGCCGCCCCGGCGAGCACGGCCGCCGCCGCCGTACGCGACGTGCTCGGGCTGCCGACGCTGGCGCAGATCGAGGCCGAGCACATCAGCGAGGTGTTGCGCATGACCGCGGGGAACAAGAGCCGCGCGGCGCGCATCCTCGGCATCTCGCGCCAGGGACTCATCGAGAAGTTGCGCCGGCTTCGCCTCGAGGAGACCCGGTCTGTCAAGTAAATGGACGCCCCCAAGGAATTGGACATCATGACGCATCCCTTTGTTTCGCAACGGGATGCGTTTTCGTTTCGACGTAAGAAGCTAGTTTGTTGACAGTTAGGGTGTTTGTCCACAGTCCGTTTCCACAGGGTTCGCAGCCGACGTGATCCGCCGATAGTCACGCATCCTGCTATTCAAGAACGAGTTGCCTCATGACCGCCCGACGCCTCGCGCGTGTTGGCATGGACCATGCAGATATCTAATACCGCGAGGCGCGGGGCCTTCGGGGCCGTCGCGCCGCGATGTCGGCAGTTCGGAGAAATCGCCCAAGAAGCAGAGGCGGAGGAGGTGATCCCCGAATGGCGAAGAAGAAGGCTGCGAAGAAGAAGGCCACGAAGAAGAAGGCCGCGAAGAAGAAGTAACCGGTTTTCTGGACCTGGCACGTCCTGAAGGGCGCGTCGGCTCGTTAGCCGGCCGCCCTTCGACTTTTCGGCGCGTCCTCCCGGACGTGCGCGATCGAGCCGGGGAACCGAGGTCAAGGCTGGCCGTCCCCTCCGGTTCGCGCGGGGCGGCGCCCGGCACGGAAGCCGGAGTCGCCCGCATCTTCCGACGGATCCGCGACGCCCTCACGGCCACCTCGCGCGAGCGTGCTATGGTCCGCGCTCACCGATCGCGCGGACTCCACCCCGGGCGCACGCTTCCATGACCTCCCCGCATCCCGAGCCTGCCGGCTGGCTGCGCATTCGCGGCGCGCGGCAGCACAACCTCCGCAACCTCGACCTCGACCTGCCCCGCGGCGAGCTCACCGTCATCGCCGGGGTGTCCGGTTCCGGAAAGTCCTCGCTCGCGTTCGACACCCTCTACGCCGAGGGCCAGCGCCGCTACGTCGAGTCGGTCTCCGCCTACGCCAAGCAGTTCCTCGACCGCCTGCCGAGGCCCGACGTGGACGCCATCCACGGGCTCACGCCGGCGGTGAGCATCCAGCAGGTCGCCCCGGCGCGCAGCGCCCGCTCGACCGTGGGGACCGCGACGGAGATCCACGACTACCTGCGGCTGCTCTACGCGCGTCTCGGCACCGTGCATTGCGGCAACTGCGGGCGGCCGGTCGTCGCCGATTCGCCGCGCAGCATCTCCCGCGAGGCCGCGGACTGGGACGACGGGACGCCCGTGAAGGTCTTCGCGCCCGTGCGGCTTTCCGAGCGCATCGCCTGGGGCGAGCAGGCCGGGCACCTCCTGCGCGCGGGGTACACGCGGGCCCGCGTGGCCGGGCGGCTCGTCGAGCTCGACCCGCTGCCGAAGCTGCGGAAGGGAACGAAGGTCCTGGCCGTGCTCGTGGACCGCTTCCGCTGGCACCCCGACGAGTCGCAACGGCTCGTCGAGGCGTGCGAGCAGGCCTTCCGGCGCGGCGAGGGCCGCCTCGAGCTCCAGCTCGACGAGGACGAGCCGTTGCCGCGCAGCGAGCGCTGGGAGTGCTCGAACTGCGGCGAGGCGGCGATCCGGCCCGAGCCGGCGCTCTTTTCCTTCAACAGCCCGCTCGGCGTCTGCCCGGAGTGCCGGGGCTTCGGCGACGTGCTCGCCTTCTCGCCCGCACTGATCGTGCCCGACGAGGACCGCACCCTGCGGCAGGGCGCGCTCGACCCGTGGGCGAAGTCCTGGCGCTCGACGGCCTGGCCGCGTCTCCAGAAGCTCTCGCAGGAGCAGGGCGTGCCGCTCGACACGCCCTGGCGGGAGCTGTCGGCGGCCCACCGCAAGCTGCTGCTCGAGGGCGGCGGGGGATTCCGCGGGGTGATTCCGTTCCTCGAACGGCTGCAGCAGAAGTCGTACAAGGCGGGCAACCGCTTCGTGGTCCGCCGCTACCAGAGCCCGAGCCGCTGCGGCTCCTGCGGCGGGGCGCGGCTGCGGCCCGAGGCCCTGAGGGTGCGCTTCGGCGGGATCACGATCGCCGAACTGTGCGCGAAGTCGGTCGCGGCCGCGGCGGAGTTCCTCGACGCTCTCGAGCTGGGGGAGACCGAGCGCCAGGTCGCCGGGACCGCGCTGGCCGAGGTGCGCTCGCGGCTCCGGTTCATGCTCCGGGTGGACCTCGGCTACCTCACGCTCGACCGGCTCACGCGGACGCTGTCGGGCGGCGAAGCGCAGCGGATCGAGCTCGCGAACGCGCTCGGGGCGAACCTCGCCGACACGCTGTACGTGCTCGACGAGCCCACCGTGGGGCTCCACCCGCGCGACACCGACCGGCTGATCGGCATCCTGGACGAGCTGGCCGCGCGCGGGAACACGCTCGTCGTCGTCGAGCACGAACCGATGGTGATCCGCGCCGCCCGGCACCTCGTCGAGCTCGGCCCCGGCGCGGGGGAGAACGGCGGGCGGCTCCTCTACAGCGGCCCCGCCGACGGGGCCGCGACCGCGCCGGGCTGCGAGACGGCGCGCTGGCTCTCGGGCGAGAGGCGCGTCGGGCGCGAGCGGGCCGCCGGCGCGCCGAAAGCCTTCCTGACGGTCGAAGACGCTCGCGAGCACAACCTGAGGGGCGTGACCGCCCGCTTCCCCGTCGGCCGTCTCACCGCCGTGACCGGCGTCTCGGGCTCGGGCAAGAGCAGCCTCGTCGAGGACGTCTTCTACCGTGCGGCGTTGCGGACGCTCGAGGGCCGGGAGGACGAGCCCGTGGGGGCGCACCGTGCCGTGAAGGGACTCGAGCGGGTGAAGCGCGTCGTGCTCGTGGACCAGACGCCGATCGGGCGCACGCCCCGCTCGTGCCCGGTCACCTACATGGGCGTGTACGCCGCCCTGCGCGCCGTCTACGCGCGCCAGCACGCCGCGATCGCGCGTGGCTGGAAGGACGGGGCGTTCTCGTTCAACACCGTCGGCGGACGCTGCGAGAACTGCGAGGGCGCCGGCTGGGTCGAGGTCGAGATGTACTTCCTCGCCGACCTTTCCGTGCCGTGCGAGGTCTGCGGCGGCGCGCGCTTCAAGCCCGAGGTGCTCGAGGTCCGCTACCGCGGCGCGAGCATCAAGGACGCGCTCGACATGACCGTGGACGAGGCGTTCCACCACTTCGCCAGCGAGCCGAAGTTCACGCGCGGGCTGCACATCCTGCGTCGCGTCGGCCTCGGCTACCTGCGGCTCGGCCAGGGCGCCAACACGCTCTCGGGCGGCGAGGCGCAGAGGCTCAAGGTCGCGCGCGAGCTGTCGGCCCGGGGCGCGGGACCGACGCTCTACGTGCTCGACGAGCCCACGGTGGGCCTGCACTGGGCCGACATCCAGCTCCTGCTCGACGTGCTCGACGACCTCACCGGCCGCGGCGACACCGTCGTCGTGGTCGAGCACAACCTCGACGTGATCCGCTGCAGCGACTGGGTCGTGGACCTCGGCCCCGGCGGGGGCGACGCCGGCGGCGAGCTGGTCGCCGAAGGCCCGCCCGAGGCCATCGCCGCGAACGAGCGCTCCCACACGGGACGGTTCCTCCGCGAGGTGATGGGCGTCTCCATCCGCTGAACGGCGGCCGGGCCCCGGAACCGCCACGCGCAGCTACAGCGCCGCGGCCAGCTCCTCGGGCAGCGCGCGGTCGGCGACCGCGACGGCCAGCTCGGTGGGGCCCAGCACCTCGCCGTCCACGACGACGCCGCGCAGCAGCGCGAGCGGCGTCATCTCGAAGTACACGTTCCGCGGCCGCACGCCCGCGGGCGGTGCCTTCCACACCTCCTCCGGCGGCATCTCGCGGATGGTCAGGGCCGGCGTGGACGCGGGCAGCAGCTTGCGGCGGATCGCGATCGCGTGCACGGGGACGCCGTGCTCGCGGGCGGCCAGCGCGAGGGTGTAGGAGCCCACCTTGTTGAGCACGCCGAGCTCCGTCACCGCATCGGCGCCGATCCACGCTGCCGCCGCCTGCTGCACGAGCATCGGCAGCGCCGCGTCCGCCACGAGCCACACGGGGACGCCCTCGCCCGCGAGCGCGGCGGCCATCGCGCGCCCCTCGAGGTTCGGGCGGCTCTCGGCCACGAGGCACCGGGGGGAGAGGCCGCGGCGCTTCAGCTCCCGCACGGCCTCGACCACCATGCCGCTCATCGAGAGCGTGGCGATCCAGGGCTCGGCGCCCGAGACGAGGTCCGCGGCGGTCCGCGCCGCGGCCGCGGTGGCCTCCGCAAGGTCGGCGCGCTCGCTGGCGCAGCTCGCCGCGAGGTGGGCGCGCAGGTCGGCCGCGGAGTCCTCGCGCGCGAGGCCGGCATCGGCCACCGACAGGGCCCGGGCGGCCAGCTGGTGCACGAGCGCCATGCTCGGCTGCGCACGCTGGGCGTCACGGAGCCACGCCAGCAGCGCGCCCCGCAGCGCGGGGCCTGAAGGGGAGCGGTCGGTCGCCACCCGGCGCTCGAGCTCGTCGAGGAAGCCGGCGGCGACCGAGGTCGAGCCCTCGCGGCGGTCGTCCGCGAACGACATCTACTTCTGGAACAGCTGCTTCAGCCAGAGCACCGTGGTCTGCCGTCCCAGCTCGCCGAAGGCCTCGGTGAGCGGGATCTCCTTCGGGCAGACCTCCACGCAGTTCTGGGCGTTGCCGCAGTCCACGAGCCCGCCGCGGCCCATGATCGCATCGAGCCGCTCGCGGGCGTTCAGCTGGCCGGTCGGGTGCGCGTTGAAGAGCCGCACCTGCGCGATGGGCGCGGGGCCGATGAACTCCGACCGGCCGTTGTACTGCGGACAGGCCTCCATGCAGCAGCCGCAGGTCATGCAGCGCGAGAAGGCGTAGTTGATCTCGGCCTCGACCGCCGACTGCTTCGGCCCCGGCCCGAGGTCGTAGGTCCCGTCGATCGGGATCCAGGCCTTCACCTTCTTGAGGGCGTCGAACATCGGCTTGCGGTCGACCTGCAGGTCGCGGACGACCGGGAACTTGGTCAGCGGCTCGAGGGTGATCGTCCCCTCGGGCAGGTTGTCCACGAGCGCCGTGCACGACTGCCGGGGCCTGCCGTTCACGAGCATCGTGCACGCGCCGCAGACCTCCTCGAGGCACGAGCAGTCCCAGTGCACGGGCGTCGTCCTGTGACCCTGCTTCGTGACGGGGTTCTTGCGGATCTCCATGAGGCAAGAGATCACGTTCATGTTCGGCTGCCAGGCGAGCGAGAACTCCTCCCACCGCGAAGCCGCGGTGGGCGAGTCCTGACGCCGGATGCGAAGCTCGACCGTCTGGCGCGGCATCTCGCTCACCTCCTAATCGTAGCGGCGCTCGACGGGCGCGCAGAGCGACACGTCGATCGGGTCGTAGTGGAACTTCGGTCCGTCGGGCGTGAAGTCCGCGATCGTGGACTTCAGCCACTTCGCGTCGTCGCGCTTCGGGAAGGCCGGCTTGTAGTGGGCGCCGCGGCTCTCGTCGCGGGCGAGCGCGCCGAGCGTCACGACGCGCGCGAGGTGCAACATGTTCCAGAGCTGGTTCATGAACGAGAGCGGCGCGTTGGCCCACTGGCCATTGTCGAGCACGCTCGCATGCTGCCAGCGGTCCATCAACTCGAGGATCCTGGCGTCGGTCTCGCGCAGGCGGTCGTTGTCCCGCACGATCGTGACGTTGTCGAGCATGACCCGCCCCAGCTCCTCGTGCAGCCGGTAGGGGTTCTCGGGGCCCTCGCGTCGCGCCAGCTCCGCGAAGCGCGCGGTCCACTTCGCCTCGGCCGATTCGAACACCGACGACGGCGTTTCGGTGCCCGCCTTCGCCTGGTTCTGCGCGTACTTCACCGCGGCCGGGCCGCCGATCTCGCCGGCGTAGACGCACGAGAGGAGCGAGTTCGCGCCGAGGCGGTTCGCGCCGTGGTACTGGTACTCGGCTTCGCCGATCGCGAACAGCCCGGGCACGTTGGACTGGTGGTTCTTCGGGCTGCCGAGGTCGATGAAGCCGTCCGCGGTGCGCTCGTAGTCCACCCACAGCCCGCCCATCGAGTAGTGGACGGCGGGGAAGATCTTCATCGGCTCGTCGCACGGATCGACCCCGGTGAACTTCTCGTAGATCTCGAGGATGCCTTCGAGCTTGCGCTTGAGCGTCGCCCGCGGGATGTGCGTCAGGTCGAGGTAGACGCACATCTTGCCGTCCACGCCGAGCCCCTTGTTCACGCAGACGTCGTGGATCTCCTTGCTCGCGACGTCGCGCGGCACCAGGTTGCCGTAGTGCGGGTACTTCTCCTCGAGGAAGTACCAGCGGTCGCCTTCGGGAATCTGCCGCGGCGGCCGCGAATCGCCCTGGCTTCTCGGCACCCACACGCGGCCGCCCTCGCCGCGCGCGGATTCGCTCATGAGTCGCAGCTTGTCGGCGCCGGGGATCGCGGTCGGGTGGATCTGGATGAACTCGCCGTTCGCATAGCGCACTCCGTCCATGTACGCGGCGGCCGCCGCCGAGCCCGAGTTGATGAGGCTGTTCGTGGACTTGCCGAACAGCAGGCCGGGGCCGCCTGTCGCCATCAGGACGGCATCTGCGCGGAAGGCCTTCGTCTTCATCGTGCGAAGGTCGAGCGCGACGAGGCCCACGCAGCGCCCCGAGTCGTCGCGCACGAGCCCGACGAACTCCCAGCCCTCGTACTTCGTCACGTGGCCCGCCGCTTCGTGGCGCCGGACCTGCTCGTCGAGCGAGTAGAGCAGCTGCTGGCCGGTCGTGGCACCGGCGAACGCCGTGCGGTTGTAGAGCGTGCCGCCGAAGCGCCGGAAGTCGAGCAGCCCCTCGGCCGTGCGGTTGAACGTCACGCCCATGCGGTCGAAGAGGTAGATGATGCCCGGGGCGGCGTAGCACATGCCCTTCACGGGCGGCTGGTGCGCAAGAAAGTCGCCGCCTCGGCACGTGTCCACGAAGTGGATCTCGGGACTGTCGTTCTCGCCCTTCACGTTCACGGCGCCGTTGATGCCGCCCTGGGCGCACACGGAGTGCGAGCGCTTCACGGGCACGATCGAGAACAGGTCCACGGCGCCCCCGGCCTCGGCGATACGGATCGTCGCCATGAGGCCCGCGAGACCGCCCCCGACGACGGCGATGCGTGGCGCGGCCATCAGCGGTTCCCTCCCTCGACGACCACGACGTGCTCCTGCGCGTGGGGCTTGGTGATCCAGTCGGGGTAGAAGCCCCGGCCGGTGAAGGCGAGCAGCGAGTTGATGCCGACGACCGAGAGGAGCACGAACACGGCGAACCCGAGCCGGGCGGCGTTGCGCTGCGCGGCGCGCCCCGTGGCCAGTCCCCAGTGGATCGAGAACCCGAACAGGCCGTTCCCGAAGTGCCAGCAGGCGGACAGGATGCCCACGACCATGAACCAGAACATAACCGGCGAAGCGAGCTGGTCGTGCATGTACTGGTAGGCGCTCGCGGAGTTGAGGTAATTGGGGTCGAAGCGCGTCTGCCAGGTGTGGAAGATGATGTAGAAGATGAGGATCACGCCGCTCACGCGCTGCAGGAGGTACTGCCAGTTGGCGGCGTAGCCGTGACGTCCCGTGTTCGCCTGGGACGTCGTGGCGATGAACACGCCCAGGACCATGTGGAACAGGATGGGCAGCCAGATGCCCAGCGCCTCCACGGCGCCGACGTAGGGGATCCGGGCCAGCTCCGCCGCGGCCTGGTCGAACGCCCCGGCGCCCATCAGGGCCTTGGAGTTCGTGAAGAAGTGCTCCAGAAGGAAAACGCCGATCGGGAAGATGCCCGTCAGCGAGTGCAGTCGCTTGAGTACGAAGTAAGTCCGGTCGGAAACCTTCATGGTGTCGCGCCTTTCCCTCGAGGGTCGGACATGGTGCGCCCGGCACTATAGCGCACCGCCCCGGCAACGTCCCGGGCGTGTGGCGTGAACATCAAGAGTCGGGAAACTCCGCACGCGCGACCGGAGCGAACGGCGTCGGAAACGGAACCGTGCGTTGGAACACGTGTAGCATGCGGTGAGGGCGCGAGGTCGCGCCCGACGTCCCCGGCCTGCACGGCCGCAGCGATTCACCCGACTCGTCCGCCTCGCCCCGCGGGCGGCGATGCAGGAATCCCATGAGAAGAGCCGGCCTCCTTCCGGCGATCGCCGTCGCAGTCTCGGTTCTCCTTCCCGCCACCGGCCGCGCGCACGAAGCGGCGCCGCGGCCCGCCCCGGACTTCACGCTGCCCTCCCTCCAGGGCAGCGTCTCGCTCGACTCGCTCCGCGGGCATCCGGTCCTCGTGGACTTCTGGGCCTCGTGGTGCGGGCCCTGCCGCAAGTCCTTCCCGTGGATGAACGACCTCGTGAAGCGTTACGGGCCGAAGGGCCTCGAGGTCGTCGCGATCGACCTGGACAAGGACCGCGGGCTCGCGAACGCGTTCCTGCGCGAGCTGCCGCCTTCGTTCACGATCGCATTCGACCCGAAGGGCCGGACGGCCGAGGCGTACCGCGTGGCGGCGATGCCCTCGACCTTCCTCGTGGGACCCTCGGGGAACCTGATCGCCACGCACGCCGGCTTCGACGAGAAGCACGCGGCCGAGCTCGAGTCGCGCATCCAGGAGGCGCTCGCGAAATGAACCGGAAGCTGAGGACGTTTCTGCTCGTGCTGGCGGCGGCCGTCTGGGCCGCGGCCACCGCGGGATGCGCCGCGATGTCGGTCAAGCCGTGGGACCGCGACCTGATGGCGCAGAAGAGCATGACGTTCCGGCCCGTGCCGCACGAGATCGCGGTGGACGAGCACATCTACTTCAGCAAGGAAGGCTCGCTCGGCGGCATGACCACGGACGGCGGGGGCTGCGGATGCAATTGACCGCCGCCGGCCGCCCGTCGGCGCTCCGAAGCCGGCTCGGCGCCGCGGCCTGCCTGCTGCTCGCGGCCGGCCTGCCCGCCGCCGCGCGCGCGGACACGCCGGCGCCGGCGCCCACCTGGCAGTTCGACACGAGCGGCCTGCTCTACGGCGAGGCGAAGCGCACCGCCGTCCTCGAGCCGACCGCCCGGATCACGCGCTCCTTCCAGAACGGGCAGAGCCTCTCGGGCGCGTTCACGGTGGACGCGATCACCGGCGCCTCGCCGAGCGGCGCGCTGCCCTCGGGCCGCGTGCAGACCACGACGACGCCGTCGGGGAACGTGAAGACCGTGCAGGCCGACCAGGTGCCGACCAGCCGCTTCAACGACCTGCGCGGCGCCACGGACCTCTCCTGGAAGGTCCCGTTCCTGCGCTACTTCACGGCGACGCTCGGCGGCCACCTCTCGCGCGAGAAGGACTACCAGTCCACGGGAGCCAACGGACAGCTCTCGGTGGACGTGTACCACCGGCTCTTCACGTTCACGGTCGGAGGGGGGAGGAACAGCGACCTCGTCTTCCCCATCCACGGCACGCCGGTCGGGATGCTGGACACCCTCGTCATGCAGGACGTCGCGCGCAACGGCAAGCACGTCACGACACGCATGGTGGGGCTGTCCCACGTCATGACGCGCCGCTGGCTCGCCGGCGTCTACGCGAGCCAGACGAACGAGGACGGCTACCTGACCGAGCCCTACAAGGTCATCAGCCTCATCGACCCGGCGACCGGCTACACGAACGGCCAGCTCACGGAGCTGCGCCCGAACACGCGCCTGCGCCGCGACGTGATGGCCAGCTCCGTCTACCACTTCGACCGGGACGTGCTCTACCTCTCGTACCGCTACTACTGGGACGACTGGGGCGTGAAGTCGCACACGCTCGACGCGCGGTGGCGCAAGCCGCTGGCGGACGGCAGCTGGGTCCAGCCCCACCTGCGGATCTACACGCAGACCGCCGCCGACTTCTTCCGCTTCGGGATCCTGCAGGGCGATCCGCTGCCTCCGTACGCGACCAGCGACGAGCGCCTCGGGCCGCTCCACGACGTGACGATCGGGGCGACGTACGGCTTCCACGTGGAGCCGTGGCGGGGCGAGTGGACGATCCGGGGCGAGTTCCTCGAGCAGTGGGGCGACGGCCACCCGGCGAGCGCCGTCGGGGCGCAGCGCAACATCAACCTGTTCCCGCCCGTCGGGGTCGGCTCGCTCGTGGTCGGCTACACCGTCGGGTACTGACCGGAGGAGCGTGACGGCCCGCCCGGCCGCACGGCCACGCTCCGGGACGCCGGAGCCGCTCGAGCGCATCGAGGACTTCCACGTCGGGCGCTTCCAGGCCATGGCGAGCCCGTGCGAGGTGCTCGTGGACACCGAGGATCGCGACGAGGCCGCCGCGGCGCTGCAGGTCGCGCGGGGCGAAGCGCTGCGCATCGAGCACAAGTACAGTCGCTACCGCGATGACGGGGTCGTGCACGGGATCAACCACTCCCACGGCCGGCCGGTC
>Ga0315540_10000623_pt1 | contig 20191 bp, 16 predicted proteins | sample SalMarSW160110MG_FD_203677 | JGI IMG/M metagenome (GOLD analysis project Ga0315540, IMG submission 203677) | Salt marsh sediment microbial communities from the Plum Island Ecosystem LTER, Massachusetts, United States - Salt Marsh Sediment SW1601-10 ...
CGAGCGCGCCGAGGTAGCCGGAGACGCGCGGCGCGAGGAACGCGTTCGCGCAGGTGGTCGCGAAGCGCTCGGACTCGCGGATCTCGGGGGCGATCTCGCTCGAGAGGCTCACGGGCACGCCGAGACCCGCGAGCGCGCGGGCGAGCCGCCGCTCGTGCGCGGGATTCGAGAAGGCGTGCAGCAGGCCTACCGCGACGGCCTCCGGGCGCGCCGCCTTCGCGCGCCGCGCCGCCCGCCGCGCCTCCTTTGCCGTCAGCGGGACGAGCGGGCGGCCGCCCGCGGCGAGTCGCTCGCGCACGCCGAGCCGGCGCGCGCGCGGCACCAGCGGCTCCGGGCGCCGCGGCGCGAGCGCGTAGAGGTCCGGGCGGTCCTGGCGTCCGATCTCGAGCACGTCCTCGAAGCCTTCCGTGGTCAGGAACGCGACGCGGGCGCCCTTGCGCTCGAGCAGCGCGTTCGTGGCGACGGTCGAGCCGTGCCGCACGCGCGTGCGCGCGCCGGTCCCGGCGCGCGCGAGCCCCTCGAGCACGGCGCGCTGCGGCGCGGCCGGCGTGGAGGGCACCTTGAACGCCGCGCGGCGGCGGCCGTCCCAGACGACGACGTCGGTGAACGTGCCGCCCGTGTCGACGCCGACGGCGACCGCGGCCCGTTTCGGCCGGCGCCTACGCCCGGCGCTCACGGCCCCTCCGGGCGAAGTCCAGGAACAGCCCGGCCAGCAGCACGCCGGCCAGCGCGACGATGACCCAGGGCGGGATCGGCAGCTCGTGGCCCGCCCAGGCGAGCAGCCAGTAGTAGGGCAGCGCGCCGGTGAAGACGGCGATGCCGTAGCGCCAGAGCGGGTAGCGCACCGCCGCGGCCACGAGCTTGATGGGCGCGTCCGGCAGCGGCGTCGCGCGCGCGATCGCGATCGCGAGGAAGGAGGCCGACGGGAACTTCCGCAGCGTCTCCTCGAGCTTGCGCTTCGACGGCAGGAAGCGGCGCATCCACCGCCGCTCGTTCGCGAGCATCCAGCGGAAGACGGCGAGCTGCAGGACGCTGCCCGCCGCGCTCGCGGCGCCCCCGGCCGTCGCGACCTGCCAGGGCTCGAGGCCCTTCGAGTAGACGAGCAGCAGCGGCGTCGTGAACACCGCGACCGTGGCGCCGTCCACGAACAGCAGCAGGCAGAGCATCCACAGCGACTGGACGGCCACGTTGGGTCTCCGGGAGCCGGGGAGTGCGCGGAGCGCGCACGCAAACGCGGGGCACCTTGCCGCAGACCCGGGCCCGCCGCAAACGCCCGCGGCCCGGGATCACGGGGATTCCGGGCCGCGGGGGCCGGCGGCGGGGTCAGGCCGTCGGAGGCGCCGCGTACGGGTTCGAAGGCGGCGCGGGCGGCTCGGGCGGCTCGGGTGCCGGCGGCGGAGGCGGCGGCACGTCGTCCTCGCGCGGCGGCGTCGCGCCGCGGCCCCGCACGTTCGTCCACCAGGTCTGGACGGTCCGGCGGCGGTACTCGCCCCGCACCAGCGCGCCCGCGCCGAAGACGGCGAGCACCGAGGAGATGGCGATGGACAGGAACGTCAGCAGCCCGCCGACGAACCCGAACACCGGCACGACGTGGAAGAAGTCGCCCACGATCCGCATGCCGTGCAGGGCGATCACGCCCCAGATTGCGGCCTGGGCCAGAGTCGCCGCGCCGCCGCGGAAGCGGTGGACGAGCAACTCGCCGAGCAGCGCGTAGCCCACGATCACGCCCCAGAAGTACGCGACGATGAAGAACGCCACGTAGCCGACACCGACCGCCGCGGCGAGCGGGATGCCGATGATCGTGATGCACAGGATCGCGATGACGACCGCGAGCACGATGACCGATGGGACGATGAGCCCGAGCAGGAGCAGCCCGATGAGGAAGCTCATGCCGGCTTCCTCGTGCAGCGTCTGGAGCGCGGCGCCGGTCCGGCCCGGGGCGAGCTTCACGATCAGGTAAGCCACCCCCAGCATGATCAGCATCCAGAACAGGTGCGTCGCGATCTTGAAGCCCGTGCCCAGGATGTTGAACATCGGGAACCAGAGCCGGCGGTGTCCCGAGACGGGCCCGGTGACGCGGCGGCCCTTCACGATCGAGCCCGGCTGCTCGCGCAGCGTGCCGCCGAGGCACACGACGTCCTCGTCCACGACCGCGGTCGAGGTGAGCGTCACGTTGCCGCCCATCGCCGTCACGGTTCCGTGCACGACGCCGTCCACGCGGATGTCGCCGCCGAAGCTCACGACGTCGCCGTCCACCGCCTGGTCGCGGGCGACCTCGATGTCGCCGCCGAAGCGGACGATCTCGGCCGTCGTCTCGCGCGGCGCCGGCCGCGGCGCCTCGGGCGGAGCCGGCGGCGCCGGCGTGGTCACCGTGACGCCCGACTGGTCGAGCTGGACCTTCACGTCGCTCTTGCCGTCGCTGATCCGGACCTTCGGGGCCTTGCCCGCGCGCTCGAGGATCGCGACGCTCTCGGGGGGCACGGGCCGGAAGCTCATGGATTCCTGCGCGGGGGCCGACTGCAGCGCGGCGAGCAGCGCGGCCGGGGCGATCAGGGCCGCCAGGAGCAGCACGCGGAACTTCGTCATGTCATCGTCCTCCGGTCGTCACGTCAAGGTCGCCCGAAACCGTGCGCGCCTTCACCGTGGCGCCCCCGCGACCGTATTTCGCGATCATGCTCCGACGGTCCTTCTTCACCAGCGTCACCGGCAGCTCGCAGTTGATGTCGCCGCTCGTGGTGCCGAGGTCCAGCGTCGCGTCCGTGCCGCGGCCGAGGCCGATCTCCACGTCGCCGCTCGAGTTCGTGACCGTGGCCGCCCGAAGCGGGGCCACGAGGTCCAGCGTCACGCCGCCGCTCGTCGAGCGGACGTCCGAGACGCCCGCGACACCGCGCGCCTCGATCGTCCCGCTGCTCGACGTCGCCACGAGCCCGCGCGGCGCCCCGTTCACCCGGATGTCGCCGCTCGAGGTGTCGAGCACGAGTGAGTCCATCGCGCCCACGACTCGGATGTCGCCGCTCGAGGTGCTCGCGTCGAGCGGTCCGTCGGGCGAGGCCTCGATGTCGCCGCTCGAGGCGCGGACCACCGCCCGGCGCGATCCGCGCAGGCGCGTGTCGCCGCTCGAGGTGCGGACGTCCACCACACCGCCCGCGGCGTCCACGCCGCAGTCGCCGCTGCTCGTCGAGAGCGCCTGCCGCCCCTCCATGCCCCGGGTCGCGAGATCCCCGCTCGACGAGGTGATCCGCAGATCGAGCGAGGCCGGTGCCTCCACCTGGAGGTCCACCTGGTGGCTGGGGCCGACGTCGTCCTTCCCCTCGCCGCCGAACAGCAGCTCCCAGAAGTTGACCCGGATGTCCACGCGCCGCGGGTAGGTCACGCGGATCACGTAGCGGTCGCCCTCGGCCCCCGTGGTCACCCCGATCTGGCCGGCGTAGTGCCGGGCCTCGGCGCGGTCGCGGCCCCGGGTGGTCTTGACGGCCGTCACGTGGATCCGGCCGTCGGCGCTCGGGGTCACGAGGATGTCGCCGCGGGGATTGTCCGCCTCCAGGACCCGGATCCCGCGGGCGTCCGCGGCCTCGTCGCTCCGCTCCGTCAGGCGCTCCGAGGCACGCGACGGGGCCGCCGTGGCCAGCAGGGCCAGCGCGAGCAGCGGGGTGAGGATCCTGGGTTTCATGGCGGTCCCTCCAGCGGGCATCGGACGCCGGTCTTACGGGGAACCATGGGCCCGGGTTGCGTCCCGGGGGCGCCCGGGGGCGTCCCGCGGCCCGAAATGCCGAAGGGGGACCCGCCCTTGGGCGGTCCCCCTCCCGAAGCCTCGATCTGGGCCTCGTCAGTGCTGCGAGGACTCCGAGCCCATGGTCGAGCTCGAATCGGCCATCATCGCCGAGCTGTCCGCCATCGTGTCCGAACCACCGGTCATCTCACCGGAGTTGTCCGTGGCCGCCGGCGTCTCCGCAGCCTTCTGGCCGCAGCCGAGCGCGGCAATCGAGAGGGTCAGCGCGAACAGCGCGACCATCGCGAGAGCGAGAAGCTTACGCATCGTGTACGTCGTCACCTCCTCTCACGTCCACCGCGCCGGTGGTTCCGGCGACGGCCGTGCATTTCCATTCGTCGGATTGAAGCCGGTATCCAGACCTGTTGCGGCAGGGCGTCAGGCGGTGCGAGGCAAGCAGCGTCCCTGTGCTCGTCTACTTCAGTGAGGTCGCAGCACCGCGCGCGCTCGACCCGGCGGAAAGGCGCGCGTCATGAAGCGAGCGCAGGCTAGGGACGGCCTCCGGCCTTGTCAAATGGATTCCCGCCCCGCCGGCGTACGTCCGGCTATACAAGTCCTTGACCTCAAAGGCCTTGCAGGGCGGATTCCAGATCGGCCCGGAGGTCGGCGACGTCCTCGATGCCGACGGAGAGCCGGAGCAGGCCGTCCGCCAGGCCCATCGCCAGGCGCCGCTCCCGGGGGACGGCCGCATGGGTCATCGAGGCCGGGTGGCAGACCAGGCTCTCGACGCCGCCGAGGCTCTCGGCCCGGGTGAACAGGCGGAAGCGGTTGAATACCGCTTCGCCCGCGGCCTGCGAGCCGTCGCCAGGCACGAACGAGATCATGCCGCCGAAGCCCGTGGCCTGGCGCTTCGCGAGCTCGTGCTGGGGGTGCGAGGCCAGCCCCGGGTAGAAGACCTTCGTCACGCCCGGGTGCTTCTCGAGCAGGGCCGCCAGCTCGCGGGCGTTCGCGTCGTGCTGGCGCATGCGCACCGCCAGCGTCTTGGTGCCCCGCAGGCAGAGGAAGCAGTCCATCGGCCCCGGCACCGCCCCGGCGGCGTTCTGCAGGAAGCGCAGCTGCTCGGCGAGCTCCGCGTCCGAGGTCACGAGCGCGCCTCCGACCATGTCGCTGTGGCCGTTCAGGTACTTCGTGACCGAGTGGAGCACGACGTCGGCGCCCAGCGCGAGCGGGCGCTGGAAGAAGGGGGTCATGAACGTGTTGTCCACGAGCGTGCGGATCCCGCGGCGCCGGGCCCGGTCCGAGATCGCGCGGATGTCCGCGAGCTGCATGAGCGGGTTCGTCGGCGTCTCGGCCCAGACGAGCTTCGTGTGCGCGTTGAACGCCGCCTCGACGTTCGCCGGGTCGCTGGCGTCCACGAACGTGAAGTCGAGGCCGTGGCGCTTCCAGACGCGCTCGAAGAGCCGGTAGGTGCCGCCGTAGGTGTTGTTCCCGCACACGACGTGGTCGCCGGCCGAGAGCGTCTGCATCACGGCGTTCGTGGCCGCGAGCCCGGAACCGAAGCACAGGCCGTGCGCGCCGCCCTCGAGCGCCGCGAGGTTCCGCTCGAGCGCCGCCCGGGTCAGGTTGTGGGTGCGCGCGTACTCGAAGCCCTTGTGGTGGCCGAGCGACTCCTGCGCGTACGTGGACGTCTGGTAGATCGGGGTCATGACCGCGCCGGTCGCGAGGTCGGGCTCCTGCCCCGCATGAACGGCCTTCGTCGCGAACCCCGCGTCGGGACCGATCGAGCTGCCACCCATCATTCGCCTCCCGCGATGAACTGGAGCATGTCGTACCGCGTCAGGATTCCGGTCACCGCGCCGCCCTGGCGGACGAGCACGGCGGCGTTGCGCGAGGCGAGCAGTCTCGTGATCGTCTCGGCCGGCTCCTCGCTCCCGACGACGGGAAGCGGGCCGGCCATGTACTCGTCCACGCTCTTCTCGAGGCTCGCCGGGCTCGCGAGCGCCAGGCGCAGCACCTCGCCCTCCTCGAGCGTGCCCACGACCTCGCCCCCGCGGAAGACCGGGACCTGGGAGACGTCGTGCTGCTCGATCAGCGTCAGCGCGCGGCGCAGCGGCTCGCCCGACTCCACCGAAATGAGCTGGCGCAGGCGCGGGGTCTTGCCCGACAGCAGGCCGGCGACGCGGGCCGACGAGAGGTCGAGCAGGTGGTTGTCGCGCATCCACTCGTCGTTGTGGACCTTCGTCAGGTAGCGCTCGCCCGTGTCCGGAAGCAGGACGACGACGAGGTCGTCGGGGCCGCACTCCTTCGCGACCTGCAGCGCGACCCAGACCGCCATGCCCGCCGAGCCGCCGACGAAGATCGCCTCCTCGCGCGCGAGCCGCCGCGCGGTGTTCAGCCCGTTCCAGTCGTCGCAGGAGATCACGCGGTCCACGACGCCGAAGTCGGTCGCGCCGGGGATGAAGTCCTCGCCCACGCCCTCGATCTTGTAGGTGTGCGCCTCGCCGATCTCACCCGTCTCCTTGTAGTGCTTCAGGATCGAGCCCACCGGGTCCGCGCCGACGACCTCGACCTTCGCGCTCTGCTCCTTCAGGTAGCGCCCCGTCCCGGTGATCGTGCCGCCGGTGCCCATGCCCGCCACGAAGTGGGTGATCTTCCCGGCCGTCTGGTCCCACAGCTCGGGGCCCGTCGTGGCGTAGTGGGCCGCCGGGTTCGCGGGGTTGTTGTACTGGTCCGTGAGCACGGCCCCCGGGCGCTCGGCGGCCAGGCGCTTCGCCACGGAGTAGTACGAGTCCGGGTGGTCGGGCTCGACCGCGGTCGGGCTCAGGAACACCTCGGCCCCGAAGGCCTTGAGGAGGTTCACCTTCTCGCTCGAGACCTTGTCGGGCATGCAGAAGGCGGCGCGGTAGCCCTTCACCGCGGCGACCATCGCGAGCCCGAGGCCGGTGTTGCCCGAGGTGCACTCGACGATCGTGCCCCCGGGCTTCAGGCGCCCGCGGCGCTCCATGTCCTCGACCATGGCGAGCCCGATGCGGTCCTTCACGCTCCCGCCGGGGTTGAAGAACTCGACCTTGCCGAGCACGGGACACGGAAGACCGCGCGCGACTTCGCGCAGGCGCACGAGGGGCGTGCGGCCGACCGTGTCGAGGATGGACTCGAAATACTGGACGCCGTCGAGGACCTTGCTCACCGGAGCCTCGCTGTCGTTGCGGGAGGGGGCGCGTCGGGGACCGGCCGGCGCACCCCGCGAGGCGTGTGGCGGGGCCGCGTGCTCTGGGCCGGGCGAGAAGCTAGGCGGTGCCTCTCGGCAGCGTCAAGCGCGCGTCGCGCGGGCCCGGAAGCGGGACGGCCCCCGGACCGCTTCGGTCCGGGGGCCGTCGTCCGCCGTCGCGGCGGTCAGTGGCCCCCGCCCGTCATCTTCTCCTTCATCACGCTCTTCGGCAGCTTCGGCAGCTTCGCCGGCGGCTGGTGCAGGATGTGCGGCTCGAAGGTCGCGAAGTCGAACTCGGGGCTCGTGTCCTTCGTGTGGCACTGCCGGCACGTCGCCTCGGTGATGCGCCGCGCCTGCGCGGGATAGGCCTCGTGCTGCGTGCCCATGCCGTGGCAGTTCTCGCACTGGACGTTCCCGAGCTTGGTCGCGTCGGCGCCGATGTGGAACCCGCCCGGCTGGTCGTAGCCGACGCTGTGACACTTGATGCACTCGGGCGTCGCGTCCTTGTGGGCGTCCACGAGCGTCTGCCAGGCCCGCGCGTGCTTCGTCGTCTTCCACTGCTCGTACTCGGGCTTGTGGCAGCGCGCGCAGATCTCGTCGCCCACGAAGTGGTCCGCATTCATCTCGCTCGAGCCGCTCTGGAGCCGCGACTGGTCCCGCTTGAGCTGCTCCTCCTGCTGCTTCTTGCGCAGGAAGTCGTTGAACGCGTCCTCGAAGCTCTTCGTGAGCTGGAGGATCTCGGGCTTCTCACCGACCTCGGGGCCGAGCACGAAGGTCTCGTTCTCGCCCGAGACCATGTGCTTGCTCGCGTTCAGCGTGAGGATCGTGCGGCCGATGTACTGGCCCTGCTCACCGCCGTAGCACGCGATCGTGTTCTTGATGAGCCGGCCCTTCTGGAGCAGCGGCACGTTGCGGCCGACGATGATCACGTCGATCCCGTCCACGGCCGTGACGAGGTCCTCGCTCTCGACCTTGCCGAGCTGCGAGAGCGCCACGATCACGGTCGCGCCCTTCTTCCTGAGCTCCGCCACCGTCCGTTTCGCGGCCTCGACCGGGTCCTCGACGGTCACCGAGTCGCGCGAGATGCCGTAGTCCACCTTGTCGCTGGACAGCCCGAGGATGCCCACCGTGACCGTGCCCTTCTTGACGATCAGGTACGGATTGACCAGCGGCTTGTTCGTGATCTTGTTCCAGAGGTTCGACGAGACCAGCGGCAGCTTGCTGCGCTTCCAGTTGGTCAGCAGGAAGCTGAGGCCGTAGTGAAGCTCCTTGTCGCTCACGTTCACCGCGTCGGTGTGCAGGAGCTTCATGGCGTCCATGAGGAACCAGGCGTCCTGCTCGTAGTTCTCGGCTTCCGGGAAGAAGTAGCCGTTGTCCACGAGGAGGTACTGGCCGTACTGGACCGCGATGCTGTCGACGAAACTCGCCCGCCGGGCGAGGCCCCCTTTGGGCGTGTGTCAGCCACAGGGGCTGGTCTTCCCCTTCACGTCGGTCGTGGAGAGGATGACCAGCTTGTCGGGCTCGAGGACCTTGGCGGCCTTGGTGGCGGCCCCGGCCAGGAGCGCGACGACGAACAGGGCGGCCAGCACCGCGCCCAGACGTGCGACGAGCGACTTCATGGGTATGGGAGTCTCCGGAATGGGAGGATCCAGCGGCCTGCGAGCGGGTACAGGAGTCCGCGAAGTCTAGGGAGCGTGTGCGGGCCGGGTCAAGGAAACAGCCCGTTTCGGCACGGACTTGGCCCGTTCTGAACAGGATACGGCGCCCCCGCGGGCCGGCGGCGCGCCGCGGCGCGCCACGCCCGCCGCCGCGCGGCTCAGTCCTCGAGGCGGAACGCGCGCAGCAGGCTCGCGGACGGCACGCGCCGGCTCGAGCCGGCGTGCACGATGCGAACCTCGAATCCGTATCGGTCGAGCCCGAAGTGGCGCTCGATCAGCCGGACGAGGCCTTCGACCGTGGCGTCGGCGCGGATCGTGCGCCCGCGGCGTCGCTGGCCGTGCGCGCGGGTGAGGCCCGCCTCGAGGCCCTCCTGGTACGCGGTGCGGCAGAGCTTCTCGAGCGAGCGCCAGTGCTGCCGGCGCAGCCGGTTCAGCGTGCGGGTCTGGGTCATGCGGACTCCTGTCGGGAAGAGCCGGACGGGGGGAGGACGCCCGCACTGTAGACCCGCGCTTCGGCGCGCCGCCAGCCTCGCACAGGCCGGCGCGGGCCTGTTCGGCGTGGCGCTCCCGGCGTGCGCTCACCTATGCTGCCGCGTCCGCACGCCGCGCACGCCGTCCCATCCCGGAGGTCCCGAGCCGCATGTCCCTGTCCCCCGGCACGAAGCTCGGGCCGTACGAGATCACCGCACCGCTCGGAGCCGGAGCGATGGGCGAGGTGTACCGCGCGCGCGACCCGCGCCTGGCGCGCGACGTCGCGATCAAGGTGCTGCCGGCCTCGTTCGCCGCCGACGCCGAGCGGCTGCAGCGCTTCGAGACGGAGGCGCGCGCGGCCGGCGCGCTCAACCACCCGAACATCGTCGCCGTCTTCGACCTCGGCGTGCAGGACGGGCTGCCCTACGTCGTCGAGGAGCTGCTCGACGGCGAGACCCTGCGCCAGGCGCTCGCGAATGGCGCGCTGGGGCCCCGCCGCACGATCGAGATCGCGGCGCAGGTCGCCCGCGGGCTGGCGGCGGCCCACGACCGCGGCATCATCCACCGTGACCTCAAGCCCGAGAACCTGTTCGTCTGCCGCGACGGACGTGTGAAGGTGCTCGACTTCGGGCTCGCGAAGCTGCTCCCGCAGGGGAAGGCCGCGTCGGGAGACTCGCTCACGGCCGAGGTGACGGCCTCGGGCATGCTGCTCGGTACCGCGGGCTACATGGCGCCCGAGCAGGCGCGCGGCGCACCCGCCGACCACCGCTCCGACCTCTTCGCGCTCGGCGTCGTGATGCACGAGATGCTCGGGGGCGCGAAGCCCTTCTCGCGCGGCTCCGCCGTGGACACGCTGCACGCGATCCTGCACAGCGACCCGCCCGAGCTCTCCGGCGTGCCGCCGGCGCTCACGCGTATCGTCCAGCGCTGCCTCGAAAAGGAGCCGGCGCGGCGCTTCCAGTCGGCGAGCGACCTCGCGTTCGCGCTCGACGCGCTCTCGGACCCCTCGGGCACGACCGCGGCGCCGGTGCTCCCGGCCGCGCCGCGGCGACGCTTCCCGGTGGCGTGGGTCGTCGGCGCCGTCGCGGTGCTGATCGCGGCGGCCGGCGGCTGGCTCGCGGCCTCCTCGCGGGCGCCCTCGGCACCGCGGTTCACGCGTCTGACGTTCCGCAACGGCAGCCTCGGCCAGGCGCGCTTCCTGCCCGACGGCAAGAACGCGGTGTTCGACGCCCAGTGGGACGGGCGCGCGCCCGAGGTCTTCCAGGTTCCGTTCGACTTCCCCGCCGCGCGCTCGCTCGGGCTGGTGCCCCGGTCGCTCCTCGCGGTCTCGCCCGGCGGCGAGCTCGCCCTGGACCGGGGCCGGCCGACCCCGCCCTACTTCCCGCTCGGCGGCATGCTCGAGCGGGTGGGCGTCTCGGGCGGCAGCCCGCGGGCGATCGTGGACTCCGTCAACTGGGCGGACTTCGCACCCGACGGCCAGGCGCTCGCGGTCGTGCGCTTCGACGCCACCCACGCGCTGCTCGAGTATCCGCAGGGGCACGTGATCCTGCGCTCCAACTTCGGACTGTCGTTCCCGCGCGTCTCGCCCGACGGCCGCAGCATCGCGTGCGTCGAGAACCCGGTCCAGAACGACGACCGCGGCCACATCGCGCTCGTGACGCGCGACGGGAAGCTGAAACGGCTCACCCGCGAGTTCGAGTCCATCGCCGGCCTCGCGTGGTCCGCGGACGGACGGGAGATCTGGTTCACCGCGGCGAACGTGGGCATTCACCGCTCGCTCTGGAGCGTGCGCCCCGGCCGGCCGGCCCGGCAGCTGCTCTCGGCGCCGACCGGGCTCGTGCTCCAGGACATCGCGAAGAACGGCGACGTGCTGATCGCGCGCGAGACCATCCGCAACGTCGTCCAGGCGCGGCTCGCCGGGGACGCCGAGGTGCGCGACCTGTCGTGGTTCGACTTCTCCGTCGTGGACGACATCACGCCCGACGGGCGCACGATCCTCTTCGACGAGGAGAGCGAGAGCGCGGGCACTCTCTACGCCGCCTGCATGCGCCGGGCCGACGACGCCGCGCCCGTGCGCCTGGGCGACGGCCTGCCGATCGCGTTCTCGCCCGACGGCGCCTGGGCGGTCTCGTTCGTCCCTTCGAACCCGCAACGCGTGGTGCTCCTGCCCACGGGCCCCGGCCAGCCGCGCCCGCTGGACCTGGGCCCGCTGGCTTCCATGGTCATCGCCGGCGGCTGGATGCCCGACGGCCGGCACGTGCTCGTGTGCGGGAACGAGGCGGGCAAGGCTCCCGCGCTCTGGCTCCTCGACGTCGCCGGAGGGCCGCCGAAGCAGGTGTCGCCGGGGGGGATCACCCTGCTCTCCCGCCAGTCGGGCGTCGTCTCGGGTGACGGCCGCCGGGTGCTGTGCCAGGGTCCGGACTCCCGGCCCGGCATCCTCGACCTCGAATCGAAGTCCATGGAGGCGATTCCCGGCGTCGATCTGGCGCTGCAGTTCTTCGGCTGGGGGCCGGACGGCCGGAGCCTGCTCGCCTTCGAGCGCGGGCAGAACCCGACTCCGGTCTTCCAGATCGACGTCCGGACGGGCGCCCGCCGCAAGCTGATCGAGATCCCGCACGCCCCGTGGGAGTCCATCATCGGGGTGCGCATGGCGGACGACCTGAAGAGCTACGCCTTCACGACGAACAGCGTCCTCAACGACCTCTACCTGATGCGCGGCCTGCGCTGACCGCCCCGCCCCGGCGGGCGCTGGCGTGCGGCACCGCCGCGGGCTAGTGTTCGCGCCCCATGGCCACGTACGACGCGCTCAGCGAAACCGAGTGGGTGCAGGTCGAGCGGATCCACGACCTGCTCGACGAGGGCGAGATCGAGGAGGCCCGCATCGCCCTCGACGCGATGCTGCGCCGCAAGCCGAAGCAGCCCGACCTGCGGATCGTGGACGCCACGATCCACCTCGAGGAGGGCGAGCCCGCCCGGGCGCTCGCCTCGCTGCGCGGTGCCGAGCGCTCGGCGGACCCGGCGCACTTCTTCTACCTGCGCGCGGCCGCCCGCTTCGACCTCGTGCAGTTCGAGGCGGCACGTGAGGACGCGGAGCAGGCGCTCGCCATCCACGCCGACTACGGCCACGGCTGGGACCTGCTGTCGCGGATCCGCGAGCACCTCGGGGACGACGCCGGCGCCACCGAAGCGGCGGCGAAGGCGGAGGCGATCGATCCCGAGGCGTTCCCGCCGGCGCTCGAGGTACCGCACGAGGAGTTCGACGTGCTCGTCGAGAAGGCCGTCGCCGAGCTGCCGAAGCCGATCCGCGAGAAGCTCGACGAGATGCCCGTGATCGTGCAGGACCTGCCCTCGCGCGAGATGCTCGCCGAGGAGGACCCGCCGCTCACGCCGGACCTGCTGGGGCTCTTCGTCGGCCGGCACATCTTCGCGCGCTCGAGCGCCGAGTCGCCCGGCGCGCCGGGTGCGATCTTCCTGTTCCGGAAGAACCTCCTCCGCGCGTGCACGGACCGCGAGGAGCTCGCGCGCGAGGTGCGCATCACGGTCCAGCACGAGGTCGGCCACCTCATGGGCCTCGACGAGGACGAGCTGGACGACTGGGGGCTCGCCTAGCAGTCCCGCGGCCGGGGCGGCCCCGACAGCTCCTCCGTTTGAGCGGATGGCGGGCCTCTGTCACACTTTCGGGCGTCGCCAGCCGCTGCAGGCGTGAGGCCCCCCGGCTCGGACCCCACCGACGGATGCCATCCTCCGGAGGTGCCCCATGTCCGGTCGTCGGGCCGATTTCGTTCCTGCCCCTGCCCTGGCCATCGCCCTGGCGGTGCTCGCGTTCCCCGCGACCAGCCACGCCACCTGGTCCACCGATCCCGCCGTCGACAACCTCGTCGCGCAGGACCACGTCCAGCTGATCTCGGGAGCGGCCCACGTCGCCTGCACGGACGGCGCCGGCGGGTTCTACGTCGGCTGGTCGAGCGTCACCGCCGCGGGCACGTTCGCCGTCGTCCAGCACGTGCTCGAGGACGGGACGATCGCGCCCGGCTGGCCGGCGAACGGATTGCGCGCGAGCACCTATTCCAGCGTGCAGGGCCAGGTGGACATCGCGCCCGACGGCGCGGGCGGGGTGCTCGTGGCCTGGCAGGACAACCGCACGGGCAACTTCGACATCTTCGGGCAGCGGATCGACGGCGCGGGAAACCGGCTCTGGGGCGATGGCGTGTATCTGTCGTTGCTCGGAAACGACGATCAGTACCCGCGGATCACCGACGACGGCGCCGGCGGCATGTTCGCGGTCTGGCAGTACGCCTACGCGTCGAACGACCACGACGTCTACGCCATGCACATCCTCCCAGGTGGCGTCCGCGACCCCGCGTGGACCTCCCCGAGCCAGCCCATCAGCGCCTCGGGCTATGAAGAGGAGTACCCCGTGATCGCCTCGGACAGCGCGGGCGGCTTCTGGCTCGCCTGGGAGGACAACCGGAACGGCACGGACTTCGACGTCTACGCGGGCCGCTACACCGCCACGGGCCTCGCGGCCCCGGGGTGGGTGGAAAACGGAAGTGACGTGACCCCGGCCGCGGCCAGTGACCAGTTCGCCCCGACCCTGACCTCCATCCCGGGCGGCGGCTGCTACGTCACCTGGACGGACAACCGGTCGGGCAACCAGGACATCTACATGACCCGCATGGACCCGGGGACGAGTGGCGGGTCCGCGCTGGGCGGCGATGCGCCGGTCGTGACCAACACGGCGCTGCAGGTGCCGTCGTCCGCGTGCTCGGACGGTGCGGGCGGCCTGTACGTCACCTGGATGGACTATCGCTACAACGGCCCGAATCCGTACCTCATCCACCTGCGCGCCGACGGCTCGCGCTACCCCGGCTGGAGCGTGGACGGGCTCGAGGCGGGCTACGACACCGGCTTCGACCCGTACGTCGCGCCCGACGGGAGCGGCGGCGTCTACCTGGCCTTCGACGACCAGGCCACCGGCTACAGCGACGAGCGGGTGGATCACTTCAACGCGGACGGGTCGATTGCGACGGGCTGGAACGGCAACGGCGTCCTGTTCTGCACCGCGGTCGACAACCAGCTCTATCCCCAGGTCGTCCCGGACGGATCGGGCGGCGCCGTGATCACCTGGTGGGACCATCGGAGCGGTGTCGGGCTCGACCACTACGCGCAGCGCATCGACCGCTACGGCGCGCTGGCGGATGCGCGGCCCGCGATCACCTCGGTGCGCGACGTGAAGGCCGACCAGGGCGGCCGGGTGCAGCTCACCTGGAGCGCCAGTTACCTCGACGCGTATCCCGGCGCCGCGATCGGCAGCTACTGGATCTGGCGGCAGGCGCCGGCGTCGCTGGCCCAGACGGCCGTGCGCGCGGGCGCCGCATGGGCCGGCCCCGCCGACGATCCGGCGGCGCTCGCCGAGGGCGGACGGCGCGTGTTCGCGCCCGCACGCGGGACGCAGGCGGCCGCGACCGGCTGGGCGTGGGAGTTCCTCGCCGCCCCCCCGGCCAACCAGAGCGCGAGCTACAGCTACGTCGCCTCCACGCTCGTGGACTCGACCGCCGGGCACAACCCCTACACCGTCTTCCTGGTCGAGGCGCACGCCGCCTCGAGCGGCGCGTTCTGGGCGTGCGCCCCCGACAGCGGCTATTCGGTGGACGACCTCGCGCCCGCCACCCCGTCGCCGTTCGCAGGCACCTATGCCTCCGGCACCACCTCGATGACGTGGGGCGCGAACCACGAGGCCGACCTCGCGGGCTACCGCCTGTACCGGGGCAGCGACACGGGCTTCGTGCCCGGCCCGGGGAACCTCGTCACGGCGCTGTCGGACACCGCCTTCGCGGACGCCGCCGGTGCGCCCTACGTCTACAAGCTCACCGCGGTGGACCTCCACGGCAACGAGTCACCCGTCGCAACGCTCGTGCCGCAGGGCACCACCGCTTCGGACGGCACACCGCCGGCCGCGCTCGAGCTGTCGCTCGGCGGCGACAACCCGTCTCGCTCGGGTGCGGTGCTGCGCTTCGCGCTGCCCCATGCCGGGCCCCTGCGCCTGGCGATCTTCGACGCGCAGGGACGGCGCGTTCGCACGCTCGCCGCCGGCCCGTTCGCCGCCGGCCGCTACACTCGGCGCTGGGACGGCACGGACGAATCGGGCGCGCGCGTGGCGGGCGGCCTGTACTTCGCGTCCCTCGAGGCGGACGGGCGCGCCCTGCGCCGGAAGCTCGTGATCCTCCGGTAGAGCGCGGCAGGCGTGCTGGCGGGGCCGCGCAGGCGGGCGGCCCCGCTCAGCCCTCGCGCGCCGCGCGGATCGAGGCCGGCGTGATCGGCAGCCGCCGCACGCGCACGCCCGTGGCGGCGAAGACCGCGTTGCCGATCGCCGGCGCGGCCATCGGCACGGCATGCTCGCCGAAGCCGCCCGGCTGGTCGTCGCCGGGGACGAACTCGACGTCGAGCTCCGGCAGCTCGCCCATGCGGAGCACGCCGTAGTCCGCGAAGCCGCGCGCGACGGCGCGGCCCTTCTCGAACGCCATCGCGCCCCGCAGCGCGTACGAGAGCCCCCAGGTGATGCCGCTCTCGGCCTGCCCCGCGAGCCCAAGCGGGTTGAGCGCGAGCCCGCAGTCCGCGACGCAGGTGATCCGGTGGACGCGCAGGTCCGAGAGGTCGGGGGCGAGCGAGACCTCGGCCACCTGCGCGATGTAGCTGCTCGCGTCGTAGCTGTTCACCGCGAGGCCCCGGCCGCGCCGCCGGCCGTCCTGCGGCAGGGGACGGTCCCAGCCCGCCCGGGCGGCGGCCCGCTCGAGGACGCGCGCGAGCCGACCGCGGTCGATGCGCTGCCGCCCCACCTCGCGCACGCCCCCGCCGAGGAGCCCGAGCCGGAACGCCAGAGGGTCGCGCCCCGCGAGCGCGGCCATCTCGTCGAGGAACGACTCGCGCGCCCACACGGTGGACGGGTACTCCACCGCGCGCCAGGGTCCGTGCGGGACCGGGCTCGGCACCTTGATCGCCGTCGCGCGCAGGTTCGGCACGTCGTAGGGGTTGTCGAACGAACCCCAGGGCGAGCCCTCCTCCTCGAAGTCCACCGGGGGCGACGGCTGCGCGCCGGGCCCGTAGAGCGGCCGGCCCTCGTGGATGCCGTAGATGCTGAGGTCACAGAGCGTCGAGCGGTGTTCGAGCGCCACGAGCCGGCCGGTCGCGTCCAGCCCCCCCGTGAGGCGCTCGCCCGTGCACGGCTGGAAGTAGCCCTGCCGCATCTCGTCCTCGCGCGTCCACACGACCTGCACGGGCCGCGCGAGCGCCTTCGAGATCTCGCACGCCTCCGCGACGTAGTCGGCGAAGAGCCGCCGGCCGAACGCGCCGCCCATCGGGACCGCGCGGACGCGGATCGCGTCCTCGGGGAGCCCCGTGACCTTCACGGCCTGCTGCAGGCTGCGGAACTGCGTCTGCGTCGGCGCCCAGACGTCGGCGGCGTCCGCGCGCACGTCGGCGGTGCAGTTCATGACCTCGAGCGGCGCGTGGGCCTGGAACGGGAACGTGTAGGTGGCCTCGTGGCGCTTCGCCGCGGCGTCGAGCGCCCCGGGCGCGTCCCCCTCGATCCTCACCCGCGCGTCCGCCCGGTCGAGCCAGCCGGGCAGCGCGGCTTCGAACGCCGACGAGGCGAAGTCGCGATGCGGGCCCTCGTCCCATTCGATCCGGAGCGCGCGCCGCGCCTTCATCGCCGCCCACGTGCCGGTCGCGACCACCGCGACGCCCTCCTGGATGCCCGAGCGCACCGCCCGCACGTACCGCACGCCCGGCTGCGCGAGCGCCGCCGCGGCGTCGAAGCGCACGAGCCGCGCACCCAGCACGGGGCCGCGCTCGATGCTCGCGAAGAGCATCGCGGGCACGCGCACGTCCAGGCCGTAGTCGAGCGCGCCGGTCACGATCGCGGGCCCGTCCACGCGCCTCACGGGATGGCCGATCAGGCGGAACTCCGACGGGTCCTTGAGGCGCGGCTCCGCCGGCTTCTCGCGCCGCGCGGCCGCGTCGGCGAGCTCGCCGTAGCCGAGCTTCCGGCCGCTCGGCGGGTGGACCACCGTGCCGGACTCCGCGCGGCACTCGCCGGCGGGCACGCCCCATCGATCCGCGGCGGCGCCGACCAGCATCTCGCGCGCGGTCGCGCCCGCGCGCCGCAGGCCCTCCCAGGTGCCGCGCACCGTCCAGCTCCCGCTCGTGTGCAGGCGGATGTTCCGGAACTTCGGCCCGGTCACGGCCTGCTCGAGGCGGACGGCCTCCCAGTCGGCCTCGAGCTCGTCGGCGAGGATCATCGCGAGCAGCGTGCGCGCGCCCTGTCCCATCTCGTGCCGGATGATCGTGAGGGTCACGATCCCGTCGGCCGCGACGCGCACGAGCACGTTCGGCTCGAAGCCCCCGTCGCCGTCGCCGAAGGCGGGGTCCGCGGCCCCGCCGGACGCCGCGCGCACGAGCTCGGGCGCGAACCCGGCCACCACGAGCCCCGAGCCCGCGATCGCCGAGCGGCGCAGGAACTCCCGCCGGGAGAGCGTCACCGCTCCCTCGCCGCGGCCGCCGCGCGACGGATCGCCCCGCGCATGCGCCCGTAGGTGCCGCAGCGGCACACCGAGTCGGCGAGCGCTTCGTCGATCTCGGCGTCGGTCGGGTCCGGCGACGAGGCGAGCAGCGCGGCCACGGTCATGATCATCCCCGGCTGGCAGAAGCCGCACTGGGCGACGTCCGCTTCGAGCCACGCCCGCTGCACCGGGTGCAGGCCCTTTGCGCCGAGCCCCTCGATCGTCGTGAAGCGGCGGCCGGCCGCCTCCGCGGCCGTCACGAGGCAGGAGCGCAGCGCGCGCCCGTCCTCGTGCACGGTGCAGGCGCCGCAGGCGCCCTCGCCGCAGCCGAACTTCGTGCCGGTGAGCCCGAGCGGCTCGCGCAGCACCCACAGCAGCGGCGTGTCCGCCTCGACCTCGACGCGTCGCCGCGCTCCGTTGACGGTGAGCTCGTAGACCGGCATGCGCGGCACGCTAGTCGCCTCTCCGGTCCGGCTCCGCCCGCCGATCGCCGAACGCGGCCATCGCCGGCCCGGGCGCGGCGAGGGTCGCGGCCGGCGCCCCGGGCCCGGCTACGTCCCCAGCAGCTCCGGCACCACGGCGCCGGCGGCGGCGCGCAGCCACAGGCCGCCGAAGGCGCCGTGTTCCCCGATCCCGTAGTCGTCGTCGGGATTCACCTCGACGACGGGCGCGCCCTTGGCGCTCATGCTCTCGACGATCGCGGCGGCCGGATAGACGACCCCGGCGGTGCCGACCACGAGCACGGCGTCGGCGCGGTTCACGGCCTCGAACGACGCGTCGAGCGCCTCGGGCGGAATCGACTCGCCGAACCACACCACCGCCGGCCGCTCGAGCGCGCCGCAGCAGGGCGAGACCGGCAGCTCGTGGTAGACGAGCGCGTGCTCCTCGCGCTCGCGGCCGCAGGCCGTGCAGCGGTTGCGCCACAGCGAGCCGTGGAAGCGTACGACGCCCTCGTGCCCGGCGCGCTCGTGCAGCCCGTCCACGTTCTGCGTCACGAGCACGCCGCGGGGCGAGCCGTCCTCCGCGAGGCGCTTCGACCACGCGGCGATCGCGACGTGCGCGGCGTTCGGCGAGCAGAGGCGGACCGTGCCGCGGCGCTCGAGGTACCAGTCCCACACCGTGCGCGGGTCGTTCTCGAACGACTCGGAGTTCGCGAGCTCGCTGAAGTGGCGGTTCCGCCAGTAGCCTCCGGGCCCGCGGAAGACGGGCACACCGCTCTCGGCCGAGATGCCGGCCCCGGTGAGCACCAGCAGGAAGCGCGCCCGGTCCAGGACCCGGCGCGCTTCGTCGATCGTCGCGGAGATCACGGCCCCTCCCTATTTCACGACCACCTCGCCAGAGAACCTGGCCAGGCCGCACGCATAGTGGAAGGTGCCCTTGCGATCGGTCGGGATGCTGATCCGCACGTCTTCGTCGAGGGGAAGGTCGTACTTGAGCCCGGTCTCGACGAAGATGGCCTCGGTCGCACACGTCGAGTCCGACACGCGCTTCATCACGAGCACGGCCGGCTGGCCCTGCTTGAACGTCACCTTCGCGGGAACGTAGCCGTCGTCGGTGACCTGGACGTGGACCTCTGCCGGACCGGGGCCGGCGCCGCAGCCCGCCAGCGCGACGAGCGCCGCCAGCGCGAGCGCCCACGCGATCGTCCTCTTCATGCTTCCGATCTCCCGCCGCGTCGTGCGCGGTCCCGTGCGTTGCCGGATGGCCGCGTCCCGCGCGGCGAATCCCGGCGGGACGGTAGCACTCCGGCGGGCCGGCGTCAGCGGAAGCGTCGCAGGCGCAGGCTCGAGGTGACGACGCTCACGCTCGAGAGCGCCATCGCCAGCGAGGCGAGCATCGGGTGCAGGGTCCCGCGCCAGCCCCACAGCGGCCCGCCGGGGCCGTTGTGGGCGAGCAGCGGGGCCAGCACGCCGGCCGCCACCGGGATCAGCACGACGTTGTAGGCGAACGCCCAGAACAGGTTCTGGCGGATCACCTGCATCGTGCGCCGCGCGAGCCGCAGGCCGTCGCGCACGGCCGACAACTCGCCGCGCACGAGCGTCAGGCCGCTCGCCTCCATCGCGACGTCGGTGCCGCTCGCCATCGCCACGCCCACGTCCGCCTGGGCCAGCGCGGGAGCGTCGTTGAGCCCGTCGCCCACCATCGCCACCCGGCGCCCTCGTCCCTGCAGCCACTCGACCTTCGCGCGCTTTTCGGCCGGCCGCACGTCGGCGAGCACGCGCTCGCGGTCGATGCCGGCGCCGTCGGCGATCGCGTGCGCGGTGCGCGCGTGGTCGCCGGTGAGCATCCACACCTCGAGCCCGTCCCGCCGCAGCGCCTGCACGGCCGTCGCGGCGTCGGGCCGCGGCGTGTCGGCAAGCCCGAGCAGCCCGAGGAACGCGCCGTTGTCGGCGACCGCGATCACCGTGCGCCCGCGCGCCTCGAGGTCCTCGCGGGCGGCGGCCAGCGGCGCCTCGCTCGCACCGTAGTCCGCCAGCATCACGCCCCGGCCGGCGACGAGCGCGCGCCCGCCGGCGAAGGCCCAGACGCCCGCCCCGGGCGTCGCGCCGAAGTCCTCGGGCTCGAGCGGCTCGACGCCGCGCTCACG
>Ga0315540_10000624_pt1 | contig 20164 bp, 20 predicted proteins | sample SalMarSW160110MG_FD_203677 | JGI IMG/M metagenome (GOLD analysis project Ga0315540, IMG submission 203677) | Salt marsh sediment microbial communities from the Plum Island Ecosystem LTER, Massachusetts, United States - Salt Marsh Sediment SW1601-10 ...
TTCACCGGCCCGAGGCTGACGGGGACCTTCCAGTGGCGTTCCACGGATGCCTGGATCATGGCGATGTAGCGGTTCATCTCCTGCTGCGACAGCTGCTGCATCTGCATGTTCGCGAGGGTGCCGCTATTATTGCTGCGGGTGGTGGTCGCGGTCGTGTCCTGCTTGGACTCCAGCGGCTTGAAGGGATCGAACGGTGCTTCGGCCTTGGCCGGCTTCCTCGCCGGCCGGCTCAGCGCCGGCATCTTCGACGGCTGCGGCCGGGCCTTCTCGGGCCGAGCCTGCTGCCGGGGCTTCGCTTGTGGCCGGGCCGCCTGGCGCAGCATGCGGTCCAGGGCGGCCGGCGTGATCATGCTGACCTCGATGCGCTGCAACGGCTTCGGGGTATGGTGGACCTCCCACAGCGCCAGCACGACGATGGTGCCGATGACCAGGGCGTGGACCAGCAGCGAGACCAGCAGATCCAGGCCATGCAGGTCCGCGGGGTCCGCGTGGGGATCAGCGGCGGTACGGCTCGGTGACAAGGCCGACCTTCTGGATATTGGCCGCTTCCAGGGTGCTCAGCACCCGCGCCACGTTCTCGTAGGGTGTCCTGGCATCGCCGCGGATGAACACCGGCAATCCTGGCTTCTGTGCCCGGATGGCCTTGATGCGCGGGGCCAGCTGATCCAGCGCGATGGCGTGGCGCTGCAGGAAGATGCGGCCGTCCCGCTGGACCGTCAGCACCAGCGGCTCGGTGTTCTGCTGCATCGGCGGGCTGTCGGCCTGCGGCAGGTCGACGTTGACGCCCTGGGACAGCAACGGGGCCGTGACCATGAAGATGATCAGCAGCACCAGCATCACGTCGACGAGCGGCGTGACGTTGATCTCGCCCATCGGTTCCGCGTCCTTGTCCCAGCGGCTCTGCCCCGTCCACATCAGCCTATGCCCCAAATGACGCCACTCTGCGTTGCTTGTCGTTTATCTGGATGTACCAAACTTCACTCCTCGCGCCTTGATTGGCCCCGTTTTGGACCCGGGTGGGGCGACAGCGCATCGGTCGGAATCCGTGCCATATCCGCTAGTCCTTGACGTGGCGGGCGACGATGTTCAGGAACTCGGAGGAGAACTGCTCCATGTTGCCCGCCATGCGCTTGAGATCGGCCGTGAACTTGTTGTAGGCGACGACGGCCGGGATCGCGGCCAACAGGCCGAAGGCGGTGGTGATCAGCGCCTCGGCGATGCCGGGGGCGACGGCCGCCAGCGAGGTGTTGCGCGTCAGGCCGATGGCCTGGAACGCGTTCATGATGCCCCAGACCGTGCCGAACAGGCCGATGAAGGGCGAGGTGGAGCCGACCGTGGCCAGGAAGGCCAGATGGCGCGACAGGCGCTCCATCTCGCGCGAGAAGGCGGCATCCAGGGCGCGCCGGATGCCGTCCAGGCCGCCGCCGGCCGTGATCTTCCTGTCCGCCTGCGTCTGGGTCGCGTCCCGGCGCTGACGCATGAACTCGCGGTAGCCGGACTGGAAGATGTTGGGCAGGGCGCTGTCCGGATAGCGCTGCGGGATGCTGGCCAGCACCGTGTCCATGTCCGAGCCGCCCCAGAAGGCCGAGGAGAAGGACTCGGCCTGCCGGCGCGTACGCCGGTACAGCCGCCATTTATTGAACATGATCGCCCACGACATCGTCGACAGCAGGATCAACAGCAGCAGTACGCCCTTGACGACGATACCGGCATTGAGAATCAGGGCCCATACGGAAAGATCCTGGGTCATGCTCACTCCTTGGTGGGTGGGGTAGTCAGGTGGATGCGGATCACGGACTTGACCGATTCCGGGATGCGCCTCGCCTTGCCCTGGCGATCGATGCAGGCGACGTGCACGTCGGCCTCGACCAGCAGGGCGTCGTCGGCCGTGCGGCGCACGACCTGATGGAACGACAGGCGGGCCCCGCGCAGGCCCGTCAGGGCGCTCTCGACCGCCAGCGCATCGTTGAAGCGGGCCGGCTGGTGGTAGCGCACCCGGATGTCGGTGACGGCGAACAGCACCCCGGCCTCGGCCTCCAGCGCATCGAGCTCGATGCCGCCGGCACGCAGGAATTCGGTGCGGCCGCGCTCCATGTATTTCAGGTAATTGGCGTGATAGACGACGCCGCCGTGGTCGGTGTCCTCGTAGTAGACGCGCACCGGCAGTCGGTGGCTGAAGGCGGTCATATCAGGCTTCCCTGGCGCCCCGGCCCGTCCGGCAGTTCGCGCTGCATGTGATTGTAGGCCAGCGGCGTGGCCACGCGACCGCGCGGGGTGCGGGCGAGCAGGCCTTCCTGCATCAAAAAGGGCTCGATGACGTCCTCGATGGTGTCGGACTCCTCGGACAATGAGGAGGCCAGCGTGTCCAGGCCGGTCGGCCCGCCGCCGAACTTGTCGATCAGCGTGGACAGCAGGCGGCGGTCCATGCGGTCCAGGCCGAGGATATCGACCTCGAGCCTGGCCAGGGCCTGGTCGGCCACCTGCTGGTCGATGACGCCCTCGTGCTCGATCTCGGCGAAGTCGCGCACGCGGCGCAGCAGGCGGTTGGCGATGCGCGGCGTGCCGCGGGAACGGCGGGCGATCTCCATGGCACCGTCCTCGCTGGCGGCGATGCCGAGCAGCGCGGCGGAGCGGCGCACGATATGGGCCAGTTCCCCATGGCTGTAGAATTCCAGGCGCAGGATGACGCCGAAGCGGTCGCGCAGGGGGTTGGTCAGCAGCCCGGCGCGCGTGGTGGCGCCGACCAGCGTGAAGCGCGGCAGATCCATCTTGATCGAGCGGGCGGCCGGCCCCTGGCCGATGACGATGTCCAGCTGGAAGTCCTCCATGGCCGGATACAGGATCTCCTCGACCTGCGGGTTCAGGCGGTGGATCTCGTCGATGAACAGCACGTCCCCCGGCTCCAGGTTGGTCAGCATCGCCGCCAAATCGCCCGGTCGCTCGATGACCGGCCCGGAGGTGGCGCGCAGCTGCACGCCCATTTCGTGGGAGATGATGTTGGCCAGCGTGGTCTTGCCGAGCCCCGGCGGCCCGTACAGCAGCACGTGGTCCAGCGACTCGCTGCGCCGGTTGGCCGCCTTGATGAACACGGACAGGTTGTCGCGGATCTTGTCCTGGCCGACGTATTCGTCGAGCCGTTTCGGGCGCAGCGCCGCGTCCCAGGTGTCCTCGCCCCCCTGGTCGGCCGCGACCAGCCGCTCCGGTGCATCGTTCGGGTCCATGGTCAGCCGATCGCCTTCAGCGTTTCGCGGAACATCGATTCGAAGTCGTCATGGGCCCCGGCGCGCTTCAGCGCCGGGTCGATCTGCGCCGGCTTGTAGCCGAGGTTGATCAGGGCGGAGCGCACGTCCTCGGCGACGGCGCTGCCGGGCAGGGAGGTGGTGCCGGCCACGTGGCCGGTATCGAGCTTGCCCTTGAGTTCCAGGATCAGGCGCTGCGCCGTCTTCTTGCCGATGCCCGGGGTGCGCGCGATGGCGTCGTCGTCTCCCTGGTCGATGGCCCGCATCAGATCCTCCACCGAGATGCCGGACATCAGGTTCAGCCCGAGGCGGGCGCCGATGCCGGAGACCGTCGTCAGCTTGCGGAACAGGGCGCGCTCGGCCATCGAGGCGAAGCCGAACAGCGTCAGCTGGTCCTCGCGCACGTGGGTATGGACGAACAGCTCCGCTTTCTGTCCCTGCTGCAGGCGGCACAGGGTCTGCAGGCTCAGGTGCAGCTCGTAGCCGACGCCGCCCGTGTCGAGCACGACGACGCCGATCGGGTCGATGTCACGCACGGTTCCGGAAAGCCAGCCGATCACGGGCGGCTCCGCGACTGTTGCCTGTCCGCGATTGCCTGCATGCGGCTATGATGGGCATGGCAGATGGCAACTGCAAGGGCGTCGGCGGCATCCTCGGCCGGGGTCGGGGAGGGCTTCAGCAGCACCTGGATCATGTGCTGGATCTGGGCCTTGTCGGCGCGTCCGAAGCCGACGACGGCCTGCTTGACCGCGGTCGGGGAATACGCGGTCACCGTGAGTCCCGCATCGGCGCAGGCGGCGATCAGCGCACCCCTGGCCTGGCCCAGTTTCAGGGCCGAGGCGGCATTCTTGGCCACGAACACGTCCTCCATGCCGGCCGATTGGGGGCTGTAGGCGGCGATCACGGCCTTGAGCCGCGTGAACAGGATGTGCAGCCGCTCGGCCAGCGTGCCGTCGCCGGTATGGATGACCTCGTGGTGCACATGGAGGATGCGCGAGCCGTCCGCATCGATGATGCCGATGCCGGTATGCCGTGATCCCGGGTCCACGCCCAGCAGACGCATCATGCGCTCAGGCGCTGCATGGCTTCTTCGGAGATATCGAAGTTGGCATAGACGTTCTGCACGTCGTCGAGATCCTCGAGCCGCTCGATGAGCCGCAGCACCTTCTCGGCCTCCTCGCCTTCGATGTGGATGGTGTTCTCGGGTATCCACGAGATCTCGCCGACCTCCGGGGACAGCCCTTCCTGCTCGAAGGCCTCCTGCAGCGCCACGAAGTCGGTGGGGGCGCAGGTCACCTCGATGGCGCCCTCGTCCGGCTTGTCGACGATGTCCTCGGCGCCCGCCTCCATGCCGATCTCCATCAGCGTCTCCTCGCCGGCCTTGGTCCGGTCGAACACGAACAGGCCCTTCTGGTGGAACATCCACGATACGCAGCCGCTTTCGCCGAGGTTGCCGCCGCCCTTGGTGAAGGCCGAGCGCACATCGGAGACGGTGCGGTTGCGGTTGTCGGTCATGCAGTCGACGAGGATGGCCACGCCCGCCTGGCCGTAGCCTTCGTAACGGATCTCCTCGAGGGCGGCGCCGTCATCGCCGCCGGCCCCGCGCGCGATGGCGCGCTCGATGTTGTCCTTGGGCATGTTGACGGCGCGCGCCGCGTTGACGGCGGCGCGCAGGCGGGGATTGGCATCCGCATCGCCACCGCCCAGGCGTGCGGCCACGGTGATCTCGCGGATGTAGCGCGTGAAGACCTTGCCGCGCTTGGCATCCGCGGCCGCCTTCTTGTGCTTGATCGTTGACCATTTGCTGTGTCCGGACATGACGGCTTTTCCTTGTATCGCGCGGCTGGTATCGCTGTATCGGCAGCTCGAAATCGGCAGCAGGCTACAGGTTTCCGGCTACCGCGTCAGGGTGCGCCTACAGGCGTTCGGCCAGGGTCGTCATGATCTTCGAGGTCAGGCGCATCATGCCCTTGACCGGGGCAGGCAGCTCGGCCGCGCCCAGCGACTCGGCCAGCGCGGCATGCTGCCCCTCGTCGATCTTCATCTGTTCGACAATGCCTCGGCTGCGTGCATCTTGTGCGGGAAGCCGCGCAAGGTGGCTGTCCAGGTGGCGCACGACCTGATGCTCGGTCTCGGCCAGGAAACCGAGGTTCCAGCGATCGCCGGCGATGCCGGCGGCAATGCCGATGGCCAGGGATCCCGCGTACCACAACGGATCGAGCAGGGACGGCCTGGCATCCAGCTCGGTAAGGCGCCGGCGGCACCAGTTCAGGTGGTCGGCCTCCTCGATCGAGGCCTGGCGGAACTTGTCGCGCAGGGCCGGGTTGCGCGCCGTCAGGCTCTGGCCCTGGTACAGCGCCTGTGCCGCCATCTCCCCGGCATGGTTGACACGCATCAGCCCGGCCGACAGGCGGCGCTCGGCGGCCGGCAGCGAAGGTTCCTCGCGCTGCTCGGCCGGATACGGACGGGAGCTGGGCTGTTCGCAGAAGATATTGAACAGGGCATGGTCGAGGTGGGCGATGGCCCGGTCGCTGAGGGTCTGATGGCGAAGGGGAAGCCGTGCGGTCATCGCAAGGATCATACGAGTGCCGACGGCTGATGCAAGGCGGTCCGCGCCCGCCTGCAGGCGACGATCGAACATGACAGGATGATTACATTGATATTACAAGGGCTTGTGGCAACCATCCACAGCATCTGTGGATAACCTGGTGGATAAGGTTGCCGCAAGGCCGGATTTTTTTGGCCGCCGCCCACCTTTCGGTCAAATGCCTTAAATTTAAGCATGCAATATTATCTTTTTAAAACAAATACTAATGGAATTATGATAAAGTATCGCCTGCATAAAATCGGCGGAAGCCTAGAAGCAGCCACGTAGGTGGTGGATAAGCCGGTATGATTCGTTCCCGTGCGGCCCTAGCGCCCGTGCGTCGACAGGATGCGAGCGGCCGTGTCCATGCCACGCATCACGGCCGTTTCGATGGTCGCGGGCAGGTCTCCCGGCTGCGGCTGCTCGCCGGCGTCATGGACCGCATCCGGCAACATCGGCCGTGCGCCCGCGCGCACCAGGGTCGTGGCCCGCTGTTCGTGCACGATACGGACGTGACGCGGCTGCAGGATGCTCCGGCGGCCCAGCATGCGGCCGAGCTCGTCGCACAGCCGCGTCGTCCAGTCCTGCGACGGTCCGGGGCTGTCGGCACTGACGACGGCGCAGACATGCCGGTAGCGCTCCGGGATGCCGGGCATCTGCCGGCCGATATCGAAGAACCAGTGGCCGAGGGTGCCGATGCCGCCGATCAGTGGATGCGGCAGGTGCAGGTCCTCGTCGAACCACAGGTGGACATTGGTGATCGGGCGCGTCTCGATCACGCGATCGACGCCCAGCAGGCGGTTGCGTGCGTGCGCAGGCATGGCCAGCACCACGCGCCCGAATCGTCGCGTCTTCCCCGAGCGGAGCCGGATTGCGGGCAGCCCGTCCTGCGCCTGCAGCGCGCTGACCCGGGTGGACAGGTGAATGCGCACACCATGACGCTGCATGGCCTGTTCGAGCGGGGCGACCAGGGCCTGGGCGAACGGCGCGGTGAACCAGCCGAGGCGGGCGCCATCGTGGTCGGCGAAGGCCTCGCGCAGCACGTGCGCAAAGCTGGCGACGGGTGCGTGCGCCGCAGCCTCGTTCATGGCGCCCAGGCACAGCGGATGCAACAGGTCGCGCGTGAGCGGCGGCGGGATGTCCAGGGCGGCAATCCAGGCATCGACGCTCAAGCCCTGCGGCACGGGCCGGTGCATGGCCCTGCCCAGGCGCCGCATCGCCAGCAGGGTTTGCAGGCCGTGACCGGGCAGGCGCGCGGATGCCCATGCCAGCGACCACGGCAAGGGCAGCCAGCGACGGGTCCTCAGCGCGAAATGCCCGCGTGCGCCATCCCACAGCGGCAGGGTCAGGTGCGGTTGCCAGGCAAGCTGGGTGACGCCGTGGCGGGCGAAGAAGGCCCTGGCATGGCGGTAGGCGCCGATCAAGAGGTGCGGGCCGTTGTCGACCCATGCGTCCACGGCCTCGTCGTGGAAGGAGCTGGTGCGTCCGCCCAGGCGCGGGGCTGCCTCGAACAGCTCGGTGTCGATGCCGTGTTCGGCCAGATGCAGGGCGCAGCTGATGCCGGCCAGGCCGCCGCCGATCACCGCCACCGGTTCCATGCTCAGAAGTCGAGGCGTACGGGAAGCGCGGGCGTGCGGGCGGCCGCCTTCTTCTCATGGCGCCAGGTACGCCAGGCGATCCAGATCTTGCGGAGCGGCGACAGGCGTACCGGCTGCCTCCAGACATCGTAGCCGGCCGCCTGCAGGCGGCCCAGGTGGGCGTGGTAGATGGCCGCCATCAGCAATGAGGGCCGCAGTGAGACACGGTCCTCCGGCGGCAGGATGGCGAGGGCCTTCTGGTACTCCTGTTCGGCCTCGGCGGCGTAATGCCGGAGCAGGGGCAGCAGGGCCTCCATGTTGCCGGTCTTGATGTCCTCGTCGGTGACGCCGAAGCGGATCCTGTCCTCCTGCGGGAAATAGATGCGTCCGCGCAGGGTATCCTCGTGCACGTCGCGCAGGATATTGGTCAGCTGCAGCGCCTTGCCCAGATGCACGGCGAAATCGCTGGCCCGGCGGTTCGTATGCCCGAACACCTCGATGGAAAGCAGGCCGACCACGCCGGCCACCCGGTAGCAGTACAACGAAAGGTCGGCCGGCTTGACGAGCGGCTGGTGCATCACGTCCATGCGCATGCCGTCGATGATCTCGGCGAACAGCTCCTCGCTGAACCCGAAATGCTGCCGGGCCCAGTTCAGCTCCTGTCCGACCGGATGCGTCGGCTGATCCGCGAAGACGCGTGCGATCTCCTGGTGCCAGAACGCGAGTTTCTGCAACGCCACCGCCTCGTCGCTGACCTCGTCGGCGATATCGTCGACCTCGCGGCAGAAGGCGTACAGGGCCATCATGGCCCGGCGCTGCCGTTCCGGCAGGAACAGGAAGGCGTAGAAGAAGGATGAACCGGAACCGCGGGTCTTGTTCTCGCAATATTCCTGGGGATTCATGCCGCCTTCCTGCCCGGTTGCAGGTAACTCATGCCCAGGCTCAGGCCCATGCGCGGCACCAGGGCCAGCCAGGAGGCGCGCGAAAGCGCCGGCCGGCGGGTCATCGGGTCGCCGCGGCGCAGCCGGCGCAGGATGGCGCGGCCGCCGCAGATCGTGGCGATGCTCTGCAGGCGCAGCCGGAACGGCAGATAGGCGGGCAGGGCACGGGCCTGGCGGAACAGGCCGTCGGTGAAGGCGATGGCTTCATCGAGGGCCGGGCGCAGGGCCCGTGCGTCCACGCCGCCCTGCAGCAGGCGCTGCGAATCCAGGCCCGCCCGGTTCAGCCATTGCTCGCACAGGTAGCAGCGCCCCCGCGGCAGGTCGATGGACAGATCCTGCCAGAAATTGGCCAGCTGCAGCGCCGTGCACAGCTGGTCGGAGGCCGCCATGGCCTCGGGGTTGCGGATGCCGTGCAGGGCCAGCAGCAGCCGGCCGACGGGATTGGCCGAATGCCGGCAGTAGAACAGCAGCTCGTCCGGGCTGGCATAGGCCTGGATGCTGACATCCATGCGGAAGGCGACGAGCAGGTCGTGGAACGGTTCCAGCGGCAGCTCGAAGCGGCGGATGGCGTCGCCGAGGGCCAGGAAGATCGGATGGTCCAGCGGCTCCTGGACACAGCGCTCGAGCAGTGATTCCCAGGCATCCAGGCGCTTGAGGCGCACCTCGGCACTGGTGTCGCCCTCGTCGGCGATGTCGTCGGCATGGCGGGCGAAGGCATAGATTGCGGCCACGGCCGGGCGTATATCCGGCGGCAGCAGGCGAGACGCGGTGGGAAAGTTCTCGTAGTGGTTCCGTGCCAGCCCAAGGCAATGCTGATAGGCTTGACTCACATCCGGGCTTTCGTGCGGCATGCCTGCATGGTGGCGGCGCACCTCGCGTCCGGCAAGTCATTGTGATCACGGAGGTTCCGATTGGTCGGATCCCAGCTAGGCGGCGCTCCCAGGGTGGCCATTGTCGGCGGCGGCATCATCGGTTGCCTGACCGCCTGGCGCCTGCGCCTTCTGGGTGCCGAGCCGCTGGTGCTGGACCGGGGCGGAATCGGCGCTGAATCGTCCTGGGCGGGAGCGGGCATCCTCAGTCCGATCCACCCCTGGCTGTATCCCGATGCGTTCTCCCACCTCGTCAACGCCAGCCTCGCCCTGTATCCCGAGTTCGTGCACGACCTGGAACAGGCCTCGGGCATGTCCGTCGAATGGGTGCCGAGCGGCCTGCTGATCCCCGCGTTCGCATCGGACCGCGTGGACCACCGGCCGGCGGCGACGGCCTGGTCGCAGCGATTCGGCTGGCGGCTGGAGCACCTGTCCGCTGCGGCGGTGCGTCTGCAGGAGCCGGCCGTCTCGGCCGAGGCGAGCGGCGCCATGCTGTGGCCCGAGGTGGGGCAGGTGCGCAATCCGCGGCTGCTGCAGGCCGCCCAGACGGCCATGCAGGGGCTCGGCATCCAGGTGCGCGAGCATGTCGAGGTGACCGGGCTCGTCGAACGCGACGGCGGCGTGGCGGGCGTGCGCCTGGCGAGCGGGGAGGAGATCGCTGCCGATGCCGTGCTGCTGGCCGCCGGCAGCTGGAGCGGGGGGCTGTCCGAGGCGATGGGGCTGCACCTGCCGGTGCGGCCGGTCAAGGGGCAGATCGTGCTGTTGCATTGCGAGCCCGGCACGGTCCGGCATATCGTCAAGCACGACGATGCCTATTTCGTGCCGCGCCGCGACGGGCGGGTGCTCGTCGGCGCGAGTCTCGAGGACGCCGGGTTCCGGCGCGGCAACACGGTGGCGGAGGTGGGCCGGCTGCTCGATGCCGTGCGCACGATGATGCCGGTCCTGGGCGAGGCCGAGATCGAACGGCAATGGATGGGCTTCCGCCCGGGCAGCCCGGACGGCCTGCCCTATCTGGGGCCGGTGGCGGGGCGCCGCAACCTGTGGGTGTCGACCGGCCATTACCGCAACGGCGTGGTGCTGGCGCCCATCAGTGCCGACCTGATCGCCCGCTGGATCATGGGCCAGCCGCCGTCGCTGGCGATGGCGGCGTTCAGCCCCGACCGCACCCCCGACAGCCACCCGCAGATCGGCTATCCGCAGCGCGCCTGAGGATCCCTTACGGGGTATCTTGCTTCTTTGCGGCTGCCTCCTATAATGCGCAAGGTCTAAAAGTGAGCCGCGGCTCGCTTTTTTTGTTTTTGGAGTGCCGGCACACATGGAAGCGAGGATCGTGGAGTTGGTGACGCCGATCGCCCGTGAGCTCGGTGTCGAGGTGCTGAAGGTGCGTCTGGGCGGCGGTGGCCGCACCCGTCTGGTGCAGATCATCGTGGACCGGCGCGGCGGTGTGGACAGCGATACGCTGGAACGCATCAGCCGCGGGTTGTCGCTGCAGATGGATGCCGAGGACATGATCCCCGGGGCCTACCGCCTCGAGGTCAGCTCCCCGGGCTTCGACTGGCCGCTGGTGACGCCTGCCGACTACGCCCGTTACGAGGGTGACTGGCTGAAGGTCGATATGGCCGACGGGCGCTCCGTCGAGGGCTACAACCGCGGCTGGGATGCGGCGTCCATTCGGCTCGAAGGGACGGACGGAATGGATGTGAGCGTACCCCGCCAGGAGGCGGTGCGCGTGGTACGGGCGATCAACTGGAAGGATGTCTCCCGCAGCAAATGATGAAGGGCCGGAGCCCGAGATTAACTGACAAAGAGGTTGGAACAGCAATGAATCTGGAGATGTTGCATGTGGCCGATGCCGTGGCCCGCGAGAAATCTGTCGATCGCGAACTGGTTCTGGAAGCCATGGAACAGGCCATGAAGACGGCTGCCCGCCGTACCTATGGCACGAAGCATGTCGAAGCCAGCATCGACCGCGAATCGGGCGCCATCAGCCTGTATCACGTGCGCACCGTGGTCGAGGAGGTCGAGGATCCCGAGAACGAGCTGACGCTGGACGAGGGGAAGGCGCTGAATCCCGAGGCGACGCTCGGTTTCGAGTTCCACGAGTCGCTGCCGCCGATCGAGATGGGGCGCGTGGCGGCGCAGACCGCCAAGCAGGTGATCAATCAGAAGATCCGCGAGGCCGAGCGCGAGCGCGTGATCGAGGAATACGAGCCGAAGGTCGGGCAGCTGATCACCGGCATCGTCAAGCGCGTCGAGCGCGGCAACGTCTATGTGGATCTGGGGCGCGGCGAGGCGGTGATGTACCGCGAGGACATGCTGCCGCGCGAATCCTACCGGCAGGGTGACCGCGTCCGTGCCTACCTGCGCGAGGTGCGCAACCAGCCGCGCGGTCCGCTGGTCTTCATCTCCCGTGCCGATGCGGGCATGGTGATGCGCCTGTTCGAGCAGGAGGTGCCGGAGATCCAGGACGGTCTCGTGGCCATCCAGGCCATCGCCCGCGACCCGGGCTCGCGCAGCAAGATCGCGGTGATCTCCAATGATGCGAGTGTCGATCCGGTCGGCGCCTGCGTCGGCATGCGCGGTGCGCGCGTGCAGGCCGTGGTCAACGAGCTGCACGGCGAGCGCATCGACATCATCGAATGGACGGCCGACCCGGCCGCCTTCGTGGTCAATGCCCTGGCCCCGGCCAAGATCGACCGCGTGCTGGTCGACGAGGGCCGCAACACCATCGAGGTGGCGGTCAACGAGGAGAACCTGGCCATCGCCATCGGGCGTCGCGGCCAGAACGTGCGCCTGGCCTCGCAGCTGACGGGCTGGAATATCGAGATCATGACCACCGGCGAGGAGATGAAGCGGCGCAAGGAAGAGGTCGAGGAGGCCCGCGTCACCTTCCGGGCGGCCCTGGACATCGACGAGGATTTCGCCGACCTGCTGGTGACCGAGGGCTTCATCTCCCTGGACGACCTGGCCTACTGCCCGCTCGACGAGATCACCGCCATCGAGGCGCTGGACGAGGAGCTTGCAGCCGAGCTGCAGGATCGTGCCCGCAATGCCCTGCTGAACCGGGCGCTGAGCCAGAGCGAGGCGGAAGGCGGCGGTACGCCGCTGCTCGAGCTGAAGGGCATGACGACCGAGATCGCCGAGCAGCTGGCTGCCCGTAACATCGTGTCCGTGGAGATGCTGGCCGATGCGGCCGCCGATGAACTCGACGATATCGTCGGTCTGTCGCGCGAGCAGGCGGAGGCCCTGATCATCGCGGCACGTGAGGCGAGCGGCTGGTTTGACTGATCCGGGCACCGACGCCGGCTTGCACGGCGAGACGGGTCCGGTGCGGAGCTGTTTCGCCTGCCGCACGCGCGGCGCCAAGGAAGAGATGCTGCGTCTGGTGGTCGACGCCGAGGGTCAGGCATGGCCGGACCTGTTGCAGAAGGCCCCGGGGCGCGGTGCTTACCTGTGCATGCAGCAGGACTGCTGGCAGCGGCTGAACGACAGGCGTTTCGGGGCCTTGAAGGCGAAGCTTGACGTGGCGGCGGGTCAATGGGAGCCATTCCGTGCCCGTTTGCGCGATGCGCTGCCGGGGCGCATCGGGCAATTGCTGACCCGCATGAAGGGCACGGCGGCCGTTGGCAGGGATGCAGCGATGGAGCATTTGTGGAAGAATGCGCCCATGCTTCTGCTGATCGCCGGCGATGCCGGAGAGGCTCTGGTACGGCAGCTGCGGGATGCCGTGGACAAACGCCGGCAGGCCGGTGCGGAAACGCAATGGTGCAAGGCGCCCATGTCCGGGCAGTTGGGTGAATGGTTGGGCCGGGAGAAGGTGTCGGTGCTGGTGCTCGATGCCTCTGTCCAGGCCCGGAAACTGGAGCAGGCCTGCGCCTGGTTCCATCGTGTGAATGAAGCGGAGTGATACGATTATATGACCGATATACGCATTCTTGATCTGGCGAAAGAGATGAAGCTCGACGTGGCCGAGGTGCTGCACGCGGCTTCATCGTGCGGTGTTGCCGCATCCGGCCCGACTGCCAAGCTGGATGACAACGACCGCAAAAAGATATCGGTCTATCTGCAGGCCAAGCGGGATACCTCCGCCGGCAAGCCGGACGGCAAGAAGACCCTGACCCTGAACAAGCCGATGGTGGCCGGACAGGCCAGGGGCGGCAACGTCGAGGGACGCGGGCACACCGTGCAGGTGGAGGTCCGTCGCCGGCGCCGTCCCGGACGCCCGGCCGTCGCCGAATCCGCGTCGGCGCCCGAGCCCAGGGAGGCCGCATCGTCCGCGATGAGCCCGGCGGAGCGGGCGGAGAAGGCCGTGGAGCAGCAGCGCAAGACCATGGCGTCGCGCGAGTCCAGGCCGGCGGCCGCCGAGCCCGTCAAGCGCGAGCCGGCGGTCGAGCCGGCACCGCGTTCCGAGGAACGTCGTCCGCGTGAGCCTCGCACGGCGACCGGTCCGAGGACCACGATCCGGCGCAACCTGACGCCGGCACAGATCGCGGCATCCCGCGCCCCGCGTTCCTCGATCAAGGAGATCGAGGCGCGCATCAAGGACGAACGCGAGCAGCGCCGGCCGGAAGGTCCGCGCAGCGGCCGGCCGCAGCAGCGCCCCGCCGGCGGTGTCGGACCGCGCCGTACACCGTCGGTGGCCGTATCTCCCGATGCGATGCCGTCCGGTCCGGGTGGGGACAAGCGCCGTGGCCCGGGCGGTGCCCAGGACGCCAGGACGAAGAAGCGCCTGAATCCGGCCGAGAAGGCCGCCATGCGCGAGTATGCCGAGAAGCGTCATATCGTGATGACCGAGGAAGAGGAAGAGCGCATGGCCCGCCTGGCGCGCGGCGATCGCAAGCGTCATGTGAAGCGGTATGGTATCGATAAGGATCACGCCGATTTCGTCAAGCGCGAGGTCGAGGTCACCGATCCGATCATGGTCGGCGAGCTGGCCTCCCGCATGGCCGTCAAGAGCGGCGAGGTGGTCAAGAGGCTGTTCGAGATGGGCATGCCGGTCACGGTCAACGAGAGCGTCGACGCCGATACGGCCGTACTCATCGTCGAGGAGTTCGGCCATACGCCGAAGCTGATCAACCGTGCCGCCGTCGAGGACGTGCTGTTCAAGGACGAGCAGGACGACGAGGCGAACCTGAAGCCGCGTCCGCCGGTCGTCGTGGTCATGGGCCATGTCGACCACGGAAAGACCTCGATCCTGGATGCGATCCGCAAGGCGCATGTGGCGGCGGGAGAGGCCGGCGGCATCACGCAGCACATCGGCGCCTACATGGCCAAGCTGCCGGACGGCAAGCGCGTCGTGTTCATCGACACGCCCGGCCACGAGGCCTTCACCAGCCTGCGTGCGCGCGGTGCCGGCATGACGGATGTGGCCGTGCTCGTCGTGGCGGCCGACGACGGCGTCAAGCCGCAGACGGTCGAGGCATTGAACCACGCCCGTGCCGCCGGCATCCCGATCATCGTGGCCATCAACAAGATGGACGTCGAGGGCGCGAACCCGGACAACGTCAAGCGCCAGCTGGCCGAACTGGAACTGATCGCGGAGGACTGGGGCGGCGATACGATCTTCGTCGAGGTCTCGGCCAAGACCGGCCAGGGGCTCGACGACCTGGTCGAGATGCTGGCCCTGCAGGCCGAGGTGCTGGAGCTCAAGGCCAACCCGGATCGTCCGGGCCGCGGCATCATCATCGAGGCCAGGCTCGACCGCGGCCGCGGTCCGGTGGCGACGGTGCTGGTTAAGACCGGCACCTTCAACACCGGCGACATCGTCGTGGCCGGCGTGGTCATGGGGCGCATCCGTGCCCTGGTGGACGAGAACGGGGTGTCGCATCGCACCGCCGGGCCGTCGATCCCGGCCGAGGTGCTCGGCCTGGAGTCGGTGCCCGACGCCGGCCAGGAGATGCATGTCGTCGAAACCGAACGGCAGGCGCGGGACATCATCCGCTTCCGCATGGACAAGATCCGCGAGGCGGGCGTGGCGGCCGACACGGCCAAGCGCGCCAGCATGGAGGACCTGTTCGCCGGCGTGGCCGCCGACCGTCCGAAGGAAGTCAACGTGCTGATCAAGGGCGACGTCAGCGGCTCGATCGACGCCCTGGCCGATTCGCTGCACAAGCTGGCGACCGACGAGGTCAGCGTGCGCGTGGTGCACAAGGCGATCGGCGGCATCACCGAGTCCGATGTCATGCTCGCCTCGGCCTCGAACGCCATCGTCATCGGCTTCAATGTGCGGCCGGAGGCCAAGGCCAAGAAGCTGGCCGAGAGCGACGGCGTCGATGTCCGATTCTACAAGGTCATCTACGACGCCATCGACGACATGAAGGCGGCGATGGAGGGGACGCTGGCACCGGAGAAGGTGGAGAAGGTCATCGGCAGTGCCGACGTGCGCGAAACCTTCAGCGTGCCGAAGCAGGGCACCATCGCCGGCTGCTATGTCACCGACGGTCACGTGGAGCGCAATGCCGGCGTACGCGTGCTGCGCGACGGCGTGCTGGTCTACGACGGGGTCCTGTCCTCGCTGCGCCGCTTCAAGGACGACGTCAAGGAGGTCCGCAGCGGTTACGAGTGCGGTATCGGCGTCGAGAAGTTCAACGACATCAAGGTCGGCGACACCTTCGAGTTCTACGTCATCGAGGAAGTGGCGGCGACGCTGTAGGCGACGATATGGCAGCAAGCTCACCCAGCCAGCGCCGGCTCCATGCGGATATCCATCGCCTGCTGACCACGCTGATGCAGCGGGAGATCAGCGATCCGCGCCTGATCGGCATCGGCATCACGCGGGTGGAGGCCGTGCACCACAACCACATGCTGCACGTCTGGGTCTACCGCAGTGGCGAATCCGACGCCGAGGCCAGCGTGCGTTCCCTGAACCGCCTGGCACCGCATTTCATGCACGAGCTGCGCCGGGCCCTGCCGCGCAGGCGCCTGCCGACGATACGTTTCGTCTGGGACGAGCCCTTCACCGAGGGCGGCCGGGTGCTCGATATCCTCAAGCGCCTCGGCGAGGAGACATGACGGCGGCCCTTGCCGCAGACCTCTGGCAGGAGGCCGAGACGGCGATCCGCCAGAGCCGCGGCGTGCTGCTGATCACGCACCGGAACCCGGATGGCGACGGCATCGGTGCCCAGCTGGCACTGTACGACGCCCTGAGCGCCGCCGGCATCCCCGTGTTCATGCACAACCGGGACGGTATCCCGCGCCTGTACCGCTTCCTGGCCGGTGCCGACCGCGTCGGTGGCGGTGCCCAATGCCCGGTTGCCGGCGATGTCGACCTGATCGTCAGCCTCGATGCCGGTTCGCGCCAGCGCCTGGGCATGGATGACGGCTTCTTCGCCGGCAAGCGCCTGGTCAATCTCGATCACCACGCCAGCAATACCCGTTTCGGGGATATCAACCTCGTCGATGCCGCGGCCTGCTCGACCGGGGCGATGGCCTATGCGCTGATCCGCCACATGGACCTGCCACTGTCATCCGATGTGGCGATGGCCGTGTACGTGACGCTGTTGACCGACACGTCCAGCTTCCGCCTGTCGACCGTTACCCCGGCGGTACACCGCCTGGCGGCCGAACTGATCGAACTGGGTGCCGAACCCGACGTGGCGGCCCGCAACATCTACGCCTCCCACCGTCCGGAGTGGGTGGCCCTGCTGCGCCGATGCCTGGCGACGCTCGAGCTGCGCAACGACGGCCGGTCCGCATGGCTGTATGTCGATCAGGCGATGTATGCGGCCACCGGCAGCGATGTCGAGGATAGCGAGGGCCTGATCGATTACGGCCGGGCCATCGCCGGTGTCGAGGTGGCCGTGTTCGTGCGTCCCGACGGGCCGGATACCTGGAAGGCCAGCTTCCGCGGCAAGTCGACGGCCGATGTCGGTGCCCTGGCCGCATCGCTGGGCGGCGGCGGGCATCGCTATGCATCCGGCTGTACCCTGCAGGGCAGCCTCGCTGAGGCGATGCAGCGGCTGCAGGTGCAAGTCGACCGCCTGTTTTCCTGAATCCGATATCTTCCGTCATGGTTTCGGGCATCGTCTTTCTCGACAAGCCGCGCGGCTGGACCTCCAGGCGGGCGGTCAACGAGGTGGCCCGCCTGTTCGCAGGCGGGCGCAGGCCGCGCCTGAAGGCCGGGCATGCCGGCACCCTCGACCCGATGGCCACCGGCATGCTGCCGATCCTGCTTGGCGAGGCCACGCGCTTCGCGGAGCTCGGCCTGAGCGCCGAGAAGACCTATGCGGTGACCATCGATCTCAGCTACCAGACCGATACCCTGGATGCCGAGGGGGAAACGCTGGCGCATTTCGACGAGGATGTGCCGGATCCGGCCCGGATCGAGGCCGTGCTGCCGCGTTTCCGTGGCCGTTACGCGCAGGTGCCGCCGCAATACTCCGCGCTGCATGTCGATGGCAGGCGGGCGCATGCCCTGGCCCGCCAGGGGGCGTCGTTCACGCTGGACGCCCGACCGGTGGAGATCAGGGATCTGGTGCTGATCCGTTATGCCTGGCCCGAACTGGCGCTCGAGGTGCGTTGCTCGAAGGGGACCTATATCCGTGCCCTGGCGCGCGATATCGGGGCCGCGCTCGGCCTCGGCGGCTGTGTGGTGGCCCTGCGCCGGCTCAGCACCGGCGGCTGGCCTGCCGGCATGATGGTGACGCCCGAACAGCTCGCAGAACAGCGGGAGGCGGCGCTGGTGCCGGTCTCGACCTGGCTCAAGGGCTTGCCGTCGGTTCGTCTCGATCCGGCCGAATCCCGGCGTTTCCTGCTCGGGCAGCGCCTGCGCATGGCCGATGACCGGACATCCACCGGGCTTGTCGCGGCCTACGGGGACGGCATACTGCTGGGAACGGCCGAGTTGCGCCCGGGTGAAGGGGAGCATGTGGTGCTGCATCCGACCCGGATACTGCCGTCCGCCCAGGAGCGATATCTGCGATGAAGCACGCCCGTCCCCTGGTTTCCCTGGCCGCCGCCATGAGCCTGTTCTCGGCCGGGGCGGTGTTCGCCGACGATATCCCGTACGATGTGACGAAGGAGAAACGAATGAGTCTTCCCAAAAAGGCCCCGCTGGCCACCGATCCCGGCATTCCCGAAGGTAGGCACGTGAGGCTGGAACTCGACGACGGCGCGGTGACCATCCGGATGTTGCCGGAGGTGGCGCCGAATACCGTCGCGAACTTCAAGACGCTCGTGGCCGGGGGGTTCTACGACGGCCTGAGCTTCCATCGCGTGATTCCCGGCTTCATGGCCCAGGGCGGTGATCCGAGCGGCAACGGCACCGGTGGTCCCGGCTACCGCATCAAGGCCGAGTTCAACGCCACCCGCCATGTCCGCGGTACCGTGGCCATGGCCAGGACCTCCGATCCGGATTCGGCGGGCAGCCAGTTCTACATCTGCTACGGCCCGCAGCCGCATCTGGACGGCCAGTACACGGTGTTCGGCGAGGTGACCGAGGGCATGGAACTGATCGACAAGGTGCATAACGGCAGCGTGATCCGCAAGGCCACCCTGTTGCCGTGACGCGCCTTCTACGGTCGTGCTCCCTGTCCGGAAGCCGTAGCGGCTTGGCGTTCATGTGGCAGCGGCACTAAGCTAGACTGTGACAGGTCGCTCGCCACCCGGGAACGACACGGGGTAAAGGGGCTTCGATCATGGCGCAGACGGAATGGATCGAGATCCGATTGCACGACGGTCGTACCGAGAAAGGGCGGCTGGCGTCGCCGTTCCATCCCATGGAACAGAAGCTTGTGCTCACCACGGACGCCGGAAAGAACAAGATCGTTCCCTTGCAGCATGCCATGTACATCCTTTTCCGTGACGAGGAGAAACAGAAGCCGGCCCCGCACCTTCCGGGTGAGGTGGACGAGGTCGTGAGCACCAAGGACGATAAGAGCTTCCAGGTTCGTGTTCTCAGCCAGCAGGATTTCAGTATCGGTTTCTTTGGTGTCCTGACCGAGGATGGCCAGGAATACGAGCGCGTCTTTTTTCCCTGGCATGGCGTGCGCAATCGCCAGGAGTTGCGCCATCTCGGTGAGATCCTGCGTGACGAGGGCGTTCTGACCGAGCCCGTGCTGGAGAAGATGCTGAAGGAACAGGAGGATCTGCGCGCGCAAAGGGTCGGCGATATCCTTTCCAAGCAGCATGGCGTGCCCCAGCAGGACATCAACAGATTGGAGCGCGAGAGAAGGACGTCGGCATCGGATTCCATGCAGCCGATCGGCGAGATCCTGATCTCCGCCAACCTGATCACCCGCGAGCAACTGAACGCCGCCCTGGCCGAGCAGCGAAAGACCCATAACCAGCCGCTGGGCGATCTGCTGGTCAAGAAGGGTCTGATCACCGAGGAGCAGCTGTTGATGGCGTTGGCCCTGAAATTCAGGCTGCACTATCTTGATCTGCAGAATATCGTTCCGACCGCCGAGGTGCTCCAGATCGTCTCGGTTGATATGGCGGAGCGCTTCAGGGTTTTTCCCATACGTATGGATGAGCAGACGCTCGTTGTGGCGACCTCCGAACCGACGAATGCCGATATCTCGGACATGTTGCGCTTCCGCACCAATCACCGGGTGGAACTGGTCGTTGCCCTGCCGGCCCAGATCAAGGCGATGATTCAGAAATACTACCTTGCCGAACAGCGTGCCTCCGCCGATCTGTCCCAGATGGCGGTCGATTTTTCGCCGGTGGAGGAAGACGAGGAGCAGAACAGCGATTTCGAACTGCAGATCGAGGCCGAGAAGGCCCCGATCGTCAAGCTGGCGAACCAGATTCTGCTCAGTGGTATCCAGGAATCGGCAAGCGACATCCATGTGTTGCCGGTGGCGCAGGGACTGAAGGTCTCCTTTCGTATCAATGGGCAGCTGCGTCAGCATCTGATGCTCGACAAGCGGGTGCACAAAACGCTGATCACCCGCTTCAAAATCATCTCCGGCATGGATATCGCTGAACACAGGCTGCCTCAGGACGGGCG
>Ga0315540_10000625_pt1 | contig 20144 bp, 13 predicted proteins | sample SalMarSW160110MG_FD_203677 | JGI IMG/M metagenome (GOLD analysis project Ga0315540, IMG submission 203677) | Salt marsh sediment microbial communities from the Plum Island Ecosystem LTER, Massachusetts, United States - Salt Marsh Sediment SW1601-10 ...
AGGAGGGGCAGATGGAGCCTTTGGCGGGTATCAGAAAGATCTTGAAGAAAGGGACCGAGCAACCCGAAGCGGTCCGTTTTCATATTCCCGGCAAGGAGAAGACATGGGACCAGGTAACCTGGGGGGAGATGCTCGCCCGCGCCTGCGAGATTGCCCTCTACCTGGATCGACACGGCGTCGCCAAGGACACGAAGGTCTCGGTCTTCGCCAATACGCGCCTGGAATGGGCCTTCGTGGCACCGGCCATCGAGGCAGTACGGGGGGTGTTCGTGCCCGTCTATTTCTCCAATACCCCTGATCAGACCCATTACGTGGTCGATCACGGCGATGCGGAGATCCTCATCACCGAGCTGGCCCTCTTTCCGAAGGTGCTGGCGCGCTGGCCCGACTACACCAAGGTGCGCGAGGTGATCCTCTGGGATCTGGAGGACGAAGCCCAGCTCGAAGCTGCGGTGAAACAGGCCAACGCGGATGGGCAATCCACGATCGCGCTGGAGGATGTGCAGAGCAAGGTCGTTGCCCTCGCAGACGTATACGCCGAAGGTGCCCGGTTCCACCAGGCCGAGCCGGACCGCCTGGAGCAATTGATCGACGCCAGCGAGCTCGACGACCTCGCTTACATCATCTACACGTCCGGTACCACGGGGGAGCCCAAGGGGGTGATGCTCACCAACCGCAACCTGCTCAGCACGACCAGGAGCTGGGTCAAGGTGCTGGAGCACGCGTTCCCTCCTCTCGATGAGCGCCGCGACATCATCTGGCTGCCCATCTCGCACATGGGCGGCCTCGGCGTGATGAATACGGGAACCATGCTCGATTACGAGTCCTGGTTCTCGGACCCCTGGCACCTCCTGGAGCTGATCCCCCAGGTAAAGCCCACCTTCCTGCTTTGTGTCCCAGCCTATTGGGAGAAGATGTACACCCAGGCCGTCAATGCCTCTCCCGACAAGAGCGAGCAGTACAAGAAGCTGCACGAGGTGACCGGCGGCAAGCTCAGCTTCCTCTTGAGCGGTGGTGCGGGATTGAAGCGAGAGATCAAGGAATTCTTCCTGGAGGCAGGTATCCAGATGATCGAGGGCTATGGACTCACGGAGTGCGCTCCGAACGTCACCATGAACCGCCTCGACGACTATGACTTCGACTCCATCGGCAAGCCCGTTCCCGACGTCCAGATCAAGATCGACGCAGAGGGCGAGATCTGCGTCAAGGGCGAGAACGTCTTCCTGGGCTATTACAAGAAGCCGGAGGAGACCCGGGCCTGCTTCGACGCCGAGGGCTGGTTCCGCACCGGGGATCTGGGTGAGTGGATCGACGGCATCGAAGGTGGCTTCATCCGTTTCAAGGGGCGAAAGAAGGAGATCATCGTGACGGCTGCCGGCAAGAACATCGGTCCGGGCGGCATCGAGGCCATGTTCGCGGGCAACGCCTTCATCGAGCAGGTGGCACTCTACGGCAACGAGCGGAAGTACCTGGTCGCCCTGATTACCCTGAACGAGCTGGTACTGAATGCCTGGGCCAAGCAAAAGGGCCTCGAATACCCGGACTACCCCACCATGGTGAAGAGCCCGGAGATTCGCGCCATCGTGCAAGGGGCCGTGGACGAGGTGAACAAGCGTCTCGCCTCCTTCGAGACCATCAAGAGGTTCGACGTCTACGAGGGGCATTTCTCCGTGGATGCCGGTCACATCACCCCATCCATGAAGCTGCGACGGAATCAGGTGTGGGAGGATTTTCACGACAGGTTCGAGGCCCTGTATCTGGATTAGAGCGGCAAGTGGATCTGCACTGGTGGCAAGGAGGACGTTCGGAAGTCAGATCTCGTTTCACTAAGGCGATTGCCGGAAAAAAAATACCAGGATGCGCAGGATTTTCATTCGTCATCGAGGAGCGACAACAGGCGCATAGCAGGGCTATGTAACTGTTGTCGCAACGCGGAAGACGGGCGAAAAGACAAGCAGGCTGGTATTTTTTTGACAGAAATCACCTAAGCCTTAATACGCGCGAAACAATCCGTGACTAACCTTGCATGTTGCGCCGTCTTTCCGGATTCACCGGAAACACTCGGCAGGCACTGCACCATCGTAGAAGGTTTTCACGGGGGAGCGTATTCAGGTGAAATTCGGGGAAGAGTTGAGACTGCAGCGGTGGGACGACCATCGCTATTATCATCACAGCCGCATCAACCAGTCGCTGCATTTCCTGAGCTCGATCAGCTTCATCGGTGCCTATGGGATGCTGATGACCAGCCCCCAGGTGGCGGCGATCTTCGGCTGGGTGGTGGCCATGTGGTCGCGACAGATCGGGCATTTCTTTTTCGAGCCGAAGGGCTATGACGAGGTCAACCATGCCTCGCACGAATACAAGGAGAAGATCAAGGTCGGCTACAATCTGCGCCGGAAGGTCGTGTTGATGGGGCTGTGGGCCGCTTCGCCGCTCGTACTGTTGCTGAACCCGACGTTCTTCGGCGCTTTCGAGCAGCACGGGACCCTCTCGGATTTCGCCATGAACCTGGGGATCCTCTGGCTCTTGTTGGGTATCGGTGGGCTCCTGTTCCGAACCCTGCACCTGTTCTTCATCTCTGGTGTGCAGACCGGGCTCGTATGGCTGACCAAGATCCTTACGGACCCGTTCCACGACTTCAGGACCTATTACAAGGCGCCGATTTACCTGCTGAAGGGCGAGCTGATGGATCCGATGACCCACGTCATGGAGGACGGGTTGGAGCAGTCATGGAAGGGCTAGTATCCGGCGGGCGAAGCTCTTCAACACCTCGCGGAGCAGTTCCCGCTTGATGGAACGGTTGGTGCTTCCGGCATCATGCCACCACCATCCGTCTTCCTTCATTGCCGTTGCGGCGGCAACGAAGCGCTCCATGACGGCCTCGAAGTCTTCGTCGGAATAACTGTGGCTGAAGATCAGCCGGCCGCTGCCGACCCAGCTCAGCGCGAGACCCTGGGCCCTGAGGTAATACTGAAAGATCCAGTTGTAGCGGGACGGTGCCTCGTAGAGGACCGTCCAGATCGAGGTGAGATTGCCTACGCGCACGGGCAGGTCCCTGGACTGGAGCCGGCGGTTGAGCTCCGCGGCTCGCACGTCCCAAAGCTTGTCCAATCCTTCGTAGTCGGCGCCGAGCGCCGGATCATCCAGACGTCGCAGAAACTCGTTCATCGCACCCATCACATAAGGATGGGAGTTGAAGGTGCCACGTGCGAAGCAGAGATCGCTCGGACGGTCTTCCCGGTAGCGCTTCATCAGATGCCGCTTGCCGCATAGCACGCCGACGGGTAGGCCACCGCCTAGGGATTTGCCGTAGGTCACCATGTCGGCGGCGATACCGAAGTATTCTTGCGCACCGCCGCGGGCGAGCCGGAAGCCGACGAAGACCTCGTCGAAGATCAGGACGATCGAGCGCTCCGTGCAGACGTCGCGAAGCCTGCCGAGCCACGCTGTGTAGGCATTTCTGTCATATCCAGCAGTCCGGTCGCCGGCGACCAGGGTCGCATCGCTCGGTGCCCCGGAATTTGGGTGCAGGGCCTGGAGGGGATTGACGAGAACGCAGGCGATATCCTTGCGCGTACGAAGAACCTCCAGGGTGCGCTCGCTCATGTCCCTGAGCAGATAGATGTCCCTGCCGCGACGTCGATTGCCGATCCCGGGCTGTACCCCGTCCCACCAGCCGTGATAGGACCCACAGAAGAGCACCACCTGGGAGCGGCGGGTGTGGTAGCGTGCGAGCCGCACCGCCTGCATGACCGCTTCGGTGCCCGACATATGGAAGGAGACTTCGTCGAGTCCGGAGATCCTGCTGATCCGCTCGACATTGTCGGCGATCACGGGATGATAGGGACCCAGGACCGGGCCTAGCTCCCGCACGCGCGCCACCGCCGCGTCGATGCAGTCGCGGTAGAGATCGTAACCGAAAAGATTTACGCCGTAGGAGCCGGACAGATCGAGGGTCCAGTTGTCGTCGAGGTCGCGAATCCGATTGCCCGAAGAGGCCGTGACGACCGAGCCGATCTTCAAGCTCTCACGAACGTAGTTGCGAAACTGGAAGGGCACCCGGTACAGATTCGTGAGCTGCACGTCCGAAAGCGCTCCCTCGATCTCGTCACCGAATGCGATGGACCTCGGGCATCGCTCACGAAACAGCCGTGCGAGGCGCTGGAATCCGGCTTGTCGCCGCTCGGCCACTTCCGACGGGGCGCCGTCACAGCGGAAGAGCTCCTCCCCCTTGTATTCGTAGAAGGGAATGACTCGGGCGAGCAGCCTTGCGAGCCTGGCATGGCCCTGCACCGAGGGATTCTTGGCGCGCGACAGACGTATTCGGGCCAGTGCCCTGGGCACCAACACGGCGACGCCCGCGGCGCCAGATACGTACAGCAGTAGGCTGCTAGCCACGGGTTGCTCCTTCGGGGCTCATCTTTTCGAGAAAGACGAAGGCAACGCGCATCGATCCACTCGGGTCAGGACAGCTTCTCGACACGGTCTGTGCTTGGAGAGGCGACAGGGCCGAAGGTCCCGAGGCAGCCGACAGCGCTTCGAGGTCGTTGCCGGCATCGATTGTCCTTTGCGGTTGGTGTGTTCCGGACAGATCGCTCTTTTTACCAGATCGAGGTAATGAGAATGTGAAGCCATTATGAACGCCGAGTGACGAATGGGATTTCGTCGGCTGGCTTATAAAGGTGTGTTAGTAGCGAGTCGGCGCGGAGCGCCATGGAATCCTGGGCCGGTAATCGAAGTCGGCGGTGATCGCAATCTGGTTGTCACAGAACCTTTGTAAGCTAAACGGCGATGTAATTCATAACCTCATGATTGGCGGAATGCTACTGTGCGAAAGCTCGAAACCATCAGGTCCATCGAACCGGATCCATTCAGTCTCGATCCCGTCCTATTGCGCGCAATTTTCGATCATGCTAAGCCGCTCGGTCACAACGAGCAGCGTGATCGGCTCAATCTCGGCTTCGGTTTCCTCTATTACGGGCTGGTCCGGTCGCTACGTCCGCAACATATTCTGGTCATCGGCTCCGGTTTCGGGTTCAGCGTGGTTTGCCTGGCCTTGGGCCTCAAGGATAACGGCCTGGGAAGGTTGAGCTTCGTCGATCCATCCTACTCCGTGCTCAAGGACGGGCCCCTGCGCACGGTCGGAGGAACCGGGCAGTGGGACGAGCCCAAGCGCGTCATGGTGCGCTTTCGCCGTTTCGGAGTCGAGCATCTGGTTACCCATTTCAAGCACACCAGTGCGGACTTCTTCGCCGATTACGGGGAGCGCGGCCTGCCGCGAATCGACCTTGCATTCATCGACGGCAGCCATGCCTACGGGGATGTGCGTCACGATTTCCTGAAGGTCCTGGAACATTCCCACCGCAACAGCTATATCCTCCTGCACGATACCAACATCTATGTGCGGGAGCTGGTACGTCATGCCGGGGTCAAGCGCTGGCTCAAGGCGCTCGGGAAGGAAAAGGAGCACTTCGAGGTGATCGACTTTCCCTTCTCCTCCGGGGTCGCCCTGGTGCGCGTCCTGAGCGAGGGCGCATGGGAGCCCCTGAGCTGATGCTCGGGGGTTTGACCGCGGCCCTGTTGCTGGGGGCGGCAGTCTACGCCTTCTGGCGCTATTTCTGGTTCTTCCGCGACCCGCCACGCACCCCGCCGGAGGAAGCCGGCATCCTGAGCCCAGCCGACGGCACCGTGGTGTATGTGCGCAAGGTCGCGGAGGGTGAGGATGTGGTTACCGTCAAGCAGGGTGTGCCCGCCAGGATCGAGGATATCCTGCGCGAGGATCTCGACCGGACCAAGCTCGTCATCGGCATCTTCATGAGCCCCTTCGATGTGCACTACAACCGTGCCCCCTTGGCCGGGAAGGTCGGCTTCATCCGCCACCACCCGGCTCTGGGGAAGAACCTGCTGATGGGCCCTATGCACTTGCGTATCCTCATGAAGCGCGAGCCCTACTATGAGAACAGCCTGCACATCGTCCAGAACGAGCGTACGGTGACCTGCCTTCAGGGGGAGTACCGCGGCTTACCCCTGGCCCTGTACGTGGTCCAGATCGGATCCCGCAATGTGCATGGCATCGACAGTTACTTCGAGGCGGGGGACCGGGTCGAGCGCGGAGCCACCTTCGGCATGATCCGCATCGGCTCCCAGGTGGACCTCATCGTCCCTTGGCGTGAGGATCTTCAGGCGCAAGTCCGGCCCGGCGACCGCGTCCGCGCGGGAGAGACCATCCTGATTCAATAGCAGGCGTCCGCGCGCCCTGCCTCGTTGCGGCGGAATGCGGGAGTTCTCAGACCGCAAGGCGTTGGTGCAGCCTCGCGTCCCAATCGGCGGTGAGGGCACGAAAGATCCAGCCTCGGCGACACCGCAGCCGCTGGTAAGCGGCCTTCAGGTCGAGCACCATGGTGATGCGCCGGCTGGTGCACTGCAGCTCGCCATGGTCGTGCGTGGCGACGGGATCGAAGCCTATGACGCGGGTATGGAACCCATAAGGACTATGTGGGTCGCTCTCGAAGACGTCGGTGATGTAATGGGTGAATCCACGCTCCACCGTTTCTCTCGTTGCGGCCCTCATGAGCGCTACGGAGATCGACAGATTGCGACGGAGCCCGGGGACGATCGCGAAGCGACCGATCTCTGCCGGACGGCTCGTGCGCAGAAACATGGTGACATCGATCCCGGGTCGCAACGTCCGCATACCGTACGAGCCGTATTGCTCCAGGGATGGCGCATAGTGGACCCGGAGAACACCCGCGGGCTCGCCCGAGTAGCTAGCCAGGAACCAGGACACCTGCGTGCTGCCCACGTCCGAATCCGCGATCTGCGATTCGGCGTCCCGGACCCAGCCTTTCTCTGTTTGATAGGTAGCGCGTAGGACGCTCAACGCAGCGATACGGTCGGCCGCGTCCTCGACGCGGTTTACTCGGATCTTCCCTCGCATGGCAGGTCTCCACCTCGAGTTGGTCTCACTAATAGCGGTATCTTTAGTCGAGCGGTGATGAGCGCTCATGCTGGTCGTTACTGACAAGGTACTGGGGATGGCCGCGCGGAGCTTCATGTCCTTCCTTCCCGCAGAGCCGACCGATCTCGGTCATCAGGCAAGTATTCCAAGCCGTCACAGCCCGCGGAGGGATTGGTCCGTGCTCGTGGAGCTGTGGACTCACCGCCGCACCGAAATGAATCGACATGGCCGAAGTGGGATCGATCCGTCCGGTCAGCCTGCGGCGGCGCGCGAAGCGGATCCCCACCGGTAGCACGGGGATTCCGGTCTCCAGCGAAAGGCGTGCCGCGCCGCGGTGTACGCGCGCAAGCCGATCGGCGCTGACGTTCACTGTGCCCTCCGGAAAGATGCCGACGGACCCACCTCGCATCAGGTGGTTTTTCGCTTCCGCGAGGGGGGGCACCTTGGGCTCGTACCGGGACCGCAGCCGATTCAGGATGCGGGGTCGGGCGTCTTTCCGCGTCAGGGTAATGGCGTCGCTCATGGCGTACAGGTATCCAATGCCCGGGATGAGCCGAAAGTTCCAGTCCGCCAGAAAGCGAACGGCGCGACCGCCGCGCGCCAGCATCAGGATCGCGGGCAGAAAGACCGCCTCGCGGCGTGAGCTGTGATTAGAGACGAGTAGAAAAGGATCCTGCCGGGAAAGGAGGTTCTCCCAACCGTCGATCAGTGCAATCTGTCTCGAGGCGATTCGACAGAGGAGTCTGAGCAGTATCCGGTCCGCTACGTTGGATAGCTCAGGCAGGGGCCAGCTGTACAGGCGCGGCCAACCCAATGCAGGGCAGAGGGGCGGCTCCGGTGTTGTACGGGTGGGCTGGCTGGTGGGCGCCATGTGGTCGGACGATGGTTGCGAAGCACATCGCTATGATCCCATCGATCCGTTACCTGGCCGCGATGATCGGATTACGGTTTCTGGATCGAGACGGTGACTTATCCGCCAGCAATGGTGAATGCGGGGATTGCGCGCAAAGTCCTTGGGCAGGGTAATGGCCCTGATGTCTTCGAGATCGAGGTCGGCCAGTGCTTCCCGGTCCATGCGGAAGCGGCGCAGGTTGTTGGAGAAAATCAGGGTGCCGCCGGGCGCGAGCAGCCGCATGGTCAGGCGGATGAGGCCCACGTGGTCGCGCAGGACATCGAAGGTGCCCTGCATGCGCTTGGATCGGGAGAAACTGGGCGGATCCAGATAGATGAGTCCGTAGCCCCGACCTTCCGATGCCTTGCGCAGCCACTGCAGGCAGTCGGCCTGGATGAGGCGGTGGTCCGGTCCCTCGAATCCGTTCAGGGCGAGGTTGCGTCCCGCCCACTCCAGGTAGGTATTGGACATGTCGACCGTCGTGGTCGAGAGCGCCCCGCCGTGGGCTGCGTAGACGCTGGCAGTGCCCGTGTAGCCGAATAGGCCCAGGTAGTGGCGACCGCCGGCGACCTCGCGGATCAGGCGGCGGGTGGTGCGATGATCGAGAAACAGGCCCGTGTCCAGGTAGTCCTCGAAGTTGGCCAGGAAACGGAGACCGCCCTCGGTGATCTGGTGGAAACGGCGCTGGGTGCCCATGCGCTCGTACTGCGCCTCGCTTCCTCTTTGCCGGCGACGTACCCGGAAGAAAAGGTGCTCGGAGGGCAGCTCCAGGACCTCTGCGATCACTCCCAGGGCCTCGCGCAGACGATGACGTGCACGCTTGGGGTCGACCTCGGCGGGTGCTTCGTACTCCTGCACGCTCAGGTAACGCGTGTCGCTCTCGTAGACATCCACTGCCAGGGCGTACTCCGGCAGATCGGCATCGTAGAGACGGTAGCAGCCGATCTGTTCGCGCCGGCGCCATTTCTCCAGATTCTTGAGGTTTTTCTTCAACCGGTTGGCGAGCATGAGGGCCCCCGCGCCACGCTCCTCGGGCGGTAGGGGTCGGGGCTGGTCGGAGACGAAGCTCTCCGGCTCCACCTCGAAGTGCAGAAGGCGGCATTCGATGGGGCCGTTGTAGAGGCTGTGATAGCGCTTGGCGCGCAGGCCCATCTGCTTCCCCAGATCCGGGTTGCCGGTAAAGACCGCGGCCCGCCAGCCGTTGAAGCGCTCGCGCAGGACTTCGCCCAACCGTGCATAGAGGGTGGGAAGGTCGGACCCGGTGCCCAATCCTTCTTGCAGGCGCTCTCCGTACGGGGGGTTGACCACCAGCAGGCCGCTTTCGCCGGCGCGGCCAGGGGCGCAGTCGCCCAGCTCCCGGCGCTCGAAGTGGACGTACCCGGCGAGCCCCGCCCGCGCCAAGTTGGCCAACGAGGCGCGCACTGCCGCCGGCTGTGCGTCATAGCCACGGATGGAGCCGATCCGCTGGAGCCCCGCAGCTCGGCGTTCGTCGGCCTCTGCCAGCAATTCTGTCCAGAGGCCGCTCTCGTGCCCCGACCAGCCAGCAAAGCCCCAATAATCGCGCAATAGCCCGGGCGCAATGTCTGCCGCGAGCAGTGCCCCCTCGATGCAGAGGGTCCCGGAGCCGCACATGGGGTCGAGCAGGGCGCCACCTTGTGCAGCGACACCGGGCCAGCCTGCGCGGAGCAGGATGGCGGCGGCGAGGGTCTCCTTGAGCGGTGCACCACCGCCTTCCAGGCGGTAACCGCGCCGGTGCAGAGAGGAGCCGGACAGGTCCAGGCTCACCGTCGCCTCGTCCTGGTGGAGGTAGACTTGGATCTGCAGGTCAGGCCGCTCGGTGCTGACGCTCGGGCGGCTGCCGGTTGGCCCGCGCAGCCGATCCACCAGCGCGTCCTTGATCTTCAATGCTCCGAACCGGGTGTGTCTCACCTGGGACTGGACGGCGACCAGGTGAACCGCGAAGGTCCGCTTCGGCGCCAGGTGATCCTCCCAGGGGATATCCGTGGCGCCGGCATAGAGGGCCTCCGGGCTCGGAGCGGAGAAGCGTGCGATCGGCAGCAAAATACGGTTTGCCGTCCGCGACCAGAGGCAAGCCCGGTAGCCGTCCTCCAGGGCGCTGCCGAAGTGGGCACCGCCGCGGGTCTCGGTCACATTCGTCAAACCCAGTGCACGCAGCTCGTCGGCAAGCAGGGACTCGAGATGCTTGGGAGCGGTGGCGAAGAAGGACAGCGACATTGCTCAGGGATTTCCCCGGTTGAGTAGAGGGCACATCGGCGCTAAGCTTCTCGCCACTTCAGAAATGGCCGAAGCTGTCTAGCCTAACACCATAGAACATAAGCCATAGAGAATAAAGGTAGACCAGCTTTGAAACAGTCCAACTCTTGCGCCGATCCCCGTCGGCGGGCAGCGAGCTTCTTGCTCTCGGGTCTGCTCGCGACGGGTCTCTTTGCCACTTGCTCTGATCACAGCGCACAAGCGAGCGAGCAGGGTTACGATCCGTCACTGTCGCGGGTCTCCAATGTGCGCGGGCTCGATCCAGCCGGCTTGCGGTTGCGCTCTGCGTCCGTCCTCGTCACGGACTCCCGCGGTCGGCCCCTGTACGCCAAGCATAGCGGGGATGTTCGTCCGATCGCCTCCATCACCAAGCTGATGACGGCCATGGTGGTGCTCGATGCGGATCTGCCCATGGATGAAGAGATCAGCATCCTGGAGGCTGACCGCGACAGACTGCGCCATAGCCGCTCACGCCTGAGGCCGGAGCATGCCACCCTGACCCGCAGGGAGATGCTCACCATTGCGCTCATGTCGTCGGAGAACCGTGCGGCATCGGCCCTCGGACGCACCAGCCTCCCGGGGGGAACCCCAGCCTTCGTCGATGCCATGAACCGCAAGGCGCAGTCGCTCGGCATGACGCACTCGCACTTCGCCGATGCCTCCGGGCTCAATGGCGCCAACAGGTCCACGGCGGAAGACTTGGTGAAGATGGTACAGGCCGCAGCCCGCTATCCCTTTATTCACAATGCGACCACGACGGCGGCGCTGCAGGTCGTCCCCTACGCCAGCGGCGCTGCTCTTGACTATCGCAACACCAATCCCCTGATCCGCGGCGCCCATCCGGAATGGGACATCGAGCTCAGCAAGACCGGTTACCTGAACGAAGCGGGGCGCTGCCTCGTGATGCAGGCGCAGATCGCCGGGCGTACCTTCGATATCGTGCTGCTCAACTCATACGGTAAGCTCACACCTACGGGGGACTCGAACAGGGTGCGCAAGTGGCTGGAGTCGGAGATCCAAAAGGGCCGGCAACAAGTGACCATGGGCGCGTATAGCGATTGATCCTGCCTCGATCAGCGTCCGCCCAGGCGCGGATGCTGATCGGGAGAAATCCTCCCCAGGAGTGATCCCGCTTCAGGAGCGGCCTGATCCACCGCCGGTGGTCTCTTTGGCTGCCGGCGGAGTCGGGCTTGCCGAGGACGTTGCAGCCGTTGTACCCGGTGCCTCGGGTAGCGCCGGGGCGAAGGGGTATCCACCACGCTTGGGCTGCGGGGCGTGCTTATTGGCGACGTCGATCCAGCCTCCTCCCATCGAGGTATAGATTCGCACCAACGCGCTGAAGGTGGCGGCGCGGGTCGAGGCCAGCGTCAGCTCGGAGGGAAAGAGCTGCTGCTCGGCCTGCAGCACCGTGGAGTAGGGGGCGTAGCCGGCGTCGTACTGGAGACGCGCGAGGCGCGCATAATTCTGCAGCGCGGCCACCAGCTTGACCTCGGTCTGGGTCTGGACGCCGAGCTTGCGGCGCGCGACGAGTGCGTCCGAGACATCGGCGAAGCCCTTCTGGATCGCCTGCCGGTAGCTCGCCAGTGCCGCCTTCTGGATGGCCTCGGTCTGGGCGACCTGGCCGCTCACCGACCCCGCCGTGAAGATCGGCCCGATGAAATTGCCCGCATAATTCCAGGTATGGGCCCCGCTATCGAACAGGCTCGACAGCTCGGAGCTCGCGAAGCCGAAGGCCCCGGTCAAGGAGATGGTCGGGAAATACAGGGCCTTGGCGGCACCGATCTGGGCGTTCGCCGCGATGAGCTGCTGCTCCGCCTGGGCGATGTCCGGTCGGCGCTCCAGGAGCTGGGAGGGCACCCCGGCAGGAACCGCGGGGGCGCGCAGGGTCCTGAGCGTCTTGCCCCGGGGAATGGGGCCGGGGTTGCGTCCCAGCAGGACCGAGAGGGCATCCTCCGTCTGGGCGATCTGCCGCTCGATCGCCGGGACCTGAGCGGCGGCGGTGTAATACTGGGATTGGGCCTGGGCCACGGCCATTTCCGAGACTTGGCCGTGCTCGAGCTGCAGCTCGAAGAGCCTCAGCGACTCCTTGTAGGTCTTCCGGGTCCGCTTGGCGATCCGCAGCTGTTCGTCGAGACCCAGCAGATCGACATAGCCGGTTGCGACCGCGCCGACGAGGGAGAGGATGACGCCGCGGCGTGCCTCCTCGTTCGCCAGCAGATTGGCCCGGGCAGCTTCGCTGAGACGGCGGATACGGCCCCAGAGGTCCAGCTCCCAGGAGGCCCCGGCGAGGATCTGAAAGCTGTTGTAGGGATTGTTGACGCCGTTCGGCACGGGGGTGGCACCTTCCTCGGTGACCCGCTCCCGCTCGGCAGTGCCGCTGTAGCCCACCTGGGGATAGAGCGGGGCCCGGGTCTGGGTCAGGACTGCGGCCGCTGCCTCTACGTTCGCCGCGGCTGCCTGCGTGGTCGGGTTCTTGGCAAGGGCCTGGGCGATCAGGTCCACGAGGACCGGGTCTCCGAACTGCTGCCACCAGGCGCTGTTCGCGGTGCTCCGGGCCTCCCCTGAGGCAAACCTGTATTGGGTGGGGACCGGAACCTCGGGCCGCACGTAGTTTGGTCCCAGGGTACAGCCGTCGAGGAATGAGACGGCGGTCAGAAAGGCGACCGGGAGCAAAAGGGACGAAGATCTGCTCACCTCAGGCGTCCCCCCGCGGATCGGATTGGAGCTCGGTCGCAGGCACAACCGGAGCTTCGCCGGCGGATTCCGCATCCGGACCCTCCTGTTCCGCCGCGGTAGCGCCCTTCGCGGTGCCGAAGAGGCGGGCACTCAGGCTCGCCAGTAGCCAGTAGAACATGGGGATGAAGAAGATGGCGATCACCGTGGCCGCGAGCGTGCCACCGACCACACCGGTGCCGATGGAGTGGCGGCTGTTGGCCGAGGCGCCGGTGGCGATGGCCAGCGGCAGGGTGCCGAGCACGAAGGCAAAGGAGGTCATGACGATCGGTCTCAGGCGCAACCGGGCCGCCTCCGCCGCCGCATCGAAGAAGGACATGCCCTCCTTGCGGTTGAGCTCCACGGCAAACTCGATGATCAGGATGGCGTTCTTGGCCGCCAGCCCGATCAGGGTGAGGAGCCCGATCTGGAAGTAGATGTCGTTGTCGATGCCGCGCAGGGCGATGGCCACCAGTGCGCCGAGGATGGCGAAGGGAACCGCCAACATGACCGCGATGGGCAGTGACCAGCTCTCGTACTGGGCGGCCAGGATCAGGAAGACGAAGATCAGGCCGAAGACGAAGGCGATGGCCGAGGTGGAGCCCGAGCTGACCTCCTCCCGGGCTTCGCCCGCCCAATCGAACCCGTAGCCTTGGGGCAGGACCTGCTCGGCCACCTCCTGGATGGCGGCCAGCGCGGTCCCCGAGCTGACACCGGGTGCCGGTGCTCCGTTGATGGCGATGGCGGGATAGTTGTTGAAACGGGTGACCAGGTCGGACCCCACCGTGTAGCGGGTGGTGACCAGGGCCGAGAGCGGTACCATGTCGCCGCCCTTGTTGCGCACGTAGAACTTGCCGATGTCGTCCGGGCTCATCCGGTACTCGGGCTCGGCCTGGAGCACCACCTGATAGAGACGCGAATCCTTGGGGAACTGGCTCACGTAGAGCGATCCGAACATGGTCTGCAGGGTGCTGTAGACCTCCTGTATCGGGACGCCCAGGATCTCTGCCTTCTCGCGGTCGACGACCGCCAGCATCTGCTGGCCATTGGCGCGGATGGTGGAATTCACCCCGGACAGCTCGGGCCGCTCCTTGGCCTTCTTCAGGATCTGTTGCACCACGTCGTAGAGTTGGCCGAAGGTCCCAGCGCCCTTCTGCTCGATCCACATCTGGAACCCGGCGGTGACGCCGAGTCCCGGAATGGCGGGAGGATTGATGGGTACCACCAGGCCACCCTGAATGGGAAAGAACTCGCGGCGTCCGTCGGCCATCACCGCGTCCGCCGACAGGGCCGGCGACTGGCGTTGCTCGTAGTCCTTCAGCGCCACGAACAACAGACCGAAATTGGTCTTGAGCTGGGAGTCGATGAGGCTCCAGCCGTCTGCCTGGGAGACATTGGCCACCGCCGGATTCGCCCGCATGATCTTCGCCGCCTGGTCGCCGACGGCATCGGTGCGCGAGAGGCTGGCCGCGTCGGGCAGGAAGTAGGGGACGAAGATGTAGCCCTGGTCCTCCTGAGGGACGAAGGCGGTGGGTAGGACGCGGAAGAGCCAGACGGTACCGGCGACCACGCCGGCGAGCACCAGGAGCCCGAGGGGCCAGGACCGCATGATGCGCTTCACACCGGAGACGTAACCATTGGTCAGGCGCTCGAAGGTGTCATCGAAGCGCTTGAAGAATCCCCCTTTCTTTTCCTGCTTGGGCTTGATCAGGATGGCGGCCAGCGCCGGGGAGAGGGTGAGCGCCACGAGCCCGGAGAAGACCACCGAGATGGCGATGGTGACCGCGAACTGCTTGTAGAGGGCGCCCGTGATGCCCCCCAGGAAGGCGACCGGGAGGAAGACCGCATTGAGCACCAACACCACGGCGATCACAGGCCCGCTCACCTCCCGCATGGCCCGCTTGGCGGCGTCGGTAGGCGAGAGTTTGTACTGGACCATGTTCCGCTCGGTGTTCTCCACCACCACGATGGCGTCGTCCACCACCAGCCCGATGGCTAGGATCATGCCGAAGAGCGTCAGCATGTTGATGGAAAAGCCGACGACCAGCATCCCGATCAGGGCGCCGAGGATGGATACCGGAACCGCCAGCGTCGGGATAACGGTGAGCCGCAGGCTGTGCAGGAAGACGAAGACCACCAGCACCACCAGCACCACCGCCTCGAAGAAGGTCTTGATCACCTCGTGGATGGACGCCTGGACGAACAGGGTGGTGTCCAGGGCCACCGCGTAGTCCAGCCCCTGGGGGAAGCTCTTCTTCAGCTCCGCCAGGGTCGCGCGCACATCCTTGGAGACCTGGATCGCATTGGACCCCGGCTGCTGGTAGACGGCGATGAGGGTGGCGGGCTTGCCCTGGTACTTGGTGCGCAGGGTATAGCTCTGGGCGCCCAGCTCGGCACGGGCTACGTCCTTCACGCGCACCAGGGCCGCGTTCTGGTTCTCGGCCCGCAGAATCATGTCGTCGAACTGCTGGGGCTCGGTGATGGTTCCCGTGGTGATGGGGAAGGTCTGGGGCACCGGGTAGGGGGTGGGCTCGTCTCCGACGCGACCCACGGCGAACTGCTGGTTCTGATTCTTGATCACGTCGGCGATGTCGCTGGTCGTGATTCCCAGTTGGGCCATGCGGTCCGGGTTCAGCCAGATGCGCATGGCATACTCGGGCACCCCGAGGATACCCGCCTGGTTCGCCCCGTTGATCCGGTTGATGGTGCTCAGGATCTGGGTGTTGGTGTAGTTGGAGATGGTGTCGGAGTCCAGGGTGCCTTCCGGCGAGAAGAAGGCCAGGACCATGAGGAAGGTATTGGTCTTCTGGACCACATCAACCCCTTGCGCCTGGACCGACTGCGGCAGTTGGGGCATGGCCTGGCTGACCCGATTCTGCACGTCCACCTGGGCCAGCTCGGGATCCGTGTCGATGGTGAAATAGACAGTCAGCGTGTAGTTGCCGGTGGACGAGTTGGTCGACGACATGTAGATCATGTTGTTCGCCCCGTTCACCTGCTGCTCGATGGGGGCGGCAACGTTCTGGGCCACCAGGTCGGCATTGGCGCCCGGGTAGGTGGCGGTCACCTGGATCTGGATGGGGGTGATCTGGGGATATTGGGCGATGGGCAGGACCAGCATGGCCACGGCCCCGGCGATGGCGATCACCAGGCTGATGACGACCGAGAAGATCGGACGGTCGATGAAGAAGCTGGAGAACATGGGCGCGCTCTCCGGGGCTACTTCTTCACAGCGGATGGCGACTGGGCAGAGGAGGTCCCGCCGGTGCCTTCACCGGTTTCGTTCTCTGGTGTCGCTGGCCCGGGGGACTGGTCGGGCGGTGCGGACTTGGAGCCTTCCTGGTCCCCTGCCAGGGTCTTGGTAATCCGCACCTTGGCCCCTGGGGTTAGGTGTGCCATTCCGTCGGTTACCACCAGGTCCCCTGCGGAGAGCCCGGAGGTGATGAACCAGTCGTTGCCGTACCAGGTGCCTACCTCGACCGGGTGGACCTGTGCCTGATCGTCCTTGTCAACCACCATCACGAAGTGTCCGTTGGCTCCCTGGAGCACTGCCTGCTGGGGGACCAGGATGGCCTTGGGCCGTACCGCTCCGAAGATGCGTACCCGCACGAACTGGCCGGGACGCAGGGCGGCGTCCGGGTTGTCGAAGGTCGCGCGCAGGAGAAAGGTCCCGGTCGTGACATCGTAGTCCGCATTGCGGAAGGTGATGCGGCCCTTATTGGGGAAGACTGAGCCGTTTGACAGGACGATTTCGACCAGGAAGTCCTCATGGGGCGGCAGGTGCAGAAGCCCTGCGGCACTCTCCGAGCGCATGTCCAGGATATCGTTCTCGGAGACGCTGAAATTGACCCACAGGGTGTCGATCCGGGCGACGTAGGTGAGCAGGCTGTTGGCGGAGGAGACGTAGGATCCGTCCTGGACCTTGGCGAAGCTCGCGAGCCCTGTGACCGGTGTCGTGATCTTTGTGTAGCCGAGGTTGAGCTCGGCCTGTTGCACGTTCGCCTTGGCCGAGTCCACCGCCGCTGCCGCCGCCTGTTCCTGGCCGATGGCGTCGTCCAGGTCCTTCTCGCTCAAGGCCTTCTGCGCCGTCAATGGCCTGACCCTCTTCAAGTTGTCCCGGGCGGTCTGGAGGCGCGCCTCCTGCTGTGCCAGCGCGCCCTGGGCCGCGTCGAGGGCCGCCTGGAAGGGCTTGGGGTCCTGCAGGAACATGAGGTCGCCTGCTTTGACCAGGCTGCCCTCCCGATAGACGCGGCTGTCGAGAAAGCCGTCCACCCGCGCCCGGATCTGGACCTGACGCGTGCTCTCGGTCTGTCCCACGTACTCGAAGGTAACCGGGGTGTCGCGGGGCTCGATCCGGAGCACCGTCACCGGCGCCGGGGGACGTGCCTGGGCATCCGGCTCTTCCTTGCCGCAAGCGGTCAGCAGGACAGAGGCCACGAGGGCGAAGAGAAGAAGGCGCATGTGCTCGATACTCCGGTCGGTCGATTCGCAGGTCGGCGGGTCTGTTCCAGGCTGGAGGAGGCTGATGGACATCATCCGGTGACGCACCACGACCAACTCCGTATGGCGCTCGCACCCGGTGCAGGTCGTCCCCGTTGCGCTACAGGGCCTTGCGAGCGGCACGTCAGATCGTCGTAGGCGAAACCTCGGCGGCGCTCATGGTAAGGCTCACCGCCATGCAAGGAAAGCGCGGGAGCTGCATCCGGACGAGCGTGGAGCATTCAGCTGCACTCGTCCGGCACTTCCCGGAGATGATTCGCTCTCGGCTGATCTCCTCCTCGTCGAGCCATGTGGCTCGATGATCAGTCGCGCCAGGACGCATCGTTCGCGCCGCTACCTGCGCCAGAACGCGGGGGTGAGCACCACCAGGAGGGTGAAGATCTCCAGGCGTCCGAGCAGCATGGCGAAGGTACACACCCAAGTCTGAAAATCGTTGAAGCAGGCGTAGTTGGCGGTTGGACCGATCTCGTTCAGTCCCGGTCCGGTGTTGTTGAAGCAGGCCACGACGGCCGAGAAGGCGGTATCGCTCTGCATCCCCGTGAAGGACAGGGTGAGGGTGAGGGTGGCAACGATCACCATGTACATGAATCCGTACGCCAGCACGGCGAAGATGATTTCGCTGGGCATGGGCGCGCCGCCCACCTTGATGGGACGCACCGCGCTGGGGTGGGTGGCTCGCAGGATCTCGCGAAAGACGTGCTTGAACAGGATATCGGCACGGATCATCTTGATCCCGCCCCCGGTGGAGCCGGAGCAGGTGACGAAGCTGCACAGGAAGAGCATCCACAGGGGGGCGAAGTGCGGCCAGAGGTTGTAGTCCGTATTCGCGTATCCGGTGGTGGTCGCAATGGAGACCACGTTGAAGGCGGAGTAGCGCAGGGCAGTCGGAAAGTCCGCGTAGGTGTCGGTGTGCCACAGGTACCAGGCGATGACGAGCACGCTCCCGTACATCACGAGCAAGAAGCCGAGGATCTCCGGGTCGTATCGGTAAGGCTTCAGGCTCCGGCCCCGCCAGACGAGGAAATGGGTCGCGAAATTCATCCCCGCCATGGTCATGAAGAAGATGGTCACCAGCTCGATCTGAACCGACCCGAAATAGGCGAAGCTCGCGTCATGATTCGAGAAGCCGCCGAGCCCCATGGTAGTGAAGGTGTGGATCAAGGCGTCACCCCAGCTCATCCCGGCCCAGCGCATTGCGATCAGGCACGCCAGGGTGATCCCGCCGTAGATGAGCCAGAGTCCCTTGGCCGTATGGGCGATACGCGGGGTCAGCTTGGAATCCTTCATGGGCCCGGGGGTCTCCGCCTTGAACATCTGCCGGCCTCCCACGCCGAGCAGCGGCAGGACGGCGACCGCCAGCACGATCAACCCCATGCCGCCGAGCCAGACCAGCTCTGCACGCCACAGGTTGATCGAATAGGGCAGGGTGTCGAGACCGCTGAGCACCGTGGCCCCGGTCGTCGTGACCCCCGAGACCGCCTCGAAGTAGGCATCCGTAACGGACAGATTCGGCCAGAAGAAGACGAGCAGGGGCAGGCAGGCGAAGGCGGGCAGAAGGGTCCAGGTGAGCACCACTAGGAGAAAGCCGTCCTTGATCTGCAGCTCCCGGGTGTGGCGGTGCGACAGCAGCCAGAGCAGCCCGGCTGTCGCAGCGGTCACCAGGAAGGCGTCGTCGTAAGCTCCGTGTGCTTTGTCGCCGATCAGCCAGGACACGGCCAGGGGTGCCAGCATGGTCACCGAGAACAGTGCCAGAATCAGAGAGAAGGCCCGTAGGACGGGGAGGATGCGGGCCATTGGCTATCCCGTCAGAAAAACCCGATCCCGACGTGGAACAATCGCTCGACTTTCGTTACCAGGGCCTTGTTCACGAGAAACAGGATCACGTGGTCTTCCGGCTCGATGACGGAATCGTGGTGGGCGATCAGCACCCTGGAAGTACCCGTGGTCCTGTCCTCGCGGATCATGGCGCCCACCATGACCCCGTCGGGAAGCTCCAGCTCCTCGATGCGCCGGCCGATCACCCGCGAGGCGTCGGCGTTTCCATGAACCACCAGCTCCAGGGCCTCCGCCGCGCCCCGGCGCAGGCTGTGGACCGCGGCCACGTCACCGCGCCGCACATGCGCGAGAAGCGAGCCGATGGAGATCTGTGCCGGGGAAATGGCGATGTCGATACGGTCCGACTGCACCAGGTCCGCATAGGAGCGCCGGTTGATCAGCGCCACGACCCGGCGCGCTCCCATGCGCTTGGCGAGCAGTGCCGCCATGATGTTATTCTCGTCGTCGTTGGTGAGGGCGAGAAACATGTCCGTTTCATCGACCCCCTCGGCGGCGAGGAGGTCCTCGTCCGTGGCGTCCCCTTCCAGGACCAGTGCTTGTCTCAAGCTCGCACCCAGGAACTCCGCGCGCTCCGAGCTTGCCTCGATGAGCTTGACTCCGTAATCGTCTTCCGTTGCCAGGGCCAGGCGGAATCCGATGTTGCCCCCCCCAGCGATCAGGATACGCCGGGTCGGGCGGCCCATCCGCCGCAGCTCGCTCGTAACCGCGCGGATGTCGGGCGTCGCAACCAGGCAGAAGACCTCGTCTCCGGCCTCGACGAGGGTATCGCCCGCGGGAATGATCGGCTGGTCCCCGCGATAGATCGCCGCGATTCGGGCATCCACCTTCGGGATGTGCCGGTGGATGTCCGCAACGGGGTGACCGACCAAGGGGCCGCCGGCAAAGGCGTGTGCCGAAACCAGGCTTACCAGCCCGTCGGCGAGCTCCAGGACCTGCAGTGCCTCGGGTAGCTCGATGAGCCTGACGATGTAA
>Ga0315540_10000626_pt1 | contig 20122 bp, 24 predicted proteins | sample SalMarSW160110MG_FD_203677 | JGI IMG/M metagenome (GOLD analysis project Ga0315540, IMG submission 203677) | Salt marsh sediment microbial communities from the Plum Island Ecosystem LTER, Massachusetts, United States - Salt Marsh Sediment SW1601-10 ...
GGTAGGCCCGGTGTGACCCGACGTTCGGTAGGCGCCGGCCATCATCACCAACCCGCACAGCAGGCGCGGCAGCTCCGGCTCGCGCAGCAGCGCCACGGCCAGGTTGGTCAGCGGCCCGGTGGTGATCAAAGTGACCTCGCCCGGCGCGCGACGCGCCTCCTCGATCATCAGATCGGCGGCGTGGCGCGTGCTCAGCGACGACGAGGGTGCCGGCAGCTCCGCGTAGCCGATGCCCTCCGGCCCGTGTGTCTCGGGCGCGATCATCAGCGGCCGCACCAGCGGCACCTCGCGGCCCAGCGCCACCTCTATGTCCGCTCGGCCGGCCAGCTCGAGCACGCGCAACGTGTTGCGGGCCACCTGCTGCGCGGCCACGTTACCGGCCACACACGTGACCGCCAGGATTTCGGCCTCGGGTGAAGCACATGCGTAGAGCAGCGCCAGCGCATCGTCGATGCCGGTATCGACGTCGATGAGCAGCTTCATGGGGCGTTCTCCCACAGCACCGGTAGCAGGTGACGGACCACGTGCGCGCTGTTGGCGGAGGCCACGTCGAGGAAGTGATGGAAGACGCCTGGCGACGGCGCCTCTTCGCCGGCGAGGTCGGACAGCGCGCGGATGACGAGCGTCGGCACGTCGAAATGATGGGCAACCTGGGCGAGCGCGGCGCCCTCCATCTCGACTGCCTGCGCCCCGAAGCGCGCGAACAGTTGCCGGCGCATCTCGGGTGAGTTGACGAAGACGTCGCCGGTGAGCACCAGGCCGGCGCCGACCTGGGGCGGTCGGTCGGAGACTGGCTGGAGGTCCACTCCGCGCATGCTCTTGATGGCCCGCCCCAGGAGATCCTCCGGAGGCTCGAAGCCGAGCTCGTCGGTTGGGTTGAAGAAGGGCAGATGCCCGGCCTGATAGACCTGCAACCCATCTGGCTGAAGAAGGCCCGCGTCGTGCTGGATCAACCGCCGGGCGATCACCGCGTCGCCGATGTGCAGGGCTGGGTCCAGCCCGCCCGCAACGCCGGTAAATACGATCAGGCGAGGTTCATGGCGGAGGATGAGTTCCGTGGCCAGCATGGCCATGGCCACCTTGCCGATGCCCGACTCGGCGAGCACCACCTCACGGCCATCGAGCACACCCCGCCACGCTCGGAAGCCGCCAGCGAGCTTGAGTCCACGCCGATCCTGGGTTGCCTCGCGCAGCAGCTCCAGCTCCTGGGGCAATGCCGACACGATTGCCAGTGGCTGGGCTGACCGGCTCATGCTGCCGACAATACCGCTACGATCGGAGTCCGTGAGCGAGCCAACCCTTGTGCAGCGTGCCCGCCTGCTCGTTTTCCAGTACTTCCTCGATCATGCCCGGCCGTTCTCGCTGCGCCCGAGCGAATGGTGGGCGGACATCATCACCACCTGCTCGAACACCATGATCTTCTTCTGCTCGCCCGCGCACCGCGATGCGTCCGGTCTCGCAGCCTCCGAGGACGGGGCGGCGTCGCTGTCGCCTGGGCTCACTCATCGTCTCAGCGTGCCGCTCTATGGCACCCGCCTGCGGATCGACTATGAACGGCCGTCGCGTGACGAGCTCAACGCCCACTTCGCGTCGCTGGGACTGGCCCAGCCCTATTGGAGGATCTGATCGTTGGAGCCCTTCGTGGCGATTATCGTCGGCAGCCGCTCCGATCTGGAAGTTGTCCAGAAAGGGGCAGACGTGCTCGACCAGCTCAACGTGCCCCACGAGTTGCGCGTCATTTCAGCGCACCGCGCGCCGGACCTGCTCGACGCCTATGTTGCCGGTGCGCTCGATCGTGGCGCGCAGGTGTTCATCTGCGCGGCCGGTCTGGCCGCCCACCTGCCCGGGGTCGTCGCTTCGAAGACGACGCTGCCGGTCATCGGCATCCCGATGCCCGGCCAACTCGCCGGCGGGCTCGACGCGCTGCTGTCGATCGTTCAGATGCCCAAGGGAGTGCCGGTCGCAACGGTCGGCGTGGGCCGGGCCGACAACGCGGCTCTGCTGGCCGCCCAGATGCTCGGTCTGGCCGATGAGCGGATTGCCCGCGCAGTCGCCGACCTGCGTGCCGCGGCCCGCCAGCAGATCGAGGACGACCCGACCAACCGCGCGTAGGCGCCGGCGCCGGAGCAGATCCGCTCGGAGACTAAACTCGCGCGGTGACGCTGCACCGGCAGGAGCGGCCCGTTTCGAAGGCGGCGAAAGTCGAGCCGCCGTCGCGTGTCGCCGAGAACAATCCGCCGCTGCTGGGTGACTGGTTCATCTACCTCTCGGTCGTGGTCCTGGTGGCCGGCGTGGTGTCCATTACTGCCTTCGAGTTGGGCGCCGCGGTGACCTCGGCATTCGTCCGCTTCCCGGCCCTGGTCGCCGCCGGCCTGTTGATCATCCTGTCCGCAGATGCAGCTGTCCGTGTCTGGCGATCGGCATGGGCGTGGTTGCCCGTCGATCGCGGGCGAGGCCTCTTCCGCTTCGTATGGACCGGGGTCCTGGTCGCGATCCTGCTGGCCAGCATGGCGACCATCGCCCTGCTCGTCACCGCTGCCTGATGCCCGCCCTGCCGGGCGTTCCCCGCTGGCTGGCCGCCAATCTCAAGTTCTGCTCACGCTGTGGTGCGCCACTCACCTACGGACCGCTGCCCACCGAGGATCGCGACCGACTCGCATGTGACGCCTGCGGCTTTATCGCGTACGTGAACCCGCGCATGGTGGTGAGCACGCTGCCGGTCATGCCCAGTGGCGATCTGGTGCTGATCAAACGCGGTATCGAGCCGGCCTACGGTGCGTGGGCCCAGCCCGGAGGGTTCCTGGAGATCGACGAGACGGCGCAGGAGGGCGCCGTCAGGGAAACGCTTGAAGAGACCGGTCTGCAGGTCGAGCTGTCCGGGATCGTCGGTGTCTATTCGCGGCCGCAGGCCGCCGTAGTTGTTGTCTGCTGGGAGGCATCGGTGGTCAGCGGGGAGGCCAGAAGGTCGGCCGAGACGCTCGAGGTGCGCTCCTTCGCGCCACCGGCCATCCCCTGGCCGCACCTGGCCTTCCAGACCACGGCGTGGGCGCTGCGTGATTGGCTGCGGCCACGTCACCCCGAACTTGAGGATGTCGTCGAAACGGACCACGGCTGGCCGAGCGACAGCGTCTAGCGACTGCTCCCGACGCTCACATGCTGGCGATGTTCGACAAACCGCCGGCCAGACCTGCCAGCACCCCGAATACGAGCAGCATTGCGGCCGCCTTCCGGTGGTGACGGCCGACGATGGCAACGGCGGATGCGACCAGAACAACGGTCGCAACCTTGACGATGGTGATGCCGGGCAGGTACGTGGTCTGCGCGATGTCCCGGACGATCGGGTTCGCCTCGGCAGATAGGCCGCGAGTCACGATCATCGCGAGAAATGACACAAAGTCGAACCCCTGCGCGATGGCCAGCAACGCGATCCCGATCACCTGAGGCACCTGTTCCGATCCTGTTCCTTTCGGACGGGACCGGTCTCGCCACTACTCCGCGCAGCCATCGGCGACCGATTGGCGGCTACGCATCTTCGCTTCCCGCAAGAACACCATTCTGCGTGAGTCGGCGTGAACGTGTCACTGCAGGATGGCCTTAGATGGTGTCAGATGTCGGCAAGGTGGTGCGTCCCGGCAACACTCGGGCCCGCGTCAGCTCAGGTCGACGAAGACGTTCTTGACTTCCGTGTACAGGTCGAGCGCGTGCATGCCCAGCTCGCGGCCCAGTCCGGACATCTTGTAGCCGCCGAACGGGGCCTCGGTGTGGATCTCCTGGTTGCTGTTGATCGAGATCGTGCCCGAGCGCACTCCCTTGGCCACGCGCAGCGCGCGTGAGATGTCACGCGACCAGACGGAGCCGGCGAGGCCATACGGCGTGGCGTTGGCCAGTTCCACGGCCTCCTCCTCACTGTCGAACGGGATGATGCCGACGACAGGCCCAAAGACCTCCTCGCGCATGATGCGCATTCCCGCGTTGCAGGCATCGAACACGGTCGGCAGCAGGAAGGCTCCATCGGCCAGGCTTGCGTCATCCGGTGGACGGCCGCCGTAGACGAGCTGTGCGCCCTCGACCTGGCCGGCCTCGATGTAGTCCTGCACTCTCTCGCGCTGGCGTTCGCTGACCAGGCTGCCGACCTGCGTCTTGTCGTCGGCCGGATCACCCACGACGAGCTCCCGTGTGGCGTTCGTGAACAGCTCGACGACTTTCTCGTGGATCGACCGCTGGACGAGGATACGGCTGCGCGCGCAGCAGTCCTGGCCGGCGTTGTCGAAAACCGCCATCGGCGAATCGGCTGCAAAACGTTCCAGGTCGGCGTCGGCGAAGACGATGTTCGGGCTCTTGCCGCCCAACTCGAGCGAGATCTTCTTCACGTTGCTAGCGGCCAGCCGCATGATCTCCTGGCCCGTCGCCGTCTCGCCGGTGAAGGCGACCTTGCCGATGCCCGAGTGCGCGGCGATCGCGGCGCCGGCGGTGCCACCGGGGCCTGTGACGACGTTGACCACACCTGGCGGAAAGCCTGCCTCCAACGCCAGCTCGGCCAGCCGCAGCGCGGATAACGGCGTGTACGAGGCCGGCTTGAGGATGCAGGTATTGCCCGTGGCCAGCGCCGGGCCGAGCTTCCAGGTGGCCATGTTGAGCGGGAAGTTCCAGGGCACGATCATGCCCACCACCCCGATCGGCTCGCGCAGCGTGAAGTCAAGCCCGGGCTGGGAAGTGGGGATGGTCTCGCCAAAGTGCTTGTTGGCTGCCCCGGCGTAGTAGTCGAGCACGAGGCTGACCGCGAACGCCTCGTTGCGCGATGAGGTAATCGGCTTACCGACGTTCTCGCGGTCGATCTGGGCGAGTTCCTCGACGTGCTGCCTGGCCAGGGCGGCGAACTTCGCGAGCGTGCGTCCGCGCTTGGCCGCCGACCAGCGTCCGTACGGGCCCTCGAGCGCCTTGTGCGCGGCCTCCACGGCGCGATCGACGTCGGCCTTGCCGCCCAGTGGCGCGTGGGCGATCACGGCGCCGGTGGCCGGGTTGTGGACTTCGAAGGTCTGGCCATCGAGCGCGTCGACATGCTCGCCGCCGATGATCATCTGCACGCTGCGTGGCGCCGTCGGCGCCACCTTAACGGGTACCTGGTGCTCGGTTGTCATGGGCTTCCGATTCTAACCGCGCAACCCGCCCGGCCCGCCGACACTCAAAATCCAACCCGGCTCGACGCGTGGCCAACGGTGGTCGACCCAGGCCGTCAGCCGACCGACCGGATCGCCCGGCCAGCGGACACGTGTGTCGCGCTCACCCGACAGCCAGACGTCGAGATACCAGCAGATCACGGCGCCGATGGCGGTCAGGTAGGCAGCCGTCGACCAGAAGCCGGCGTACAGCGTCACGAGGTAGATCAACATGCCGGCGATGACCACGCCAGCGTGGGAACGCACGAAGGCCGAGGCGACGATTGCGCTCAAGCCGCCGGCAGCCAGGCGGAAGATGTTGAGCACCCCCTTGTTGGGATATACGCCGAGCTGCTGTAGCGCCTGGCCGAGTGAGTAGTAGGGAACCTGGTGAGTTGCGTCTGAGAGCTGGAAGCTCTGCAGGATCGGCACGGCACCCCACAGCACGACCGCCGGCAGCCAGCCCAGGATCGTGGCCACGATTCCCGCCGCCAGCGCTTCGAAGCCGGCCCACACGAATATGGGTGGCAGCCAGGCCAGCGCGTAGATCTTGAAGGCTGCGCCCACGCCGATCAGCGCCGCCCCCGCCCGCGGCATGCGCTCGAGTACGACGAGCGCGACCAGCAGCAGAAGTCCCGCGGTGTTGTCGTTCGAGCCGTCGCTGGCAAGCTGGACGAGCATGGGCGAAGTGGCCCAGATGGCAAGTCCCAGCGGTCGGCCGCGGATCATGAGCAGGGCCGTGATCACGCCGGACACCATCACCTCCAGGACACGTGGATCCTTCCACGGGAGGTACCACAGCAGGGCCAGTGGACCGTACGGGAAAGGCTCAGCCAGCGGTCGCGTCGGGTCGTAGCCGATGCCGTACGGATTGCCGCCGTGGAGCATCACGTTGATGGCCCCGCGCGTCACATCGGCTACGCCCGAGATGCCTGCGCCGAAGCTGAAATAGCGCAGCTCGAGGCCCACCGCGAACAGTCCGATCAACGCCAGCGGGCCGATGTCCCAGCGCAGCGAGAGGGCCAGCAGGGCGGCCATGACGAAGAAACCCAGGCCGCCGTCGCGCGGTGGTGGCGTGGCCGCCAGCAGGGTGCCGATGAACAGGCTGAGTGTCAGCCACGGATTTGGTGGCCGGGGCAATCTGCGGGCTGCTGCGCGCGCGGCGCTAGTAGATGACGCGGACGTCGGACGAGAGATGAAGGTTGAAGACGCTGTCGGGGATCGGGTCGTCGATGCTCACGACGGTCACTTCGGCGCGCCGGGTCGTCTGCGCGCCGACGTGCTCGGCAAGCAGCAGGATGAGCCCGGTCTGTGTATCGACCGCGACCTCCAGCCAATGATCGGGACGGTCGGTGAGCACCTGGGTCGAGCGCGGGTGGGCGCAGTGCACGAGCAGTACCTCGCGGCCGTTGGCCAGCGCGGCAGTGCCGCGCAAGGAGAGCTTGCCCGTGGCCAGGACGTTGCGGCAGAAGCCGTGTGGATGGACGAACGTATCCGCGAGCGATTCGGCAGGCAGCGGGGTGACCGGCTCATAGACCCGTGCGAAGCCGGGCAGATCCTCGCTCGTGGCGCCGGCCGGGTGGACCGGGCGGCGACGCGCGGTGGCCAGGTTGGCAGTGCGGTCGTAAGTACGTACCTGCTCGCCGTCCGTCAGCCAGACGTCGAAATCTCCGTCCAGCTGTCCGCCGCGAGTGCTGATGACCTTGGCCTGCCGTGGGTGGCGAAGCCAGACCTCATGCGCCTCGAGTTCATCACCGTGCGTCGTGATGCGCCGGTCTTCGATCCGCAGGCGCAGGCTGGCGAAGCGCAGTTCCGCCTCGGTCATGAAGCGAAACAGCTCATCGAGCGTAGGCGTGGTCGACGGCAGCGTGGGGTGGATCGGTGAGCGCGGTCGGGTCAGTCGTTGGGGCTCCTCGGACGTCGAGGTCATCTGGTTCACGGGCCGATTGTAGAGGCGGCGCGCGGCGTGTCCTTCGGCACTTGCGCCGAGCCGGCGGCGAGGGGTAACAAGACGGCCATGACAGAGACGTACACTCCGACGATGACCGCCCCAGCCGAACAGGCCACGCGTACCGAGAAGGATTCGCTCGGGACCCTGGAGGTGCCGGCCGAGGCCTACTACGGAGTCCAGACCCAGCGCGCGATCCACAACTTCCCGATCAGTGGTCGTCGCCCGGACATCGCCCTGGTGCGCGCCGCCGTGCAGGTCAAGAAGGCCGCGGCGCGCGCGAACGAGCAGACCGGCCGCTTGCCCAAGCAGATGGCCGAGGCAATCATCCGCGCCGCCGACGAGATCCTGGGTCTCAGGGCAGACTCCGACACGCCGGCCGGACACCAGCTGCAGGCAACGCTGGTCGACAATTTCCGCGTCGACCCGTTCCAGGCAGGGGCGGGTGTGTCGCACAACATGAACACCAATGAGGTGCTCGCCAATCGGGCGATCGAGATCCTCGCGGAGCAGGGCGTGGGCAGCGGTCGGCGGGGCGACTACTCGGTCGTCCACCCCAATGACCACGTCAACATGGCCCAGTCGACGAACGACACGTTCCCAACCTCAATGCGCGTCGCCACGCTGGACAAGATCCGCGATTTCATGCCCGCGCTCGAGGAGTTGGTCGACGCTTTCGCGGAGCGGGGAAGCGCCTTCGACCAGGTTCTCAAGTCGGGCCGGACACACATGCAGGACGCAGTGCCCATCCGCTTGGGACAGGAGTTCGCGGCCTATGCGCTAACGCTGCGCCGCGCCAGCCAGCGCATCCTGGCTGCGGGTGACGGGCTGCTCGAGCAGAACATCGGCGCCACTGCCGTGGGCACCGGCCTGAACGCTCAGCCCGAGTACATCAAGCTGGTCGTCGAGAAGCTAGCCGAGCAGACCGGTCACGAGCTGCGCACGGCCGAGCAGCTGGTGCAGGCGACGCAATCCATGGCGCCAATGCTCGCCGTGTCGGCAGCCCTGCGCGGCCTGGCCGTGGACCTCCTGAAGATTCTCGAGGACCTGCTGCTCATGTCATCCGGCCCGCGCACCGGTTTTGCCGAGATCAAATTGCCGGCCAGGCAGCCGGGCTCGTCGATCATGCCCGGCAAGGTCAATCCGGTCATGGTCGAGAACATGTCGATGATCTCGTTCCATGTCATCGGCCTCGACACGGGCGTGGCCTGGGCGACCTCACGGGGCCAGCTCGAGTTGAACGTGATGATGCCGATCATTGCCCACGAGGTGCTCGAGGCACTCACGATCCTGACCACCGGTTGCCGCAATTTCGCCCGCGAGTGCGTGAGCGGCATCGAGGCCGATGTCGAGCGCTCAGCGTGGCTGCTCGAGCAGTCGTCGGCGATGGCCACACCCCTCGCGCCCTATATCGGCTATGCGCTGGCTGCCGACATCGCCAAGGAGGCCGTGCGCAGCGGCAAGACCATCCGCCAGCTGGTCATCGAGAAGGGCGTTTTCACCGAGGATGAGGTCAACCAGATCCTCGATCCGAACGAGCTGACCGAACCCGGCGTGGCCGGCGGTTTCCGGTTCGAGCCGAAGATGCCGGAGGGTTACAAGCGGCCCGCCTGACTGGACCCAACCAGCTGATCAGCATCCGGAAGGCAGGCTGAATCAGGGCCAATAGGCCCGCCACCGCCCTTGCCTGACCGGCTAAGATCGCCGCGGCCCAGAGGAGAGGCCCGCATGACCGCGCTCGGTCCACCCAGAACGCGGCGAGCCCACCGGTCAAGCGCAGAGGAGAGTGAGGGGACATGTCATCTGTACCTCGTTTGAAGGTGCTCGGTGCCCTGCTGCTCGTGGCAGCGTGCTCCAGCAGCCCGGCAGCATCGCCAACGGCCGCGCCGATCACCACGCCGGCACCTACAGTTGCGCCCACGCCAGTGCCCACGATCGCGATGCCGGACAAGCTCGTCATCGGCTTCGTTCCATCGCGCGAAGCGTCGGCGCTCGTCGATACGATTCAGCCCATCGCTGACTACCTGAGCCAGCAGCTCGGCATCCCTGTCGAGGGTTATGTCTCGACGGACTACACCGCCATGGTCACTGCCCTGCAGACCGGCCAGGCGCAGATCGCGGCGCTCGCGCCGTTCACCATCGTGCAGGCTGTCGATAACGGCAGCTCGGAGCTGATTCTGACCTCGGAGCGCTATGGGAGCGGCTCCTACCACACCCAGTTCATGACCAACAACCCGGACAGGTACTGCACCATCTCGCCGCCCGTCGAGAACGAGCGCACGAGCGAGGTCAACCCGGGCACGTTCCTCAACTGCAACGGCACCGACCGCGGTCCCACCGACACGCCCACGGGCCCCATCGGCACCTCGGTGCTGTCGAACATCCCTACTGGCACGACCGTCTCGTTCGTCGAGGAGTCCTCGTCGTCGGGCTACATCTTCCCGATCACGATCCTCAAGAACGCCGGTATCGACATCGACAACGGCATTCAGAAGATGTTTGCCGGCGGCCATGACGCGTCTGCCATCGCCGTCTGTGAGGGCCAGGCCGAGGTCGGCGTTGCGTTCGACGACGCTCGCTCAGAAGCGACCTCCGACTGCGACTTGAACAATAAGGTAGTGGTCTTCGCCTACGGCGACGAGATCCCGAACGACGGCGTCGTCGTCGCGGCCGACCTGCCCGCCCAGCTCAAGGCCGACATCAAGCAGGCGCTGATCGACTACTCGAAGACCGACGCCGGTGCCACGATCCTGAAGACGGTCTACAACATCACCGCCTTCACCGAGCCGAACATCGACGCTCTGCAGATCGTTCGCGACGCGGCCGCGGCCGTACCGCAGTAAATCGATCAACTGGAGGGCCGGCCGCAGTGCCGGCCCTCGCTAGTCTTTGGCCGTGATCCGGTTCGAGAACGCCTCGGTAACCTACCGCGGTGGCGTCCACGCGCTGCGCAACCTCACCCTCGAGATCCCCGACGGGGAGATGCTCGTCATCGTGGGTCTATCGGGTGCCGGCAAGTCCACGCTGATCCGTGCCATCAACGGCCTTGTACCGATCACCGACGGCGACGTCACCGTCGATGGCCAGAGCGTGCGCCACGCGACTCCCCGCCAGTTGCGCCAGCTGCGTTCGAAGATCGGCATGATCTTCCAGACCTTCAACCTGGTTAACCGCACGAGCGTGTTGAACAACGTGCTCATGGGCCGCTTACATACGACGGGTACGCTCCGCTCGCTGGCGGGCATGTACAAGGCCCAGGACATCGAGATCGCCATGCAGGCGCTGGAGCGCGTCGACATCGTCGAGAAGGCCTACGTACGTGCCAGCAACCTGTCCGGTGGGCAGCAGCAGCGGGTCGGCATCGCTCGTGCGCTTGCCCAGCAGCCCAAGATCATCCTGGCCGACGAGCCGGTTGCCTCGCTCGATCCGCCAACCAGCCACGTGGTCATGCGCGATCTGCAGCGCATCAACCGCGAGCTTGGCATCACGACGATCGTCAACCTGCACTTCCTTGACCTGGCGAAGGTCTACGCGCAGCGGATCGTCGGTCTGCGTGCCGGTGAGTTGGTTTTCGACGGCGACGCCGGTCACGCAGACGAGAATGTCTTCCGCGACATCTACGGGCGGTCCCTGACGGCTGACGACGTGCTCGAGGCAAAGGCCGCGTCCATCGCATGACGTCTGCCACGCGGAGCGCTGCACGGCCGGTCAAGCCGCGGCCGTCGTTGCTGGTGCCGCTCGGCATCGTCGTCTTCCTGCTGCTGACGGCTGCGTCGCTCAGCAAGCAGCTCGGCATCGGCCTCGACGCCGCCGGGTTGATCGACGATCTGGGCCGCGGTCGACCGATCCTCGAGCAGCTTGCCAGTCCCAACTGGAGCTACCTGCCCGAGACCATCGGGCCCATGATCGAGACCTTCCAGATGGCGGTCATCGCCTCGATCATTGGCTGTGGCGTGGCCCTGCCTGTGTCGTTCATGGCTTCGCGCGTCACTACGTCCGGCCGTGTCGGGCTATTCGTCACCCGCTGGGTACTGAACGTGGTCCGCGCAATCCCGGATGTTCTGTACGCGATGATCTTCGTCGCCGCAGTGGGCATCGGGCCGCTGCCCGGCATCATGGCCCTCATCCTCTTCAACATCGGCGTGGTGGCCAAGCTTCTGTCCGAGACGGTCGACGGGGTCGATCCCGGGCCCATCGAGGCGGGGCGGGCAAGTGGCGCCAATTCCTTCCAGACCGTGCGTTGGGGAGTTCTGCCGCAGGTCCTGCCGCACTACGTCGCCTACTCGCTCTATACCTTCGAGCTCAACATCCGTGCGTCGACGGTGCTCGGCATAGTCGGCGCCGGCGGCATCGGCCGGACGCTGTTCGCGCAGTACAAGCTCTTCCATTGGAGCAACGTTTCCGTCGCCATCGTCGAGCTGTTCGTGCTCGTGGTCGCCATTGAGGCGATCTCGATTTGGCTGCGCCGGAGGCTCGTGTGACAGCGGCGGCCACCGTGGCGGGCGGCACGCCCAGACCGGCACGTCCGTCGCAGCTGCGCCGCAACGTCGCCCTCCTGGCTGTCGCTGCCATCGTCGCCTGGGCGGCGTTGACCATCGATGTTGACCTCAGCAAGCTGCTTCGCCTGGTGGGCGGGCTGGCGCGGATCTTCTACCGGATGTTCCTCGAGCACGGTCCTGATCTCACCTACGTGCAGACCTCGCTCTCGGCCATGGTGCAGTCGATCGAGATCGCGTGGGTGGGGACGATCATCGGTGCGATCTTCTCGCTGCCCGTCGGCTTCTTCGCCGCGAAGAACGTTTCGAGCGGCGCGATCTCGAACGGGATCCGCGTTGCCCTCGACGCGGTACGGGCGTTTCCGGAGATCATCCTGGCCGTGGTTATCTTCATTCCCATCGCCGGCTTGGGCCCGGAGGCTGGCGCGCTGGCCATCGGCATCCATTCGATCGGCACCTTGGGCAAGCTAACGGCCGAGGTCATCGAGGGCATCGACCCAGGGCCGGTCGAAGCTGTCCGGGCGGCGGGCGGCACCGGCCTCCAGGTCCAGCGCTGGGGGGTGCTGCCGCAGGTGCTCCCGGAAATCGTCGCGTTCTGGCTGTACCGCTTCGAGATCAACATCCGCGCGTCGGCAATCCTGGGAGTCGTTGGCGCGGGTGGCATCGGCTTCATCCTGCAGCAGACGATCGCCTACGGAAGATTTCCCAAGGCCGGTACGGCACTGATCGTTGTGGTCGTCGCGACCATCCTTGTCGATACTGCGTCGGGGTGGGTCCGGCGGCGCATTATCGAGGGGAGCCAAGGCGCACAACTCGAAGCCCTGGCGCCCACGACCGCGGCTGACATAGCGGCATGAGCTCGACCGCGTTCGTCAGGCGCACGCGCGAGGTGCGCGAGCGCGAGGAGGCCGAGCGCCTCGCTCCCGCAGCGATGCTCGTCACCCAAAGCCGCGGCCGGCTGCGCGACGAGCCGCCCGACGAGTACCGCACGGCCTACGAGCGTGATCGTGACCGGATCATGCACAGCAAGGCCTTCCGCCGGCTCAAGCACAAGACGCAGGTATTCATCAATCCCGAGGGCGATCACTTTGTGACGCGTCTGACGCACACCATCCAGGTGACCCAGATCGCGCGCTCGCTGGCCGCCGCGCTGAGCCTCAATGAGTCGCTCGCCGAGGCAATCGCCCTCGGGCACGACGTGGGCCACTCACCCTTTGGCCATACCGGCGAAGAGGCCCTGTCGCCGTATTTCCCTGAGGGCTGGCATCACGCGGCGCAGAGCGTGCGCGTGTTCGAGGTGCTCGAAGACCTCAACCTGACCTGGGAAGTGCGCGACGGCATCCGCGCCCATACCTGGCGCATCAGGCCACCGCCCGCCACGCAGGAGGCCTACTGCGTTCGCTATGCCGACCGCATCGCTTACCTGAGCCACGATGCGCTCGACGCGATGCGTGCCGGATTGCTCACGGCAGAGTCATTCCCGGCTGGCGTGCGCGGCCGGTTCGGCGATCCGGGACGCGGCTGGATCGGCGCGATGATCACCGCGGTTATCGACCAGAGCATGGCCGCCGGTGAGGTGCGCATGGACACCGCGACGCTGGCCGTGATGAACGAGCTGCGCGACTTCATGTTCGAGCGCGTCTACATGTCACCGACGCAGGCCGAACGCCAACGCGGTGCGATCGAGGTGATACGCGCGTTGGTCGATTACCTGCTTGCCCATCCCGATGAGCTACCGAAGTCCTTCCGGCAGACCGACACTGACCTTGTCGGCCAGGTCGCCGACTATGTCGCCGGCATGACTGATCGCTTTGCGCTGGCCATGCACGAGCGCCTCTTCAGGCCGGATCCTGACGCGCTGTCGTGGTTGAGAACATGAGCCAACTGCGCCTGGGCATTGACCTCGACGGCGTCGTGGCTGACTTCAATACCGGCTGGATGGAGCGCTACAACCGCGATTTCAGGGCCAACCTCCATCACTCGCAGGTCGTCTCGTGGGACGGCATGGTGGGCCTGACCCATTTCGCGTCGATGGACGAGTTCTGGGAGTGGGCGCAACAAGGCCCGGCGAGCATCTTCCGCGATCTGCCCGTCTTCGCCGGCGCGCTCGAGACGATCGCCGATCTCGGGCGCGAGCACCGCATCGTGATCGTCAGCTCGAAGTTCGACTGGGCCATACCCGACACTCTGGCCTGGCTGGCCGAGCACCGCGTCGCGGCGCGTGAGATCCACTTCGTATGGGACAAGACGTCCGTGCCCTGCGACATCTACCTCGACGATGGCCCGCACAACCTCGAGGCGCTGGTGGCTGCCCGCCCGACGGCGCTGATATGTCGCATGGTGCGTGGCTGGAACCGGCCGGTACCGGGCACCATCGACGTGGCTGACTGGCCTGAGTTCAGGCGGGTCGTGACCGAGTACGCCGCGACGGTCGAACACAGGCCCGCAGGCGCCCCGATCCGCGCTCGCTGACGTGCTCCACGTGCGGGCCGTCGCGACCGCGCAGGCACTCCTGGTGACTTTCCTGTGGTCGACCTCCTGGGTCCTCATCAAGGTCGGTCTCAATGACCTCGAGCTGCCTCCGCTCTCGTTCGCAGGGCTGCGCTACCTGCTTGCCGCGCTGATCCTGCTGCCTTTTGGTGTGCACGCGTGGCGGGCCGTTGGTCGCGATGGCATCCGCCGACGCCCGCTGGTCGGCGCGCTCGTGCTCGGGATCGCCCTCTACGCGGTCACCCAGGGCGCGCAGTTCGCCGCGCTCGTCCAACTGCCGGCTGTGGCCGTGGCGCTGGTGCTGAGCGCCACGCCGGTGCTCGTGGCCCTGGCCAGCGTACGTGGTGGTGAGCCACCCAGCATGCTGCAGATTGCCGGTGCCCTCGCGCTGGTCATCGGTACAGCCATCTATCTCGGGCCCCTCGACCTGGGGGCAGGGGCCGGATTAGGCCTTGCCATCGCCGCCGTCGGCCTGCTCACGAATGCTGCCTCGGCCGTCCTCGGTCGCTCGCTGGCGCGCGACCATCTGGCCCACCTGGGCGGCGCGATCGGCCTGACCAGCCTGAGCATGACCGTTGGGGCAGTTGTCCTGCTGGTCGCTGGTCTGTTCGTCGAGGGAGTGCCCAGCCTCGCGCCTCGCGCGTGGCTGATCATCGGCTGGCTGGCGGTGGTCAATACCGCCTTCGCCTTCACGCTCTGGAATCACAGCCTGCGTACGCTGACCGCACTGGAGTCGAGCGTGATCAACAACCTGATGCTGGTCGAGATCGCCCTGCTGGCCTGGATCTTCCTGGGCGAGACGCTCGACCAGCGTGAGATGCTCGGGCTCATGGTTGCGCTGGCAGGCATCGTCGCTGTGCAGCTGCGCCGCCGTCAGCCCACGCGGGCGGCGCTCGAGGTAGACCTGGTCGATTGATGTCCAGCGCTCGCTCCTCCGCATGTCGCGTGGTCCTGGTGGGCATGATGGGCAGCGGCAAGACGGCGGTCGGCCGGATCCTGGCCGCGCGCACGGGCTGGCCGTACCACGACAACGACGCACTGCTCGAGCGGGTTTACGGCGGCAACCCACGTCAGCTGCTTGCCGAGATCGGTGAGGAGCAGATGCACGCCGACGAGGCGGAGGCGCTACGGCTCGGCCTGGACTCGCCCGCGCCGTGCCTGATCGCTGCTGCCGCTGCCACGGTGCTCGACCCGGCCAGCCGCGGCCGCCTGAAACAGGCCGTGGTGGTGTGGCTGCGGGCACGGCCCGAGACGCTCGTCGCGCGAGCAGCCGGCGCCGCTCACCGTCCCTTCCTGGCAGTCGATCCACTGGGCTGGATGACGGCGACGGCGGCCAAGCGCAACCCGCTCTACCGCGCGACGGCTGACATCAGCCTCGACGTGGACGACTTGCGGCCGGAACAGATCGCCGACCAGATCCTGGTTGCGCTGGCCAAGTTCCCCGTTTGCGCCGCACTCATGGGACCCTAGCTGTCACCGCAGCTGTCACCGCACTCCGGCCAACGTTGTTGCCTCGTCGTCGACGGCGTCGCCGATCAAGATGCCGTCCACGCCTACCATTGTGTCCGTGAGTGACTACAAGCTTGGGGTACTTCTCTGGAACCAGTCCACCGACTGGGCGGCCTACGAGGCTGCCGCACGGCGTGTGGACCAGCTCGGCTACGAGCACCTGTGGGCATGGGACCACCTGCACGCCATTTTCGGCGAGCCACAGCAGAACTTCTTCGAGGGCTGGCTGGCACTCGCGGCGTGGGCCAAGGTGACCAGTCGGGCTCGGCTGGGCCTGCTGGTCGGTGCAATCCCATTCCGGAACCCCGGGCTGGTGGCGAAGCTGGCGACGACGCTCGACCACATCAGCGGCGGCCGGGCCATCCTGGGCCTGGGCGGCGCCTGGTTCCGCTACGAGCACACCGCGTACGGGATCGACTTTGGCCGCAGCGCGGGGCAGCGACTCGACTGGCTGGACGAGGCCACCGGCGACATCCGCAAGGTGTTGGACGGCGTGCCGGTCACCTCGCAGCCGGATGGCCACTACCGGTTCAGCAACCTGCGCCAGGAGCCGCTGCCGCTGCAGCCGCATCTGCCGATCATGATCGGCGGCTCGGGCGAACGGAAGACGCTGCGCACCGTGGCGCGCTACGCCGACATGTGGAATGCAATGGGCTCGCGCGAATTCCTGGCGCATAAGGTCGAGGTGCTCGAGCGGCACTGTGCGGAAGTCGGGCGCGACCCACAGGAGATCGAGTTCACCCTCGACTGTAAACCCATCATCCGCGACTCAGAGGCCGAGGCGCGACGTGTGTGGGCGGAATGGATGGACCTCAACCGGACGCCCATGTCCGAGGTGGCGGACGACGACACTTTCTGGCCGGGCACACCGGAGCAGATCGCCGAGCGGCTGCTCGAGGTCCGCGGGCTTGGCTTCAACACGGCAATCGCCGAGATGCCGGCACCGTTCGATGAGGAGACGCTCGAGCGCTTCATAGGCCAGGTCAAGCCGCTGGTCGACCGTGCCTGACAGCGGCGCCCGCTCGGCGCCGGCTCCGAGCGGGATCGACAGCGATACCTACCGTGACGTGCTGGCGCGCTTTAGCACCGGGGTGACGGTCGTTACGACACTCGAGGAAGACGCGAACGAGGGCGGCCAGCCGTGGGGCACGACCGTCAACTCGTTCACGGGCCTCTCACTGAACCCACCGCTGATCCTCGTGGCGATCGGCCACGAGCGCTCGATCCACCCGATCATCGAGCGGCTGCAGCGTTTCGCGGTCAACATCCTCGGTGAGAACAGCCAGGCGCTGTCCGACTGTTTCGCGGGAGCGCCGTCGACTCTGCCGCGCGAGGCGTTCTGTAACGCCGAATATGCCATCGGTGACTGCGGGCTGCCCATTCTGGGCGATGCCATCGCCTACGTCGGCTGCGCCGTGGAGCAGAAGATCGAAGCTGGCGATCACACCCTCTATGTCGCCAGGGTGATCGAGGCCGGCACGCGCGATGATCCCGGCTGGCCACTCCTGTATTTCCGACGCCGGTACCTGCGCATTGAGCGCGCCGAGACGGCCGACCTGCGCGGCAAGCCCGATCGCCTCCGCTGAACTCTTAGAGTCTGCGCGTGCCCCACGTCCACGCCAACGGGATCGACATCCACTACACCGTCGAAGGCGCCGGGCCGCCACTGCTGATGCTCCACGGCGCCACCTCGGCCGCGACCGAGGACTGGGCTGCGCAACGGCCCCTCTTTCGCCAGGCATTCCGGATCCACCTCGTCGACGCGCGCGGCCATGCCGGCACAAGGTGGGAAGTAAGCGGCGGTTTCGACCAGGAAATGCTGGTCGCGGATCTGCTGGCGTTCGCCGATGCGCTGCAGCTGACAACGTTTCACGTGGCTGCCTTCAGCATGGGCGCGATGACCGCCCTCACTTTCGCCACCCGCTATCCCGAGCGATTGCGGACGGCGATCATCTGTGGCATTGACGTGCAACGCGAGCCGCGCGCCAGCGTGGCGCGGCGGCTGATGGATCCGAAGCGCATCGACCGCGAGGAACCCGAATGGGCAGCCCAGCTGGAGCGGCGGCATGGCCCGGTGCAGGGTGCAGGTGCGTGGCGCCGGCTGTTGCCGGCGATCGTCCGCGATGTCGAGGGAGCGCCGCTGCTGACGGCGGCGGAGTTGCGGCGCGTGCGCCTGCCGGTGCTGCTCGCCTACGGTGACCGCGACGTATTCGTGCCGCCCGACCACGCCGTCGCGCTGCACCGCCAGATGCCCGATTCGCGCCTGCTGATCGCGCCCAACAGCCCGCATGCGGTGATGGTTGCCCAGCCCGCGATCTTCAACCAGGCCGCGGCCAACTTCTATCGCCAGACAGAGGAGATCGCCCGACAGCGGGCGGCGCATCGGGCGCGAACGCAGGCGCCCCGGCCCATCGGCGATGGCGCGGCGCTGTACGACCCGGGTTCGGTGGCCGTCGCGCAAGAGACTGATGACGTTGATCCTTTCAGCAATTGGTAGGGAGGAGAGATCGATGGCGGTGACCTTGTTGGCGCTGTTTCGGCGCCCGGAGGGCGGCGACGACGCGCTGCAAACCTTCTGGCGGCGCTATCGCGAGGAGCACATGCCGCTCATCGAGAAGGTGCCCGGCTTGCGTGGCGCGGAAGTGTGGAACGTGTCCCAGAACTACGCCGGGGACGATCTGGTTGCAGTGACCGAGATGCATTTTGAGGACCATGAGGCGCTCGCTGCCGCCATGGCCAGCGACGAGATGCGCGCCGCGGGACGCACGCTGCGTGAGATCGCCCCGGGCCTCCTGACCTTGGTGGCGCTCGAGCCGAGCGGGACATGAGCGTCCACTACGACGTCGAGGGCCGAGTCGCCACCGTGCGCATCGATCGCCCCGAGGTCTTCAACGCGTTGAATCGGCCGACCCTGGAAGGACTGCGCGATTCCTTCCATCGGGCGTCCGCCGACCACCATGTCGGGGCTGTGGTCCTTACCGGGACCGGCGATCGCGCTTTCTCGACCGGTGCCGACCTCGATGAGCAGAAGGCATTTCTGGATCGGCCGAACGACTACTGGGACTGGATGGGGCGCTTCATCGAGGCGATCGAGGCGATCAAGGACTGCGCTAAGCCCACCATCGCCCGACTCAACGGCATGGTCGTCGGCGGCGGCAACGAGCTGAACATCGCCTGCGATCTGGCCGTGGCGGCCGACGACATCATGCTCAAGCACGTGGGCCCAGCGCGCGGCTCGCTGCCGTCCGGTGGAGCCACGCAGTGGATGCCCCTGCTCGTGGGCGACCGCCGCGCGCGCGAGATCATTCTGCTCGACCGCCCCGTTTCCGCCCGGCAGGCTGTGGAGTGGGGCTGGATCAACCGCGCCGTGCCCCGCGCGGAGCTCGACTCCGCAGTTGGCGACTACTGCACCGAGCTGCTCGACAAGATGCCCGAGATCGTGCGCGCCACGCGCGTGCAGCTGAACCTCTGGAAGAGCCTCGCCTGGGGCCTGAGCATCCAGATGGCACGGGAGTGGCTGACTGTCCACGCGGCGTCGGCGGAGGTAGCCGAAGGGCTGGCGTCGTTCCATGGCAAGCGACCACCCGACTACGAAGGATTGCGCACGGAGATCGAGGAGGCCGGCAGATGAGTGAATCGCAGGCGGCCGACAAGCCGCGCATTCAGCTCCAAATCCCCGCCACCAACACGCTGACCGGTGAGGCGGTCGAGGGCGTCGCGCTTATCACGCTCGACCGACCCGAAGTCCTGAACGCTCTGGACTACCGCACGCTGGGCGAGCTGGCGGATGCGCTGGAGCGCTTGGATGCTGATCAAACTGTGCGGTGCGTGATCATCACCGGGGCAGGAGATCGGGCGTTCGCTGCGGGTGCCGACATTCGCGAGATGGCCGATGCAACACCCGTCACGCTCACTGTCCAGAACAACTTCGCTCGCTGGGAGCGGTTCAAGCGCATACGTGTGCCGATCATCGCGGCGGTGCGCGGCTTCGCCCTGGGCGGCGGCTGTGAGCTGGCCATGGCGTGCGACATCGCCATTGCCGCCGACGACGCGCAGTTCGGCCAGCCGGAGATCCGCCTCGGCATCATGCCCGGAGCCGGTGGAACGCAGCGACTGACGCGCGCGCTGGGTAAGGCCAAGGCAATGGAGATGATCCTCACCGGGCACAACCTTTCCGCCCACGAGGCATACCAGCGCGGCCTGGTGGCGCAGGTGGTGGCACGCGAAGACCTGCTGCCGGCCGCGCTTCGGCTGGCAGCCGAGATTGCCGCGATGCCACCACTCGCCGTCCGAGCCGCCAAGGAAGCGGTGAACCGGGCCTACGAGCTGTCGCTGGAGGCCGGGCTGGAGTTCGAGCGACGCACCTTCTTCATGCTGTTCGCCTCGGAGGATCAGAAGGAGGGTATGCGCGCCTTCGTCGAGAAGCGCAAGCCGAACTGGCAGGGCCGCTGATCGCCGTGCTACAGTGCGACTATCCGACTATCAGAGAGGCGCACGCGTGACACTTGCGAGGATTCGGGGCA
>Ga0315540_10000627_pt1 | contig 20107 bp, 19 predicted proteins | sample SalMarSW160110MG_FD_203677 | JGI IMG/M metagenome (GOLD analysis project Ga0315540, IMG submission 203677) | Salt marsh sediment microbial communities from the Plum Island Ecosystem LTER, Massachusetts, United States - Salt Marsh Sediment SW1601-10 ...
CGACCCGATCATCGCCAAGAAGCGACGCCTGGCGGCCGGTTTCTGGGATGTACCCGATACGACGGCGGCGCAGCTGTTCGCACCGATCATCGAGATCGTCGAGCGGGAGTTCCCCAACCTCTGTTGGTACCCGTTCGGTGCCGCGCGGCAGGTATGGAGCGTGGTCGGCGAGAAGATGCTGGCCGAGTTCCTGATCGACGATTTCCGGTCGGCCTTCTCCGATGTCGACGATGACGAGGTCGAGGCTCTCGCCGGATCGTTCCGGCTCGAGAGCTGCGACATCCGGCCTGGTCTGGCCAGCCTGCTCGAATCGGCCGCCAGGACCGGCCGGGCGCGTTCCGGGGCCGCCTGAGCGATCGTCCGCCGTCCTGGCGGGCTTGTTGGCCGATCGCGCTTCGTGCCCGGCGGCACCGCCGCGCCTGGGGTTCAGGCAGGTGACTGGTGACCGTCGCCGTCGATGTCCGGCGCGAGGAGCTCCCTCGCGGTCGCCTCGTCGGTGACCAGGATGTCGATCGCGCCCGTCGCGATCGCGCCCGCGATGGCACCGGCCTTGCCGCTGCCGCCCGCGACGGCGACAACCGTGGGGATCGCCCGCAGCTCCTCAAGGGTGACCGCAATCGTTCGTGCCCGGAGCGTCTCGATCGGACGGCCCGCACGATCGAAGAAGCAGGTGTTGATGTTGCCGGCGGCCCCCGCGGCGAGCAGGACGGCCCAGTCGGCGGGATCGACGTGGCCGCCGCGGAACAGCGTGGATCCCTCGTCCATCTGCCCGATGCCCACGAGCGCGAGCTCGCTCCGGCGGGCCGCGGCGAGCGCGGACTGGATGGTGCGATCCCCGACCAGTGCGGCGGCCGTCTCGGTCGAGTCGACGATCGCCGGCGCATGCAGATAGTCGACGGTCGACCCGGGGTACAGCTCGGCCATCCGCCGGACGAGGTCGTGACCCTGGATGCCAGGCGTCGGGTCAGCGACCCCGCCGGCGATCTGGGCCAGCTGAAGCCCTGACACGGCACCGGCGTGGAGGTCCTCGATGGTGGCTGCGAGCGTCCGCCCCCACGAGACCCCGAGGCACATCCCGTTCCGCAGCAGGCCTTCGACGAACCGAGCTGCGGTTGCGGCCAGCGCGCCATCGCCGCTCTCGTCGCCGGGCTCGATCGGGGCGACCACGACGCGGGCGAGACCACGTTGAACCGCGACCTGCCGGCCGAGCTCGAGGTCCTCGCGGGCCGGCGGCCGGATCTCGACATGGACGACGCCCTCGTCGCGGGCGCGCTTCAGGTACCGGGAGACGGTGGACGGGTCGAGCCCGAGGTCCCGGGCGATCTCAACCTGCGAATCGGCTCGAAGGTAGTAGCGAGTCGCGATATCGGTCAGGAAGTCCTCGGGCTTGGACTCGGCCGGGGCGCCTGCGAGTCGGTGCTGTCGGCTCACGCATCCTCCATCCAGGGCAGCAGAGGTAATCGTACGACGCAAGCCCTTGACTTGCGATGCACAATCTTTCTGGGCGGTCCCCGCAAGGCCCGGGATCCCCAGATCTTTCTGGGCGGTCCCCGCAAGGCCGGGATCCCCAGCGGTCGAGGGATGCCCCCGGCGCACCAGGTCGAGCATGGCAGGAGGTCCTCCACATCGATGACGGGCCCTGCAACGCGCCTCAGAATCCTCGTCGTCGGCGATTCGTACTGTCCGTCGGCGGTCATCCGGGACGCCTTCAACCGGATCGCGCCCCCGCACGAAGTGTCGTTCCTCGACGTGCGCGACGACCCTGGCTGGGGTCCGTCGTCGACCTCGGAGCGGCGGATCCGGGAATACATGGGGACGCCCGCGCAGGTCATCGAGGCGTTGCGGGGGCACGACGTGCTCGTGGTCCAGGCGGCACCCGTGACCGACGCGGTCCTCGACTCGGATCCGACGCTCCGGCTCGTGTGCTGCGCCCGCGGAGGGCCGGTCAACATCGATGTCGCGGCTGCGACCGCGCGCGGCATCGCCGTGACCACGACGCCGGGCAAAAACGCTGACGCCGTTGCGGAGCTGACGATCGCCTTCCTCGTGATGCTCGCGCGCCGGCTCCGCGAGGTGCTCCGCCACGTGGATGCGGGCGGCGAGTTCGGGCACGACAACTACGAGGGCGCGAAGTGGTTCGGTCACGATCTCGCCGGCCATGTGCTCGGGATCGTCGGCTTCGGCCAGATCGGGAGCCGGGTCACCAGCCGCGCCCAGGCGTTCGGCATGCGCGTGCTCGCTCACGACCCGTTCGTCGAGCCTGACGCGATACGCGCCGGTGGAGCCGAGCCGGTCGATCTGCCGACGCTCCTGCAAGGGGCGGACTTCGTCTCGCTGCACGCGCGGGCGAGCTCGGACAATCGCGGACTCATCGGTACGCATGAGATCGCGGCGATGCGGCCCGGCGCCTACCTCGTCAACACCTCGCGCGACAGCCTGATCGACGAGCCGGCTGTCCTCGCCGGGCTCGAGTCGGGCCGCCTTGCCGGCGTTGCGCTCGACGTCTCGAGCCCATCTCCCGCCAGCGGCCGCCATCCGCTGCTCGAGCACCCCAACGCCATCGTGACCGCCCATATCGGAGGTGCGACGTTCGAGACACTGCTGCACGGGGGCGAGATGGCCGTCGAGGAGATCGAGCGCTTCGCTGCCGGCGAGCCTCTGCGCAACGTTGCCGATCGGAGCGTGCTGTCCCTGGGCACCGCCACCGGCTCGCCGCGATGAGCTACATCCTGGCCATCGACCTCGGGACCGGCAGCTGCCGGGCCGTCCTGTTCGCGGAGGACGGCACGCAGGTCACCATCGGCCAGCGCGAGTGGACGCACGCGGCGCTTCCCGGCGCACCTGGATCCCAGGTGTTCGACACGACCCGCAACTGGACGCTCATCGGCGAGTGCGTCCGCGAGGCGATCGCAACGGCCGGGATCGCAGCCTCCGACGTCGCCGCGGTCAGCAGCACCAGCATGCGCGAGGGGATGGTCCTGTACGACAAGGCCGGAAGAGAGATCTGGGCCTGCCCGAACGTCGACTCGCGCGCGTCGGCGGAGGCGACCGAGCTCGTCCGGAGCGGACGCGCCCAGCGGATCTTCGAGCGGGGTGGCGACTGGGTCTCGATCACGTCACCGGCCCGGTTCCTGTGGATCAAGGCGCACGAGCCCGATGTGTTCCGCGACACAGCCCACGTCGGCATGCTCAGCGACTGGGTCCTGTACCGGCTGACGGGGCGATTCGTCACCGACCCGTCGTCGGGGTCCAGCTCGGACCTGTTCGACCTCCGGACCCGATCTTGGTCCGAGTCGTCCCTGGGGCTGATCGACCTGTCGCCGGCCATCGTTCCCGAGGTCCTCGAGCCGGGCTCGGTGGTCGGGCCGCTGACCGATCGCGCCGCCGAGGAGACAGGCCTCGTCGCGGGGACGCCGGTCATCGTGGGTGGCGCGGACACGCAGCTGGGGTTGGTGGGCATCGGCGTCGTTCGCCCCGATCGGATCACGCTGGTCGGGGGCAGCTTCTGGCAGCTGACGGTCGTGACCGACGAGCCGCTCATCGATCCACAGGCGCGCGTCCGCACCCTGTGCCACGCCGTCCCGGGCCAGTGGATGACCGAGGGCATCGGGTTCTGGTGCGGGATCGCCATGCGCTGGTTCCGCGACGCGTTCTGCGAGCCGGAGGTCGCGGAGGCGGCCCGGCGAGGCGTCGATGCGTACGTCGTGATGGAAGAGGCCGCCGCGTCGGTGCCGCCTGGATCGGAGGGCGTCACCGCGATCTTCGCCAATGTGATGAACGCGAAGCGGTGGGTCCAGGCGTCGCCATCCTTCCTTGGCTTCGATGTCGGGCGCCCGGCGGCATCGGGGCGGCGGGCGTGCATCCGGGCCCTCGAGGAGCAGGCGGCCTACACGGCGCGCGGCCATCTCGAGATCATCCGCGAGCTCACCGGACGATCCTTTAGCGAGCTGGTGTTCACGGGTGGGGCCGCGAAGGGCCGCCTGTGGCCGCAGATCGTAGCCGACGTCGTCGGGCTTCCGGTCCGCGTGCCGGTGGTCAAGGAGTCGACCGCCCTCGGCGCCGCGTTCTGCGCCGGCGTGGGAGTCGGCATCTACCGCGACCTGGCGGAGGTCGTCGGCGAGCTGGTCCGGTTCGAGCAGACGTTCGAGCCGCAACCCGCTGCCAGCACCATCTACGACGAACGGTATGCGACCTGGCGAGCGATCTACCCGCAGGTCCTCGACCTGTCCGAGTCGGGGCTCCTCCCGCCGATGTGGTGGCCCGCCGGCGCCGACGCCCATGAACCTGCAGCCAGTGCCTGACCAGGAAAGGACGCACCACGATGCCCGAGGCTGACAGCAGCGAGACCAAGCAGTTCTACGAGGACGTCCCGCAGCGCAACGAGGCATTCTTCCTCAAGGGTGCCGGCGCGTACGACTGGGGGATGCAGCACCGGCTGGCCACGATCTTCCGGCCCGAGAGCGGCCACACGGTCATGCTGGCCATCGACCACGGCTACTTCCAGGGTCCGACGACCGGCCTCGAGCGGGTCGATCTCAACATCGTGCCCCTGGCGCCCCATGCGGATGCCCTGATGCTCACCCGGGGGATCCTTCGGAGCGTCGTACCTCCGACGACCCAGCACGGCATTGTCCTGCGGGCGAGCGGTGGCCCCAGCATTCTCAGGGAGCTCTCGAACGAGCGGATCGCGATGGACGTCGACGATGCCGTTCGGCTGGGTGCATCAGCGATCGCCGTCCAGGTGTTCGTCGGCGGCGAGTTCGAGACCCAGACGGTGACCAACATGACCCGGCTCGTCGACGAGGGCTACAGGCGCGGCGTGCCGGTGCTGGGCGTCACGGCAGTCGGCAAGGAGCTCGTGCGGGACGCGCGGTATCTCGGGCTGGCGACCCGGATCTGTGCCGAGCTCGGGGCGCAGGTCGTGAAGACCTACTACTGCGACGAAGGCTTCGAGAAGGTCACCGCCGGCTGCCCGGTACCGATCGTCATGGCCGGTGGCAAGAAGCTGCCCGAGCTGGATGCGCTCACGATGGCGTGGCAGGCGATCGACAGCGGCGCCGCGGGGGTCGACATGGGTCGCAACATCTTCCAGAGCTCGTCGCCCGCCGCCATGATCCAGGCGGTCCGCAAGGTCGTCCACGAGGGCTATGGGCCGGCCGAGGCGTTCGAGGTCTTCCAGGCGCTCGAGCGCGAGTTTGCAGCGCCCAAGGTCCCGGCCTGAGCCCATGGCTGCGACCGTAGCCGGCGGGGGCACGTCGGTCGACCGCCTGCGGACCGGCGGGCCCCGGCTGAGCGTGGGCATGACAACCGCGAACCTGCTCGACCTGGGCCACGAGATGGAGCGCCTCGCAGCCGCCGATGTCGAGCTCGTGCACATCGATGTCATGGACGGCGTCTACTGCCCCCAGCTGACGTTCGGACCGCCACTGGTCAAGGCGATCCGGACGCCGCTGCTCAAGGATGCCCATCTGATGGTCTCGGACCCGCTGTCCAAGGTGGAGGCCTTCGTCGCTGCCGGGGCCGACATCGTCACCGTCCACCTCGCGGGAGTCAGCCACCCGCATCGCGTGTTGCACGTGCTCGGCGACGCGACAAATGCCAACGATCCGGACCGAGGGATCATCCGCGGCGTCGGGCTCGACCCCAGCACGCCGATCGAGATCGTCGAGCCGCTGCTCGATGAGGTCGACCTGATCCTCGTGCTGGCCATCGATCCCGGCTGGAGCGGCCAGTCGTTCCTGCCGACGACGCCGGAGCGGGTCGGACGCGTCCGCCAGCTCATCGACGCGGCCGATCACCCGATCCTGCTGGGCGTGGACGGCGGCGTGACCAAAGCGAACATCGAGGAGGTCGCAGCGCTCGGCGTCGACCTCATCGTGACCGGCAGCGCCGTGTTCGATGGCGGCGACGTCGCGGCGAACGTGGCGCTCATGCGGGCGCGGACGGCAGCCGGCGCGGCCCGTGCGGGCGGCGCGCCAGCGTGACCCAAGGTACACGGCCCGGCCTCGGCCCGGCGGTCCCGCCGCCGGAGTTCCGCGACCTGTACCAGCGGCTGACAGACGAGTACGGCGCCGCGATCGGTCGCCACCGGTCCGAGCTGGTCACGCCCGCGCTCGTGCTCGACCTGCCGGCCGCCCGGCGCAACGTCGCGGCGATGGCAGCGGCGCTGCGAACGATGCCGGCCGCCATCCGGCCCCACATCAAGGTCCACAAGAGCCCTGAGCTCGCCCGCCTGCAGGTGGAGGCGGGGGCGATCGGGCTGTCGGTAGCGACGGTCTGGGAGGCGGTGACCCTGGCCCGCTTCGGGCTCGATCATCTGTTCGTCGTCAACACGGTGGCGGGTGCCGCGAAGATCCGGGTGCTGGCCGACCTGGCCCGCGAAGCCGACGTCATCGTCGCCGTGGACGACCCGACGAACGCCGCCGACCTGGCGGCGGCCGCGCGCGGCACCGGCGCGGAGCTCGGCGTGTGCATCGAGGTCGATACCGGCATGGACCGCTGTGGCGTCGACACGTCCGAGGCGGCCCTCGCCCTCGGGCGGCAGATCGTCGCCATGCGCGGGCTGCGACTGGTGGGCATCACCGGCTACGAGGGCCACTGCTCGCTCACAGTGGACCGCGAGGAGCGGCATGCCCTCCAGCGGGACGCGATGGCGCTGTTCATCGGCGTCGCGGAGCGGCTCGAGGCCGATGGGATTCCGGTGCCGGTTCGGTCGGCCGGCGGGACGGCGACCTGGGACTGGACCGCCCGATATCCGGGCGTGACCGAGATCCAGGCGGGCAGCTACGTGGTGATGGACGAGTTCCACGGCCGGATGATCGGTGGCTTCGAGCAAGCACTCACCGTCGCGGCGACGGTCATCAGCCGTCCACCGGGAAGGCTGATCATCGATGCCGGGAGCAAGTCGATCGGCGATGGCGAGCTGTCGCGGATCGTCGGCCACCCGGAGCGAGCCGTCCGGTTCGACGAGGAGCACGGCGTGTTCGCGTCCGAGGACCCGGTGCCGCGGATCGGCGACGTCGTTGCCGTCATCCCGGGCTACGCCCCGTCGACCGTCAACTGGTTCGACGCCTACCACGTCGTCGATGCCGATGGGATCGTCACCGACATCTGGCCGGTGATCCCGCGCGGTCCGGGCCACCACGGCCTGGTGAACGCATGACGGCGATCCGGACGCGGGCGCGGAGGACGGCAGGCTGATGCCGCAGCTGTGGGACGAGCCGTATCCGCGGCCTGAGCTTCTGCGCCGCGTCGGACGCCTCGACCAGGTCGCCGGCGTCCGGCTGGTCACGCTCGCCGATGGCCCGGCGCGTGGGGTTCGGACCCTGGAGTTCAGGACGGGCACCGGTTTCGCGTTCGACGTCCTCGTCGACCGCTCGTTCGACGTCGGGCGATGCGAGATGGCCGGCTACCCGCTCAGCTGGCTTGCACCGCCGGGCACGGTCGGACCCTGGTACTACGAACCCGATGACTGGGGCTGGTTCCGGTCGTGGGGTGGCGGCATGGTCGTCACCTGCGGGCTCGACCACACGATGGTGGCGGAGGACGACACGGCAGAGCAGTTCCACCAGCCCCACATGTTCACCAGCGTTCGATACGGCCTGCACGGGCGCGTCGGCGGTCTGCCGGCTCGCCTCGTTGGCTATGGCGAGCGGTGGGATGGGGACGAGTGCACCCTGTGGGCAGAGGCGCTGGTGGTCCAGGCGGCCGTGTTCGGCGAGCAGATCGCGCTGCGGCGCCGGATCGAAGCGTCCGTGGGCGGATCGTCGTTTCGCATCCACGATGAGGTGGAGAACGTCGGGTTCAGCAGCACCAGCCACATGCTCCTGTACCACTGCAACAGCGGCTTCCCGGTGGTCGATGCGGGCTCGGAGCTGCTCGTGCCGGCCCGCAGCGTGACCTGCGACTCCTGGGTCGAGGTTGCCGGTCACACGACGTTGTCGGCTCCGGTGCGGGACGCGCAGGAGGCGTGCTTCTACTACGACCCCGCGCCGGCGGAAGACGGCACGGTCCCGGTGGCGGTGGTCAACCGCCGCCTCGGTATCGGTGTCTATCAGGTGTTCCAGGCAGGCCAGCTTCCGCACTTCATGGTCTGGCGGATGCTCGGCGAGGGGACCTACGCGGTCGGTCTCGAGCCCGGGACGAACCCGGCCATCAGCAGGGCTGAAGCGCGGCGGCTGGGCAAGCTCATCGAGCTCGGACCGGGTGAGACGCGAAGATACGATCTGGAGATCGGCGCGCTCAGTGGAGCCGCTGGCATCGACGCGTTCGCCGCTCGCGTCGCCGCGGCGGCCGGGCAGCAGTAGCCCGACCCCGATCGCGGTTCTCCTAGAGGATCTGGTTCGTCGGCCAGACCACCACCTCGAACAGGTCGACGTTCGGCGGCTGCTCGAGCGCGAACCGGATCACGGCAGCAACATCGCCGGCATCGAGCGGGACGACACCGGGGACGAGCTCATCGGCCTCGGGGTAGACGTGAATGAGCGGCGTCTCGACCAGCCCGGGCTCGACGACCGTCACCCGGATGCCGCGTGGCGCGACCTCCTTGCGGAGGCTCTCGGCGAACGCGACCGTCGCATGCTTGGTCGCGATGTAGGCAGGCTCGCCGACATAGGTCTCCCGACCCGATGCGGACGAGACGATGACGACATGGCCCGATCCCTGCGCGGCGAAGCCGGGCATCACGGCACGAACGGCAAACAGGACGCCGAGCACGTTGGTCCGCACCACGTCCTCCCACAGGGCCGGATCCGCCGACTCCACGGGGCCGAAGTCGGCGATGGCCGCATTGGCGACCAGGACGTCCAGCCGGCCGAAGGTCGCGATCGTGTGATCGACGGCCGCCTGGATCGACGAGAAGTCGCGGACATCCGCGACATACGCTGACGCGCGACCACCCGCCGCAGCGATCGCCTCGACCTGCCGCTCGAGCGCTTCGCGCCTGCGGCCGACGACGACCACCGCCACCCCGGCGTCGGCGAGATCGCGGGCCGCGGCCGCGCCGATGCCGCTGCCTCCTCCGGTGATCAGAGCGACCGCTCCTTCGAGCGAGCTACGGCGCATCGTTGCCTCCATCGGCGCTGCCGGCAAGACTCACCCCACGCAGAGGCCGCCAGGGGACCCGCGCGCCTCCATCGTGGATGTTCACGTGTGATGAACACCCATCTTGCCATGCCGGCGTCGCGGTCGAAAAGCGGGCTCCCGCCTGGGGGCTGGACTGATCAGGCGACGCCCGGCAGCAGGTCCGTGAACCGGGCGCGCACCTCGGCGGCCGATGCTGCCGCCAGCACCTCGTGCGCCGCCGTGCGAAGCAGGGGCATGTCGGCGGCACGGATCGCGCGCCGGACGGGTGCCAGGCTGGATGCAGCCATGCTGAGGACGCTGATGCCGAGACCGACCAGCGCCAACGCGGCGGCGGGGTCACCGGCCATCTCGCCGCACACGGACAGCTCGGCCCCCGAGACGGCCGCGGCGTCGACAGCCTGGGCGATCAGGCGCAGGACTGCCGGGTGCAGCGGGTCGCGGTAGCGCTCGAGCGCCGCGTTGCCACGATCCGCGGCCATCGTGTACTGGGTCAGATCGTTGGTGCCAAGGCTGGCAAATCGGAGGCGCCCGAGGTAGGTCTCGGCGACGAGCACCGCGGACGGGATCTCGAGCATGACACCGAGCTCCACCTCCCCGAACGCGACGCCGTCGGCCACCAGCGAGCTGCGCGCTCGCTCGGCGAGATCGAACAGCACGTCCACGTCGGTGACGTCCGCGACCATCGGCGCCATCACCTTGACCCGCCCGAGCGTGCGATCGCCCGACGGCGCTGCGGCCCGCATCGCAGCGCGAAGCTGCGTCACGAACAGGTCCGGTCGCTCGGGAGCGAGGCGCAGCGCTCGGACGCCGAGGAACGGGTTCGCCTCGGGCGCAATGGGCAGGTACGGGATGGGCTTGTCTCCGCCCACGTCGAGCAGCCGGATCGTGACCGGACCGGGCGCGAAGGCCTCGACGACCGTGCGGTTCACGCGGGTCTGCTCGTCCTCGGACGGCGGGGCCTGCCGCTCGACGAACAGGAACTCGGTGCGGAACAGCCCGACGCCACGGGCACCGAGCGCGACCGCCCGGTCAGCCTCGGCCGGCGTGCCGATGTTCGCCAGCAGGCTGATGCCGACACCGTCGCGGGTCTCACACGGCAGGCCGGCCTCGGCAAGGGCTGTACGCACGGCGTCGGCGGCTGCCTCCTCGCGCGCCCCGAGGCGGGCGAGGGCGTCAGGATCGGGCTCGAACACGACCTCGCCGGTGTCGCCGTCGATGACCACCTCCGATGGCCCCTGGGCCGGGCCCGTCGGGGTGCGCGTCGCGCTCGACGCATGATCCTCGAGCTCGCGTGCCGCCTGGATCAGGCCGCGGACCCCGACGACCGCCGGGATCCCGAACGCGCGGGCCAGGATCGCTGCGTGCGAGGTGGGCGAGCCAGCCTCGAGCGCCAGACCCAGCAGGCGGTCCCGGGGGAGGCTGGCGGCAAGCGACGGTGGGATGTCCTCGGCGATCGCGATCGCCGGTCGATCGAGGGTGACCGTGCGCTCGACCCCGGCCAGGCGCGCCGCGATCCGCTCGGCGACGTCGAGGACGTCCGTCGCCCGGGCCGAGAGCATCTCGTCGCCCAGCGCCACCAGCTGGTCGGCCACGCTCCGGGCCGCGATCCTGATCGCCCCGATCGCGTCGTGTCCAGCGTGAATCTCGGCCGAGGCAGCGTCAAGCAGCGTCGCGTCGACGGCCATCATCGCCTGGGCCGCGAAGATCTCGCCTTCATCCTGACGACCCGCCGCCTCGAGCGACGCCCCCAGCGCCTCGAGCTCGGCCGCAGCGCCATCGCGAGCGGACACCAGGCGCTCCCGCTCACCTGCAGCATCGGACGGATCGATGCTGCCGCCGGGCGGCGCGCTGACCGCCGCGACCCGGACCCACGACCCGCGGGCGACCCCGCTCGAGGCCGGTGCGCCATGCAGCGTTCGCATCACCGCAACCTTTCCCGCTCCGGAGCTGCTACCGCGGTCCGCCGCGGAACTCGATCCGGCGCTCCTGACCCGTCAGCAGCCGGCGAATGTTGTCCGCGTGGAACAGCCAGATGAGGGCGACGGCGACGATCGCGTAGCCGATGAAAGCCGGTGCCACGGCACCCAGGATCACGGCACCGATGAGCCCCAGCGCGGCCGCGGCAGAGGTCGACAGCGACGCCAGGGAGCTGATCCTGGTCACCAGCAGGACCCCCAGGAAGATCGGCAGCACCGCGAGCGCCACGACCGGCTGGATGACCAGCAGCCCACCCCAACCCGGGGCAACGCCGCGGCCGCCCTTGAACCCGATGTAGGGCGACCGGCTGTGACCCACGATCGCTGCCAGCGCGGCGAGGGCCTGGACGATCGGTGGGGCACCCAGCCCGATCGCGAGCAGGACGCTGACCGAGCCCTTTGCGGCGTCCAGCAAGCCGGCCACGAGCGCCGCCCGGGCGCCGATGGCGCGCATCGTGTTGGCACCGCCCGTGCGGCCGCTGCCCAGCGTTCTGGGGTCCGGACCGCCGGCGATGCGCGCGACGATGATCCCCCACGGGATGCCGCCGATGAGGTAGGCGGCCGCGACCGTCGCAACCGCCAGGACGACTGTGCCAGGATCCATTGCGGCCGAGTATAGCCAGCGACGTACGCTCGGCTTCCGCCGGTTCTCGGCTTCCGCCGGTTGCCGGTTGCCGGTTCTGCGGTTCGCCGATCAACGCGAGCCGAGCGCCTCGACCAGGCGGTCGGGCCGGTGTCGGAACCACGCCCGGCGCGCCGGGTCCGTGCTGGCCTCCTCGACCAGCCGGGCAAGGACGGCGTTGACCGGTGTGTCGATCCGGGCGGCGACGCCCGCGAGCGCGACCGCCCCGTTGAGCCACCCGATCTCGGTCTGCCCGCCGGCGGCCAACGCGGCCCGCAACGACGGGTCCTTTCCGCCGCGCGCGCCACGGACCACGCGCTGCAGCGCAAGGCTGGCCAATAGACCCGGCAGCCGCACCCCGCGGGCCAGCCAGGTCACGCGCGCCCCCGGCAGATCCACCACGTGAAGGTCGAGCGCGTCCATCACGCGCAGCGCCTCGTGCAGCTGGTCGCGCTCGATCCCGAACAGACGGCGGTCGCCATAGATGACCGGTGGGTCCAGGTCGAGCATGGCGCTGGTGGCGTTGGCGACCAGGTTGGCCAGGAGCTTCGACCACTTCATCGACCGGGCGTCGCTGATCCAGCGCGCGGGAAGCCCCGACCGGTCGAACGCCGCCACCAGGTGACGGCCCGCCTCCTCCACGTCGCCCCGAACCGGGCCCACGCCGATCCCGCCTCGACGCAGCCAGGCCACGCCGCCGTCGGCGGAACGCTCCACGGCCGCCGTCGGCGACGCCGCCAGCAGCGGGCGGCCCGGCCGCGCCGCCGCGGCGGCTTCCTCCGCGCCGATCCCGTTCTCGGCGGTCAGCACGATCGCCTGGGGCACGGCTTCGAGGTCGCGCAGCACGTCCGCCAGGTCGTGCTGGCGGACGGCCACCACGACCAGCTCCGGGGGGTCGTCAACGACCTGGCCGATCGAGGCGACGATCCGCACGTCAGCGACTGCCTGCGAGCCGTCCGGCCGTCGCACGCCGATCGCCGTGGATGGCGCCTCGGTCGCGCCGCGGCGCACGATGGTGACGGGATCGCCCGCCGCGGCCAGGGCCCAGCCCAGCAGCGAACCGACGGCGCCGGCGCCGACGACCAGGACGCGCACCGATCAGCGGTCTTGGCTGCCGATGGTCACGCCGAGCCCACGACGACGGCGGTGAGCCACAGGCCGTAGGCGACGGTGGCGATGCCGACCACGGTCAGCACCCGGGTGATGACCCGCTCGGTCCGGGAGCTGAGCCCGAAGTCGAACAGGACCGCCCGCAGCCCGAGCAGCCCGTGCCAGGTCACGACGATCAGGAAGGCAACCTCGAGCACCAGGATGATCGGAGTCCGCAGATACGCCACCACGTCGTGGAAGTCCCGCAGCCCGCCGGGCACGATGAAGTGGTTCGCGATCATGTGCAGGGTCACCAGGACCAGCACCGACGCCCCCGTGAGGACCTGGATCAGCCAGCCGATGGTGCCGACACCGCGGTCCTCGGGCTCGCGCTCGACCGACCCGCGCTCGATATCGCCTGCGGCCGGTTGCACGGGGACGTCGGAACGAGCCTGCACGGGATCGCTCATCGCCCTCCTCCCGTCTCACCGAAGATCCGCACGGCACCGATCAGGAACACGATGAGCCCCATGACGAAGAAGGCGACGAACAGGGCACGCTGACGATCGATGACGATCCCCAGGCCCACGAGGCTGACCCGGATCCCGTTGAGCCCGTGGGCCAGCAGCCCGAACAGCAGCACGACGTCGAGGAGCAGCAAGATCGGGCTGCCGGCGATGCTCACGAAGCCGTCCCAGGAGCCCGGCCCGCCGGCCAGCATCGACAGGATCACCAGGTGCAGGTAGAGGTAGAGCAGGACGCCAAGGCCGGTGGCGCGGTTGAGCGCGAAGGCCCAGCCACCCAGCCGCCGCCCCCGGACGTCCACCCAGCTCACCAGGCCCCGCCGCCGCACGGGCTGGTCCGGCCGCCGCGTGGCGGGCGTCCCGGACGTGGCACGCTCCTCGATCATCGATTGCTCCTCGTCCCGCTCAGCAGCCCACCCAGCCGCCGTCTCGCGGCGGTCCGGCGCAGGCGCATGATCGCACCCGCCGGATCCACACTGGACGGGCAGGCCTCGGTGCACTCGAACGCGGCGTGGCAGCGCCAGATGCCGTGGTCGACGTCCGCGAGCGCCATGGCCCGCTCGGGATCCGCCGTGCGCGGCTCGCTCATCACCCGCCACGCGGCCGCCAGGGCCGCCGGTCCGAGGTAACGCGAGTCGGTCGCGCTGATCGGGCAGGCCGACATACAGATCCCACACTCGATGCAGTCTTCGAAGCGTTCCAGCCGCTCCACGCCCTCGGCCGGGCGCGATCCGGGCCCCAGCTCGCTCTCCCGCACGAGCGGCTGACCCATCGGCGCGTAGCGCTCGAAGAACGCCACCATGTCCACGACCAGGTCGCTGATCAGGGCGCCGGCGTTGGCGATCGGCTCGACCGTGACCGTGCCACCGCCCAGCTCCTCCAACTTCGTCACGCAGGCGAGGCCCTCACGCCCATTGACGCGCATCGCGCACGTCCCGCACGACGCGTGGAAGCACGAGTGCCGGAGAGTGAGCGTCGGATCCTGATGGCGGCGGATCGAGATCAGGCCGTCGAGCACGGTCGTGCGTGGCTCGACCGGCACCTGGAACGTGTCGAAATGCGGTCGCTCGCCGCGACTGGAACGAGACACGCGGAAGGTAACGGTGTGTCCCGGCGCGGGGTGGAGCGGCGCAGGGGTGTCCTGCGGGTCGCCGCCAAGCTGCTCCGGTGCCGGCGGTCGCGGATCGTTGGCTGTGTGCTCGGTCATCGTCTGGCTCAACTCAGGTAGTAGGCAGTGTGCGGCAGCAGCACGACATCGCGCGTCTGGCACGGCCGGTCGATGCCGAGCTTTGCGCACACCACGTCGGCGGTCTTCTCGGCCATCGCACGCGCGGTCGTCGCCTTGCCACCCGAGATCGTCACGAAGCCCTCGACCCCGTCGCTCCGGGCGTGGTCGAAGCACTCGAACGTTCGGCTCAGCTCGCGTCCCGTCGAGCCGCCACGGCCACCGATCAGCGGCCGGGCGGCGGACCACGCGGCACGCTGCTCGGCCCCTCGCACCGCGGGTACCAGCTTGGCGCCCTCGTCGTACATCGCCCGGACGTGATCCTCGGGCACGCCCAGGTCGTCGGGGTGATCGACCAGCCAGGAGCTGGTGCCGACGATCGTGAGGCCCCGCTGCGGAACCAGGATGTCGCCGTCTGCGGCCGGGTGGCAGCGGTTGACGACCATGTTGCACAGACGCCCGCGGAGGGCGAGCAGCACGCCCGGCGACGGCTGCACCGGCACGTCCACGCGGGCCATGGCGGCGATCGCCTCGCTCCACGGCCCTGCGGCGTTGACGACCATGTCCGCGGCGATCCTCGATTCGCGGCCGTCCGTGTGGTCGCGAACCACGACGCCGGTCACGCAGCGGCTCGCGCTCGTGACGTCGACGACCTCGGTGAACGGCCGGATGACGGCACCGTTGTGTTTCGCGGTCGCGAACCAGCGAAGGGGCAGCCGCATCGCATCGAAGGTCCCGTCGGGGATCTGGAGGGCCCACAGCAGCTCGGGGTTGAGGCCGGGCTCGAGGCGGAGGGCCTCCTCGGCCGACAGCTCCCGGCTCGGGATGCCGGACTCCTCGCACGCCGCGACCAGGCGCCTGCCGTATTCACGGTCCTCGTCGGTGAGGGCCACGAACAGGCCGTCGTTCTCCTCGAATGTGCCGGGGGCCGTGCGTCGCAGGATCATGTTCTCCTGGATGCACTCGGCGCCGGCGGTCGCGTCACTCACGGCGTAGCGGGCCCCGCTGTGGAGCAACCCGTGATGGCGACCCGTTGTTCCCGACGTGACCTCGCCACGCTCGACAAGCGTCACCCGCAGGCCGCGGAGCACGAGATCGTGGGCGAGCGCCGCGCCCGTGCCGCCACCCCCGACGATGACGATGTGGGCGGGTACCGCTGCGCCCGGTGCCTGGTTCATGCGTCCATCGTCCACGTGATTCGAAGCGGGCCTCCGCACCCGCAACCTGTCGGCTGCAACAGGGCGGCCGGCGGCGTGACCGCCGGCCGCAACCTGTTGCCCGGCCTTCTAGTGCTCGACCCAGTCGAAGGTGCGGGTGACCGCCTTCTTCCAGAAGTGATACTCCTTCTCGGCCGTTGCCGAATCGAGCTTCGGAGTCCACTCCTTGTCCTTGGCCCAGTTCGCCCGAAGGTCCTCGACCGCAGCCCAGAACCCGACCGCGAGCCCGGCCGCATAGGCCGCGCCCAGGGCCGTCGTCTCGGCGACCTTCGGCCGAATGACCGGCACGCCGAGGACGTCGGACTGGAACTGCATCAACAGGTCGTTGTAGACCATGCCGCCGTCGACCTTGAGGGCCGTCAGCGTGACGCCCGAGTCGGCGTTCATCGCGTCGTAGACCTCGCGGGTCTGCCAGGCGGTCGCCTCGAGCACGGCCCGGGCGACGTGGCCCTTGTTCACGTAGCGGGTGAGGCCGGCGATGACACCCCGGGCCTCGCTCTTCCAGTACGGCGCGAACAGGCCCGAGAAGGCGGGCACGAAGTACACGCCGCCGTTGTCCTCGACCGTGGCCGCCAGGGCCTCGATGTCGGACGAGGCCGCGATCATGCCCAGGTTGTCACGCAGCCACTGGACGAGCGCGCCCGTGATCGCGATCGAGCCCTCGAGCATGTAGTTGGCCGGCTGGGAGCCGATCTTGTAGCCGACACCGGTGATCAGGCCGCTCTTCGACGGCACCAGCTTGGTGCCGGTGTTGATGAGCATGAAGCAGCCGGTGCCGTACGTGTTCTTGGCCTCGCCGACGCTGAAGCAGGTCTGGCCGAACAGGGCCGCCTGCTGGTCGCCGAGGTCGCCGGCGACGGGGACCCCGGCGAGGTCGCCGGTGGCCTTGCCGTAGACCTCGGACGACGCCTTGATCGTGGGCAGCATCGAGCGCGGCACGCCCATGACGTCCAGGATCTCGTCGTCCCAGTCGAGGGTTTCGAGGTTCATCAGCATCGTGCGGCTGGCGTTGGTCACGTCGGTGACGTGGACGCCGCCGCTGACGCCGCCGGTCAGGTTCCAGATGCACCAGGTGTCGATGTTGCCGAACATCAGGTCCCCGGCCGCGGCGGCCTCCTTGGCCCCGGCCACGTTGTCCAGGATCCAGCGGATCTTGGGACCCGAGAAGTAGGTCGCCAGCGGCAGGCCGACCTTCGCGCGGAAGCGGTCCTGCCCGCCGTCCTTGGCGAACTCGTTGATGATCTTGTCGGTTCGCGTGTCCTGCCACACGACGGCGTTGCACACGGCCTTGCCGGTGCGGCGATCCCAGACCACCGCGGTCTCGCGCTGGTTCGTGATGCCGACCGCGGCGAGGTCGGACGCCTTGATGCCGGCCTTGCCCAGCCCCCCCCGGATGACCTCGACGCACCGGGTCCAGATCTCGGCCGGATCGTGCTCGACCCAGCCGGGCTTGGGATAGATCTGCTCGTGCTCCTTCTGGTCGATGGCGACGACCTGGCCCGAGTGATCGAAGATCATGAAGCGGGTGCTCGTCGTGCCCTGGTCGAGCGCGCCAACGTACTGCGCCATAGTGCTGCTCCTCTTGCTGCTCGTCATCCAGCCGTCAGCCACTCGTCCCGAGACCGTCGCGCAGCGACTCGAACAGGATCGTGGTGCTCGTGGCACCGGGATCCTGGTGGTTCGCCGAGCGCTCGCCGAGATAGCTGGCACGGCCCTTGCGGGCGATCAATGGGGTGACGCGGTCGCGTCCCGCCGCGGCGGCGCTCGCCGCCGCCGTCAGTGCCACATGGAGATCCGAGTCGGCGGCGGCCTCGAACGCCTCGACGGCGGGTGTCATCGCGTCGATCATCGTCTTGTCGTCGAGGACGGCCTTGCCTCGTTGGACCACACCCTCGAGAGCGGCCCGCAGAGCGGCGGCCAGCTGCTCCGTGGACACCTCATGAGCGTCGGCGAGCGCCGTCCCCATGCGCAGGAAGAGCGTCCCGTAGAGCGGGCCGCTCGCCCCGCCGACCGTCGAGATGAGCTTCATCCCGGACTGCTTGAACAGCGTGCCGGCATCGCCGTCCCGGAGTCCCGGAAGGAGCTCCCGAACGGCGGTCATCCCGCGGTCCATGTTGATCCCGTGATCCGCATCGCCGATCGCCGAGTCGAGCGCCGTCAGCTCCTCGCGGGCGGCGCGGATCCGGTCCGCGAACACCTCGAGAACCGAGGCGAGATCGGCGGTCGTGATGCCCACGCTCAGACTCCCCAGCGCAGAGCCGGCGTGTGAACCGGCGCGTCCCAGAAGCGGACTAGCTCGTCGTCGAGCTTGAGCAGCGTGATCGAGCAACCCGCCATCTCGAGCGAGGTGATGTAGTTGCCGACCAGGTTGCGCTCGATCGTGATCCCGCGACCCGCGACGATCTCGTGGAGCTTGCGGAAGACGACGTACAGTTCGATGAGCGGGGTGCCGCCCATGCCGTTCACGAACGCCAGGACGCGGTCGCCCTTCTGGAACGGCATGTCGTCGAGGATCGGCGTGGCGAGCGCTTCGGTGATCTCGTCGGCCGTGGCCAGCTTGCGCCGCTCACGCCCCGGCTCACCGTGGATGCCGATGCCGATCTCCATCTCGTCGTCGCCGATGTCGAACGTCGGTTTGCCGGCCGCGGGCACCGTGCATGAGGTCAGGGCCATGCCCATCGAGCGGACGTTGTCCTGTACCTTCTGGCACAGCGCCTTGACGGTGGCCAGGTCGGCACCCGCCTCGGCGGCGGCACCGACGATCTTCTCGGCCAGCACCGTGCCGCCGACGCCGCGTCGGCCGGCCGTGTAGAGCGAGTCCTTGACGGCCACGTCGTCGGCCATGACGACGGCCTCGACATCGATTCCTTCAGCCCCGGCCAGCTCGGCTGCGATCTCGAAGTTCATGATGTCGCCGGTGTAGTTCTTGACGATGTGCAGGACACCGGCGCCGCCGCTGACGGCCTTGGTGGCAGCCAGCATCTGGTCCGGCACGGGCGAGGTGAAGACCGCGCCCGGGCAGGCGGCATCGAGCATGCCGAGACCCACGAACCCACCGTGCATCGGCTCGTGACCCGAGCCGCCGCCGGAGATCACGCCGACCTTGCCCTGGCGTGGGGCGTCCTTGCGCACGATGACGTTGGGCGCCTCGATCCGGATCAGGTCGGCATGCGCCGCCGCCATTCCGGCGAGCTCCTCGTCAACGAGAGTGTCGGGTGTGTTGATGAGCTTCTTCATCGCTGCTCCCCTGACCGTAGGCATGGATTGCACAGGAAACCGGGCACGCTCCCGGGCGGTCGGCCGCCGTGACGAGGTCCGTCGTGCAGCGGCCAACCGCGGGTGAGCGACTTCGGTCGTGTGCGGTCTAGAGGCCCACGAGCATGAAATGCGTGCCCAGGTAGTTGAAGAGGGCCCAGCCGAGGGCGCCACCGATCAGCGGGCCGACCACCGGGATCCAGGAGTATTCCCAGTCACTGTCTCGCTTGCCCGGGATGGGCAGGATGGCGTGCATGATCCGCGGCCCCAGGTCGCGGGCCGGGTTGATCGCGTATCCGGTCGTGCCGCCGAGGCTGAGACCGATCACCAGCACCAGCAGGCCCCAGGAGAGCGCCCCACCGATCGCGGGCGTCGAGCCCTTGGCCAGGCTGAAGCCGATGAACACCAGCGCGAAGGTGCCGACGATCTCGGACACCAGGTTCCACCAGGTGTTGCGGATGGCCGGCATGGTGGAGAACACGGACAGCTTGAGGTCCGGATTCTCCGTCTCCTGCCAGTGCGGGTAGTAGTGGTAGAAGACGATGGCGGCACCGATCATCGCGCCGATCATCTGGGCGACCCAGTAGCCAATCAGCTGGTCGACACCAAACGAGCCGTTGTTGGCCAGGCTGTCGAGGAACACGGCCAGCGTCACTGCCGGGTTGATGTGGGCGCCGCTCGTCAGGCCCGCGACGGCAATGCCGGCGAACACCGCGAAGCCCCAACCCATGGTGATCACGATCCAGCCGTTCGAGCTGCCGACGCCGGTGAGCTGGTTCGTCTTCGACTTGGCCAGAAGGACGCCGGCCACGACACCGTCACCGAGGAGGATCAGCGTCCCGGTGCCGAGTAGCTCGGCGATGAACTTTTCTGCTGTCATGCTCCCTCTCCCTCATTCCGAGGCTCGCTATGCAGAGCAACTGCCATGACACAGAGACACGCGGGGCAGAGCAACTGCCATGACACAGAGACACGCGGGGCCCGGCGCGGGGCGGGTGTTCGAGCTCCGCGGCCCTCATCCCTTGAGCGATCTCGACAGGACGCGAGCGGAGGCCCCGTCACCCACCAGATGCGTGTCCCCCACCCCGAGCACCTCCGGCCAAGACGCTCCCCAT
>Ga0315540_10000628_pt1 | contig 20102 bp, 13 predicted proteins | sample SalMarSW160110MG_FD_203677 | JGI IMG/M metagenome (GOLD analysis project Ga0315540, IMG submission 203677) | Salt marsh sediment microbial communities from the Plum Island Ecosystem LTER, Massachusetts, United States - Salt Marsh Sediment SW1601-10 ...
GTCGAGCCTTCCTTCGCGCGGTTCTGCATGGCGATGAAGTTCGGAATCGCGATGGCGGCGAGGATGCCGATGATGACGACGACGATCATCAGCTCGATCAGCGTGAAGCCCTTCTGCGACTTGAACATCTCGGATTCCTCCCGTGTGGGGTGTTTCCGGCGCTGATCGCGCCGATGATGAAGTGCTGCCCGGCTAACGCCAACGCAACCGATGTGCCATTCGTTACGGGACGCGCGGGACCGCTCCGATCCCCGTTCGCTCCTTCGACTTGTCCGGCGTGCGCCCTGCGCGACGCGCCCCGCGACGTCGCGGCGCACCGTGCATATTTCAATCGCCCCAACGTGCGGATCGGGCAACTCGCACGCAGGGGGCCATATCACGCAGCCTGCTCGCCCGCCTCGGGCGCCTGGTCCTCCGGCGCGGCGTCCCGGGACGCGCCCGGCTTCTCGATTCCGTACGAGATCAGCTTGCGGTAGAGCGTCGAGGCGTTGATCCCGAGCAGCTCGCTCGAGCGCTTCTTCTGCCAGCGCGTGTAGTTGAGGACCTTGAGGATGTACTCCTTCTCGAGCTCCTCGAGCGTCATGTTCGGCGAGTCGATGACGAGGCTCCCCTTCTGGCTGTGCCCGAAGCGGATCTTGTCCGGAAGGTCCTCGGGCCCGATCACGCCGCCCTCGTCGAGCACGAGCGCGCGTTCCATCACGTTCTCGAGCTCGCGGACGTTGCCCGGCCAGTCGTACTTCATGAGCAGGTCCATGGCCTCCTTGCTCACCGTCTTGAGAGGACCCTGCTTCGACTGGCGCTTCAGGAAGTGGTCCACGAGCAGCGGAATGTCGTCGCGCCGCTGGCGCAGCGCCGGCATCCGGAGCGGGATCACGTTCAGGCGGAAGAACAGGTCGGCGCGGAACCGGCCCTCGGCGACCTCGCGCTCGAGGTCCACGTTCGTCGCGGCGACGAGCCGGCAGTCGATCTTGATGGACTGCGTACCGCCCACGGGAATGATCTCGCGCTCCTGCAGGGCGCGGAGCAGCTTCACCTGCGTGGCGAGCGGCATCTCGCCCACCTCGTCGAGGAAGAACGTTCCGCCCTCCGCGACCTGGAACAGGCCCGGCGAATCCTTCACGGCGCCCGTGAACGAGCCCTTGATGTGCCCGAACAGGTTGCTCTCGAGCAGGTCGCGCGGGATCGCCCCGCAATTGATGCTCACGAAGGGACCGTTCGCACGGCGGCTGCGGTAGTGGATCTCGCGGGCGATGAGTTCCTTGCCCGTGCCGCTGTCGCCCTGGATCAGGATCGTCGCCTCGCTGTCGGCGACCTTGTCCACCATCCGGAAGACCCGCGTCATCTCCTCGGACGAGCCGATGATCGCCTTCTCCTCGTGCCCGCGCTTGAGCTCGCGCTTGAGGAACTGGTTCTCGGTGCGCACCTTGCGCATCTCGAGCGCATTGCGCACGACGAGCTTGATCTCGTCGTTCTTCGCGTTCTTGAGCAGGTACTGGAACGCGCCCAGGTTCACGGCATCGATCGCGGACTGCTGAGAGGCGTAGGCGGTCATGAGCACGACCGGGATGTTCACGTCGTGCTTCTTGATGCCCTGGAGGACCTGGATGCCGTCCATCCCCGGCATCTTGATGTCGCTGATGACGACGTCGAAGTTCTCGGCTTTGACCCGGTCGAGGGCCTCGCGGCCGCTGTTCACGGTCGTGACCTGGTAGCCCTCCTTCCGCAGCACGATGCCGAGGAACTGGGTCATGCTCTGTTCGTCGTCGACGACCAGAATCTTCTCAGCAGCCATCTGGTTCACCTCGTCTCGGTATCCGTAGGGTCCCGATCACGCCACCTGCACCGCGGCTTCGACCACCTGGGGCAGGCTCACCCGGGCGGCCGTCCCACGGCCGGCTTCGCTCTCGAGGGTCAGCACGCCGCCGTGACGCTCCACGATCCTCTGCGCGATCGCGAGCCCCAGGCCCGTGCCTCCCCGTTTCGTCGTGAAAAAGGGTTCGCCGACTCGCGGAAGGTCGTCTGCCGCGATGCCGGGTCCGTCGTCCGCGAACTCCACCGCCACCCCGCCCCCCTCCGTCCGCTGCCAGCGGATCCGGAGCGTTCCCCGTTCGCCCATCGCCTCGAGGGCGTTCGCGGCCAGGTTCAGCCACACCTGGCGCATCTGCTCCCGGTCCATGGGGAGCCGCACGTCGCCGGTGTCCTTCTCGAGCCGGATCTCGACGCCTTCGGCGCGTCTCGGATCGTGCTTGAGCACGCTCACGAACTCGCTCAGGTGGTCGTCGAGGCTCACGGGCTCGACCGCGAGGTCGCGCTCGCGCGAATAGGACAGCAACTCGGTCACGAACCGGTTGAGCCGGCCCGATTCGTGCGCGATGAGGTCCATGAGCTGGGCCTCCTCACCCTGCAGCCGGAGCTCGCGCTGCAGGTACTCGACGGAGCCCGCGATGGGTTTGAGGCCGTTGCGCAGCTCGTGCGCAATCCCGGCCGCGAGCGCGCCGACCTCGGCCAGCGTCTCGTTGCGCCGGGCGCGGCGCTCCATCTCGCGCACCTCGGTGAGGTCCTGGAACACCGCGACCACGCCCGTCATCTCGCCCTCGTGGTTGAGCACGTTGGTCGAGACGCCGACGGGCAGGTTCCCGCCGCCCGGCCCCTGGAGGCTCAGCTCGGCCCGCGCGCGCCCCCGCTTGCTGCGGAGCGTCTCGAGGACGAGGTCGCGCAGGCCCGCCAGCCGCTCGGGCAGCGCGTAGCTCATGTGACGGCCGCGGGTTTCGATCGCGCGCACGCCGAGCACCTGCTCCGCGGCCGGGTTGAGGTATCCGACGATGCCGTGATGGTCCACGGTGAAGACGCCCGTCGCGAGGTGGCGAAGGACGACGTCGTTGTCGATGCGCACGCGATCCAGCTCGCGGGCGGTGCGCTCGAGGTCGCCGCGCGTCCGGTGCACGCGCTCGCCGAGGACGCCCGAAAGCACGCCGACCATGGTCAGGAACGCCACGAGCAGCTCGGGCTTCGGCAGGTCACCGTTCGGCACGGGCGGCAGCCCGGTGAGCCGCGAGGCCATCCAGGGCAACGCGAGGTAGCCCGCGCAGGCGCCCGCCGAGGCGAACAGGCCGCCGAACAGCCGGGCCAGCACACCCCCGGTGATGACGACGAGCGCGTAGAAGAGCACGAACTGGCTCTCGCGGCCCCCCGTGGAGGCCGCGAGCCAGGTGATGAACGCGAGGTCCGCCCCGATCTGCACGAACGTCTGCACGCCGTGGAACCGCCGAGTGCGGGCCGCGAGGGCGAAGACCGCCGAGAGTCCGCCGAGCACGACCAGCGCGGCCCACAGCAGTGAGACCGGGTGGTCCGTGACGTCGGGGCGCAGCAGCAGGCCGAACGGCAGCGCGAGCGACGCCACGAGCAGGCGGCCGAGGACCAGGTGCTGGAGTGAGTTCCAGCCCAGGTCCCCGGCTCCCGGGCCTTCGAGGCCCGGCGCCAGACGCAGGCTCGTGCCGGCCGTGGCGGCCATCGTCAGTTGCTGCCCGCCACGACGCTGATGAGCTTGAACATCGGGAGGTACATCGCGACGACCATGCCGCCGACGATGCCGCCCATGACGACGATCATGACGGGCTCGATGATTGAGGTCAGGGTGTCGACGGCCGTGTCGACCTCCTGCTCGTAGAACACCGCGATCTTCGTCAGCATCTCGTCGAGGGCGCCGGTCTGCTCGCCGACCGCGATCATCTGCGTGACCATGGGCGGGAAGACGCCCGAGGTCTTGAGCGGCGCCGACACCGTCTCGCCCTCGCGGATCGAGGCGCGGGCGCTCATGATCGCCTCGGCGATCACCTTGTTGCCCGCGGTGCGCGCCGTGATCTCGAGGCCCGAGAGGATCGGCACGCCCGAGGAGATCAGCGTCCCCAGCGTCCGCGTGAACCGCGCGACCGCGCCCTTCAGGAGCACGTCGCCGAGCACCGGGAGCTTGATCATCATCCCGTCGATGTTGCGCTGGCCGTTCTCCGTTGCGTAGTAGCGCTGGACGGCCACGACCATGCCGACGATCACGAGGATCATCACCCACCAGTAGTGCAGCAGGAAGTCCGACAGCGCGAGGACGATCTTGGTCGGCAGCGGCAGCTCCCCGCCGAAGTCCGTGAACATCTTCGCGAACGTCGGGATGATGAAGATGAGCATGAACGCGGTCGCGCCGAGCGCCACGGTGAGCACGACGGCCGGGTAGACCATGGCGCTCTGGATCTTGCGCTTCAGCGCGTCGGCCTTCTCGATGTAGGTCGCGAGACGCAGGAGGATCTCGTCCAGCACGCCGCCCGCCTCGCCGGCCGCGACCATGTTGCGGAAGAGGTCGTCGAAGACGCTCTTGTGCTTGCCGAGCGCGTCCGACAGCGTCGAGCCGGCCTCGACCTCGCGCGTCACCTCGGTGATGACCTTGCCGAACGAGGGCTTGCTCGACTGCTTCGCGAGGATGTCGAGGCACTGCACGAGCGGCAGACCGGCCGAGATCATGGTGGCAAACTGCCGGGTGAAGATCGCCAGGTCCTTGGTCGAGACGCTGACGCCACCGCCGAGCTTGGGCATCGTGAAGCCGGCGCCCTTCGGGCGCAGGGACGTGACGAGGATGCGCCTCTTGCGCAGGACTTCGAGCGCCTCCTCCTGGCGCCCGACCTCGATCTCGCCGCTCTGGGCCTCACCGGCCATGCTGCGGCCCTTCCAGACGTAAGTCGCCATCGTCTCCTCCTACGCCGCCGCCCGCAGGACCTTCTGGAGCATGCCTTCCAGCTCCACCCGGTCCGTGCTGCGCTCAAGGGCGTCCTCCGCCGTGAGGTGCTTGTCCAGCACGGCCTGGAGCAGCGCCTGGTTCATGGTCTGCATTCCGAACTTCTGTCCCGCCTGCATGAGGCTGTAGATCTGGTGGATCTTGCCTTCGCGAATCACGGCCTTGATCGCCGGGGTGCAGACGAGCACTTCGGCGCACATGATGCGGCCCGCCCCGCGGCTGCGGGGCACCAGCTGCTGCGTCAGCACGCCCTCGAGCGTGAACGCGAGCTGGGTCAGGATCTGCTTCTGCTGGTCGGACGGGAACACGTCCACGATCCGGTTGACGGCCTCGTAGGTCGAGTTCGTGTGCAGCGTGGCGAACACGAGGTGGCCGGTCTCGGCGATCGTCAGCGCCGCCTCGATCGTCTCGAGGTCGCGCATCTCGCCGATCAGGATGATGTCCGGGTCCTGCCGCAGGACGTACTTCAGCGCGGTGGGGAACGACGCCGTGTCGGCACCGACCTCGCGCTGGTTCACGATGCACTTCTTGTGGTGGTGGATGTACTCGATCGGGTCCTCGATCGTCATGATGTGGCTCTGCCGCGTCCCGTTGATCCGGTCGAGCATCGAGGCGAGCGTCGTGGACTTGCCGCTGCCCGTGGGACCCGTCACGAGGATCAGGCCCTTCTGCCGGTTCGTGAACTCGCGGGCCACGGGCGGCAGGCCGAGCTTCTCCATGGGCAGGATCTCGTAGGGGATCTGGCGGATCGCCATCGAGACAACGCCCCGCTGCAGGAACGTGTTCGCGCGGAAGCGCGACAGCCCCTTCACGCCGAACGAGAAGTCGAGCTCCTTCGTGGTCTCGAAGCGCTTGCGCTGCTCGTCGGACAGCACGCTGTAGGCGAGCGACGCGCACTTCTCGGGTGACAGCACCTCGTACTCGGTCGGCGTGACCGAACCGTCGATGCGGAGCTCCGGCGGAACGCCGGCCGTGATGTGCAGGTCGGACGCCTTGCGCTGCACCATGTCTTCGAGCAGTTGCCGGAGGGTCAGTTCCGCCATGGGTTCCTCGTGGGTTCGGGGCGCCGGATCACAGCTTGTCCGGAGCGGTTTCCTTGAGCACTTCCTCGACCGAGACGATGCCGCGCCTCAGCTTCTGCAGGGCGTCCATGCGCAGCGTCAGCATCCCGCCGGCGATGGCCTGCCGCTTGATCTCCAGGGCCGAGGCGCGCTGCAGGATCAGGTCGCGCAGGGCCGGGCTGATGGTCATGACCTCGTAGGCGCCCGCGCGACCGCGGTGGCCGGTGTTGTTGCACTCGACGCAGCCCTGGCCCTGCATGACCGTGGCCTTGGCGGCGTCCTCGGGGGACATCTGCAGCTCGCTGAGCACCTCGTCGGTGAGCTTCACGGGTTTCTTGCAGTTCGAGCACACCTTGCGCAGGAGTCGCTGCGCGAGGATCAGGTTCACCGAGGAGGCCACCAGGAACGGCTCGATGCCCATGTCGATCAGTCGTCCGATCGTCGCGGGCGCGTCGTTCGTGTGCAGGGTTGAGAGCACGAGGTGGCCGGTGAGCGCGGCCTTCGTCGCGATGCTCGCGGTGTCGATGTCGCGGATCTCGCCGACCATGACGATGTTGGGGTCCTGCCGCAGGAACGCCTTGAGTGCCGCGGCGAAGGTGAGGCCGACGCTCTCGTTCACGAGCACCTGGTTGATGCCATCCAGGTTGTACTCGACCGGGTCCTCGGCGGTCATGACGTTCACCTCGGGCGTGTTCACGCGCGAGAGCGCCGAGTAGAGCGTCGTGGTCTTGCCGGATCCCGTGGGCCCCGTGACCAGCACCATCCCGTAGGGGTTCAGGATGGCGGCGAGGAACTCCTTCATCGCCGGCGGCTCGAAGCCGAGCTTCTCGAGGTCGATGTTGAGGTTCGCCTTGTCGAGGATTCGCATAACGATCTTCTCGCCGAAGATCGTCGGCAGCGAGTTCACGCGCAGGTCGATCGTGCGGTTCAGAACCTTGATCTTGATGCGGCCGTCCTGGGGCACGCGGCGCTCGGCGATGTCGAGATCGGCCATGATCTTCAGGCGCGAGGTGATCGCCGCCTTGAACTTGTAGGGGGGCGCCATCATCTCCATCAGCGATCCGTCGATGCGGAAGCGCACGCGCAGGGTCTTCTCGTAGGGCTCGATGTGGATGTCCGAGGCGCCCTTGCGCACCGCGTCGGCGATGAGGGAGTTGACGAGCTTGACGATCGGGGCGTCGTTGACCTGGCCGATCCCGGCGTCGGCCTCGGCCTCCTCCTCGACGACGTCGAGCTCCTCCTCCATGCCCTTCATCACGTCGGCCATGGTGCCGGCCGAGTCGTAGGCGCGGTCGAGCGCCTTCTTGATCGTCAACTCGGAGGCGACGTGCGGCTCGACCTCGTAGCCCGTGATGAACTTGATGTCGTCGATGGCGAAGATGTTCGACGGGTTCGCCATGGCCACGACGAGCTTGCGGCCGTTCTTCGAGACGGGCAGCGCCATGAACTTGGTGGCGACGTCGCCCGGGATGAGCCGCGTCAGGCTCGCGTCGGGTTCGAAGCCCTTCAGGTCGATGGCGGGGCAGTTGTAGAGCTTCGAGAGGAAGTCGAGAAGCGTCTCTTCGCTGATCGCGCCGATCTTGACGAGATTGCCCACGACCGAGCCGCCACCGGTCTTCTGCTGAAGAGCGGCCTTCTGCAGCGCGTTCTCCTCGATGAGGCGCGCTTCGAGAAGCTTCTGACCGATGTCTTCGACCACGTGCGGTACCCCGAAGGTGGGCGGAACGGCGAGCCTGTAGCCGTCGATTGGGAACGCACTTGCGCGCGAGCCACGCAGCCGCCCGCAAGCGACGTGCCGTGCAACCTGCCCGCCGAAACGGCACGCAAGTCACGAAGCGGCACGACCCGCACGGGTTATCGGGAGGACGGGCCCAGAGGGTGAGGAGAAAACTGCACGGTCACTCGATTGGATGCCGTGCGTTCTGCATGGTCCGGCCGGTCGAATCGCGAGACTCGCGGGTCTCGACCAGCGGCTCGAGCCGCCCGAAAAGCCGCGGCCCGATGCCCGGTACCGCGAGCAGTTCCTCCGGACGGCGGAAGGGGCCGTGCGTCCTGCGATGCGCGACGATCCGCGCGGCGAGCACCGGCCCGATCCCGGGCAGCCGGTCGAGTTCGGCCTCGCCCGCCGCGTTCAGGTCGGTCCGCGGCGCGACGCCCGCCTCCCGCGCTCCGGGGCCGGTCCGGGCCGGTGCCGTGGCCGCGGGCGGGGGCTCGCCCGGCTCGGGGGCGGGCACCGGCGCGAGGCGCACCAGGTCGGCCAGCGCACCGAGCACCACGAGGGCGAGGAGCACGAGCGCGCCCCGGCGTTCCGAGGGCGTCAGGTCGAACACGTCGCTCTCACGCGGGGGCGGGTGGCCGGCTGCCGGGGGCTCAGTTGAAGAGCGGCCAGGTCATCTCGAGGCGGAACGTGCGCCCGGCGTCCCGCGCGAGCACGTCCGGCGTGTCGATGCTCGCCGGCCAGGTCTCCTCGTGGCGCACGTCCTCGAGGCCGTCGGCGCGCAGCACGAACGTCGCATCGCCCAGCGTCAGGTGCGCGATCGCCGAGACGGTCGCGTAGCCGGGAAGGCTCACGTCGCTCACGTTCCCGAACGCCGTGCGGTCGGTCGCGCGCGGGCCGATCCAGGCGACCTGCGCGCGAAGCCCGACGCCGAGATCCCCCGTGAAGAGCCGGAAACGCGAGCGGACCGCCGCGAGTCCGCCCACCGAGGGATCGACCCGCGGCTGCGCCGAATCGCCCTGGCGGGCGAGCAGGTAGCCGCTCGCCTCGACACCCACGGGCCCGCCGCCGGCCCGGGCATCGGCCTGGGCGAGCGTGAACGAATAGCGCGTCGCCTCCCTCACCCAACCCGGGAAGAGCTCCGCGAGCGCCAGGATGGGATGGCGCAGCAGGACCGCCCGGTTGCCGGTCGTACCGCCGGCCACCGAGAGTCCGGCGCCGGCCGCGCTGCCGCCCGCGCGCGCCTCGATCCCGCCGACCCAGGTGTCCTGGACGAACGCGGGCGTGCCCGGTGCGAGGTCGCTCCACACCGGGTTCACGATGCGCTCGCCGAAGAGCCTCAGCGACCGTCCGTCCTTCGCGATCCGCCAGGTCACCGACGGCGCGGCCTGCAGGCGCTCGGCCTGCCGCTCGGGCGCGTCGTGGCGGCCCGCACCCAGCGCCGCCTCGAGCCGGCCGGCGCCGAGCGGGCGAGCCATCCGCGCCGCGACCCACACCGACCGCTCCCGCCACCGGTCCGCGACCGGCCTCGCGACGAACCACCCGGACACGAGGCCCTCGCGTCCCTCGACCCGCAATCCGTACTCGGTCTCGCCCCGGCGGGTCGTCGCCGACAGCTCCCCGATGTTCACCTGCGCGTCGTGCCGCGCGTACATCACGGGGAAGTCGGTGTCCAGCAGCTCGCGCATGTCCTGGCCGCGCGTGAAGCGCACCGAGACGCGGCTCGTCGAGTCGGTCCAGCCCACGGCGCCCCAGCCCGTCTCCCCCCGGCCGGCCTCCCCGAAGCCGCGGCGCTCGCGATCGGCCACGCCCCGCTGCGCGAACCCGCCCTCGATCACGAAGGGTCCGCGGCGCGCTCCGACCCCGGCCGTCCACAGGTGGTTCCCGGCCAGGTCGAGGTCGCCGAGCCCGCCGCGGGTGCGCGCGATGGCGCCTCCGTGGAGCCACGAGCGCCGGTCACCGCGCGAGACGAACAGGCCGTTCTCGTCGATCGCGTTGCTCCCGTTCACGACGGTCCACACCGATCGCGGCTTGCGGCTCGCCGGCGGCACGAGGATCCCCGTGCCGGTGACGAGCGCGGCGTCGAATCCCCGCCATCCGGCGCCCTCGCCGACGACCACCGTGGCGCTGTCGTACCAGGCGAGCGGGGCCTGGGCCTCGGGAAGCCCGGGCAGCGGCAGCGTCGCCGGCGCGACCGGGTCCCGGAGCGCGAAGCCGCCGTAGGCGAGCCCGGCCGCGACCCACGGCAGGCCGCCCGAGAACGCGGCGTCGGGCGTCCATCCCGGACTTCCCGGCGAGGCCCACCAGGCCGGCAACGGGTCGGTGGAGAGGCCCGCGGGCGGGTCGGCCGCGAGGGCGCGGGACGGCAGGGCGGCAAGGAGCGGGATGATGGCGAGCGCTGCGAGCGAGCGGCGAATGGCGGCGACTCCGTCGGGGTGGGCATCGGGGAGCTGCGCGGGCCGCAGCCTAGCGTGGGCCCTTCGCACACCGCAAGCGCGCCGCCGCGGCCCGGTCAGCGACGGGTGGCGTTCTCGAGCAGGTCGATCGTGCGCTCGGGCACGGGCATGTCGCCCAGGCCGGCGCCCCGGTGCGTGCCGTGGAAGTCCGAGCCGCCGCACTCGATGAGGCGCAGCCGCTTCGCGACGAGGCGCCACCGGCGTACGGCGGGCGCGCCGTGCATGGGATGCCAGATCTCGATGCCGTCCAGCCCCGCGTCCTTCAGCCGCTCGACGATGAGCTCGGGCAGCACCGGGCCCGGGTGCGCGAGCACGGCCGCGCCGCCCGCGTCGCGGATGCAGGCGATCGCCTCCTCGGAGGCGAACGAGGGTCGCGGCACGAACGCGCTGCCGCGCGAGCCGAGGTACTGCTGGAACGCGGCCTCGACGCTCGGCACGTGGCCGGCGCGCACGAGCGCCTGCGCGACGTGCGGGCGCCCGACGACGCCGGGCTCGGCCGACGCGAAGACCGCCTTCTCGTCCACCGGGGCGCCCTGCTCGCGCAACCGCTGCATGATCGCGAGGGCGCGCTGGCGCCGCTCCCCCCGGAAGGCCTGCAGCCGCACGAGCAGCGACTCGCTCTGGTAGTCGATGAAGTAACCGAGCACGTGCAGGTCCCACTCCTCGTAGGTCGAGGAGATCTCGATGCCCGGCACCACGCGCAGGCGGCCGTCGCCCGCAGCGAGCGCGCGCGGCATGGCCTCCACGGTGTCGTGGTCGGTGATGCCCAGGGCGACGACCTCGCGCGAGCAGGCGTGCTCGACCAGCTCCTCGGGCGAGAGCTGGCCGTCGCTGAAGAACGTGTGCGCGTGCAGATCGACCCTGCGGCCGCCCGACCGGGGGGGCCGCGCGGGCGTCATGCCCGTCCCAGGACGCGGCGCAGGGCCGCGATACGCTCGTCCACGTCCTCGAATCCCGGCATCGTCGCCGAGACCGCCTCGTACTCGGCCAGCGCCGCCTCGGTCTCGCCCAGCTCGACGAGCGCCTGCGCGTAGTGGAAGCGCAACTCCCCGTCGGCACCCGGCTCCATCGGCTGCTGGAGCGCACGCCGGAACTCGCCCACGGCTTCGGCCCAGCGCGCCTGGTCCGCGTGGCAGCGCCCGATCATCTCGAGCGCGCGCGGCGCGAGCCTCGGGTCGCCGACCGCCACGCGGAACGAATCCACCGCCTGCTCGAGCAGGCCCATCTCGCGGTAGGTCATGCCGAGATCGTAGTGGCTTTGCGCGTCCCCGGCCAGTTGCGCCTCGACGCCGCGCTGGAACTCCGAGAGGAGCCCCGAGAGGTCGAAGGTCACGGCCTCGCCGCGGCCCACGGCCACCTCGACGCGCCCCTCCTCCATCACCACCGGCGTCGCGGCAGGCGCCGTCGGGGCGAGCGCCCCCGCGCCAACGCCGGGAGGGCCGCCGTTCTCGAGGCGCTGCAGGCGCCGCTTCGCGATCTCGTTCTGCGCGTCGAAGCCGATGGCGCGCTGGAACCAGTGCTTCGCGTCCTTCGCGTCCCCCCCGTTCAGCGCCCGGTCGCCCATTTCGCACGCGACGGTCGCCGCCTCCTTCTTGTCGGCGCGACGCTCGCAGTTGACGAGCCACAGCTCGAGGACCGACTTCGCCACGTTCGCGCTGCGGCCAAGGCTCCGGTAGATCGTCGCGGCACTGTCGAAGCGCCCGAGCACCTCGTACGCCTGCGCGGCGCGCGCGAGCGTGACGGACGCCTGCTCGCGCTCGCCGGACCGGAACTGGTCCTGGGCCTGCGTGAGGAGCGCCTCGACCTGCTGCAGCCCGATCTCCTGCGTGGTCGGGCCACGGCCCTGCGCCGCGGCGGGCTCGGGCTGCGGCGCGCGGGGCTCCTTCGCCGCGGGCGAGCCGAACGAGAGGCCGGGCGCCGACGTGCCCACGGGCTCCGGGGCCGGCGCCGGCGGAGCCGTCTGGGGCGCGGCCGGGTTCGAATCCTTCGGCGTCGGCGCCGGTGCCGCGGCGGCCGCCGCCTTCGAGGACGCTTCCTCGTCCTCGATGACGACCACCCCGGCATCCTTCCCGTCGCCCTCGGACGAGTCGCCGCTCTCCGCGAGCGGTACGGCGTCGTCCTCGCCGATCTCGTAAACCGCTTCGCCTTCCTCTTCCTCGGACGTGTCGTCCGGCTCGTCGGCTGCGGTCGCGTCCTCGCCGTCGGCGCCGTCTTCGTCGATCACGTACTGGACGTCGCCGTCCTCTCCCTCCTCCTCCCCATCGTCCGATGCTTCGACCGCGCCATACGCCTCGATCTCGGTCTCGCTCACGGCGAAGTCGTCCGGCGAGGCGCCGGCCGGCTCCTCCGCGGCGGCCTCGGTCGCCTTCGGGGCCTCGGCGGTCCTGCCCTCGGTCGAATGCCGGCCGGTCTCGAAGCCCTCCACTTCGTGGGACTTTTCGAGATCGGGGCGGGCCATCATCACGCTGCCGCGCGCGGTCGGTTCGATCTCGAGCCCGGGCGCGGGCTCGGCCTCCTCGCGGGCGGCCTCGACCTTGTCGAGCCCCTCCGCGGGCGGGGCGTGCGCGGCCGGCATCGCGGAGCGGTCGGCGTCGGCCGGCGTCTCGTCGTGCGAGATCTCGGCGCCCGCGGGCTCGTCCGCCACGGGTCCCGTGACGCTGGCGTCCAGCGTGGCCGCACGCTTCAGGCAGCGGTTCTCGTCCATGGCCTGGCCGCGCTGCTTGTACTGGCCCGCCGCCTCGACGAGCGCCTGCGCCGCCTGGTGCTGGTCGCCCGCGAGCAGCCACGCCTCGGAGAGCTGTTCGAGAACCTTGATGTTGTCCTGGCAGACGTCGAACGCCTTGCGCAACGCGGACGCGGCCTCGGCCGGCGCGCTGGAGCGCACCATGTGCTCGGCGTACTGGACGTAGTAGAGACTCGCCTCGCCGGCGAGGCCGTCGAGCGCGTGCAGGTTCGCGAGCGCCTGCAGCACCTTCGCCGGCGAGAGCGAGAGGCGCGTCATCTTCTTGCAGACGGCGATCGCGTTCTTGTAGAGGGACGCCTTCTCGTAGGCGGCGACGGCGGAGAGGTAGCGCTCGGCGGCCTCGGACTGCTCGCCCTTCTTGAAGAGCAGGTCCGCCAGGAGCACGTAGTTGTAGGGGTCGGAGTCCTCGAAGCCGACGAGCTTCTCATACTCGGCCAACGCACCGTCCAGATCGCCGTTCTGGATGCAGCGCTGAGCTCGTCGCTTGATCTCGATCGCCTTTTCCAAGTTGGCCGATTCTCCCCGGCCGACCCTTCGCCGACCGGTTGCAGGACTGTCCCTATCAAGCGCTCATGCCGGATCGAACGGCTTCCAGGCACCGCTCGCCCGAGGCGAGCAGCGCGGCGCGCGCCGACCCGAGGTCCGCTGCCACGGCTGTCTTATCGGCCCCGTCTGGCAGTGACTTCAGGTTGATTTCCACGTTGAGGGCAGCCCCTTCACCGGCCGCGCGGGCAAGCAGCCCGGCCACTCCGGCGTCGGTGACGGCGTTGACGTTTCCATGACGAGCGGCGACCCCGGCGAGGTCCGCCACCTTCGTGCAGGCCCGGACGGTCTCGAGCGGGACCCGGGCCGCGGCCAGCTCCGCCGCCGCCAGCGCCGCCGCCCGGGCGGCCTGTTCGTCCGGCGTGGCCTGCGGGAGCCGCCGCGCGCGCAGCACCGCGTCGAAGGCCTCGCTGTCGCGCCGCCCGAGGCCGAGCAGCTCGGCCCGCAGCGCCGCTGCGTCGCGCTTGAGGTCGGTCATGGCCTGCTCGGAAGCGGCGTACTTCTTCTTTCCCAGGGTGAGGTTGGCCACCATGGTCGCGAGGCAGGTCGCCAGCGACCCGACGAAGGCCGCGACCGTGCCCCCGCCCGGGGTGGGCGTCGGGCCCGCGACCTGCTCGAAGAAGGTCGAGACCGGAACCGCCTCGGTGAGCGGCGGCCGGCGAAGCCGCAACTCGAGCACCTGGTCGCGGCTGAAGCCCTCGAGCTGGAGCCCGTGCTCGGCCGCGCCGAGCATCGCGGCCTCGGGCACGAGCCCGACCACCTCGCAGCCCGAGATCGCCGCGCCGTGGCGCGCCGCCTCGTCGCGCACGAGCGCGAGCACGCGGTGAATGGGGGTCGCCTCGACATTCACGAGGTTCATGCTCACCTGCGCGCGCCGCCCGCCCTCGATCGAGAATCCCAGCGCGCGGACGTTCTTGAGCCCCCCGCTCTGCTCGCGGATGGCGGCCGCCACGGCCTTGGCCACGCGCACGTCGGAAGTGTTGAGGTTCGCGTTGAAGGCGACGAGGAATCGCCTTGCCCCGACGGCGGTTGCGCCGGCCGTCGCGTGGATCTTCGCGGGCCCGAAGTCGGGCTTTCGCGCCGGGTCCTTGCCGATCAGGTCGCGCAGCCCCTCGAACTGCCCGCGCCGCACGTCGGCGAGGCTCGTGCGCACCGGCGTCGAGGCCGCCGCCTCGTAGAGGAAGACCGGGATCGAGAGCTCCTCGCCGATTCGCCGGCCCACCTGCCGGGCCATCTCGGCGCAATCGTCGAGCGTCACATTCTCGACCGGCACGAACGGCACCACGTCGGTCGCGCCCATGCGCGGGTGCTGGCCCGAGTGGTGGTTCAGGTCGATCAGCTCCGAGGCCTGCTTCACCGCCTGGAACGCCGCTTCCATCACCGGCTCGGGCTCGCCCGCGAACGTGAGCACGGACCGGTTGTGGTCGGGGTCCATCTCGGAGTCGAGCAGCGTCACCCCGGGCACGGCGGCGATGACGGCGAGGATCTGGTCCACCACCTCGCGGCGGCGGCCTTCGGAGAAGTTCGGAACGCATTCGACGAGGCGGGACATGGGCGGTCTCCGGCGGATCGGTGGGTCGGCAGTTGACAGGAACGTGGGACCGGCGGCTACGGCCAGACGCGCCGCTCGACGGCGGGCAGGGCGAGGTCGGCGCCGCGCATGAAGACGGTGTCGGGGCGGACGGCGGGCATCCAGTACGGCAGCTCCTCGAGCGTCTCGCACTCCCAGACGACGGCGTCGCCCCAGGCGCCGGGCGAGAGGTGGCCGACCTCGGACTCGGCGCCGAGCGCCTTCGCCGCGTTCCAGGTCACGGCCAGCAGGATCTCGTTCGCGTCGAAGCCGCACAGGCGCGCCGCGAGCGCGGCGCACTCCATGAGCGACTGGGCCGGCGCGGTTCCCGGGTTGAAGTCGGTGGCGATGGCGAACCGCGCGCCGCTCGCGCGGACCATGGCGGCCTCGGGCAGGCGCTGGCGCAGAGTCAGCGCGGCGGCGGGCAGCAGCACACCGACGGTCCCGGCCTCGGCCAGCGCGCGCCAGTCCTCCTCGATCGCGCTCTCGAGGTGGTCGGCGCTCCGCGCCTTGAGCTCGGCGGCCAGCTTCGCCCCGCCGAAGCGGCCCATCTGCTCGGCGTGGAGCTTGACGGGCAGGCCCAGCTCGACCGCGCGCCCCAGCACGGCGCGGCACTCCTCGACCGTGAACGCGATCGGGTCGCAGAACACGTCGATCGCCGCGGCCATGCCCCGGCGGTGGATCTCGGCCAGCAGCTCCGTGCGCACCTCCTCGACGTACTCCCCGCGGCGCCCCTCGTAGTCGGAGGGCAGCGCGTGCAGCACGAGCGCCGTGCGGTGGACGCGCACCGGCACGCGGATCGCGGCGCCGGCCATCAGCTCGAGCATCCGGATCTCGCGGCGGGGCGCGAGCCCGTAGCCGCTCTTCACCTCGACGGTGGTGCAGCCGTTCGCGCGCCAGCGCTCGAGCCGGTTGGCGAGGCCCTTCTCGAGCACGTCGTCCCGCACGGCGGCGGTCGCGTTCACGGTCGAACGGATGCCCCCGCCCGCGGCCGTGATGTCCGCGTAGGACCGCCCGGCGAGCTTCATCTGGAACTCGCCCGCGCGGTGGCCGCCGAAGATCATGTGCGTGTGGCAGTCCACGAGCCCCGGCGTGACGAGCCGGCCGTTCGCGTTGAGCGGCCGGGCGTCCGGGTGGTGGCGGAACAGCTCCGCCGCCGAACCGACCTCGAGCACGCGGCCGTCGCGGAACACGATCGCGCCCTTGGGGTAGCGCAGCACCTCGCGCCCCTCGGCGTCCGGCGTCACGACCTCCGACGTGTTGTGGAGGATCAGGTACGCCGTGCGCCCGGCCACGGGCTTGCTCGACGGATCGTGGGCGGACCAGTAGCTCATCGGCTCACGGGGTCACGCCCGGCAGCTTCATGCCGGTCGCCTTCGCGTGCGCGATCGCCTCGGGGTAGCCGGCGTCGGCGTGGCGCATTACCCCGGTGCCGGGATCGTTGACGAGCACGCGCGCGAGCCGCTCGTCGGCCTCGGGGCTGCCGTCGCACACGATGACCTGCCCGGCGTGGATCGAGTTGCCGATGCCCACGCCGCCGCCGTGGTGGACGCTCACCCACGAGGCGCCGCTCGCGGTGTTGAGCAGGGCGTTCAGGATCGGCCAGTCCGCGATCGCGTCGCTGCCGTCGCGCATCGCCTCCGTCTCGCGCCACGGCGAGGCCACCGAGCCGGTGTCGAGGTGGTCGCGGCCGATGACGACCGGTGCCTTGAGCTTGCCTTCGCGCACCATGCGGTTGAAGCGCAGGCCCAGCCGGTGGCGCTCGCCGTAGCCGAGCCAGCAGATGCGCGCGGGCAGGCCCTGGAACGCGACCCGCTCCTGGGCGAGCGGGATCCAGCGGTGGAGCCGCCGGTCGTCCGGGAACTCCTCGAGCGCGGCCGCGTCGGTCGCCAGGATGTCGGCCGGGTCGCCCGAGAGCGCCGCCCAGCGGAACGGCCCCTTGCCCACGCAGAAGAGCGGTCGGATGTACTCCGGCACGAACCCGGGATACGAGAACGCCTCCGCCTCGGGCAGGCCGCCCCTTGCCGCCTCGCCGCGCAGGTTGTTGCCGTAGTCGAACAGCACCGTGCCCTTCGCCTTCATCCCGAGCAGCGCGCGCACGTGCGCGGCCATGGACTCGCGGGCGCGCTTCACGACCTCGTCGGGCCGCGAGCGGCGCGCCTCGGCGACCTGCTCGAGCGTCATCCCGGTGGGCACGTAGCCGTTCAGCGGATCGTGCGCGCTCGTCTGGTCGGTCGCGGCCTCGGGGATCACCCCCCGCTTCAGCAGCTCGGGCATCACCTCGGCGGCGTTGCCGACGAGCCCGACGCTCAGCGCCGTCTTCGCCGCCTGGGCCTCGCGGCACCAGCGAAGAGCCTCGTCGAGCGAGCGTGTCAGGCGGTCGCAGTAACGCGTCTCCACGCGCCGCTTCGCGCGGGCCTCGTCCACCTCGACGGCGAGGCACACGGCGCCGTTCATCGTCGCGGCGAGCGGCTGGGCACCGCCCATGCCGCCCAGGCCGGCGGTCAGCACGAGCTTCCCGGCGAGCGAGCCGCCGAAGTGGCGGTCGGCGCACTCGGCGAACGTCTCGAACGTGCCCTGCACGATGCCCTGCGAGCCGATGTAGATCCACGAGCCCGCGGTCATCTGGCCGTACATGATGAGGCCCTTCTTCTCGAGCTCCCAGAAGTGCTCCCAGGTGCCCCAGCGCGGGACCAGGTTCGAGTTCGCGATGAGCACCCGCGGCGCGTTCGCGTGCGTGCGGAAGATGCCCACGGGCTTGCCCGACTGGACGAGCAGCGTCTCGTCGTTCTCGAGCGCGCGCAGCGAGGCGACGATGCGGTCGTACGCCTCCCAGCTGCGCGCGGCGCGGCCGGTGCCCCCGTAGACGACGAGGTCGTCGGGGCGCTCGGCCACCTCCGGGTCGAGGTTGTTCATCAGCATGCGCATCGCGGCTTCCTGCACCCAGCCCTTGCAGGAGAGCTGCGTGCCGCGGGGGGCGCGCACGGTGCGCGCGGCGGTCGTCGTCATGGGGCCAGCACCTCCTCGGCCAGTTTCACGGGGGCGTTCGAGAGCACCCAGCGCGCCACGTCCTCGACCGGGCCGGCCAGCGGACGGTCGCCGTCGGGCGCGGGGCTCACGCGCCGGATCGCGCCGTAGAGACGCTCGCAGCCCTCGCCCGCCGACAGCGGGCGGCGGAACTCGAGCGCGCGGCACGCGCAGAGCAGCTCCAGCGCGACGACGCGGGCCGCGTTCTCGACGACGCGGCGCGCGTGGCGCCCGGCGATGGGCGCCATGCTGACGTGGTCCTCGATGCCGGCGCCCGTCGGGATCGAGTCCACGCTCGCCGGGTGGGCGAGCGTCTTGTTCTCCGAGACCAGCGCGGCCGCCGTGTACTGCGCCATCATGTAGCCCGACTCGAGGCCCGGCGAGGCCGCGAGCACCGCCGGCAGCTCCGAGACGCGGGCGTCCACGAGCCGGTCGATGCGCCGTTCCGACATGGACGCGATCTCGGCCGCCGCGATCTTGAGGTAGTCGGCGGCCAGCGCCACCGGCTGCGCGTGGAACAGCCCGGCCGAGACCGTCTCCCCGTTCTCGGCGAAGACGAGCGGGTTGTCGTTGACGCAGTTGAGCTCGACCTCGAGCTGGCGCTCGACGTGCACGATCGCGTCCCACGAGGCACCCATCACCTCGGGCACGCAGCGCAGGCTGTAGGCGTCCTGCACGCGGCCGCAGTCGCGGTGCGATTCGACGAGCTTGCTGCCCTCCGAGTACGCGCGCAGCCGCGCGGCCGCCTCGAGCGCGCCCGGGTAGGGCCGCAGCGCCATGACGTCCTCCCGCGCCGGCTGGAAGCTGCCCAGGAGCACCTCCGTGCTCAGCGCCGCCGCCGCGATGCCGGCCTCCCAGACGCACTCGGCGCCCGCGCAGGCGAGCGCCGCGTACGCGGTGGAGAACTGGGTGCCGTTGACGAGCGCGAGCCCCTCCTTCGCCTCGAGCGTGAGCGGTTGCAGGTGCGCCCCGCGCAACGCGAGGCCCGCCGGCATGCGCTGGCCGCCCAGCCAGGCCTCGCCCTCGCCGATCATCACGGACGCCAGGTGCGCGAGGGGCGCGAGGTCGCCCGAGGCGCCGACCGAGCCCTGTTCGGGCACGACCGGCGTCACCTGCCGGTCGAGCATCGCGACCAGCATCTCGACGAGCTCGGGCCGCACGCCCGAGCGGCCCTGGGCGAGGGACCCGGCGCGCAGCAGCAGCATCGCGCGCACGACCTCGAGCGGCGCGAAGCGCCCCACGCCGGCGCTGTGCGAGCGCAGCAGGTTCACCTGCAGCCGCCGCACGTCCTCGGCCGGGATGTGCCGGTCCTTGAGCTCGCCGAACCCGGTCGTGACACCGTAGACGACGCGCCCCTCCTCGACCGCGCGCTCCACGACCGCGCGGCTCGCGCGCATGCGCTCGCGCGCCTCGCGGCCCAGCTCGACCCGCGCGCCCTCGCGCGCGACGGCCACCACGTCGTCCAGCGAGAGCTTCGCCTCACCCAGCCGGATCACGGATCCTCCCCCGCTCCGATGCCCACTTCCGCCAGGAACCGCGCGGCGTCCGCCGCCAGCCCCGTCGCATCCCGCCACAGCCCCGGCTCGGACGGGAGCGCCGCGCGGAACGGCCCGCGATACGACGCCTTCGCCAGCCGCGGGTCGCACACCACCAGTACGCCCCGGTCGTCCGACCGCCGGATGAGCCGCCCGACCCCCTGCCGGAACCGCATCACCGCTTCCGGAACCGCGTCGGCGCGGAAGGGATCCTGCCCGCGTTCGCGCAGCCGCTCCGCCCGCGCCTCGACGAGGGGGTCGTCGGGGACCGAGAAGGGCAGTTTCGCGACCACGAGCAGCTCGAGCGCCTCACCCGGGAAGTCGACACCTTCCCACAGGCTTTGCACCCCGAGCAAGACCGCGCCCCGCGACGCGCGGAAGCGGTCCACGAGCAGTCCCGCCGGACCGTCCACGTCCTGCGCGAGCAGCGTGCGGTCCGCCGGCAGCAGGCTCGCCAGGCGCGCGCGGGCGCGGCGCAGCCGCTCGTGCGCCGTGAAGAGCACGAGCGCGTTGCGCCCCGTCGCCGCGGCGAGCGCGGCGACGACGTCCGCCACGGCGGCCGCCTCGTCGGGCCCGCCTTCGTAGACGGCCACGCGCATGGCGCGCGCGAGCGGGAACGGCGAAAGGTAGTCCGCCCCCGCGTACGGCAGCCCGCGTTCCTCGCCGAGCC
>Ga0315540_10000629_pt1 | contig 20073 bp, 16 predicted proteins | sample SalMarSW160110MG_FD_203677 | JGI IMG/M metagenome (GOLD analysis project Ga0315540, IMG submission 203677) | Salt marsh sediment microbial communities from the Plum Island Ecosystem LTER, Massachusetts, United States - Salt Marsh Sediment SW1601-10 ...
TTCGGCTACTATCCCGCGCGGCGCGCTTCGCTGCTCAACCCCATCGAGGCGCTGCGCTACGAATGAAACGCGTCGCTTTCCTCCTGGTTGTGCTGTCGGGTTGCGCGGTCGGACCCAATTTCGAACGCCCCGCGGCGCCCGAGAGCGAGCGCTACACGGCGCAGCCTGTGCCCGAGCTGCTCGGCGCCACGGTCGGGGCGCAGTCGCAGCTCCTGCGGCCCGGCGCGAAAATTCCCGCGCAATGGTGGGAGCTGTATCGCTCGCGCGCGCTGACCGAGGTGCTGCGCGCCGCGATCGACGGCAGCAGGACGATCGCGGCGGCACGCGCGACGCTCGCCGCCGCGCGCGAAAACGCGCTCGCGGCGCGCGGCGGCTATCTGCCGCAGCTCGACGCCTCCGCGAGCGCGCAGCGGCGCCGCGGCAGCGAGAACCTCTATTCGGTCGGCGCGACGGCGAGCTATTCGCCCGACGCGTTCGGCGCCACCGCGCGCAGCGTCGAGCAGCAGGAGGCGCTCGCCGAGCAGCAAGGCTACGAACTCGCGGCGGCCTACCTTGCGCTCACCGGCGATGTCGTGACGCAGGCGATCGCGATCGCGTCGCTGCGCGCGCAGCTCCAGGCAACCGAAGAGGTCGTGGCCGACGACGTGCGCAACCTGGAGTTGGTGCGCCTCAAATTCGAGGCCGGAAAAACGCCGCGCACCGACGTGTTGAGCGCCGAAACGCAGCTCGCAGCCGACCGTGCCGCGCTCCCTGGGCTGCGCCAGCAGCTCGCCGCCGCGCGCGACGCGCTCGTCATTCTCGCCGGGCGCGCGCCGGCGGCATGGTCGCCGCCCGAGTTCGACTTGGGCGAATTCACGCTGCCCGGCGAACTGCCGCTCAGCCTGCCGTCCGCGCTCGCGCGCCAGCGGCCGGACATCCTTGCGGCCGAGGCGCGCTTGCACGCCGACAGCGCCGCGATCGGCGTCGCCACCGCGCGGCTGTATCCCACCATCACCCTGTCGGCGTCTCTCGGGCAGCAGGCGCTCGACGCGGGGACGCTGTTTCGCAGCGAGAACACCGTCTGGAGCCTCGCCGGAGGCATCGCCGGACCGATCTTCCACGGCGGCACCCTGCGCGCGCAGCGCCGTGCGGCGATCGACGCCTACCGCGCTTCGCTCGCCACCTACGAGCAGACGGTGCTGCGGGGCCTGCAGCAGGTCGCCGACAACCTTCAGGCGCTCGCCCACGATGCCGAACTGGTCGACGCGCAGCGGCAGCTCCTGGACGGCGCGCGCACGGCGCTCGCTCTGCAGCGCGAGAGCTACGAGGCCGGAAAGGCCGACCTGCTGCATCTGATCGACGCCGAGCGGACCTACCAGCGCGCGCGCCTGGGGGCGACTCAGGCACAGGCCCAGCGCCTTAGGGATACGGCCCAGCTGTTCGTCGCGCTGGGCGGCGGGTGGTGGGACGCGAAACTCTGGTCTTCTAGCCCAGCTCGGCCGTGACCGGGGTGTGGTCCGAGGGGCGCTCGAGCCTGCGCGGCGCCTTGTCGATGGTGCACGAGCTGCAGCTTGCAGCCAGTTCGGGCGAGAGCAGGATGTGGTCGATGCGCAGGCCCGCGTTGCGCCGAAAGGCCATCATCCGGTAGTCCCACCACGAGAACGATTTGTCCGCTTGCTCGAACAGGCGGAAGCCGTCCTTGAGCCCGAGGTCGATTAGCGCACGGAACGCCGCGCGTTCGGCCTCCGATACCAGCACCTGCCCTTGCCACGCCTTCGGGTCGTGCACGTCGCGGTCCTCGGGCGCGACGTTCAGGTCTCCCAGCACTGCAAGTCGCGGGTGGCGCGCAAGCTCGTCGGCCAGCCAGTCGCGCAGGGCGGCGTACCAGCGCAGCTTGTAGTCGTACTTTTCGCTGCCGACCGCCTGGCCGTTCGGCGCGTACAGACACACGATGCGCACGTCGCCGAGCGTGGCGGCGATGACGCGCTTTTGCTCGTCCGCGAACCCGGGGATGCCAATCGAGACTTCGCCGAGCGGGTGCGGCGACACGATCGCGACCCCGTTGTAGGTCTTTTGCCCGCTGAAGGACGCGCGATAGCCGCTCGCTTCCAGCTCGGCGGTGGGGAACTTGCCGTCCACGAGTTTGGTTTCCTGCAGGCAGACCGCGTCGGGCTTTGCCTGCGCGAGCCAATCGGTGAGCTGCCCGAGGCGTACCTTTAGCGAGTTGACGTTCCAGGTCGCGAGCTTCATGCCGCGACGCTGGCTATTTCTTCTGCTCGCTGCTGAAGTGCGGCGCGTAGGGGCCGAGGGGCTTTTGCGCCTCGGCGGCGGGAGGCGATGATCCTTCTGCGGCCGGCGGGCGCGCGTAGCCTTGCGGCGCGGGCGCCGCGGCCTGGGTGCGCGCCGGCACCTCGCCCGACTTCGGATAGCCGGCGATGTCGAGCGCGCTGTCGAACGCGCCCTGCTCGAATCCCTTCTGCACCATGCCGCCGACCGTGAGCGTCGGAACATCGAATGCGCCCGAGACGCGCTTGAGCTCGGCGTTGGTTTCCGGATTCCACACCACGATTTCCTTGAACGGGATGCCGCGCCGGTTCAGCGCCGCGCGCGCCTGGCTGCAGGGGGCTTTGCACGACGGCGCGGTGTAGAGGGTGACCGGCGCGACTTTCAGCGCCTTGCGCAGCGCGAACGGCAGCTGGTCCGTTTCGACCACGCTGCCCCTGAAGGTCTTCTTTTCGACCTCGCGCGCGGACGGCGGCGGCGGCGTGTCAGTGACGTGAACGCCCCCCGCCGCGTCGGTCCAGCGGTATAGCTGTTGCGCAGAAGCCGCGCCCGGCGCCAACGCCAGGCACAGGGCGACTGCGGCGGCCGCGTACCTCATGTGGAAATCATACCATTGTGACGCAGCAGGGCGTCGACCTGCGGGTCGCGGCCGCGGAAGGCGCGGAACGACTCTGCCGTGGGGCGGGCGCCGCCGACGGCGAGCACTTCGTCACGGAAGCGCGCACCGGTGGCCGCGTCGAGCACGCCGTTTTCCTCGAACAGGCTGTAGGCGTCGGCCGAGAGCACTTCGGCCCACTTGTAGCTGTAGTAGCCCGCCGCGTAACCGCCGCCGAAAATATGCGAGAAATTGTTCGGGAAGCGGTTGTAGGCGGGCGGTTTCAGTACGGCGACCTTGGCGCGCACTTCCTCGAGCAGCTTGAGCGCCGTGCGCTCGCGGTCCGGCTCGAAATCGAAGTGAAGGTGCATGTCAAACAGCGCAAACTCGATCTGCCGCAGGGTGGCGAGACCGGAATGGAAGTTCTTCGCCGCCAGCATCTTGTCGAACAGCGCGCGCGGCAAGGCGGCGCCGGTATCGACGTTGCGCGTCATGCGCGACAGCACGTCCCACTCCCAGCAGAAATTTTCCATGAATTGGCTCGGCAGCTCGACCGCGTCCCATTCGACGCCGTTGATGCCGGACACGCCGAGGTCCTCGCCGCGGGTCAACAGATGGTGCAGGCAGTGGCCGAATTCGTGGAACAACGTGATCACCTCGTCGTGGGTGAACAACGCGGGGCGGTTTGCGACCGGGCGCGAGAAATTGCAGTTGAGATAGGCGACCGGCGTCTGCACCCCCTTGGACGTGCGGCGCCGCCCGATGGCGTCGTCCATCCAGGCTCCGCCGCGCTTGGTCTCGCGTGCGTAGAGATCGGTGTAGAACTGCCCTACCAGGGCGCCGCCGGCGTCGCGGATGTCGAAGAACCGCACTTCCGGGTGCCAGACTGGCGCCGTGCCGGGCTCGATGTGCACGCCGTACAGGGTCTCGACAAGGCGGAAAAGCCCGGCGATCACGGCGTTTTCCGGAAAGTACCGCTTCACCTCGTTGTCGGAGAAAGCGTAGCGTCGGGCGCGCAGCTTCTCCGCGGCAAAGGCGAGGTCCCACGCCTCGGGCCGCTCGATGCCGAGCTCGCTGCGCGCGAACTTGTGCAGCTCCTGCACGTCATGCTCGGCCGACGGACGCGCGCGCCGGGCCAGGTCTTCGAGGAACCCGAGCACCTGCTCGGGCGTATCGGCCATTTTGGGGACCAACGACACTTCGGCGAAGTTCGGGTATCCGAGCAGGTGTGCTTCTTCGCGCCGCAGCTCGAGGATACGCGCGATAACCGGGGTGTTGTCCCACTCCGGCCGGCCGAACTCGGAGGCGCGCGTGACGCTCTCGCGGTACATGGTTTCGCGCAGCGCGCGGTCCTCGGCGTACTGCATCAACGGAAGGTACGAAGGGGCGTGCAGGGTGAATTTCCAGCCGTCGCTGCCGTCTTTCTGCGCAGCTTCGCGCGCGGCCGCGAGCAGGTCGTCGTGCAGTCCCGCCACGCGCGCCGGATCCTCGATCACGATCGAATACGCGTTGGTCGCGTCGAGCACGTTCTCGGCGAACTTCGCCCCGAGCTGGGCCAGTTCGTCCTGGATCGCGCCGAAGCGGGCCTTCTTGTCAGGCGCGAGCTCGGCCCCGCCGAGACGGAAATCGCGCAGCGCGTTCTGCACTTGGCGTTTGCGCGCGGGGGAAAGATCGGCGTACGCGGCCGAATCGCGCAAGGCGCGGTAGCGGCGGAACAGCCGCTCGTCGTGCCCGAGCTCGGTCCAGTACTGGGTGAGCTTCGGCAGGTTCGCGTTGTAGGCGTCGCGCAGCGCCGGGCTGTCTAGCACGCCGTGCAGGTGTGCGACCTGCCCCCAGGCGCGCGCGACGCGCTCATTGGCGTCCTCGAGCGGGGTCACAAAGGCGTCCCAGGTGCACGGCACGTCGCTGCCGGCGACGCGCGCCACGGTGGCGCGCCCCTCCGCCAGCAGCTGGTCCATCGCCGGCGCAACGTGCTCCGGCCTGAGCTCCGCAAAGCGCGGCAGCCCGTCGAAATCGAGCAGTGGATTCATTTTGTCTCTATCTGCAGTGCACTGCGCACCGTGTTGGCAATCAGCATCGCGACCGTCATCGGCCCGACCCCGCCCGGCACGGGCGAGATCAGACCCGCCACTTCCCTGACCGCGTCGAAATCGACGTCGCCCGCAAGCTTGCCGTCGGTCAGGCGGTTGGTGCCGACGTCGATCACGCAGGCGCCGGGCTTCACCATGTCCGCCGTGATCAGGCCCGGGCGCCCGACGGCGGCCACCAGCACGTCCGCGCGCCGGGTCGTGTCGGCCAGGGCGGGCGTCTTGGAGTGGCAAATGGTGACGGTGGCGTCTCTTTGCAATAGCAGCAGCGCCAGAGGCTTGCCGACGACGTTCGAGCGTCCCACCACCACCGCGTGCCGGCCGGCGAGCGGCACGCGCTCGTGCTCGAGCATGCGCACGATGCCGGCCGGGGTGCAGGGAACGAAGCCGGGCCGGCCGGCGGCAAGCGCGCCGAGGCTTTCGAGGCTGAATCCGTCCACGTCCTTCGCGGGTGAGACCGCATCGAGAATTCGCGATACGTCCAGCTGCCGCGGCAGCGGCAGCTGGATCAGGATGCCGTGCACGCCGGGATCGTTGTTCAGCCCTTCGATGCGTTCGACAAGCGTCGCCTCGTGCACGTCGTGCGGGTACTCGTGCAACTCCGAGCGCACACCGGTCTGTTCGCAGGCGCGGATCTTGTTGCGCACATAGAGACGGGAGGCGGGGTCGTCGCCGGCGAGCACCACCGCGAGGCCGGGGCGCACGCCGCGCGCGGCCAGCGTCTGGATCGTTTGTGCGAGCGATTCGCGCACCTCGATCGCAAGAGTTTTACCATCGATGATTTTCGCGCTCATGCGGCTTCCGGGCGGGAAAGGGCGGGCAGTCTAACATCGGGTCGGACGCGGTGTCGTTGCACATCGCAAGATGATGTTTTACAATATGCAACGACGGTTTGAGCGGCCGCGTTGGGCGTATTAAGCTTGCCCGCGTTTGACCGCGCTGACCGCGCAAGCGCTCACGAGGCGCGCCCGACGCACAAAGCCACGAGCTTGGAGAGGACCATGTCCGCCGTTCCGCAGACGCCCGCCGCAAACGATCCCGACGAGCTGGAAACCAGGGAGTGGCTCGAGGCCCTCGAGGCGGTGCTCGAGCGCGAGGGCCCGCAACGGGCGCACTACCTGCTCGAGCAGCTGGTGGAAAAGGCGCGCCGCTCGGGCGCCTACATTCCATTTTCGGCCACTACGGCCTACATCAATACCATTCCGCCGCACCTCGAGGAGCGCTCGCCGGGCGATCACGCGCTCGAGGACCGCATCCGTTCCTACTGCCGCTGGAACGCGATGGTAATGGTCGCGCGGGCGAACAAGAACGACGACGAGCTGGGCGGCCACATCGCGAGCTTCGCTTCGGTCGGCACGCTGTTCGGGCAGGGTTTCAATCACTTCTGGCACGCGCCCTCCGAGGGTCACGGCGGCGACCTGATCTACTTCCAGGGGCATTCCTCGCCCGGCATCTACGCGCGCGCGCAGCTGGAAGGCCGCCTGAGCGAAGAGCAGATGCTTAACTTCCGGCGCGAGGTCGACGGCAAGGGCATCTCGTCCTACCCGCACCCCTGGCTGATGCCGGATTTCTGGCAGTTTCCCACCGTGTCGATGGGCCTGGGGCCGATCCAGGCGATCTACATGGCGCGCTTCCTGAAGTACTTGCACGCGCGCGGACTGGCGAACACCGCGAACCGCAAGGTGTGGTGCTTCTGCGGCGACGGCGAGATGGACGAGCCCGAATCGCTCGGCGCGATCGGCATGGCCGTGCGCGAGAAGCTCGACAACTTGATCTTCATCGTCAACTGCAACCTGCAGCGGCTCGACGGCCCGGTGCGCGGCAACGGGAAGATCATCCAGGAGCTCGAAGCCGACTTCCGCGGCGCCGGCTGGAACGTGATCAAGCTCATCTGGGGCTCGTACTGGGACCCGCTGCTGGCGCGCGACAAGGACGGACTGCTGCTGCGATTGATGCAGGAAACGGTCGACGGCGAGTACCAGAACTACAAGGCGAACGACGGTGCGTTCGTGCGCAAGAATTTTTTCGGCAAGTACCCGAAGCTGCTCGAGATGGTATCGCGCATGACCGACGAGGACATCTGGCGCCTGAACCGCGGCGGGCACGATCCACACAAGATCTACGCCGCCTACGCAGCGGCGATGAAGCACGAGGACCAGCCGACGGTGATCCTCGCCAAGACGATCAAGGGCTTCGGTCTGGGCAAGCAGGGCCAGGCGAAGAACCCCACGCACCAATTGAAGAAGGTCGACGTGGAGACGATCCGCGGCATGCGGGATCGCATGAACATTCCGATCCCTGACGACCAACTCGAGAAACTTCCGTTCTACATTCCGGCTCCCGATTCGCCGGAAATGAAGTACCTGCACGAGCGGCGCCAGGCGCTCGGCGGCTATCTGCCGCAGCGGCGCACCAAGGCCGATGCGCCCCCGGCGGTGCCGCCGCTAGCGGCGCTCGACCCCGTGCTCAAGGGCTCCGAGGGGCGCGAGATCTCGACCACCATGGCGTTCGTGCGCATTCTCACCGCGCTGCTGCGCGACAAGGCGCTCGGCAAGCACGTAGTGCCGATCGTGCCGGACGAGGCGCGCACCTTCGGCATGGAAGGCATGTTCCGCCAGCTCGGCATTTACGCCGCCGAGGGGCAGAAGTACGAGCCGGTCGATCGCGATCAGCTGATGTACTACCGCGAGGACAAGTCCGGCCAGATTCTGGAGGAAGGCATCAACGAGGCGGGTGCCTTCTCCTCCTGGGTCGCCGCGGCGACCTCGTACAGCCATTCCAACCTGGCGATGGCGCCGTTCTACATCTACTACTCGATGTTCGGCTTCCAGCGCTTCGGCGACCTGGCCTGGGCAGCCGGAGACCAGCGAGCACGCGGCTTCCTGCTCGGCGGCACCGCGGGACGCACGACCCTGAACGGGGAAGGCCTGCAGCACGAGGACGGCCACTCGCACGTTCTGTTCTCGGTGATCCCGAACTGCGTTTCGTACGATCCGACCTACGGCTATGAGCTGGCGGTAATCATCCACGACGGCCTGCGCCGCATGCTGGCCGAGCAGGAAGACGTGTTCTACTACATCACCGTGATGAACGAGAACTACGAGCACCCTGCGCTGCCCGAGGGCGCCGAGCAAGGCATCCTGAAGGGCATGTACCTGGTGCGCGAGTCCAAGTCGAAGGCCAAGGCGCGGGTGCAGCTGATGGGCTCCGGGACCATCCTGCGCGAAGTGCTGGCCGCCGCCGAGCTGCTCGAGCAGGACTGGGGCGTGGCGGCGGACGTCTGGAGCGCGACCAGCTTCACCGAGCTGCGGCGCGATGGCCTCGCGGCGGAGCGCTGGAACCTGCTTCACCCCGAGGACAAGCCGCGCGTGCCCTACGTGACGCAATGCCTGGAAAAGCGCGCCGGTCCAGTCGTCGCGGCGAGCGACTACATCAAGACCTTCGCCGACCAGATCCGCCCGTTCGTTCCGGGCGACCGCCCCTACCGGGTGCTCGGCACGGACGGCTACGGGCGCTCCGACTCGCGCGCCAAGCTGCGTTATTTCTTCGAGGTGAACCGGCACTTCGTCGCCGTTGCGGCGCTCAAGGCGCTGGCCGACAAGGGCGAAGGCAAGGCGAAGGCGGTCTCCGAGGCGATCAAGAAGTACAAGCTCGATCCCGCAAAACCTGATCCGACCACCGTATGAAGGAGGTCCTAGTACCGGACATCGGCGACTTCAAGGACGTCGAGGTAATCGAGGTCCTAGTCCAGCCCGGTGACACGATCGAGAAGGAGCAGTCGCTCGTCACCCTCGAATCGGACAAGGCGACGATGGAGATTCCGTCGCCGACCTCGGGCGTGGTGAAGGAGCTCAAGGTCAAGGTCGGCGACAAGATTTCCGAGGGCGCACCGATCCTGACGGTCGAGGAAAAGGGTGCTCCAGCCGACAAGCCTGCGCCCGCGAAGAAAGAAAAAGAAAAGGAGAAGGAGAGGGAGAGGGAGAATGAGCAGAACAAGCCCGCGGCCTCCGCGTCGGAGACCGTGACGGTGCCCGACATCGGCGACTTCAAGGAAGTCGAGGTGATCGAGGTGCTGGTCAAGGCGGGCGACACGGTGGCCAAGGAGCAGTCGCTGATCACGCTCGAATCGGACAAGGCGACGATGGAAATACCGTCGCCGGCCGCCGGAGTGGTGAAGGAGATCAAAGTCAAGGTCGGCGACAAGGTGTCCGAAGGCTCCCCGGTGCTGGTCATCGAGTCCACGCAAGGCGCGCCGACGGCGCAGCCGGCCAAACCGGCGCCGGCCGAAGCGCCGAGCCCCGCGCCCGTGGCGGCGGTGCCGATTCAGCGCCCCGGCCCCGTGCCCGCGGAGCCGAAGGAGGCCACCGCCGCGCGGCCGCATGCCAGTCCTTCGGTGCGCAAATTCGCGCGCGAGCTCGGCGTCGACCTGAGCAAGGTGCGCGGCAGCGGCCCCAAAGGGCGCGTGCTGCACGACGACGTGCAGGCCTTCGTCAAGGGCGTCATGACGCAGGGCGCGGGGGCCGCGCCAGCGCCGGCCGCGCGCGGCGGCGCCATGCCGTTCAACCTGCCGGCGTGGCCGGAAATCGACTTCGCTAAGTTCGGACCGGTCGAGACCAAGCCGCTGTCGCGTATCCAGAAACTTTCGGGCGGCAACCTGCACCGCAACTGGGTGTCGATCCCGCACGTCACCCAGTTCGACGAGGCCGATATCACGGATCTCGAGTCGTTCCGCAAGTCCAACACGGCGGTGACGGAAAAGCAGGGCTTCAAGCTGACCATGCTGGCGTTCCTGATCAAGGCCTGCGTCACCGCGCTGCGGCAGAACCCGCAGTTCAACGCCTCGCTCGACCCCAAGGCCGAGAACCTGATCCTCAAGAAGTACTACCACATCGGGGTTGCGGTCGACACGCCCGACGGACTGGTGGTGCCGGTGGTCAGGGACGCCGACCGCAAGGGCGTTTTCGACCTGGCGCGCGAGCTGTCCGAGACCTCGAAGCTGGCGCGTGACAAGAAGCTCAAGCCCGGCGACATGCAGGGCGGGACGTTCTCGATCTCGAGTCTGGGAGGCATCGGCGGCACCGCTTTCACGCCGATCATCAACGCGCCGGAGGTGGCGATACTGGGCGTGTCGCGCTCGGTGATGCGGCCGGTGTGGGACGGCAAGGCTTTCGCGCCGCGACTGATGCTGCCGCTGTCGCTGTCTTACGACCACCGGGTGATCGACGGTGCCGCCGCCGCGCGCTTTACCAGTTACCTCGCGTCGGTTCTGTCGGACATCCGCCGGTCGCTGCTCTGAGATGGCCAGCGTGAGGGAAGTCAAGGTACCCGACATCGGCGATTTCAAGGACGTCGAAGTGATCGAGGTGCTGGTCAAGCCGGGCGACACGGTGGCCAAGGAGCAGTCGCTGATCTCGCTCGAGTCGGACAAGGCGACGATGGAAATTCCCTCGCCGGCGGCGGGCGTGGTGAAAGAGCTCAAGGTCAAGGTCGGAGACAAAGTCTCGCAGGGCACGGCGATCCTGACCGTCGACGAGAAGGGCGAGGCGACGAAAGAAGACAAGAAAGAAGAGCAGAAGAAACCTGCTGCCACCCCGGCGCCCGCCGTCGCGGGCGAGATAGAGTGCGATCTCGTGGTGCTCGGTGCCGGACCCGGCGGCTATTCGGCGGCCTTCCGCGCCGCCGACCTGGGACTGAAGACGGTGCTGGTCGAGCGCTACTCCACGCTCGGCGGCGTGTGCCTGAACGTGGGCTGCATTCCGTCCAAGGCGCTGCTGCACGCGGCGGCCATCGCCGATGCGGCGCGGGCGCTCGCGTCGCACGGCATTACGTTCGGCGAGCCGAAGGTCGACCTCGACAAGCTGCGGGGGTTCAAGGACAAGGTCGTCGGCAAGCTCACCGGCGGGCTGGCGGGGATGGCGAAGGCGCGCAAGGTGACGGTGGTTCAGGGCGTCGGAAGCTTCGCGGATGCAAATCGATTGAATATTGAAACAAAGGATGGCCCGAAAACGGTCCGTTTCAAGAGCGCGATCATCGCCGCCGGTTCGCAGGCCGCGAAGCTGCCGTTCCTGCCCCAGGATCCGCGCATCGTCGATTCGACCGGCGCGCTCGAGCTCAAGGCCGTACCCAAGCGCATGCTGGTGATTGGCGGCGGGATCATCGGGCTGGAGATGGGTACGGTGTACTCGAGCCTTGGCGCGCGGCTGGACGTGGTCGAAATGCTGGACGGCCTGATGCTCGGTGCCGACCGCGACCTGGTCGCGGTCTGGCAGAAGTTCAATGCCGCCCGCTTCGACAACGTGATGCTGAAGACCAGGAGCGCGAAAGCAGAGGCGCAAAAGGACGGCATCAAGGTCTGGTTCGAGGGCGAGGCCGCGCCCAAGACACCGCAGACATACGATCTGGTGCTGGTCTCGGTGGGGCGCACGCCGAATGGGAAGAACATCGGCGCCGCGGCGGCGGGCGTCGCGGTCAGCGAGCGCGGCTTCATCGAGGTCGATACGCAGATGCGCACCAACGTGGCGCACATCTTCGCCATCGGCGATATCGCGCGAGCGCCGATGCTCGCGCACAAGGCGGTGCATGAAGGCCACGTGGCGGCGGAGGCCGCGGCCGGGCACAAGGCGCATTTCGACGCGCGCGTCATCCCGTCGGTGGCCTATACCGACCCGGAGGTGGCCTGGGTCGGCCTGACCGAAGAAGAGGCGAAGCAGGCGGGCGCGAAGGTCGGCGTCGCCAAATTCCCCTGGGCCGCGTCGGGCCGGGCGATCGCCAACGGACGCGAAGAAGGCTTCACCAAGCTGATTTTCGACGCCGAGACGCACCGCATCGTCGGCGGCGGCATCGTCGGCACCGGCGCGGGCGACCTGATCAGCGAGCTCGCGCTCGCAATCGAGATGGGCGCCGACGCCACCGACATCGGCAAGACTATTCATCCCCATCCGACGCTCGCCGAGTCGATCGGCATGGCGGCGGAACTCTACGAAGGGGTGTGCACCGACCTGCCGCCGCAACGCAAGCGATGACGCAGGACGAACTCAAGCAGCTGGTTGCGCGCGAGGCGCTCAAGCACGTGGAGGATGACGCGGTGGTGGGCGTCGGCTCGGGGTCGACGGTCAACTTCTTCATCGACGCGCTGGCGGGAATCAAGGGCCGCATCGAGGGCGCTGTCGCCGCCTCGGAGTCGAGCGCCGAGCGCCTCAAGCGCCACGGCATCCGGGTGCTCGATCTCAACAGCGTCGACGCGCTGCCGGTCTATGTCGACGGCGCGGACGAGGTGAACGAGCACCTGTACATGATCAAGGGCGGCGGCGGCGCGCTCACGCGCGAGAAGATCGTCGCCGCGGTCGCCAAGCGCTTCGTGTGCATCTGTGACGCCTCCAAGCTGGTGCCGGTGCTGGGCAAGTTCCCGCTGCCGGTGGAGGTGATCCCGATGGCGCGCAGCTACGTCGGGCGCGCGCTGCTCAGGCTCGGCGGCCAGCCGGAGCTGCGCCAGAACTTTCGCACCGACAACGGCAATCTGATCATCGACTGCTACGGCTTGAGCATCGTCGATCCGCCCAGGCTCGAGGCCGAGCTGAACAACATTGCCGGCGTGGTCACCAACGGCATTTTTGCGCGCCGCGGCGCAGACCTGCTGCTGCTGGGAGGGCCGCAGGGGGTGCGCAGCCTCACTGTCACGCAAGCGTAATGAGGCTATACTAAAATTCTTCCGCTTACTGCGAAAAACCCATGGCCGAGCACACTTCCAAGCAATTCGACGCCGAACTGGAAAGCGTGCGCTCGCGCGTGCTGCACATGGGTGGACTGGTGGAGCAGCAGATCACGCGCGCGATGGAGGCGCTGATCTCGGGCGACATGGAGCTGATCGAGAAAACGATCACCGACGATCACCGGGTGAACGCGCTCGAAGTCGAGCTGGACGAAGCCTGCAGCCACATCATCGCGCGCCGCCAACCGGCAGCGGGCGACCTGCGCCTGCTGATCACGGTGATCAAGACCATCACCGATCTGGAGCGCATCGGCGACGAGGCGGAAAAGATCGCCCGCATGGCCAAGCTGATCCACGGCGCGGGGCGGATGCACATGCCGCGCATGGACATGTCCAACGTCGCCGACCGCGCGCTGGCGATGCTGCGCCAGTCGCTGGACGCCTTCGCCCGGCTGGACGTCAGCGAGGCGATGGCGGTGGTGCGTCAGGACAGCGCGGTGGACGACCAGTTCCGCGCCATCATGCGGCAGCTCATCACCTTCATGATGGAAGACCCGCGAACCATTACCCGCTCGCTCGAGATCCTGTTCATCGCCAAGGCGATCGAGCGGATTGGCGACCACTCCAAGAACATGGCCGAATACGTCATCTACATGGCCAAGGGCCGCGACGTGCGGCACGTTTCCATCGACGAGATGGAAAAGGAAATCCTGGAGTAGCGAGGCGGGTTACTTCGACGGCGGCACGAAGCCCGACGCCACGTCGGCGCCCTCGCCGAAGAAGTGCTTTTCCATCTGCTCGGCGAGATACTTGCGCGCTTTCGGGTCGGCCAGGTTGAGCCGATTTTCGTTGACCAGCATCGTCTGGTGGCGAAGCCACTGCTGCCACGCCTCTTTGGAGACGTTCTCGTACAGCCGCTTGCCGAGCTCGCCCGGATAGGGCGGCAGGTCGAGTCCTTCCGCTTCGCGCCCGAGCTTGACGCATTTGACCATTCTTGCCATGGGGATTCCGTTCGGTTCGATCCGGCAGATTATATTCTCTTGACGAAGACCTTCGAGCCCCGCTTCCAGTTGTACAGCTTGCGCCGCTCGGCCGGCAGCGCCACGACGTCGGCCGCGACGAAGCCCTGGTCGAGGAACCAGTGCGCCGCGCGCGTGGTCAGCGCGAAAATCCTGCGCAGGCGCAACGCCTTGGCGCGATCCTCGCAGGCCTGCAGCAGAAGCTCGCCGATGCCCGCGTCGCGGTAGTCCGGCGTCACGGCCACGCAGGCGAATTCCGCGCTTTTCTCCGAGGGGTAGGGGTATAGCGCCGCACAGCCGAGCAGCACGCCGTCGTGTTCGATCACCTGGAAGTTGCCGATCTCGCGCTCGAGCAGCTCGCGGCTGCGCTTGACCAGGGTGCCGTCGGCCTCGAGCGGCTCGATCAGGGAAATGATCGAGCCGATGTCCTCCACCCGCGCGGGCCGCAGTATCTGCACCGGATCGGCGGTGAGCATAGTGCCCACGCCGTAGTGCGTGAACAGCTCGAGCAGCATGGCGCCCGGGGCGCGGCGCGTGATCAGATGCGCGCGCCCTACGCCGGCCGCCAGGGTACGCAGGGCATGCTCCAGCGCGCGCGTGGTCGACGCGCCAAGATCGCCCTTTTTCAGCAGCGCCTGCGCCTCGCGCGCGGTGAGCTCGGCCAGCACCTCGCCCTTGCGGTCGGTGGGCAGCCGGTCGGTGAAAATCAGCAGCTTGTCGGCCTTGAGCGCGACGGTGACGCTTTCGGCCACGTCCTCCCAGGCGAGGTTGAACACCTCGCCGGTGGGCGAGTAGCCGATATTGGGCGCAAGCACCACTTCCCCGGCGTCGAGTCGCCGCGCGATCGCCGTGGCGTCGACCTTGCGCACCGCGCCGGTGAACTGAAAGTCGGTTCCGTCGACCACGCCGATCGGGCGTGCGGTGATGAAGTTGCCCGAGGCGACGCGGATCCGGGCCCCCGCCATCGGGGAGTTCGGCAGCCCCTGCGACAGCAGCGCCTCGATCTCGACCCTCAGCACGCCGGCGGCGTGCTTGACCGCTACCAGCGCCGCCTCGTCCGTCACGCGCAGGCCCCGCGCGTAGTGCGAACGCTGCTTCTTGGTCTTGAGCTCGGCTTCGATCTGCGGCCGCGCACCGTGCACCAGCACCAGACGTATGCCAAGCGCCGCGAGCAGGTTCAGGTCGTGCACGAACTGCGCGAAGCGCGCACGCTCGCTCACCAGCTCGCCGCCGAAGGCGATCACGAAGGTGCGGCCGCGGAACGCGTGCACGTAGGGCGCGGCCTGGCGGAACCAGCGCACGAAGGCTTCGGGATTGGACGGAGAGCTCATGCGATTCCAGGGTCGTCGCGGTTCGCGGAATTCTAAGCTTAATAGTCGCCGGCGAGCGCGTTGAGCGCGGCGAGCGCCGCCAGCGCCGCGGTCTCGGTGCGCAGTACGCGCGGGCCGAGCCGCACCGGCTCGAAGCCGGCCCCGGCCAGCAAGGCCTCTTCATCGGCGCTGAATCCCGCCTCCGGCCCCGCGGCGAGGACGACGGGACTTGCGATTCGCGCGGCGACGGCGCGCAAGCCCACAGCGCCGGCCGGCGACAGCAGCAGGCGGGTTCCGGAAGGCGGGGTGCGACAGTAGTCGGCGAGCGAAACGACGGCGTGGACCTCGGGCACGCGGTTGCGCCCGGACTGCTCGCAGGCCGAGACGACGATTCTGCGCCAGTGTTCGACGCGAGCCGCAGCACGCTTCTGGTCGAGCCTGACGAGCGATCTGTCCGCCAGCACCGGCCGGATCGCCGCCACGCCGAGCTCGACCGCCTTCTGCACCGTCAGGTCCATGCGCTCGCCGGAGGAGATCCCCTGCACGAGGGTGATCCCGAGCGGCGACTCGCGCTCCACTTCGCGCCGCTCGGCGACGTCGGCCTCGACCCGGTCGCGCGCGATGGATGCGATGCGCGCATCGTGCTCGCCGCCCGAGCCGTCGAACACGATCACCTGCTCGCCCTCGCGCAGGCGCAGCACCGCAGTGGCGTGGTGGGCCGCGCGCGCGGGTAGCGCAATGCGCGCGCCGGCCCGCAGCGGACCCTCGACATACAAGCGCGGGGTTCGTGCGGGCTTTTTTCGCATGCTATGATTTTCGCATGGTCAGCCTGCAGACGTCGGTGTGCGATTTCGGCTGGAAGGCGGTCGACTTCGACCTGCCCGGGGTCGACGGCAAGCGCCACAGTTTGGCGAGCGCGCGCGGGCCCAACGGCCTGCTGGTGATGTTCATCTGCAATCACTGTCCCTACGTGAAGGCCGTGATCGAGCGCATCGTGCGCGACTGCGGCGAGCTGGCCGGCCACGGCATCGGCTCGATCGCGATCATGTCGAACGACCCCGACGACTACCCGGAGGATTCGTTCGACAACATGCGGCGCGTGGCGCAGGCGGAGAACTTCCCGTTTCCGTACGTTTTCGACGAGACCCAGGAAGTCGCGAAGGCCTACGGTGCGGTCTGCACCCCGGACTTCTTCGGCTTCAACGCGAAGCTGGAGTTGCAGTACCGCGGCAGACTCGATGCCTCCCGGCGCGAGCCGATCGCCGGCGCGCCGCGCGAGCTCTACGAGGCGATGCTGCAGATCGCTAAGACCGGTCTCGGCCCGCGCGAGCAGACGCCGTCGGTTGGCTGCTCGATCAAGTGGCGCCACGCCGCATGACGGCGGGCTGACGGCGCTACATCGTTGCGCCGATGACCCACGGCGCGAATTCGTCCTCGCCGAAACCCAGCAGTTCGGACTTAGAACGCGCGCCAGACGCCGTCTCCAGGATCAGGCGAAAGATGCGCTCACCGACCTGCTCCACGGTCTCGGAGCCGTCGACGATCGTGCCGCAGTTCACGTCCATGTCCTCTTCCATGTGCGCGTAAAGGCGCGAGTTGGTGGCGAGCTTGAGCGAGGGCGTGGGCTTGCAGCCGAATACCGAGCCGCGCCCGGTGGTGAAGCACACGATGTTCGCACCGCCGGCCACGTGCCCGGTCACCGACACCGGGTCGTAGCCGGGGGTGTCCATGAACACGAATCCCTTCGCACTGACCTTCTCGGCGAACTCGTAGACATCGACCAGGTTCATCGTGCCGCCCTTGGCGGCTGCGCCGAGCGACTTCTCGAGGATGGTGGTGAGGCCGCCCGCCTTGTTGCCGGGCGAGGGATTGTTGTTCATCTCCATCTTGTTGCGCGCGGTGTAGTCCTCCCACCAGCGGATGCGCGCAAGCAGCTTTTCGCCGACTTCGCGCGTCATCGCGCGCCGGGTGAGCAGGTGCTCGGCGCCGTAGATCTCCGGCGTTTCCGAGAGAATCGCGGTGCCGCCGTGGCGCACCAGCAGGTCGGCCGCCGCGCCGAGGGCCGGGTTGGCGCTGATGCCCGAATAGCCGTCCGAGCCGCCGCATTCCAGTCCCAGGATCAAGTGGCTCGCCGGTACCGGCACGCGCTTCACCTTGTTCGCTTCGGGCAGCAGGGCCTCGATGCGCGCAATGCCGTCCCTTACCGCTTTGGTGGTGCCGCCCTTTTCCTGGATGGTGAAGGCCTGCAGCTTGTCGGAGGTCTTGAGCTTCGCGCTGTTGAGCCAGAGGTTGATCTGGTTCGCCTCGCAGCCCAGCCCGATGTTGAGCACGGCGTAGAAGTTCGGCTGCTGCGCATAGCCCGTGAGGGTGCGTTGCAGCAGCGTCATGCCTTCACCCGTAGTCGCCATGCCGCAACCGGTCTTGTGCGTGAGCGCGACCACGCCGTCGACGTTGGGATAGTCGCGCAGGTTGTTGCGAAAGTGATCGGCGACCATGCGCGCCACGGTCGCCGAGCAATTCACGCTGGTGAGAATGCCGATGTAGTTGCGCGTGGCTACACGGCCATCAGCCCGCACGATTCCCTTAAAGGTCGCCGCGGGCTGCACGTAATCGATCGGTCTGACGCCCGCGCAGAACGCGTAGTCACGCTCAAATGCGCCCATCGCCAGGTTGTGCACGTGTACGTGCTCTCCCGCCTCTATGGGGCACGTGGCGAAACCGATGATCTGGTCGTAGCGCTTGACGGGCTGACCCTGCGCGATGGCGCGCGCCGCGAGCTTGTGGCCCGCCGGGATTGCCGCGGCCGCACGCACGTTCTCGCTCTTCACCAATGTGCCGCCGGGTATCTCGACCCGCGCGATCACTACATCGTCGTTCGGGTGCAAACGGATGGTCAGATCGGCACTCCGCAGCATAGCTCGCCCTTTCTAAACGTTTCGCGTTGCAGCGCAGGCAGTGTCTGCGCTGCAACGCAGCGTAGTTCTAATGATTGTCGCGCGGCACCAGCGGGCCGCTCTTGCCGACCAGGAAATCGAGGTCGGCGCCGTCGCTCGCCTGCAGCACGTGGTCGTGGTAAAGCTTCCAGTAGCCGCGCTCGAGCGGCGGCTTGGGCGCCTTCCAGCGCTTCTTTCTGCTTCTCAGCGTCGCAGGCGATACGAGAAGCTGGAGCCGGCGCTTCGCGACGTCGAGCTCGATGATGTCGCCATTTTCCACCAGCGCCAGCGCGCCGCCGGCCGCCGCTTCGGGCACGATGTGCAGCACCACGGTGCCGTAGGAGGTGCCGCTCATGCGGGCGTCCGATATCCGCACCATGTCGGTGATGCCCTTCTTCAGCAGCTTGGGCGGCAGCGGCATGTTGCCGACCTCGGCCATTCCCGGGTAGCCCTTGGGGCCGCAGTTCTTCAGCACCATGATGCTGCGCGCGTCGATCTCGAGCTTCGGGTCGTCGATGCGGCGATGGAAATCCTCGATGTTCTCGAACACGACCGCGCGGCCGCGGTGCTTCATCAGCTTCGGTGTCGCGGCGGAGGGCTTGATGACCGCGCCGCCCGGGCACAGGTTGCCGCGCAGCACCGCGATGCCGGTGTTCTTCTTGAACGGCTTCTTGAAAGTGTGGATCACGTCGCGGTTCCAGCACGGCGCGTCCTTGTTGTTGGCCCAGATCGTCTCGCCGTTTACCGTCAGCGCGTTCTTGTGCAGCATGCCCGCTTCGCCCAGCTCGCGGATCACCGCCGGCAGGCCGCCGGCGTAGAAGAAGTCCTCCATCAGGTACTTGCCCGAGGGCATGAGGTTGAGCAGCGTGTGTACCCCGCGCCCGCAGCGGTCCCAGTCCTCGATCTTCAGGTCGACCCCGATGCGGCGCGCGATCGCGATCAGGTGGATCACCGCGTTGGTCGAGCCGCCGATCGCGGCGTTGACCCGGATTGCGTTCTCGAACGCCTGCTTGGTCAGGATCTTCGACAGCGACAGCTTGTCCTTCACCATCTGCACGATACGCCGCCCCGCGGCGCGCGCGAGCACGTTCCTGCGCGCGTCCACGGCGGGAATCGCCGCGTTGCCGGGCATGCCCACGCCCAGCGCCTCGACCATCGACGCCATGGTCGAGGCCGTGCCCATCGTCATGCAGTGCCCGTGCGAGCGGTGCATGCACGATTCGGCCTCGTGAAAATCGTCGAGCGTGATCTTGCCGGCGCGCAGGTCTTCCGACATCGACCAGACGTTGGTGCCGGAGCCGATGTCGGTGCCGCGGTACTTGCCAGAGAGCATCGGTCCGCCCGAAACCGCGATCGCGGGCAGGTCGACGCTCGCCGCGCCCATCAGCAGCGCCGGCGTGGTCTTGTCGCAGCCGACCAGCAGCACCGTGCCGTCGAGGGGGTTGCCGCGAATCGATTCCTCGACGTCCATGCTGGCGAGGTTGCGGTACAGCATCGCGGTCGGCCTGAGCAGCGTTTCGCCTAGCGACATGACCGGAAACTCGAGCGGAAAGCCGCCGGCCTCGAGCACTCCCGCCTTGACGTGTTCGGCAATCACGCGGAAGTGCGTGTTGCAGGGCGTTAGCTCGGACCAGGTGTTGCAGATGCCGATCACCGGCCGGCCGTCGAACTGGTCCTGGGGAACGCCGCGGTTCTTCACCCAGCTGCGGTAGATGAAACCGTAAATGTCCTCGCGCCCGAACCACTGGATGCTGCGCTGCGTCGGATTCTTCTTCGCCATGTCAGTACGTTGCCCTTCCGCCGGAAATGTCGAACACCGCGCCGGTCGAGAACGAGCAGTCCTCGGAGGCCAGCCAGCAGGCCAGCGCGGCGACCTCTTCCACCTGCACGAAACGTCCCATCGGAATCTTGGACAGCATGTAATTGATGTGCTGCTCGGTCATCTGGTCGAAGATCGCGGTCTTGGCCGCCGCGGGGGTGATGCAGTTCACCAGCACTCCGGCCTTCGCTAGCTCCTTGCCGAGCGACTTGGTGAGCGAGATCACGCCCGCCTTGGAGGCGCTGTAGGCCACCGCGTTCGGGTTCCCCTCCTTGCCCGCGATCGAGGCGATGTTGACGATGCGGCCGTACTTGGCCTTCGCCATGTGCGGCGCCACCGC
>Ga0315540_10000630_pt1 | contig 20014 bp, 19 predicted proteins | sample SalMarSW160110MG_FD_203677 | JGI IMG/M metagenome (GOLD analysis project Ga0315540, IMG submission 203677) | Salt marsh sediment microbial communities from the Plum Island Ecosystem LTER, Massachusetts, United States - Salt Marsh Sediment SW1601-10 ...
AAAAGAACGAGTGCAGGAAGAGCTTCAATGTCTCCAATTTTTCAAGAAAGGTCCCCATTCGATGGGGGACAATCACATTTTCAAAGATCACCTGATCAGGTCCAACCCGGACCTTTACAAATTGATAATGTTCTTTCTGATCAAGAAGCAATCCGCCGCCGCCGCCCGATATGATATACCGGACCCCCTGTACGAGGGTTTCATGGTAGATAGGATAGCCGTCTGAAAAAACAGCCGTCACGCGGTACCTGGAGAACAGGTGTTGAAGGTTTTGGCTGAGTCTTTTATCCAGGACATAATGGGTATCATCCGGATCAAACTCAGCCAAAGGAAACAGAGACTGGTCTAAAAACACAAACCGATATGTGTATTTCTCAGCCGTGATCAATTCTTGTGCCAACCACCGCAATTGCCATTGCCACGACGTATAACCCGTGGAATCAAGGAAAATAAAATAGGTATTGTTAAGATGGAAGGAAAAGAAATAGGGACCGAAATGCCGATAAAATTCTCCCGCTCCGAAATCTTCGAGTTCGTTGTGCCCGGCAGTCAACACATACGGAATGCCCAATTTCTTGAGCCCGCGGTAAAGCAGCCGGTATTTGCCCTCGGCACCGTCGTAAACAGCGTTTCCCACGGATACCATAAAATCAGCACCGCTGTTCCTCATTAGCGGCGCAATGCGTCTCTCGAAAAGCCGCATGGAATTTTTGATATTGCCGACAACAGCAAATTTGTATGCATCTTTACCGTGGAGGCGGGTCGTAATCTGATCGATATGGTCGGCATTGAGGGACTGATAATCTGTTTCATAAATAATTAAAAAGGCCTTGTATCCGATGAGAAACGCCATCAGCAGAAGAATTGCAGCCAAATATATCTTTAATTTCTTTTTGCGATTCATTGCCGGACTGCCTTTTTGCGACTGAAAAATTCCCTGAAAATAACGATCATACCAATCACCATCCCGATATAGATCGTTAAAAATCGCCAGGACAGGGTCAGAAGGGTAATGCTTTGTCTTTGCACCAGTTGCGCGAATAAAAGCCCATAACCGCCTTCTGCGACCCCTGCCGCTCCCGGTGTCGGGGCAAAGTACATGAAAAACGTCACCACCACCTGGAAAGCCAGGACGGTCAACACGGGCGCATGATACCCCAGCGCCCTGACCAGAACCACGGAAAACGAAAAAAGCAGCAACAAAAAAAGTGCCGTAAATAAGACGGACAGCATCGCCCAGCCCAGGCCGCGCTTGAAATATCGTTTGAATCCCCCTGAAAACAGATCTAATTCGTGCGAAGCCTTCAAGTAAAATATTCTGAATCGGGATCGTGACATCAGTTTCAGCATATTGAGAAGATGCAATCCCCGAAACATCCAGCGCTTGATCATCCGGATTCGGAAAAGGACGATCCAAAAAACCGCCAGATACACGCATGAAACCCCGGTGACGGCATAGAGAAGACTCCTGTGAAAAAACATGCGAAACGGACCGGGGTCAACCCACATGATGACCGGTGTCAGCGTAAAAAGTATCAAGGCGGCCAGCATGGTACGAATCGACGTAGCCGCTGTCGCCTCTCCGATGGGCATACCTTTTTGTTTCATAAAATAGACCTGAATGACACCGCCACCGGTGGCGAGGGGGGTAACATTGGATACGAAGATATTGACGAAAACGAGTTTAAAAATAAACGCAAACGCGATGCGAAACCCCATCGCCCGTATAACGCAATACAATCGCAGTCCGTCCGCCAAATAATAAAGGATCAGAAGCAACGCCAGGGTACCGATGATGTGAGCGGAAAACAGTTCCGCCGGTATTCGCAACCGCCCTTGTGAAAAGTAGCGGTGAACAAAATACAACGTGGTAAAAGACAACAAAAAAAACAGCCCGGCCAGCGCGAAATAGCTCAGGACCCGCCTAAAAATCTGTAAAGGAATATGTTGTGATATAGGCTGTAATCCTTTTACCATGGCGTACTGCCGATCAGGGAGATGAGTGAACCGGCTACGGGCAGAAGCACCCACCGGGAAATTTTTTCATATTTTAATATAATTCAGAATCGACCTTTGCCATCCCATTTAAAATTTGAAACAAACATATTGTCCGGGCTGCTGCAAAAGAGCTCCTCATAGCACTTTTGATATGGTATAATTTTTGATAAAATATTAAATATAATGACTGGTGGATTCGAGTCAATTTAAAAAGTGAATGATATTTTTATATGGGGGGAGAGAAGATATGAATAAAAACAGCAACAAAGCTTCAGATGCCCGAGTAACGCTGAGCGACGGCTCAGAAAGGCTTCTCAGCGATCTGTGGAAAAAACAGCCGCTCGTGCTCATATTTTTGCGGCACCTCGGATGAGCGTTCTGCCGGCAGCAAGTGGCGCAGTTGCGCCAAAAAAAACAATATTTCGACCGGGCCGGTGCACAGGTGGCTCTGGTGGGAATGGGCACGCCGGAAGATTCCGCGGCATTCGAGATGAAATTTGATGTCCCCTTCCCCTTGATTTCAGATCCCAAGCGACAATTATACCAGGCCTTTGGGCTGAGAATGGTATCTACATTGGAGCTGCTATCGCCTTCCGTGGCCGTCAAAGGGATTTTGGCCATAACCAAAGGCCATACCGTTGGGATTCCTATAGGAGATGTACGACAGCTTCCGGGAGTGTTCATCATCAACACCAACGGCCGAATCGTCTACAGCCATTTTGCAGGTGACCCTTCTGATCATCCTGACCCTGATACCATTCTCGAAGCACTGAAAGATACGAAATAGACCGGATACATTGCAGGAGGTCTCGAACTAAAATCCTAATTTTGAGATGGCTTCTAGTCGAAGTAGGACCTTGCTTTTTTGATCGCTTCGTTTAATGAGTTCCAGGCTTTATCCGCACCTTCCTTGATATTCGTCCAAACTTCTTCGCCGGCGTTATCAATCTGATCCAGTTTTTGTCTCATTTGTTCTCGCCGCTGCTGAAGGTTTATTAAGCTTTGTTCAAATTTCTTCTTTACTTCGACTTTGGCATGTTCGGCCTTTGCTTCTAACTTTTCTCGTTCGATATTCCATTTATAATTCAGATCATCGAACTTGGCCTTCATTTTTTTTAAATATGAATCTTTGGTTTCCATAATTTTCTCCGTTAAGATAATCTTTTATGGAGTTGGCCGCCTCAATCTCTCGTTATCGTCCCGCCGATCTTGGGCGGGAGACCTTGAACCCGATTAAAGGTTTTGAAACCATTTCCAAAAGTAATAAATGTCACCGTCAAAGATTATCGACATGTGTTGGGCGGAATAATATTGTCATGCGAATATTTCGAATACCGAATCTGTCCAGGGCAAGCATCACTGCATGATCCTTTGTCAGGCCGGCCGGAAATGAAAATTCCTTCCGGCGTGACCTGGATGTCCAGTTCATCAGAATTTATACCGGGCAATTCAGCCTTTAAATAATAATTTTCACTGTCTTCCGTTAGATTTGTCAGAGGGAATACGCCGGCCGAGGGCATGGGTAGCGCGCCACAGGATAAAGCGCTATAGAGCGCATCCATTTCCCTGTGTAAACGATATAGTTCACGAAAAGCCCTACTGAATCCCCAAGTCGGAACATTGAATGACCTTTTATAAAGCATAGTATCATCCTCCTTTCTTCGTTATTTTATTTTTTATTAGAGGGTTAATGCAACTGTCCAACCTGATGGGACCTTTTATAAAAAAAATAATTTTGAACAACAATTTGTCAATATTTGTTCTTAACTTTTTTAATACATTACTTTTTAATTAAGTTAAACATTAGTAATGATCCGCCCCTCGAGACAATGCGCTGGCAAAGGAAGATCGTAAAAAAGAGACATCTTCCTTCATCGGGTAAAGGTTTTTCCCCACATTAAAAATATCGGAAGGCATATTGCACGGCAATAAGTCTCTGATATGTCATGGAAGTTAAAATAGTTACTGAACATGTGTTCAATAAGTTTCCGATCAAGAAAAACTGGTGCTGACGGTATTGACTCGGGGACCGCCTATTCTTATTTTATTAACAAGGAGGCAGCAAGAATTGGTGTTCTGAGAAAAGCACCAAAATAATAAGTAAGAAGGAGTTTTACCATGAATGAAACAGCTATTGATACAATTGGTACAAAAGAAGATCTATGGAAATCCCACACCAGAAAGGCCTTCAACAGTATGACCGTCGAAGGCATTATCGGGATAGGCGCGGTTGCGGCGACGATTATTGGACTGTCCAATGTCGCTCCCGAACTGCTGGCGGCGATCGCGTGTATAGCCGTTGGTGTGGCCCTGGCGTTTGAGGGTGGTGCCATCTCCGCCCGGTATTCTGCTTTACATGGAATGGAAGAAGGATATACCAACACCGATGCATCCGCGCATTGGGGAGGGACGACGACCTTATTTTTGGCCGGTGCAGTTGGAATTGCACTGGGCATTTTGTCTATTTTGGGAATTGTTCCGATGATTCTGCTTCCTGTGGCCGCTATCGTTTTCGGATCAGCACTGATCTTGGGAAGTGGGGCCAATGCGCGTCTCTGTGTTCTGGAAGCGCGCCATTCGCAGGAATTCAAATCCAGGGAGAAAACCATCAAGGAAATATCTTATGTTTCCGCCGGAATAGAGCTGTTGGTCGGGATCGGGACGATCGTCCTGGGAATTGTGGCCCTGAACAGCGTTTACCCGTTAGTACTCAGCCTGGTGGCCTTATTGTCCATCGGTGCAACCAACCTGCTGACCGGCGCGATGGTCGGAGGACGCATGTCCAGCATGTTTCGCTGATGCGATCATAGGAGCATAACAATCTGAGGAAGAGATCGTTTAAAGACCGGGACAAAGACTTTAAAAACCATAAATATTCGACTCAGGTTTTCCTATTTTTGTTCTGTCTGCTCAATGAAGGTTAAGTTATCACTGGAGTTTTTTGTTAATGCGCTCATGCTGATATTTGAATCCGGCGGAATAAGCCAAGTGGGCTCCCAAAAGCGCCCATCCGATGACAAAGGAAACAATACCGCTTAAACGGCCGATTGTTTCTCCAAAATACATTGTCAACCATTCCATCACCGGCGGTAAGTACATGATAAATCCAACCAATGACAGCGAATAACCCAGTCTCTTGATAACCTTCATTATTTTACACCTCAGTTTTCAAATTTGTATCCATTTTTTGAATACAAGTTCCGAATTCTTACTACAAGCAGACGGTTTTTGCAAGTCTGAAAACGAATTTCCTCAGCAGCGTCCCGGAATTGGGCCTGGTGGCCAGGACCGTGTCTTTCTGCATATGCTTTAAAAAAAGCGGGAAAGCTGCGGATATGTTCATCGGGGTTTCCCCGTTAGTCTTGTCCTGGCGCTTCGGTGCGTTCTTGAATCCAGAGTCGAGCCGTTCGACGTGACTTCGATTGCCGCCTCCGGTTGAATGGCCCGGATGGTCAATCCCATCCCGCTTTGGATTATACAAACCTCTTATCCCTCATATTGACCGCTCCAATTATAAAGGCCCGATCAACTTTGATCGGGCCTTTATAATTCAAATCCCCGGAACGGATTTGAAAACAATCATTATCTACCGGTTATTATCATCTATAATAATTATCATATTGCCAATATTCCGCCGGCGTTTTGCTGCCGCACAAATAATCCATTCAAGGATGATTGTCGGCTAGTTCGGCGTATTTTTATCGATCCGGCGGATGCCGCCCACAAAATACATCATCTTGAATTTTCGATTCAGCTTTTTGCTTTGAAAGTCGGCGACAGGAACACCGGGAGGCACAAGGACTTTATCTCCGGGCTTCCCGTTAAAGGACGGCACCGCAACCCAGACCCGGTGCTCTCCGGTGTCGATGCGGACATAAATGTGCCTGCCGGCATCGATCACCTCCACCACCGTACCTTTGAACATGTCCGACATGCCTTTCGGCGTTTTTGAAGAGGTTTGATCTCTCCCGGATATTTCCCCGGCTGACGGCTCATCAGCCCGGCCGGCCGACTGCCAAAAACAAAGTGAAATGGTCAGTACCAGTATTATCAGCAGAGACCATGACAAGGGATAGTAACTATTTTTCATACGCCACGCCTCGTTAAAATTAAGTTTCACCTTTTTTACTCCGGATAACTATTCCCATTATGGACACTTCCGTGACACGTCAAAAAACATCGACCACGAAAAAAGCCGAGGCTATCATATTCAAGACGGCCCATATTGTCGGGTGACACAATTGACAGATCGAAATTAATCAGGTGGCTGTGGTTTCGGGCGTTACCCTGCATGACGCTGACTCCGTGGGGGTCGTGGCAGGCAGAACAAGGCGCTTTTTGATCCACGACATGCTCCCGATGCAGGAAGCTTTCATCGCTCAACAGAACAGACCGGCTGTGGCATTTATAGCAGAGTGCATAGCTGGAAGGTGACTCCGTCGTATTGTCATCGGTGACATACCTGTCGGTTAGAAGGTATGGATAATCAGAACCATGGGGCCCCGGAGGTCCCAATTGATCACTGTTGCCATGGCAATCCGTACATCGGATGATGCTGTTGACGGTATAGGGCGGCAGCAGGCTCGGAACATCCGAATTTTTTCCCCGTGTCTCCACCGGATGAAACGACGGGTTTGCCGGATCGAACAAAAGCCGCGTATTGAGCTCATTGATCTGACGGGTAACCGGCAGCGTACTGATAACATTGTTGTCGATGTCGCCATGGCATTTGAAACAGATTTCATAAAGATAATGGGCTGAATCGACCGTCTGACCCGCCGCGGACACGCCCGATACGCCTCTGTTCGCACCGGAAACCACGCCTCCTCCGGGATACGGATCCTGGTTTGCCTGGTGGGGATTATGACAGTCGCTGCATTCAACGTGCTTGGGGACGCGCCCGAACGTATAATCCTCCGCCGGATCATGCACGCCCGTATAGTCCTGAACCGCATGCCGATATGGTTTTTCAATCTCAAAGGCGATGTCAGTGGATGCGATCTTCCCGTCATGGCAATCGAGGCAGTTGTCCTCCTCGAAACCAAATATCAGCAGCCGCTGTTTGCTTCCGGCCGTATGCGGCGTGTGGCAATTTTCACAAGCGTTTTCACCAACGGTTGCATAATCGGTATTCGGCCACAGTCCGCCGGTTCTGTCGAGCAATACCGTAGACCGTGCATGGGATGAATTGATCCAGTTTGTCATATCGTGGCAGGCCGTACACAGGGCTGAAGCCGTATTGTCCATCACCAGGAATTGACCATAGGGGTTATGATGAGGATCGTGGCAGGCCGTGCACTGGAGTTGCTTATTTTCAAGTTTCACCTGCGGGGGAAGCGCTGACGGCTCCCTGAGCTGCCGGTCATCCAGCGCAAGCATTTCATCATATAAAAACGATATCGGATGATCATCGGAGAGATCCGTACCCAGATAAGACGGGCTGTCTTCCGGCATAAACCGGATGCCGCCTTTAAGGGGTATCTCGGTTGGGGAAGAAGCGATGGCTCCCAGCGCGATCGTACCGTCATGGCAGCTCAAGCACATTCGCGACGACCCGGTGGGCTGCCCCACATCTGCTTTTAGTGTCGAAGAAAAGTACGGGAGATAAGGCTCCGCCGGGTCGGACCGGTTCCAGAGATACCGTGTGGCCGAACCTTTCTGATGGGGGATGTGGCAGAATATACAAATTCGGCTCTCCGTTGATGCGGTGATGGTGCCGGGGCCGCTGATGGAAAGATTATGCTTCGTGGAGCGGATTTTCAAGCCCAGGTCGGACGGCGCGTTATTGATTTTGGAGCTGATATCCAGGCCCAGGGCGGACGTGGCGGAAAAAAACAGGATCAGGGCAACACCCCACAATTTGGTATTAAATGAAATCATTGGGTCATATCTTCTTTCAGGTATCTAAAAATCTGCACCCGTCGGTTACTTGAATCCGATACATAGATCAGATCGTTGCGATCAATATAAATTCCGGTGGGAAGCCAGAATTCTCCATATCCCCTGCCATGTTCACCGAATGCCATCAACAGGCGTCCCCGTTTGTCGAAAACCTGGATATTGTCAAAGAGAGCATCCACCACATATATGTTGCCGTCGCTGTCGGCCGCCACACCCTTCGGTCTCGAAAAAGTTCCCGGTACATCACCCATGCGGCCGAATGTGAACAGAAAACGGCCCTCCGGCGAAAATACCTGGACCCTGAAATTCAAGGCATCGGATACGATGATTTCGCCGGTCAATGTCACGAAAATATTCGTGGGATAGTGAAACCGGCCCTCTGTCGCACCATCCGTGCCGAACGATCCTTTCGGCATTCGGTTTGAAAGATCAAATTTGAAGACCCGCGACTTAAGCGTATCAACCACAAGCAATTCCGATGTCTTCGGATTGACGGCAATTCCCGTCGGCCGCTTGAAAATGCCGCGGCCGATGGTTGAAAGGAATTTTTTGCCGTTGTCCTTAAAAATGTAAACGAGCCCTTTCTTTGAGTCGGTGACATAAACGACGCCGTCTTTGTCAATGGCAATCCCCACGGGTGATGCCAGCATTGTTTTGTCCGAAGGGAAAAAAAAATACTGATTCCCCGCGGTATCGAAAACATGAACCCGCTTCTGGAAGGTATCGACGACATAAAGCCTGCCTTTGGAATCAGTGGCGATGCCATACGGGGAGACAATAGATGCCGCGCCCCTTCCGACGATATAGTTAACCAATCGTTTCAAAATGCCGGGGCGGATATTCAGGTCCTCGGGTTTTGAAACAACCTTGACAAACGCTATCCGCTTAACTTCCGGCGGATTCGGCCAAAAAATATCCGGATGCATGCCCGGGGCATTCGCATGACTGGCGCAGCCGCTCACACCCATGCAAAGCGCCGCCGAAAGTGCAGCGAAGATGATATACCGGCAAGGCGTATAAAACAATCGATGTGCTCGCATGCTTATGTTTTCAAACACGGTTGTGGTGAAGCCTCCCATGGGATCCGTTACCTGAAACAGCTACCAGAGGTGCCGGGTGAACTGAATAATCAACTCTTGCCGCCACAGGCGGTTTCCATTCTGCTGATCATCCTGATCTCTTAACCTGTAGGAAACGCTGCCCGTCCAGATCCCATAGATCAATTGGGCAGTCGTGGCGAACTCTGAATCGATCTCGTCCCGCCGGTCTCCGGAAATTTTGTTGCGCACGTAAATCAAACTCAAATTGCACCATGGCTTCGGCGTCCAGCCCACCCTGCTCCCAAAGGAGTAGAACCTTTCTTTTTCATCCAAATCCGTGAAATCTCTGTCGCCGATATTGCCTGTCAAATTGAGAAAGTAATTTCTCGCGGGTCTGAGATTGATGCGCTGGGTGATGCTTCTGGTAATGCTTGAATTGCCATTGGTCCGGTCTTGATTATCATACAAAAATTCCGTGTCCGACCATTTTTTGACCAAACCGATGCGCACCGTGTTGGACCTGTCGTGCAGGGGATCGTTCGGCGACTCTCCGGACAGAATGTTTTGATCGATACGGGCGTGCGAATATGCCAGATGTAAAAAAGACCACAGCGCCAGACTGAGTCGGTATTTCTGTCCGAAACGCGAATCATCATATGGTTCATTGATTTGGTAGCTGTAATGCACATTGACCTGCTGACCATTCGCGATGGCGCCCAGCAAGGTACGGCTGATACTCACATTGGGACCCACCATTGTCACCTGATAGTCGATATTTTCGGTATAAACGGTGGCGCCGGTAATATCGGTCACCACGATCGACCCAAGATCAACGTTTTCTTTATTCAAGAACGTTTCCGTACCGGTTGTCAAGGTCAGCCGCTCTTCTGTTGGAATGATTTTTTCAGTGCCACTGCGGTTTGTTATTCCATAATCATATGCGGCGCCCAGCTGGATACTGCCCCAGTCGATGGGGCGTCGGTATATAAAACTGAGATTCGATTTATAGAGATCTTCGCTGCCGCCGTCAAACTTGTTGAACACGGCTGCTGCGCCCAGATCCGTGGTCAATCGATCATGGAGGTGATGGGTCAACCCGGCGCTGAGACGTGTTTCTTGGTTGACGAAACCGCTGAATTCGCGCCGGTTGTAATCGGCACGATACCGGGTCAGCAGATTTTTGCTGTGTGCCCAAAAAAGATTTTCAGATAAAATCCATGTATTCTGGTCCAGGCTGTTATAATCGGCCCGCATATTATATATCTGAGAATCGAGCCTTACCCTGTTGTCATCTGTAATGAAATAGGCATTGGTGAGTTCCGTGCTCATCGTCTTTGATGAGATATCCGTGGTCTCGAACGTAGTGTTGGTCGTCTCGGTATTATAGTAAAGCATGTTCAGATGGGTCACACTCTTTTTTGCATTATGTCGGATCCTTATCTGTGCTTCATCGCGGTCCTCTTCTTTTTGATAAAATCCGGTCTCGTTAAATTTACGGTGTATCAGCGCAATGGTTACCGGCAGCGTGGGATTGTTAAAATGCAATCGGGTACCCAACGTGTCGCTTTTAATATCGGAATCAGGGGTATTGCTGAAATCGATTTGCCCGGTTTTCCGATTGGCAAAGATGTTCAGCGAGACGGGTTTGTGTTTGAGCAGCGTTGCTCCCACATCATAGGCCAGGATGGATGTATCCTTTCTGTAGGATTCAGTCGGCGTCGCTGCGACTTGATTTTTGCGAAAGGTTTCCTGCTGCAACTCGGGCTCAAGAGTAAGATGGAACTCCGTTAGGTTGGGGTGATAAATCCACCCGTTGGTTTCGATTGTCACCTTTTCGCGAAACTTCTGGTTCGTGGATTTTGTTTTAAGGTTCGGGGTTGTTCTTTCTTCATACTCCAGCTTATAGTAACCACCTAACCCCAATTTCGGTCGCTCAATAAAAAAGACTCCGTCGTCCCGCGCATAGAGCTGCGGTACCGCTGGCTGGAAGACAAACCACAACAGAATAAAAATGATGACGGCTTTCCGTGTATTCCGCATGAGAATCATGGAGTCAATTAGCGCCCATAGCTATAGTTGTTTTACGAAGGTCTCAAACAATCAGGGCCGATCGCTTTATTCTCCAGGTAAGGATGTGCCGATCCAATGCCCGAAGCCATAAACATTAAGCATATTTTTGCCAAACATATTGGTCACGTAGATAATATATTCCAGTTTGAAATCCGGATCCGCGAATTTCTGGAAATACGCTGTATTGTTGTTATCGACGGCAATCCCGGCCGGAAGGTAGAGATTGCCCGGACCGCTGCCCGGACCGCCGAAAAAGAGCAGTATTCGGCCTTGATCGTCAAATATCTGTACATTTTCAAACGCGGCATCGACCACATATAGACGGCCGTTTTTATCTACGGCCGCGCCTTTGGGTCGCGCAAAACCGCCGACTTGGTTATCATGGAACCCGATGGTGCCGAGGAACTTGCCATCAGGGGAAAACTTCTTGATCACAAAGTGAAATGCATCGGTGACGAAAACATTGCCCGAGGGGCCGACGGTCACATCGGACGGTTTGAAAAATTCACCCTTCTCGCCGATGGTTTTAATCACCCGTCCGGTATCTTTGTTCATGATAAACAACAGTTCTTTATCCATGTCGATCACGTATATTCGTTTCCCATGGACAGCAACGTCAACCGGCTTTTCAAATATCTCCGGGCCGCCGTAGATTCTCAGGAAATGATCGCTTTTATCAAATGCCACCACCTGCTTTCTCTGCATATCCGCGACATACTTGATATCCTCTTCTGATACCCAGATGCCCGCAGGATCGCCGAGGCGCCCGATCCCGTGATCATTCAGAAACGACATTTTTTTGCCGATCAGATCTATGATAACAATTTTTTTATACATCCTGTCCATGACGTATATTTTCCCCTTGGAGGCGGCGACATCATAGGGTTTCCCCAATAATTGCTCACGGCGTTTGCCGAAAATAAATTCATGGAACGCGCTCTGTTTTTTCCCCAGATCACTCTCTCCGGATATCGATTGCAAAAACTGCAGCCGGGGCTGCTGCGGCAGCGCCGGATAAAATATCGTTTTCGGCGGCGCAGCCGGCTTTTCGGGTATCAAAGTGCACCCCATGCAGATGATCAATATGGAGAGAATAAAGGCTCTTTTTTTCATTTCACAGTGACAATCCTTGAGGTGACTTCAGTTATTGCCGCATATACCAACCAATGCAGGCCCGCTCTATTTATTGTGACAGGTCAAACAAAGCGCCGATCCGGCGCTGTCTTTCACCAACAGCTTCGTTCCCGGCACCGCTTTGGTATTATGAACATCATGGCAGGATACGCATTCCATCCTGTTTGAAAAAAGCATATCCGTTTTGATGGTTGCGGTGCTGCCGGTCATGCCCGAAGGCTTGGTCGCCGGATCATAGAGGTCCGCATCTTTGGCGGCCAGTGCGGTGTCGTATATAAAAGAAATCGGATGATTATTGTTCGGGATGGTGCCCATGTAATCCTTGTCGAAACGATAGGCGGTTCCACCGGTATTGGGGCCATATGTGTCCGTCGCGATGATACCGTCATGGCACGAAAGACATTTTTTTGAAATCCCGTCCGGCTGGCTCATCACCGGTGTTTTTGGGGGCTGGACATGGGTTTTGCCATAGATGATAAAGGTTTGTGTGGTCAATTCACGGTTCCACAGCGGGGCAGGCACGGTCTCTGTCTTTTGCGGCACATGGCAGGGAAGGCAGATCTCTCCGCTGCGAATCCATGGATATTTTCGAAAATCATGGGGTGATCCGATGATGGTTCCGGCCCAAGCGATTTGCGAAAGAAAAAATAACAGCATCACCGCTGCTGTCGGCATTATTTTCTTCATATTCCAATCCATTAACAAATTCAGTTTCTTACGGAGAATTCAACCCATGATCCCGGCCTATGGCCAAACGCCCTTGAGCATGGCCCGTTTTTGTACTGAATGAAAGTACAAATAGCGCCAGATCGCCGCATTCCCATGACAGTCGATACAGACGGTTTTATCGCTCGATGTCCGCAGAAAACTGGTATCGGCATTTCCCTCGACGTTCCTGCCGACACCGGGTTTTTTGATGCGGTGATCCCACTGGTAAAAGGAATGACAGGAAGAGCACGACAGGTTGCCGACCTGGACCTCCTTCCAATGATCGTCAAATATTTTGATATAGCCTGTGCCCCGATTATTGAATGTGAAGATATTATCGATCAATTTTCCTTTTGGATGGGTCGCCACAGCGGGTATTTTATCTTTTGCCACCCCGCCCGTTGAATGACAGCCCGTGCACAAACCGTTCATCGGATGCTGGTCTTTTCCTACCGGTCCGTAGTCCCGCGCCCATAACAAACGGTCTTTGGGGCTGTTATGGACGGCATGGCACACGCCACATTGGCCCGATTCCAAGACGCTCTGGCCGAGTTTGTTTTTGGCCCATGGTGCCGTAACGAAAAGGTCATGATCGGTTCCGACCAGCAACGCAGTATCTTCATGACAAACGACGCAGAGGTCCGGTTTGGGAGAGGCGATCCTCCTTAAAAAGCTGTTTCTGGCATCTCCTTCTATGTTTTTGACGGTCGCATGCGCTCTCGGGTTGGGACCGTAGGATGGGCCGATGGCATTGGCGTTGGCCGACCAGATATGCGGATCATGACAAGTCCGGCACATGATGCGATCCCCGCCTTTCGTATCGCCCTCGGCGTTATAAAGGGGGAGCATTTCAATGACCCGGCCGGGCGGGGGAATATTTTTTCCCTTTAATACCACATCGACCGGATGGTCGTTTTTTCCGACCTGCTTTTCTTTTGCCGCACCGTTTGGCCCATGGCAACCCGTGCAGTAACGGGACGCTTGGCCCTGAACTACCGCTCTGGCCCACAATCGCTTGTCCGCTGCATGATGCGGTATGTGACACGCACCGCACGGTCCTGAAACCACAGGGGTCTCGCCCCGGATATTTTTGGCTTCCGGAGCGGTCAGGACAAGATTGTGATCGAAGGATAAAATTTGCCGTTTGTCCCGGTGACATTCCAAACAAAGCGCTGATGAACGGCTGCCGGAGATCCTTAGAAAGCTGTTCGAGGCATCCCCGGCGATGTTTTTTCCGCCCCTGTTCGCCGGGTTGCCCGGAGCCCATTGATGAATATCATGACAGGTAGCGCACTGGATTGATCCTGTGGTCCGCCCCAGGCCGCCCCGGGAAAAAACAGGCAGGTTGATCCTAAGGGGCCTCGGGGCTACTTTTCCCTGGACTTTCGGCACTGCGCTTACATCCATCGGATGAGAATACCGGCCAACCCCCTTGATTTTACTGGCAGGGGCATTGCTGTGACAGGAGAGACAGGTTTGGGAAGCGGGATTGCCCGGCGGCATTTTTCTGGCCCAAAGCTTGTACCCGGCGGATTTATGCGGGATATGGCAGGCGCCGCAGGGTCCTGATTCGGATACCGGTTGTCCGAGCAGATTGATCTCATCGGGCATCGTCACCCGAACATCGTGCACCGTACCGGCGATGGTCCGTTCCCTGTGGCAAGCCATACACAGCGCCGACCGGCGGTTGTCCATGACGGTAATATGGCGGCCTTTGGCGCCATGGACAACATGGCATGTCTCACAAATCACCATGTTTTTTTTCCGGGCTTTGACACTGCCCCCGGCAAACAGCGTTTTCGGAATCTTTAGCTTGTCCGTATGCACCGGATGACCGTGGGTCCGCTTGTAGTCGGCCTCGTTCACATGACATGCCTCACACAGACTGGAATTGACATTCGGCAGCTTAAGAAAAGAAAGGGGTCCGGGGATGGTTTCTTCGGGAGACGACCCGGGTGCGGCCGTCCGACCGCTATGGGGTGAATGGCATGTCCCGCAATAGATTTGGTCCTTGTTGCTCAGTGTGAGTGCAGCGGGAATTTTAATGTCCTTCGATGGTTTTTTGAAGACCGGGTGGTTGTTGTAATCCCATACGGTATAACGCGCGTCTGCCACATAACCGTCATGACAGCTGTAGCACATTTCTTCGGAGCTGACGATCCCCTGGGTATTTTTCATCAGCACATTTCCCGGCTGCCATTTAATCAGCGTCTCTCTGTTCGTTTTGAACACATCCAGCCACATGACATGGCATAAGGCGCATTCTTTTTTCGATGATTTTTCAAGCGCGGCAATTACCGGGGCCGGGCTGAATGCCGCCGAGAAAAAGAACGCCGCAATAGCCGCAAACAAAACCGACTCGGCCTTATATTTGCCGGCACGAGTACGTTTCATTGGGCCACCTTGACGATGCGAATCCGGTTGGCGCGCATTTCAACCACTAGCAAGCGGTTTTCGGCATCGACGGCAAGTCCTACGGGGGTGGTAAATTTTCTTTTATTGTCGCCGGCGCAAACGACTCCCTGAAAACCGCCCAAATCCGTAAACACCTGAACACACCCCATGAAGCTGTCGGTGATGAACACCCGATCGGCCTTGTCGACGACAACGCCCTTAGGCCGGAACAATTCGCCCGGACTCACGCCCCAGGTCCCGAATTCAGTGATAAAATGACCGTCCGGATCGAACTGCTGAATCCTCGTGTTTAAAACATCCACGACATAAATCTGGTTGTATTGATCCGCCGCCAGGATGCCGGGATACCGGAACCGGCCGCGCACCACGCCGTACCCCCCCCATTCAAACACAAAGGCGCCTTTTTGTTTATGAACCTTTATTTTATGGTTGTCTCTGTCCGAGATATACAAGTAACTTTTGCGATCGAGCGCCAGCACATCCACCGGGGCTGCCGGTTTTTCGCCGGGAGATGTCTTGACCGGAAACATGTATAAAAAGCGGCCCCGAAGATCGAATACCTGTATGCGGTGATTGCCGGTATCGGCGATAAAAACCTGGCCCTTCTTTGAGACATCGATACCCACGGGATGTTTCAGCTCGCCCGCATTGCCGCCGCTGCGACCGAAGGTGAACTGCAGCTTGCCGTCGGCATCGGTGACCACAATCCGGTTGTTGACCCCGTCCACCAAAAAAATACGGCCATTGGGTCCGATGGCGATATCGCTGGGCTGGTTAACCCCGGCCGGTGAGATGGATCCCAGAACCTTGCTTTGGAGGCACTGCATGGCCAGGAGCCGGCCGGCCGGCATCAGCAGCAGAACCGCCGCAACAGCTGCCGAGAGAATATTTTTATATCTAGAAGTTATCCCAAAATGTCGTTTCATTGCCCGTCCCGGCCTTTCTTTACGGCTGCATGTTCTCTTTGAATAGATCGGGAAGATAGAACTCATCGTATTTGGTGATGATGCCGACAATATTCAACTCTTCGATATCCACGGTTCGTTTGGGTGAAAACCCCAGTGCTTTGAAATCAAGAATGCCCTTGGCTGAATGGCAGGTTTGGCAGGGCAGCCCCTTGGGAAGAATACCCACATGGAACCGTTTGGTCCTGTCTTTTCTTTGTTCGGGGGTGAGCTGATCCCGGATTTTTACAAAATCTTCTGCCAGGGCGGCGTCCTGCAGGTAAACGATGGGCGTCATCTTCCCGTTTTTTTCATAAAAGGGCGCGATTTTTGAAAAATGATCATTGGCCATTTCCAGTTCGCCGGTTTCCGGATTATAGGCGGTTCCGAAGAAGGGGCCCTTGGGATGCTTCACCACCGGGGAGTACCATTTGTATATGACGGTTTCCCCCTTATTTTTCTTCAGATGGCAGGCCTCGCAGGTTAAATAATTCGTGTGCATGTTCAACATGGCCCGGACCTTCTTTGTTTTTTCGTGGGGCAGGTTGGAGTGACAGATATAGCAGGTCGGCCGCAGCGTTTCCGGCGCATGGAGAACCGGAACGGTATGATGAAAACGCTGATGTTCTAAGGCTTCTTTGTGTTTTTTGCGTGCTATTTGTGCAGGCGATTCTTTTTTCTGGAATTTTTTCATAAGCGGTATCAGCAGCCCCGGACCGCGGCTGGAGAAAGCCAGATGATTTACCACGCCGGCGAGCACGAACAGGACGATAAACCATACGAAGATACCGATCAGATAGACGGATTTGGGATGTTTTTGCGTTTTGGGACCTATACCTAACATCATTCGGGGCCCCCTTTCTTTTCCGCATATCCCAGTTCGGACAACACCGATCGCATGTATTCCCGTTCTTCGGGTATCTCTTCCAGGTTGCGCAAATATTCCAGAAAATGCTCCTCTATCTGGTGTTCCCTTGTAATCCTGCCCGTGAAAACGGTCCATTGCGCGGGATACCGTCCGGGAACGATGTGGACGTTGGACAAGTGCCAGAAGGCGATGACGATCAGGGCCAAAATAGCCTCATCGGCATGCATGATCCTGGCCAGGTCCTGGATGAACGACGGATCGAACGGCCACAGCAGGACGATTTTTTCCGGGTATAGCAAGGCCGTTCCCGCGAAAATCAGCACGAAACTTCCCCACAAAATGGCCAGGTAATGGAGCTTTTGCTTATACATAAATTTTTCCATTTTGGGGCGAAACGGCTCGATACCGAGAAAGTATTTGACATCATGGATTATGTCGAAAAGATCCTTGGGCAGCGGCACCTGTGTTCTTCTGATATCGAACTCTTTTTTAATGATCTTGTAGATGGTCGACGCCACAATGGTCAAAACATGGTACACGCAGGCGCCGATCATGACAAATGCGGCGCTGCGGTGAATGAGCTGTGCGTTGTCAATGCCGCCGAAAATAGAAATAACGTACGGCGCCCAAAACAAATGGGCATAATGCAAGGGGATCCCGGTGGCGGCCAGGGTGATGAAGGTCGTGAAAATCAGGATGTGTTGGAGCACAATATGCGCCGAATAGCGGGGAAGGTCGCCGTAGGGATTGGATTTGACATGTTTGTAAATATCGCGCGGGATGTTTCCGACACCCGGAACATCGGTAAAATAGTCTTCCGGCAGCGTTTCGGGAATTGGTCCGCGCCGGGTGGTTTCATCAATGGAGGCTGTCATTTCGGCTCCTCGATACACATTTTCTCATCACTTCACTTCTTCTTTTTCCGCCAACTGGTGCCGGATTTAAGTTTCATATTCGCACCGTCTTTTTTCCGGCGGTACGTTTCCATAAATAACAGCCCCATGAGGCCGAAGACGGTACCGTATAAAATCAGCCTGAGCACAAAGTTGTTGAGGATAAACAGGAACGGATTGTGCGGGTCTTCAAGGCTCGGATGGACCGCGATCTTGACGAAATATTTGTTAATTTTTTTGTGGCAGTTTTTGCAGGTGGTCTGAAGATTCTTTTCATTGACAGAGGATTTCGGATTGTCGGGTTTATAAATGTCGTGAAGCAGACTCGACGCATGGCAGTTGATGCAGTCGGCGGCCTTCTCCGACCCCAGCGCGACCATCTGGCCGTGGACCGACTCTTTGTAAGTATTAACCGCCGTCACAGCCCGCTCGGGAAGCCCCAGTTTTTTCATCAAGGGGACATTGCCATGGCAGCCGGCACACAGCGCCACGATTTCCTGGGAAGACCGCGATGTCTTACGGCGCAGTCGGTGCATGATATGCCGGTAGGCCAGTGTCACCCCTTTTCTCTTATGACAGTTCAAACAGCGAGCAAGCGTTTTGCTGTAGTCGATCGTTTCAACTTGTTTGTAAAGGGGGTTCAAATGACAATACTTGCAAACCGGATCGGATTTTTTCATCAACGGCGAATCGCCGGGTTTAATCGCATGTATGCTGGATTCAAATACACCGATAATTTTTTTGTGGGAAAAATTCTCTTCAGCCCAAGGCGGTTTGATATGGCAGATATTTCCGCAATTGACTTTCTGATTCTCCGTGTCATGGGGAAACTTTTTGATGTAACTGTGACATCCCCGGCAGGCCACCTGACCGTGGAGGCTGTTCAAAAATATGTGCTCGTTGATATAAAAGTTTTTCACATGGCCGTCTGCATCGATCAGGGCCAGATCCGGATATTTATGACACATGAGGCAGTTTTCCTGGTCCGCGGCCTCTACATTTGTAGAGTTGGATAATGCGATGCCCAAAATGAAAAGTAATATTATTGCCGGCAGGAGATATCTTTGTTTCACCGGATCGGTTTCCTTATCGTCGTTTTCAACATTTGGTGGCATTCGATGCACAAGATTTTCGGCAGTCTCTCCCGGTATTTACTACCCGCGCCTTTTGCCGACGGCTTGCCCGCGGCGATGACCCCTTTTTCGTGAGGATTATGACAGGTGATACAGGTCATTTTCCCGTCTTTTGCCAGTGGAAGGATAATGTCGTATGTTTTTTCCATAACCGCCATATACGCCAGTGCCTTGGCTGACGGCGCCTTAGCCATATGGTTAAAATCGCCCGGGTGGTTGCCTTTAATCCGATGGCACCGCCGGCACAGGGCTCTCATGTCGCCGATAAACGTGACTTCTTTGTAAGTGGCGGTTTTTTTATCAGGCTTTGTTTTATGGCAATACAGACACATCTTGGTGTCAATCGCGCCATCGGCCAGGATCTGGTGATGGGCGTTCAACGCTGGATATTTTTTTCTGTTATGGCAGCGGTAACAGAAATCCGTTTTCCGGGGATAGGGCGCTCCCCGCAAGGTATACCGGTCGAACAGGCGTTTTACACACTGCCGGTATACATCATGACAGGTGTCGCATGTGAATCTCCCGTTTGTCAATGGAAATCCCGGCGGCGTAGTCAATTTCCGGTCCAATTTAGCGTTGATATCCAGCGGATGGCAGTAGCCGCGCGACATGCCGTGATGACACCGGTTGCAGAGCCGCTGGTAGTCGCCGTTGTATTTCAAATAAACAGGGCCTCCTTTGACCGGTGCTCGTTCATGGCACACATCGCAATATTTTCCGGTAAAATGGATGTTGGTATTCTCATTGATGACCGCAGGCTCCGCCGACGGCACTGCCGTTTTTGGAACCTTCCGCTCAGGCAATGGCTGGCAGCCCAAAAATAACCAAAGAACCATCAGAAAAAATATCAGTTTTTTTCCCATACCCTGTTACTTGTCGAAACAATTGAGATGCTTCTAATTCAAGGCGC
>Ga0315540_10000631_pt1 | contig 19979 bp, 18 predicted proteins | sample SalMarSW160110MG_FD_203677 | JGI IMG/M metagenome (GOLD analysis project Ga0315540, IMG submission 203677) | Salt marsh sediment microbial communities from the Plum Island Ecosystem LTER, Massachusetts, United States - Salt Marsh Sediment SW1601-10 ...
ATCCACCGACAACGACCCCGTCGAAATCACCCCAGCCGACAACGCCCCCACCTGCTCCTCCCCCAACCGCATCACCGCACCCCTACCAAACTGACGCTCGATCTGCGATATGGCGATGTCGAGGGCTTTCTTGCGCTGGTCGTCCATCACAGCTCGCTCCACCTCTCCAGCCGCGAGCAGGCGCCCCACGAGGCGCCTGCCGCTCAGCCGAGGACGGACCGGAGCAGGAAGAGGCTGGTGAAGGCGAGCCGCTCGCGCAGCCAAGCACGTCCCAAGGGGGGCAGGCTCAGCTTCTTGACGCTCAATCCGCTACCACCGGCGATGGCGATCACCACGCGCGTTGCCGCGCTTTCGTTCCTATCCGGCCCGAACGCGCCGTCGGCGCCGGTCTCCGAGGTGCGGAGAGCCGGACCGACGGCGACACCGTAGTCCACCTTGAACAGGCCACGCACGCCCGTTGCCAGCGCTGCCACTACCTCGGCCGCGGCGCCGGGGAGCCTTGCCAACAGGTCTGAGGCTACACCGAGCGTTGCCATGCTATCCGGCGTCCATGCTATCACGGCGCCCTCCACGCGCTTCTGGACCTCCTGCTCGCGGCCCAGAAGCTCGGCCAGGGCACCGCCGCTGCTGCACTCTGCGATGGCCAGGCGGGCGCCCAGGGTCTCCAGCCGCCGCAGCACCAGCGCCGGCAGCTCGTCGTCGTCGAAGCCCCACACGGCGTCCCCGAGCCGTTCGGCGACCTGGCGTTCGGTGGCCTCGGCCACGCGCCGGGCAGCGGCGATGTCACGCGCCTTGGCCGCGACCCGCACGTGCACGCCATCGCGCTTGGCGTAGGTGGCGACCGAGGGGCTGGCGCCGTCGGTCAGGGAGCCGAGCCTCTCGGCCACGTCCGACTCGCCGATGCCGTGGGTCTTGAACGTGCGCGTGTAGAGCGCGCTCCCGGGTAGCGGCAGCCGCGGGACGGCCTCCTGGTGCCACATGCGGCGCATCTCGCGCGGCGGGCCGGGGAGGGTGACGACGCAGCGTGGTCCCTCGCGGCGGGCGACGCGCACCAGCCAACCAGGGGCGGTGCCGATGGGGTTGGGCAGGGCCTCGGCGGACGGGATGCGCATCGTCTGCCTGAGGTTGCGCTCCGGCATCGTGCGCTGGAAGCTCTCGAAGCGCTTGCGCAACCACGCCTCCAGCTCAGCATCGGGTGTCATGCGCTCCCCGATCACCCGCGCGACCGCTAGGCGTGTGAGGTCGTCGTCGGTGGGCCCCAGACCACCCGTGAGGATGACCAGCTCGCTGCGCCCGAGGGCGCGCGTCAGCGCCTCGGACAGCCGATCGAGGTTGTCACCCACGCGCTGCGACCAGTACACGTCCACGCCGTGCGCCGCGAGGCTGGCGGCGAGCTCGGCGCTGTTGGTGTCGTGCGTCTCGCCGAGAAGCAGTTCGGTGCCGACGGCGATCACCTCGGCGGAGGACAGCGCGGTCGTCAAGGGTCCCATGGCGGACGATACCAGGGCCCTCGCGTCCGTCTCCGGAGTAAGACACGCGTGAGCTTTGTGGTGTAGAATCTAGTCGGTTCCGCTCCCCCAGCGGAGCCACGCGAGGGATTCGTCCCTCCACCATCTCCTCTCTTTGACCCTGCGCCCCCCACGCAGGGTCACCTTCATGGGTGGCTCCGGCGCTCGGGCGTGGCGCTCCCGATGGTCGGCCGCCGGCTGAGCCTGCGCCGCAGCTGCGGCCATGCTGTAGGCCAGTGCCCGGGCCGGCTCGGCTCCGGCCGCCGAGCGCACACGAGGGTCCGGGAAGCCGGTGCTACCATGACGCATGAACGCGCTGGGACGATTGTCGGCACCCCCGCAAGGAGCATGGCCCGAGGCCCGGAGGACCGCATGAAACCCGCCACGCTGGGCGAGCTTCGAGAGACGCCGTGGGCGAAGACGTCCGGGCGAAGCGTCAAGTCCGAGTTGCGCGACAACTTGATGGTGAAGCTCCGCTCCCACGAGCCGCTGTTCCCGGGCATCCGCGGGTACGACGAGTCCGTCATCCCGCAGGTCGTCAACGCCATCCTGAGCCGACACAATTTCATCCTCCTGGGGCTGCGGGGTCAAGCCAAGACCCGCATCCTTCGCCAGCTCACCGATCTGCTCGACGAGGAGCTGCCGGTCATCGGCGGGAGCGAGCTCCATGACGACCCCTTCCAGCCGGTCAGCGCCGAGGGCAGGGAGATCGTGGAACGCTGCGGCGACGCCACTCCCATCGCCTGGCTTCCACGCGAGGCGCGCTACGTGGAGAAGCTTGCCACGCCGGATGTGACCGTGGCCGATATCGTGGGTGACATCGACCCCATCAAGGCCGCCAGGCTGGGGACCCGGCTGGGGGACGAGCGTTCCGTCCACTACGGCCTGCTGCCGCGCGCCAACCGCGGCCTGTTCGCCATGAACGAGCTGCCCGATCTGTCCGGCAAGGTGCAGGTGGCGCTGTTCAACGTCATGCAGGAAGGGGACGTGCAGATCAAGGGTCACCCCATTCGGCTTCCGTTGGACGTGCTGCTGGTGTTCAGTGCCAATCCCGAGGACTACACGGCCCGCGGCAAGATCATCACGCCGCTCAAGGACCGCATCGGCTCGGAGATCCGCACCCACTACCCCGGCACGGTCGAGGAGGGCATGGCGATCACGCGGCAGGAGGCATGGCTGGAGCGCGGCTCCGACGTGCGCATGCCGGAGTTCGTCGCCGAGATCATCGAGGAGGTCGCCTTCCAGGCGCGTGACGACTCGCGCGTGGACAAGCATTCGGGCGTCTCGCAGCGCCTCCCGATAAGCCTGATGGAGGCGGTGGCGAGCAACGCGGAGCGGCGTGCGCTGGAGCTGGGCGAGCAGGGCGCGCTGGTTCGCGTCTCCGACGTCTACGCTGGCCTCTCGGCCGTCACCGGGAAGCTGGAGCTGGAGTACGAGGGCGAGCTCAAGGGCGGCGAGGCCGTAGCCCGCGACATCGTGCGCCGTGCTGTCGGGCAGGTGTTCGCTCGCCGGGCAGCTCACGTGGAGACCGGCGAGGTCGTCGAGTACTTCGATAGCGACAACACCCTGCGTGTCCCCGATGGCATCGTGAGCGACAGGCTGGTGCAGGTGTTCGAGCCGGTCCCGGGGCTGCTCGACGCGGCGCGCGAGGTAGCCGACAGCCCTGCGCCGGGCGATGTCGGCGTTGCCGCCGAGTTCGTGCTCGAGGGCCTGTACGCCCGAAAGCTGGTGGCGCGAAGCGAGGAGAAGGGGTTCACGGCCGCTCATCCGGAGGCTGCGGAGATGGCCCAGGGCGCGCCACGGCGGCGGTGGAACTGACGCGGTTGTCGCCTGCGCCCACCGGCACGGGGTGGGACGCGAGCTAGGAGGCGCTCGGTGTCGACGACACGCTACTCGAAGTACGAGCCCACGCTCGACGACCTCGACATGGCGGACCTGATGAAGATGATCCAGGATCGCCTGTTGGAGTCGGGCTTCGGCCGCAACCCGTGGGATCCCGACCCCGACTACCAGCAGACCATGCAGGACCTCTACGACGCCATCGCCGAGGCCCTCATCAACAACGACCTGGTGTCCGAGCAGACGCTGGAACAGGCGATGAACGCCGACGACTGGATGGACTCGCAGCTGGGCGAGATGGTCAAGGAGCTGGCACAGCGCCTGGAGCGCGAGGGGTACCTCAAGCCGTCCGCCGGCGAGGGCGACGATCCCCGCCAGGGCGAGCAAAGCGGGCAGGGCGCCGGACCGGACGCCGACCCCGGCTCCGCCCGTTTCGAGCTCACCGGCAAGGCCATCGACTTCCTCGGCTACCGTACCTTGCGGGACGTTCTCGGCGGCGCCGGCCGCTCCAGCGTGGGCGCGCACGAGACCAGCTTCCAGAGTACGGGTGTGGAGACGACGGGCGAGACCAAGCCCTACCAGTACGGTGACACCCTCAACATCGACGTGAGCGAGACCTTCAAGCACGCTGCCCGCCGCGGGTTCGACGGCGGGCACTTCGATCTCGACTACGACGATCTCCATGTCGTGCAGGCCGAGTATGCCTCCTCCGCCGCCACGGTCGTGCTGCTCGACTGCTCGCACTCGATGATCCTCTACGGCGAGGACCGCTTCACGCCGGCGAAGCAGGTGGCGCTGGCGCTGGCGCACCTCATCCGCACCCAGTATCGCGGTGACACCATCCGCTTCGTGCTGTTCCACAACTCCGCCGAGGAGATCCCGCTGGGGAAGCTGGCGTCCGCCCAGGTGGGTCCCTACCACACCAACACGGCCGAGGGCCTGCGGCTGGGCCGAAAGATCCTGCGTCATCAGAACAAGGACATGAAGCAGATCGTGATGATCACCGACGGCAAGCCGTCGGCCATCACCCTCCCCGGCGGTCGCGTCTACAAGAACGCCTACGGGCTGGATCCCATGGTGCTGGGGGAGACCTTGCGTGAGGTGGGCAACTGCCGCAGGCAGGGCATCCAGATCAACACCTTCATGCTGGCCCGCGATCCGGAGCTGATCGCGTTCGTGCAGCGCGTGTCGGCGATGACGCGGGGCAAGGCGTACTTCACCACCCCGCACACCATCGGGCGCTACGTCCTCCAGGACTTCCAGCGGCGCCGCACCAAGACCGTCAACTGAGGCGCGGAGCCGCCCGGAGGCGGGCTGGCCGTAGGCGCCTGGTGGCGGCCTCTCCGCCGGCTCAAGGGACGCTGAACGCCGCATCACCTCACGTCCCGGACGCCGGGCGATGATGGGGGCGCGCCGCCGCCGGGCCCCCGACGGCTGCCGGGGAGGTCGAAGATGCAGAGACCGCAGCAACGCTCACCGAACGCTCCGGCGTCTGGACGCCGCCTGTTGCTGGCGGCCGCCCTGGTGGCGGCGCTCGCCTCCGTGTCGCTCGCCGCCGCCCAGTCGACGGCGACCCAGAGCGGCTTGCTCGTGCAGGGGACGGGCGCCGCCTACGGCACGCCCGACCAGGCGGTACTGACGCTGGGTGTGGAGGTCGTGGACACGCAGGTGCAGACGGCGCTCAACCACGCCGACACCACCATGGGTGCGGTCCGGAGCGTGTTCCTGAGCGGCGGCGTGGACGCCAAGGACATCCGCACCGCGGCGTTCGACGTGTGGCGCGAGGATGTCCGCGACAACGCCGGCAACATCACCGGCGAGCGCTACCACGTCGTCGAAACGTACCAGGTGACCGTGCGCAGCCTGGCGAATGTCGGCAGTCTGCTGGCAGACGCCGTCCAGGCCGGCGCGAACAGCATCCAGGGCATCCGCTTCGGGATCCAGGACACGGCGGCGCTGGAGCGCCAGGCACGCGCGGCCGCCATGCAAGATGCCAGATCGCGCGCCGAGCAGCTGGCGTCGCTCGCCGGAGCGACGCTGGGCCGGCCGGTCAGCATCGCGGAGTCGACGTCGGCACCGTCGATGCCCGTGCCGATGCTGAGGGCACAGGCCATGGGCGGGCCTGCCGCCCCGGTGCAGGGTGGGCAGCTGGCCGTGCAGGTGCGCGTCACCGTTCGCTACGCACTGCGCTAGCGCCCTCCCCGGTCCGTGCCCGTGCCCGGCTTACGCTGCCCGCCTCGAGAGAGCGCCCCGGCCCACCAGGGGGCCGGGGCGCGAAGCCTCAGGCGGGCGCGGACGGCGTCACAACACCTGCATCACGTAATGATCCGTCGCCCGCTCCAACCCCTCCATGTCCGCCACGTACACCCCCCGCGTACCCGACAACGCGCCCTCCTGCCGCAACTCACCCAGAATGCGCGTGATCGTCACACGACTCGACCCCGTCAAGTCCGCCAGATCCTCATGCGTCAACGCCAACGGCAGCTTCACACCCGCCCCCACCTCATCACTCGGCTGCCCGAACTGCCGCGCCAAACGCAAGAACGCCCGCGTCACCCGCGCCCCCACCGGCATCTCCGCCTCATCCAACATCTCCCGACTGCGCCGCAACTGCCGCGCCAGACTCCGCAACACGTAATCCCGCAACCCCCGATCATTCATCGCCTGACCCGGATCGATCGGCGTCAAACAGGCATCATGCACCGCCACCACCGTCTCCGCATGCCGCCCCCCATCCAACGCCGACAACCCCAACACATCCCCCGCACCATACAGATCCGCAATCCGATCCCGCCCCAAACTCGTCGGCACCACCGCCTTCAACACCCCAAAATTCACCACATACAAACTACTCGCATCCCGATCCGCCTCGAACAACACCTGCCCCGGCTCCAACGTACGCGTCGGAAGCGCCAGCGTGTCTGGGACGGGGGCGGCGGGCTCGCAGGCGGATGGATGAACGGATTGGGTCTTCAGGGCGGACATGGATAGCCTCCCTTCCCGGCGGCACGGCTCGCAAGCGGCGAGGTCGCGCCGGCCGGCTCGATCTGGGCTCTCGCGCTAGGGGAAGCTGCGCGACAGGCGGTCAAGCGCGTCGATCGCCGGTGCGTAATTGGGATCGGCGGTCCGCGCGGACCGGTAGTTCGTCTCGGCCTGGTTCACGTCCCCCAGCTTCTCGTACACCTGGCCGAGCCGGTAGAAGGCCTCGACGTAGGCCGGCGAGCCCGGGCGGGCGCCGCCCCGGTCGGTGGCCTCGAAGACGTCGATGGCGCCGTTGAGCTTCTGGATCGCGTCCTGGTACCGGCCCAGGTAGATGAGGATGCGGCCCTGGTCGAGCAGCGGCCACATGCTGCTCTTCCCTTGTGAGGTTCCGGCCGCCGCATCGAAGGCGCTGAGCGCCTGGTCGAAGGAGCCCGCTTGCCAGGCCACCCGGCCCCAGTCCATCGCGTAGGTGTAGTCCTTGGTCTGGGTGAAGGCCGTGTGCAGCAGCCCGAGTGCGGACGTCGGGTCTCCCTGAGCAGCCGCGAGCAACCCGCCGAGGTGCAGGTAGCGCGGATCCGACTGACCGCCGGCGAGCTGGTCGGCCGCGTTGAGCTGCGTCTGGGCGGCACTCACGTTGCCCGTGAGATAGAGCGCCTCGGCGTAGAGATAGTGTGCGTCCGGCCGCTTCGGGTAGCTCTTGACGAGCTCGGGGCCATTGAGCTGGGCCGCCGAGTTGTAGTACCCCCGGTTCAGCAGATCCTGCATCTGGCTGAAGGCGTCCTGGGCCAGCGCCGTGGGCGCGAGCGCGAGGAGCGCGAGTAGCAGCAGCAGGAGGGGGCGTGGAACGGACCTGAGCACGGGCTCACGATAGCGTGACTGGATGAGGATTGCTTGACTGACTAGCGGGGCGCGGGCAGGTGGTCGGCGAGCCACTCCACCCCCTCGAGGGCGAGATCTCTCAGGCGCGTGCCGTCCTCGCCGGCCTCGGGCGCGGCGCCGGCGAGCGCCGCCGCGGCCAGCCGGGCGGCGTCGACCGGCCGGGTGAAGGCCGGGGCGCGGGCCTCGTCCAGGAAGCCGGCGACCTTGGGATCGTAAACCAGGCCCGCAAAGCCGATGCCGCAAACCGCTGCGAAGATCAGGCCATGGAGCCTGACCGAGACGACGTAGCCGGCTCCGGCGACCTGGCCGAGGGCTTCCTGCGGGGTGGTCGCGCGCCAGGGCTCCACCTCCAACGCGCCGGCCAGCCGTGCGACCGCCGGCCCGTCCTGATGCTCGTGCAGGCCGAGCACCGCCAGGGAGCGGCCGCCCGCCCGGATCCGGCGTCCGGCGTCGAGAAGCGCCTGGTTGAGGTCGTCGTGGCCGGCCCGAGGGATCAGCAGCACGGGCCGGGCCTGCGCGGGCCGTCGCGCCGCGTTCCGGGCGGCCGGGCGGGGGAGCAGCAGTGCCGGGTCCGCGACCAACGTCGACGCCAACCCCAGCTCGGCCAGCAGCCCCTGAGACTGGCGATCACGCACCGCCAGCGGAAGCCCGCGGAGCGCTGCGGCCACGCGCCGCCTGCCGGCGCGGGTAAGCGGCCCGACCGATTGGCCATACACCACCACCGGCTTGCCTAGCACGCGTGCCAGCCGCACCACGCCCAGGTAGTAGCTCAGGCTGCGGCGGCTGGTGGCGTCCTGGAGCAGGCCCCCGCCGCCCGACACCAGCGCGTCGCTTCGCAGCATGGCCCACAGCAGGTCGCGGGAACGGTGCGCGCTGGGGACGCCGTGCAGCGCCCGGGTTCCCGCCGGGTCGCCGGAGAGCACCAGCGGCAGGATGGCGCGACCTCGCAGGCCCACCAGCAGGCCCGCCAGCACGGCCTCGTCGCCGACATTGCCAAAGCCGTAGTAGCCACTCACCAGGACGCGCACGTGTCGGCGGCTCAGCTCCGCTCGGGGCGACCGCTGTCGGCGAGCCAGGCGCGGCCCAGCGCCACCACCAGGTGCGCGATGGGCACCAGGATCAGGCCGACGGCCAGGCCGATGCCGAGGGCGATGCCGGTGCGCGCCGCGGAGATCAGCAGGGGGGTGTGGTAGTGACTGAAGGTGTTGAGCACGCTCGCCTGGGCCAGGACGCCACCGGTGAGCAGCAGCCCCCGGAGCCAGGCGGGCCAGCGAGGGAAGGCGAACGCCAGCACCGCCAGGGGATGACCGATGAGCTCCTTGAAGCGCGGTCTGACGGTGAGCGCCTGCGACAGCCACTGGCGGATCTGCAGCTCCAGGTGGGACGCGCCGATGACGGGCGTGTTGCCACGACGCAAGAAGGCGAAGCCCAGCGCGGCAACGGCGACCAGGGCCAGCACCACGTGCGAGACGCGAATCTCGGCGCCCCAGAACTCCCGCACCCAGCCCGCCGGCCGCCGGTACCGAAGCATCACGGCGAGCAGGAACAGCGCGGGCGGCACCACCAGCGTCGCGCCCACGCCGCGGAAGGGGTGGATGGCCAGCATGGTGGACCGCTCGCTCCCCACGGCCGCCAGCAAGGCCGCGCCGCAGAGGCTGAGGCCGGTGGCGAGGATGACGCTGCCGACGTTGCGCCTGAGATAGCCGTAGCCGAGCACCGGGAACGACAGCGCCGCCATCAAGGCCAGAGCGTCCCAGCCGAGGCCGCCGGCGACGAGGCCGAGGAGCACGACCAGCGCGGCCATGATGCTGCCCCAGGGGGCAGGGTAGAGCCCCACCAGCAGCAGCACCGCCGCCACCACCCCGACGCCGGCCAGCGCACGGAGCAGCGCGCTGGTGCGGTAGTGGAAGGTCTGTTCCTGCAGCGGGCCGACGGTGTAGCCCGCCTGCCGCAGGGCCTTCGCCAAGCCCCCCACCAGGGCATCGGAGTTCTTGAGAAGGTCGCCCTGGTCGGTGGTGGTGTAGGGCCGCAGGTAGAGCAGCCGGATGTTGCGCTCGTTGACCGCCAGCATGTACTTGTCGATGAGATCGGCGGGGCTGAGGTGGCGGTCGACGTAGTCCTGATTGAACGACAGCAGCCGCACGGTGGGAACCTTCGACAGCAGCCGGTCGAGCCCCTGTTGTGGCGTGCCCTCGATGAGGGCCGTCAGGTAGGGTTGCGAAGCCTTCACCAGCGGTGCCAGGTCGCCGGGGTAGCCCGGCACCTGCGTGCCCGCGTAGATCAGGTAGCGCGCTTCGGGCGGGAAGTCGGCGCCAGGGTGGCGCAGCTGGTAGGGGGCGTTGCGCGGCCGGTAGGCGACCTCGAAGCCGGCATCGCGCCACGCCTTCAGCTCGGCGCTGTCGGGGCCGGCGGGGAGGCTGTTGCGAACGTCGCCAGGGTAGACGTACCAACGCTGGCCGGCCAGCACGACCGTGGTCGGTTCTGGCACGTTGTCGCGTAGCAGGGCATCGAGGGCGCCCGGCACGGTGGCTCGCACCAGGGTGGCATCTCCCGGAACGTCGGGCGGGGCGTCGCCGCGCGCGACCGCCAGGCTGCGGGCTTCGCTGCCAAGCATGGCGACGGCCCGGCCCTTCGCCACCAGGCTGGCGATCGTGTCCTCGTAGACGGCCACCCCGGTGAGCCCCAGCTTCTGGTAGCGCTTTGCCAGCGCCATCGGCGTGAGCCCGACCTCGTGTGCCTGCGTGGTGAGGGCCTGGGTGTCCATGACCAGCGCCACGCGCTCGCTGACGCCCTCGGCACGGATCCGGCGGGCCACCAGGATGCCGGCTGGTACGAGACTGAGAGCGACCAGCAGCCACAAGATGCGCCTGAGCGCGGGAGTGAGCAAGGCGTCAGCCTCCGTTCCGGTTCTCGATGCTGCGGCTGACGAAGCTCGCCAGCACCTCCAGGGCGACGCGGTTGCGACCGCCCTCGGGGATGATCAGGTCGGCATGCTGCTTGGTCGGCTCGACGTACAGGTCGTGCATCGGCTTGACGATGCGCCGGTACTGCGCGATGACGGCCTGGGCTTCGCGGCCGCGCTCGCGCACGTCGCGCTCGAGCCGCCGGATGAAGCGTTCGTCCGGCGGCGCATCGACGAACACCTTCAGCGTCATGCGCTCGCGCAGGCTGGGCTCGAACAGCACCAGGATGCCCTCCACCACCAACCCCGGGGCCGGGTCGGTGGCGACCGTCTCTGGCGAGCGATCGTCGCGCACGAAGTCGTAGACGGGTCGATCGATCGCCTCGCCGCGCAACAGCCGGTCGATGTGCGCCACCAGCAGCTCGTTGTCGAAGGCGTTGGGCTCGTCGTAGTTGGTCAGCGCGCGGGCCTCGAAGGGGAGGTCCGGTTGCGCGCGGTAGTAGGCGTCCTGAGGCAGGATGGTCACGTTGGCCGCCCCGGCGGCGTCGACGATGGCCTCCGCGACGGTGGTCTTGCCTGAGCCGGTGCCGCCGGCCAGCCCCACGACCAGCGGATCGACCGCCTTCACCGCGGCGGCCAAGCCGACCTCGTGGCTGACTTCACAGCGACGCCTCGCCCGGCACCTGGGACGGCTCCCGCTCGTTCGCCGCGCCGCGGGTCTGCGCACGCACGGCTGCGGCGTGGATGAACCCTCGGAAGGGGGGGCTGGGGCGCATCAGGCGCGAGCGGAACTCGGGGTGCGACTGCAGGCCCAGGAAGAAGGGATGCCCCTCGATCTCGATCGCCTCCACCAGCCCCTCGCCCCGCCCGGCCATGCCCGGCGTGATGCCCGAGACGGTCAGGCCCGCCGACTTCAACCGCTCGACGTAGGCCGGGTTGACCTCGAAGCGGTGGCGGTGGCGCTCGTACACCAGGCCCGAGGGGGCCTGCTGCGCCGGCCCGTAGAGCGACGCCAGCAGCGAGCCCGGCGCAACCTGCATGGGCCAGCGCCCGAGCCGCATGGTGCCCCCCAGGTCGGCGACCTCCAGCTGCTCGGGCATCAGGTCGATGACCGGGTGGGGCGTGTAGGGGTCGAACTCCGTCGAGTTGGCTCCCTCGAGCCCCGCCACGTCGCGGGCGAACTCGATCACCGCCACCTGCATGCCCAGACAGATGCCGAGGTAGGGCACGGCATGCTCACGCGCGACCTGCGCGGCGCGCACCTTGCCTTCGATGCCGCGCACGCCGAACCCGCCCGGCACCAGGATGCCGTCGAACTCCTTGAGCGGCGTCAGGTCGGCCTCCACCAGCGCCTCGGCATTGACCCACTCGATGGTGACGCGCGCGTCGTTGGCGATGCCGGCGTGCTTGAGGGCCTCCATCAGGCTCAGGTAGGCGTCGGGCATGGCCACGTACTTGCCCACCACCGCGATGGTCACCTCGCGCGAGGGGTCGCGCAGCACGCGAACGGCGTCCTGCCACACGCGCAGCTCCGGGGTGACGCGCTCGAGCCCCAGCATGCGCTCGACGAAGCGGCCGAGGTTCTGCTGCTCGAGCATCTCGGGCACGGCATACACGAAGTCGGCGTCGTAGGCGTTGAACACGGCGTCCCGCTCGACGTTGGTGAACAGCGCGATCTTGCGGCGCGCCTCCTCGGGAACGGGCGTCTTGGAGCGCAAGATGATTCCGTCGGGCTGGATGCCCACCCCCCGCAAGGTGGCGACGGAGTGCTGGGTGGGCTTGGTCTTGTACTCCTCGGTGGCGCCCAGGTACGGCAGCAGGGTGACGTGGAGGTAGAGGGTGTTCTCGCGCCCCATCTCGAAGCGGATCTGGCGGATGGCTTCCAGGAACGGCAGCGACTCGATGTCGCCGACGGTGCCGCCTACCTCCACCAGCACCAGCTCGGCGCCGAGGCGCTCGCCGGCGGAGACGATGCGCTCCTTGATCTCATCGGTAACGTGCGGGATGACCTGCACCGTCTGCGACAGGTAGGCCCCCTGCCGCTCCTTCTCGATCACGCTCTGGTAGACCTGGCCGGTCGTGATGTTGTTGCCGCGGGAGAGGTCGACGTCGAGGAAACGCTCGTAGGTGCCGATGTCGAGGTCGGTCTCGGCGCCGTCGCCCGTCACGAACACCTCGCCGTGCTCGTAAGGGCGCATGGTGCCGGCGTCCACGTTGATGTAGGGGTCGATCTTGACGGCCGTGACCGCGTATCCCCGGGCTCTCAGCAGGGCTCCGATGCTGGACGCGGCGATACCCTTCCCGAGGCTCGACACGACCCCGCCGGTGATGAAGATGTACTTGCGCTCCATGCCTCACCTTCCCGGGGCTCCATGCTACCATCCGGCCACGCCGGCCCGAGGGCGGGCTTCCCGGCACGCTCCGGGGCCGGCACGCGGCGCCCGGCGGCCGCCGCGACGGATGATACACTCCCGCAGGCGATGGCGCTTCGCCAGCGGTCGGTCGCGACCGGCCGCACGCCGCCTTCGGGTGATGACGCCCATCCACCACGCCGGAACGCAGGGAGACCGACATGCTCATCCTCGGCGTCATGCTGGGCGGCGCGCTGGGCGCCCTCGCGCGTTACGCCACCACCAACCTGGTGCAGGGAGCGCTGCAGGCGGGCGCCTACGCCGGCTTCCCGCTCGCCACGCTGCTCGTGAACGTGATCGGCTCGTTCCTGCTGGCGTTCATCACCGAGCTCGGCCTGCGCGGGCTCGTCTCCCCGTCGGCGCGGGTCGCGATCGGCACGGGCTTCCTCGGGGCGTTGACGACCTTCTCCACCTTCGAGCTGGAGAGCAGGCTGCTGGTGCGCGAGGGGGAGCTGCTGAGCGCCGGCGTGTACGTGCTGGCGAACGTGATCGTAGGCTACGTCGCCATCCTCGCGGGCCGCGCCGTGGCGCTGCGCCTGATCGCCGCATCGTGACCGGGAACGCAGGCGCGACCGGGACGGCGCCGTGAGCGTCGGGTCGCGCAGGCTCGCGGGCGAGGCCGAGCTGCTGCGCGTGTTCTTCGGCGAGAGCGACCGCATCTCCGGCCACCCGGCGCACGAGATCTTGCTGCACGCCGCCCAGCGCTCGGGCCTGGCGGGGGCGACGCTCATGCGCGGGAGCCTCGGCTTCGGCGCCGACTCGGTGCTGCACCGGCCCCATCCCTTCCGGCTGTCCGGTGACCTGCCCATGGTGATGGAGGTGGTCGACGAGCCCGAGCGTATCGAGCGCTTCGTGACCGAGCTCGAGGGGCTCCTCGAAGGTGGCGGGCTCGTCACCCTCGAGCGCGTGACGGTCCTGCGTGCCGGCGACGAGGCGACCGGCCTAGGAGGCGGCTCGTGAACGTGCTCCACCGTGCCGGCATCGAGGGCGCCTCGCTTCTGAGGGTCTACACCCTGGCCGGCGACCGGGTCGAGGGGGTCAGCCTCGCGGAGGCGCTGGTTGCCGCCGCGCGCCGCCTGGGCCTGCGCGGGGCCACGGTGCTGCCCGCCCTGGCCGGCTTCGGCAGGCACGGCGTCGACGTGCCGCTGTCGATCTCGCTCTACCGGCCCGAACGGCAGCCGTTGGTGGTGGAGCTGGTCGACGAGCCCGACAGGCTGCGCCACTTCGCCGCGCAGGAGCTGGCGCGGCTCGATCGCTGGGGCCGGCTGGCAACGCTGGAGCGGCTCACGCTGCACGCCTACCACGCCGGCAGCGAGCCCGGAGGCGACCACTGACCGGCACCGGCGTGCGTGGTAGAGTCACGCCCAGCGTGCACGAAGGAGTGCGAGGGGTCGTGGTCCAGAGCACCCGAAGGCGTGGCATCCTGTTCGTGATGACCGGGGCATCCGGCGTCGGCAAGGACACCATCCGCCGGGCGGCGCTGCCGCGCATCACCAACCTGAGCTACTCCATCTCCGCCACCACCCGCGAGCGCCGTGAGGGCGAGGCGCACGGCGAGCAGTACTACTTCTACGACCTCGCCGCGTTCCGCTCGATGATCGAACGCGACGAGCTGCTGGAGTACGCCGAGTACGTTGGCGACTACTACGGCACGCCTTCCGAACCGGTGCGCGAGGCGCTCGGTGAAGGGCGAGACGTGCTGCTGGAGCTGGAGCTCGTGGGCGCGCGCAAGGTGAAGCGCAAGGAGCCGGAGGCGGTCATGCTGTTCATCGCGCCGCCGAGCCTGCACGAGCTGGAGCGGCGCCTGCGGGGGCGCGGCACCGACAGCGAGGAGAAGATCCAGAAGCGGCTACGGCGCGCGCGGGAGGAGATCCGCGCGGTGCGCGAGTTCGACTACGCGGTGGTCAACGACGTTCTGGAGGACGCCGTGGCCGACTTCCTGAGCATCCTGCGCGCCGAGCGGGCTCGCGCCTGCCGGCTGACGGGCGACGACGTCGCCGCCTTCCTGCGCGAGCAGGAGTGAGCGCGCCGCTCGGGCGCGGCCGGCTACCCCCGCAGCCACGGCGGGCTGGTACAATCGAACGTTCGAGGGTCGCTGCGGGCGCACCCACCTGGCTGCGGGTGGCCCGCAGCCCAGCTGACGCACGTCCGGCCGCGCCCGGCGCGGCCCGCTCGAAGGAGGATCCGGTGGCCCAGGAAGGCTACGACACCCTCATGGCTCTGACCGACTCGCGCTATCGCCTTTCGATGATCGTGGCGCGCCGTGCGGCTCAGCTCAAGGCAGGCATCCCAACCACCCTGGCCGCCGAGGAAGCGGCCCACACCTCCAACACCGTCACGCTGGCGATGAAGGAGCTCGAGGGCGACAGGGAGATCGTGTGGGGCGACGATCTCCCCAGCACCGAGGACCTTCGCCGGCTGGTAGAGCGGCGCTCCGAGGAGCCCAGCTTCGGTGTCGCCCGGCCCGAGCCCAGCGACGAGGCGTAGCCCCCGGCTGATCGTAGCCGCGACCGGCGGGGTGGCCGCCCTCAAGACGCCCACGCTGGTGCGGCGGCTCAGGCAGGCCGGCTGCGAGGTGCGTGTGGCAGCTACGGCCGATGCCTACGCCTTCGTCACGCGGCTGTCGTTGGCCGTCGCGGCGGGCGCCGAGGTCTTCGACAGGGAGAGCTGGTTCGCGGCCGACGGCGGCGTCCGCCACCTGGAGTGGGCGGCGTGGGCCGACGGGCTGGTGGTCGCGCCCGCTACGGCGGACGCGCTCGCGAGCGCCGCACATGGCCTGGCGCACGACGTCGTCTCTGCGCTCATCGTGGCCGGCGTGCCGAGGGTGCTGTGGGCGCCTGCGATGAACCCGGCCATGTGGCGGCACCTGCCCGTTCAGCGCAATCTCGAGACGCTCGAGGGGCTCGGCCACGATGTCGTGGGGCCGGTCACGGGCGCCCTCGCCGGGGCCGACGAGGGCGAGGGCGAGGGGCGCATGGCCGAGCCGGAGGCGATCGTCGAGGTGGCGCTTGGCCTTGGTTACCCGCGCGACCTGGACGGGGTGCGTGTCCTCGTGTCGGCGGGACCCACCCAGGAGTACCTCGATCCGGTGCGCTACCTGGGCAACCCTTCGAGTGGGAAGACGGGCTATGCCATCGCCGCCGCCGCGCGCGCTCGTGGCGCGCGGGTGACGCTCGTGAGCGGGCCGACGTCGCTGGGGCCGGCGCCAGACGGGGTGAGCTTGGAGCGTGTCGTCGATGCCGAATCGATGGCGGCGGCGCTCGAGGCGCACTTCGATGCCTGCGACGTGCTCATCATGAGCGCCGCCGTCGCCGACTGGCGGCCTGCCGAGCGCGCCACGCGCAAGGAGCCGAAGGGGGAAGGCGAGCGCACCGTGACGCTGGTGCGGACGCCCGACATCCTGGCGCGGCTGGCCCGCAGACGTACGCGGCAGCTGATGGTGGGCTTCGCCATGGAGACGCACGAGGGCGTCGAGCGAGCGGCGGCCAAGGCCCGCGACAAGGGGCTGGCGTTCATCCTGCTCAACTACCCCGTCCGGGAGTCCGCCGAGGGACAGGCGGTGGGGTTCGGCGCCGACGCCAGCGAGGTGACGCTGGTGCGGCCCGACGGCACCTCGGAGCGCTGGCCGCGGCTGTCCAAGCAGGCGCTCGCGCATGCCTTGCTCGACGTCGCCCAGCCGCTGCTGCCCGCCGGCGTGCGATAACCCACGCACGGCGAGGGGCGGGGCTGTATAATGAATAAATATGCCGAGTAAAGAGTATCGCCAACGCCTCATCGCCGAGCTGGTGGAGAACGAGTTCATCTCGACCCAGGCAGAGATCGCCGAGCATCTTGCGCGCCGCGGCATCAAGGTGACGCAGGCCACCATCAGCCGTGACGTCAACGAGCTGCGCCTGGTGAGGTTGCCGGCGGGAAACGGCCAGCACCGCTACCGCTCGACCCCGCTGACCGCCCAGGAGGACGTGGTCGGCGAGCTGAGCCAGCGCTTCCGGCTGTTCGTGCGGGACCTTGGCCGCGGTGAGAACATCATCGTCATCACCACCGACGAGGGGCACGCCTCGGGCATCGCGTTCGTGATCGACAAGCTCGATCGCGAGGAGATCGTCGGCACCCTCGCGGGCCAGAACACCATCCTGGTGGTGGCACGCGATGCGGCGCGAGCAGATGCCCTTCTCGACGAGTTCGAGTCGTTGCTGGAGTAGCTGCCGGCGGCGCGGCGCGGCCGCGAGTCGCCGGGCGGAACCGCCACGGCGAAGGGCGGCCTGGTCGCGCACATGGCGCCTGGAGAGCCGGCGCCGGGAAGCGCCCGTGCTAGCCTGAGCGCCAACTGGAGGCCCCCATGCGAAGGTCGTTGCTCGTCCTGTTCCTGCTGGTGGTGGGGTCCGGCGCCTTCGCGTCGAGCCTCGTCGTCTACCCGTTTGACAGCCAGGACGCGCTGCTGGGAGTAGCCGTCGCGGACCGCCTGGCGGAAGCCTTCCAGGGCAGCGCCGAGGTCGTGCCGCCGGAGCTGGCGCCGGGGCTGGTGCCGCCGCTGGTGGCGCCCGGCGGGTTCGTGAACCTGACCACGCTGGTGGGGACCAAGACCCTCACGGGCCCGGCCGGGGCGCTCCTGCTGCGGGGCATGATCGGGACGGACGTGGCCGTCACCGGTGCTGTCGCGATCACCGACGCGGGCTACCGGCTGTCGCTCGATGTCGACGGCCCGCACGGCCTCGTGCAACGCAACCTGCAGGCGCCCAAGGACTCCCCCGGGCAGCTGGCCGCCGAGGCTGCGGTGACGGTGGCCGGGGTGGCGGGCGTGCCGGTCCCCAAGGTGGACGCCACCATCGACCTGTCGGCCGGCTACGGCGACTACGTTCGGGCGCTGACGCTGGTGGCCTCGGGCCTGCCGCAGGACGCGCTCAACCTCCTGACCCAGGTGGAGCGCAATGGCGGCCTGACGCCGCACGCCAAGATGCTGGCGGGCGACCTCCAGGCGGCGCTGCAAGGCGCCGACGGGCAGGACAGCACCACCATGGCGGTGGTATCGCTGAGCCTGCCCAAGCTCGACGAAGCCCGCAGCGTGAAGCTGTTCCGGGCCATGCAGGCGGACACGGGGCTGCCGGTGGCCCAGGTGTGGATCGGTGCGTTGGACAGCAGCGTCAACGACAAGGAGGGCGCGATCGCGGCCTATGACGCGGCGGCCACCGCCTACCCGTTCGGCCGCGCGGCACGCGCGGCGTTCCGCAACGACCGCCACATCGCCGGGGCGCTCCAGGACGTCGATGCCGTGATCGCCGGCTGGCCGGACGGCGGCAGCGGCGCCGCCTCGCTGCTGGCGGCCTCCGTGGCCGCCCAGCAGGCCAAGGACACGGCGCGCGAGAAGAAGGCGCTCGCGGCGCTCGGGCATGCCGACCCCTTCCTGACCTACAGCTTCGAGCGGCTGTCCTACATCGCGTTCGACGAGAATCAGCCGGCCGCCGCCGCCCGGGCCTTGCGCGTGGCCGTCGATCTTGCGCCGACCGATGCCCTCTACTGGACCAACCTGGGCTGGTCGTACTACCTGCTGGGCTTCCTCGATCGCAGCATCCAGGCGTCGAGGAAGGCGCTCGATCTCGACCCGTCGCAGTCCATCGCGGACTACAACCTGGGGCTGGCGCAGGTGGTCACCGGGCACCTGACCGCGGGCCTGGACTACTACACGGCGGCCCTGCGCATCAACCCGAAGGTCGACCCGGAGGCGGTCAAGGACCTGGAGCGGGCGCGCGCGCGCTTCCCCGACCGCGCCGGCATCCACTTCGCTCTGGGAAGGCTGTACGAGGCCGACGGTCGACGCAGCGATGCCCTGGCGGCGTACCGCGCCTACCTGGCAGCCACCACCGCGGGCGCGCCTCTGCGCGCCCAGGCGCAGCAGCGGGCGCAGGCGCTCAGCGCCCCGATGCCACCCATGACGGTGCGCGGTGCGGTGACGCTGAGCTTGGGCCGGCACGGCCCTCAGTCGACGCCCTACCACCCCCTCGACCCGGTCTACCCCAGCTTCGAGCTGAGCACGCGAGGGGACTCCCTTCCGCGCAAGGTGACGGTGAGCTACCGCCTGCTGGGCGGGGATGGCGGCGAGCTGGCGTCGGCCTCGGAGACAGTCACGGTGCCGTCGAACGCGGTCGGCTTCGTGGTAGACGATCTGCCCTTGGTGCTGCCGGCAAGCGTCACGCCCGGAGCGTTCACCGTCGACATCAACGCGACGGCCAGCGACGGCCTCGAGGCGCATGCGACGACGTCGGTGGAGATCGCCGGCGGCCCGGTGGTGCTGCGACAGCTGATCGGCCGCGGGATCGCCATGACCTCGCTGGACACCGGCGCCGCGCTCTACAATGCCACCGATCTGCAGCACCCCGATGCGCTCAGTGGCGTGCTGGTGCAGGAGCTTCGTGCCACCGCCAGCGAGGCCGAGCAGGCGCTGCCGCAGGCGAGCAGCGGACGCTTCAAGGGGCTCTCCGGCTCGCAGGTCTTCGAGCGGTCGACGTCTCAGGACGTGGAGGACTTCCTCCGCTACCTGCTGGCGTCGGGCGCCCACGACACCAGCTTCACCTTCGTCGACGCCTACGCGCAGTGGGTGCTCGACGGGGCGCCGCTGAAGCCCGCGCCCGGGTCGACCGACTCCGCCAGCTAGGGGCGGCCCCGGCGGCGGCGAGCGGCCGTCCCGTCAGCCGAAGAGCCGGCCGAAGATGCGGAATCCTGCCAGGTAGGTGCCGATCGCCGAGCCCAGGGTGGCGAAGATGAACACCAGGAAGGTGCGCGCCACCCGGTTGCGCCACCAGCCCCGCAGGCTGGTGACGTCCTGGCGCAGCGTGGTGAAGTCGGCGACGTGAGGCTTGCGGACCCACAGCTCGACCCCGGCGGCCACGAAGCCAGCGCCGATGAGGGGGTTGAGCGAGGTGAGCGGCGCAGCCAGCGCGGTCGCGACGATGGTGAGCGGATGCGCCAGGGCGATGAGGGCACCGATGGCCGCCAGGCCGCCGTTGATGATCACCCAGTCCCCGAGCAGCGACAACCCCAGCGCCGGGCTGCGGGCGAAACCGATGGCGAACCCCAGCAGCACCAGGGCGACGATGGTCCAGCCGACGATCTTGCCCCACGGCCGGCCGCGCGGCACCTCCGAGAGCAGCGCGATACGCCGCTCGGCAGGCTCGGACGGTGGCTGCCGGAGCGTCGTCTCCACCCCCTGCAGGTGGCCGGCGCCGAGAACCACCAGCACACGCCCGAGCGGCGCCAGGCGCGGGACGCCGGCTTCCTGCTCGAGCCGCGCTGCCATGAAGCGGTCGCGCTCGGCGATCAGCGGCTCGTACAAGCGTTCGCTCCGCTCGGCGAACTCGGTGAAGGTCGCCTCCAGCATGTCGCCTTCTTTGAGGCGCTCGATATCCTCTTCGCTGATCTTCTCGCGGCTCAGAACGCTGGCGCCGAGGCCCGCGAGGATAGTGA
>Ga0315540_10000632_pt1 | contig 19964 bp, 22 predicted proteins | sample SalMarSW160110MG_FD_203677 | JGI IMG/M metagenome (GOLD analysis project Ga0315540, IMG submission 203677) | Salt marsh sediment microbial communities from the Plum Island Ecosystem LTER, Massachusetts, United States - Salt Marsh Sediment SW1601-10 ...
GTCCTGGATCATGGCCTCGGTGCCCGGCGCCACCAGCCAGTCGACCTCGTGGCCGGCGTCGGCCAGGGCGCGGGCCAGCGGTGTGGCCATCAGCGTGTCCCCGAGGTAGCGGCAGACGACGACCAGCGCGCGCACGGCTACAGTCCTCCCCGCCACCAGCCGATCAGCACCAGCACGGCGATGCCGATGAGCATGGCCAGGGCATTGCGGTACTCCCGGTGCTTGCGGACCAGGCGCCACTCGTAGCGGCCACGGGCCGGGTAGCTCGGCCATCTCGGGAAAAACAGGGGCACGGCATCGGCCCAGTGGCGAAACTCATCGCCGAACATCTGTTCCATGGTTTGGGCCTCCTGGCGCAGCACCGGCCGGTAGATCACCGCGAACAGCGCCACCCCGAGCACGGCCGCCCACAGGTTGGCGGCCATGATGCAGAAGCCGACGAAGATCAAGCCGTTGAAGAAGTACAACGGGTTGCGCGTGAACCGGTAGGGCCCTCCCGTGGCCAGCCGGGCATTCTTGTCGATGTAGCCGGACGCCCATGTCCGGCCCGCTTCACCGAGAAGCACGACGGCGGCACCCAGCCACAGCGAGCGGATGTCCGGTTGGGCGTGCAGCAACAGCAGCAGGATCACCAGCGCCGTGGCCCAGATGCGGTGGGTGGAGCACCAGCGCTCGATCCAGCTGTACCATCCGGTGCCGCTCACGCCGGTTCCGAGGGAGCTCCGGTCTCATTCACGGGGCCGGGCGGTAGTCGATGAGATTGGCGATGATGCGACCGATCTTGATCTGGGCCGTCATCCTGAGCGGGATGTGGCGCGCATCGTCGCTGAGCCAGATCTTCATGGTGCCGACGCTGCTGAAGATGGCGGCGGTCTTCAGGCGCGGTGAGATGACGAGGCAACGGGTGCGATGGCCGGTGTGCGGCATGTACTGGTATTCGGTCTTCAGCACGTGGACCTCGACATCGTACTTCTTGCCGGAATCGAACACGGGAAGCCGAAGCACATCTCCGACCTTCAGCGGCAGCCGGCGAACGGTATAGAAGGCATCCATGACATTCAAATAGCCCGCCGGCACGTCGAAGGACTCCTGCTTGCCGTCGTGCGTGTATTCGACCTTGCCCTGCCGCCACAGGAAACGGGTCGTCTTGACCGCGTGGTAGCGGTTTTCGTGCTGCGTCAGGTCGAACACGGTGCTCTGGGCCTTGCCGCTCCGGCACAGTCCTTCGGAGACGATGGTGTCGCGGACCTTCTTGAACATGTCGAGGAACTTGTTGGTCTTGGCCAGGGTGTCGATGCGGTAGGCATCCTGGCCCTTGCGGCTGACGCGCATCGTGGCCGTGCCGGCATTGATGAATTCCCAGTCCACGCTGAAGGTCATGGCCTCGCCCGCATACGGCATGCAGGGCAGGGGTGCCTCGGCCGCCAGGGCCGGGATCGGCAGCAGCGATGCCGCGAGCAGCAGGGCACTAGCGCGCAATGAGTTCATCGAAGACCTCCAGGACATGATCGGCCCGGATGCCGGGCATGCAGACGAATTGGTCGCAGCTGCGCTTGAAGCACGGGCCGCAATCGACGGCGGCGACCATATGCCGTGTGCTGGCGGTCATCGCTCCCATGCGCTGCGGTGACGTGGGTCCCCAGATGCAGATGTTGCGGGCACCGACGGCGGCGGCCAGGTGGCTGACACCGGTGTCGACACCGATGTAGGCGGCCGCGGACCCCAACAGGCCGCACAGCGCCGGCATGCCGAGCCGCTCCGGCGCCAGGCGCGCCGCCGGGGCTGCCGCCTGGATGCGTGTGGCCGTCGCCTGCTCCTCGGCGTTGCCCCATAACAGCAGCGGCACCAGGCCCCGGGCGTGGATACCGCCGGCGATGGCCGCCCAGGTGTCTTCCGGCAGGCGCTTCGTCGCATAGCTGCCCCCGAGGTGCAGCACGGCGTAGGTGGCAGGCGACAGTCCCCATGCCGTGAGTGTAGCCCGTCCGGCGTCCGTCATGGGCCCGGTCAGGGGAATGGCGGGATCGGCGTAGGGCATCGGGGCGCCGGGGTGGCCGGGCTCGAAGGGGCCGGCGGCGATGCGCCGGTAAACCTGCACCACGTGCGTTTCATCCCGGTGGAACGGTACCGGTCGCACGAACCACTGGTTCGGCCATTCCGGGGTCTGGCCGGCGTCGAAGCCGTACGCGTCGCCGGAGATCAGGCGGGCGAGGATGCCGGTCTTGATCAGGCCCTGCAGGTCCAGCACCACATCGAAATGATGGCGGCGCAGGGCGCGGGCGGCCTTGAGGGTGTTGCCCACGGCCCCCTTGCCTTTCATGGCGATGCGATGGACCTGCACGTCGGGCGGAAACGCATCGGCGACGAAGGCGTAACGGGCGTCGACCAGCCAGTGAACCTCGTCGATCTCCGGCCGGGCGCGCAGATCCTCCAGTGCCGGCAGGGCATGGATGATGTCGCCGAACGACGACAGCTTGATCACGAGGACCTTCACGCGGCCTCCAGCATCGACAGGCAGGCGGCGAACACCTCGTCCGGCGACACGTTGGCCATGCAGGGCTGGCCGGCCACCGTGCATTCGCGCTGCAGGCACGGGCTGCACGGTGCCGGATGGAACAGCACGTGCGCATGCGGCCCCGACGGCGCCGTGCGCGCGGGATCGGTGGCGCCGAAGATGGCGACCACGGGCCGGCCCAGCCCGGCGGCGACATGCATCAGACCCGAGTCGTTGCACAGCAGCAGGCGGCCGGCACCCAGAAGCTGCAGCACCTGGGCCATGCCGGTCTCGCCGGCGCTGTTCCAGACGGGGCCGGCGGCACCGGCAAGGCACGCGTCGCCGATGGCGCGTTCGGCCCCGGTGCCGAGCACCAGCACATGCCATCCTGCCCCGGACAGGCGGGCCACGATCCCGGCATACGATTCCGCCGGATAGCGCTTGGCACCCCCGAACTGGGCGCCGGGGGCGATGCAGACGGTGCGCTGCGGATCCAGCCCGTGCCGCTGCATCGACTCCCGGCCCCGGGACGCCGCCCCGTCGGGCATGACCAGCCGCACCTCCGTATCCGGTATGTCGATGCCCAGCTGCGTGGGGATGTCCAGGAAATAGTGGCGATGATGGCCGTGGATCTGGTCGATCCGCTGCGCCAATGGCTGCGTCAGCAGCAGGCGCCGCCACTGCCCGGTAAAGCCGATGCGTTCGCGGCAGCCGCCCCGCCAGGCGCGCCAGGCCGAGCCGAAGCTGTTCGGGAACAGGTAGGCGCGGTCGGCGGCCGGCATGGCGTCCTCGTAGGAGGCCTGGCCCAGGTTCAGGTACGGCAGCACGTCACGCAGCCACGGACGGCCATGGATCGACAGCCGGTCATGCCGGTGGTGCTGGGCGATGGCCCGCATGGCCGGCTGGGCCATGATGACATCGCCCAGCCAGTTCGGAGGCAGAATCAGGATGCGACGGCCGGATGATGCGGTAGCGGCGTTCATCGACGGATCAGCGATGATGCGTGCAGACGAACATCCATTCGGTGCAGGGATGGCTCAGGCCTGTGTGCCGTTGCAGCTGGTGCTCCTCGATGATGTCGAAATGACGGGACAGGGTATTGCGGATGCCGTGGTGGGAATAATGGTAGGGCTGGGACTCGTCGCGCAGGGCCGGGATGAAGCGCTCGGCGAGGTAATGCAGGCGCGCGTGCATCGGCGGTACCGTGTCGATGGTGACGACCAGGAAGCCGTCGGGCTTCAGCACCCGTTCGATCTCGTTGATGACGAGCTCGGGGTTCAGGGTGTAGCTCAGCGCGTTGAAGCTCAGCACCAGATCGCAACTGGCCGCCGCCAGCGGGATGCTCTCGGCCATGCAGTTCAGGTACTTGCCGCTCGGCAGGGCGCCGGGATAGGCGCGCTGGAAGTCGTCCAGCAGCGGATCGATGAAGATGCGCTTGGCGTTCGGGATGAAGTGGCTGAGGCAGACCGGCCCGCTGCCGATGTCGAGCACGGTCGGCTTGGGCGGCAGCTTGTCGATCAGCGGCTGCAGGTGGGGCAGGTAATGGGCCTCGGCGTGCGCCAGCCGTTCGGCCAGCACATCCTTGCCGTGCCACTTCTGGACCGTGGCCTTCTGGGCCTGCAGCCAGCGGCTTTTGGCGATCGGTTTATGGCGTGCCATAGACAACATCGGCCAGCGTCTTCTCCTCTTCCAGGCAGTTCCAGCGGCGGTGGCTCCATAGCCAGAGTTCCGGGCGCGCGTGAATGGTGGATGAAAAGCTGTCCGTCATGGCCTTCATGGCGTAAAAGGCGTCGGCATCCTTGACGCCGGTCGGCTCCGGCAGCGCGATCGGCCAGAACTCCAGGCGGAAGCGGAAGCGGCGGCCGATCCGGTGCAGGGCCACGCCGAACACCGGTGTGTGGTACTTGTAGGCGTAGATGGCCGGAAGCAGCGTCGTCGCAGCCATATGGCCGAGGAAGGGTACCGGCGTGCCGGTGCTCAGGTTCTGGTCGATCATGATGGCCGCCACCGCCCCCTCCTTCAGGGATTTGGGCAGCCAGCGCAGGCTCTGGTTGCGATCGCGCATCTGGGCCCCGAAACGTTCGCGGCAGGTCTTCAGGAATTGATCCAGGGCCGGGCTGTTCAGGCGGCGGTAGATGATGTTCGTGGGCAGCCCCAGGATGGAGAACATCAGGGCACCGAATTCCCAGTTGCTGTGGTGGCAAGCCACCAGGATGGCACCATGGCCCGCTTCCATGGCGGCGCGCAGGGCCTCTTCCCCCTCGACGTCGACGCGCGAGCGCAGGTACGCACGTGAGCGCAGGTAGATATGCGGCAGCTCGAACACGGTGCGCCCGAGCTCGGCGAACGATTCGCGGGCCATGCGACGGCGCCAGCGGCGCGGTCGCTCGGGGTAGATGCGCGTCAGGTTGCGCATGGCGACCTGCCAGTGCCGTCGGTCCAGCACGCTGAACGCCCGGCCGATGCCGGCGCCGACGGCACCGGCGAGACGGGCGGGCATGCAGCGGATGGTCCAGAAAAGCAGGCGAACAGCCAGTTCCGACAGGTGATGGGTCACAGTGGGGAATCAGTCCTTCAGCGGAGTGGCCTCGTCAATGAGCATGACCGGAATATCGTCGCGGATGGGGTATTCCAGCTTGCATGCCTTGCAGACCAGCGCGCTCTTCGAGGCGTTGTATTCGATCCGGCCCTTGCATTGGGGGCAGGCGAGGATGTCGAGCAATTCCCGGTCCAGCATGTGTGCTCCCAACCTGAAATCAAGGTCTGGCGAGGCTACCACCAGCCTTGCATCCCCCACAAGGAGTCATGCCTGCGGCAACTGCGCCACGATGGCCTCGATCAACCCGGCCTCGGCCTCGGCCTGCTGGCGGGCGATCCACAGCGCCCGTTCCCGGGGCCACAGGGGTACCAGCTTGACGGCATCCTTGGCGGTCACGACCACCGGGGTGGGCAGGGCCAGGAGCTGTTCGATGTCGCGCCGGCTGTAGCGATGGTGATCGGGGAACACGCGGACCATGTCGACGGTGCACCCGTGGCGGGCGAGGTCGTCGTGGAAACGTTCCGGTCGGGCGATGGCGCTGACCGCGGCCACATGCCCGGGTTCGGCTGCACCGGTTCGCATCGCGTCATCGAGACGGGCGATGCGTGCCTGCCAGTGCCACTGACGCTGTGCCAGCGCCAGCGGCGCGACGGGTCCGGAACCGGTGCGCACGACCAGGTCGGCCCGTTCCAGGGCCGCCAGCGGTTCGCGCAAGGGTCCCGCCGGCAGCAGATGGCCGTTGCCGACCCCTGCCGTCGGCACCAGCACGATATCCAGGTCGCGGGCGAGCTGGCGGTACTGGAAGCCGTCGTCGAGCAGGATCAGATCCCCGTAATGCGCCGCCATGGCGGCGCCGGCGACGCGGTCCCGGCCGGCGATGACCGGACAGGCGCAGGCGTCGGCCAGCATCCTGGCCTCGTCGCCGGCGGTCGCCGCCGGCATGTCCGGGCCGACGAGGGTGGGGGAGGAGCCGAGGGTGCCGCCGTCGCCGCGGCACAGGACGATCGGCCGGTAGCCCCGGGAGACCAGGGCGCCGGTGAGCCAGATGACGAAGGGGGTCTTGCCGCTGCCGCCGGCGGTGATATTGCCGATGGAGATCAGCGGCAGCGGCGGCGCCTGCCGGCGGGCGAGGCGTTGGCGCTGGTCGCGCCGGGCGAGCCAGGCATAGAGGCGGCTCAGCCCCCTGAGCGGCAGCGGCGGTGGGGCATCTCGCCACCAGGATCGCTCGATGCGGCGGGCCAGGGATCGGTACGGGGCGCTCACGCGTCAGCCCCCGCGCCGGAAGGCGGCAACAACGGCTGCAGAGCTGCGGTGATGCGCTCGAGCACGGCGGCCTTGTCCGTCATGAATGCGGCGGCCTGGGCATGCAGCTGGCGCAGTTCCTCCGGGTGGGCCAGGAAGCGCCGGACGACGGCATCCAGCTCCGTGTCGTCGGACGCCACCACCGCCGCACCCGCGGCCTGCATCTGCAGCATGACGTCGCGGAAGTTCTCGATGTGCGGTCCGGTGATGACACCGCGGCCGCAGATGGCGGCCTCGAGCGGGTTGTGTCCTCCGACCGGGGCCAGGCTGCCGCCGATGATGACCAGATCGGCGACCGTATACAGCGAGGACAGCACACCCATGGCATCGATCAGGCAGATGTCGCAGCGATCGGGCGGCGGTCCGGACCAGCGCGCTGTGGATAGTCCTGTATCCGCGATCGTGGCCGCGACGGTGTCGAAGCGCTCCGGATGGCGGGGGACGACGACGGTCAACAGCTCCGGCACCAGGCTGCGCCAGCCGGGCAGCATCGCCAGCAGCCGACGCTCCTCGTCATCGTGGGTGCTCGCGATCAGCAGGATGGGGCGCCTGCCGCCGGGAGGATCCAGGCGCTGGCGCAGGGCACCGGCATCCGCCTCGGGCGGGCGGATGGCGAACTTCAGGTTGCCGGCCACGCGGATGTGCCCGGCCGGGATGCCGAGGGAGGCGAGCCGGGAGGCATCCAGCTCGCTCTGGGCCAGGAACAGATGCACCGGGCGCAGCCAGCGCCGCCACAGGGCCCGGGTGGCCATGTAGCGGGGGAAGGAGCGATCCGAGATGCGCGTGTTGATGCCGATGACCGGGATGTCGCTGCGGCGGCAGGCCGCCAGCATGCCGGGCCAGAACTCGGTCTCGGTCAGCAGCAGCAGCCTCGGCTGCAGGCGGCGCACCAGCCGGCGCATGGCACCCGGCAGGTCCCAGGGCAGGAAGGAGATGGTCACCGCATCGGCGAACAGGCGGTGCGCCTGCTGATAGCCGGTGCGCGTCACGACGGTCAGATGCAGGTCGTATCCCTGCGCCAGCAGCCAGCGCACCAGCGGCGCGACGGAGTTGATCTCGCCCATCGAACAGGCATGGACCCACAGGCAGCCCGTGCGCGCAGCCGGCAGGTCGAACGTCAGATGCTGTCGCCATTTGACGGCGGGGACGATGCCGGACGCGGACTCGGATTCCATGGGCGTATTGCAGCAGGAAACGCCCGTTTCATCCACAGCCGGGATGCGCGCCGGGACATAAGGAGGCTTGCCAGGCCGCATACATTGCGCTTGTATCTAAGGGATGGTTATCATTGCCTGACAGGACGAGGAGGGTTTCGTGGAGATCGATTTTCAGTGGCTGGAAGACAAGGTGCTGTTGCGCAAGCTGAGCGGAGAGGAGCGCGACATCCTCGCCGGCGTCATCCAGCCGCAGGCATTCAAGGCCGGTGAGGTCATGCTCAAGCAGGGGCAGGCCGGCGGGGTGCTTTACCTTCTTCGTTCCGGCTCAGCGGTGATCGATCGCGAGGACGGGGAGCAGACCACGCGCGTGGCCACCATCCACGAGGGGGCGATGTTCGGGGAGATGACCTTCCTGACCGGCGAAGAGGCGAGCGCCACGGTGATCGCCAAGGGTGACTGCACGGTGTACAAGCTGACCCGCACCGCCTATTCGGAGCTGATGCAGCGCCAGCAGGATCTCGTGTATTCGCTGTTCGCCTATATCCTGATCCATGCTGCGCGTGTGATCCGCAACATGAACGAAGAGCATGTGAACCTGCTGCAATACATTGCCGGAAGGCGCGTCTAGCATCGTTCGCGCCGGGCCGCTGCCGTCGTCGCCCAGGGATCCCTGATGTTCGAGTCCATCCTGCTGTTGCTGGCCGCGCTGGTGGTCGTCTTTCTGGCCGCCCAGGCGTTCACCAATGCCGTCGAGCATCTGGGCGAGCGCCTCGGGGTTTCCGAGGGGGTGACCGGTTCCGTGTTCGCGGCCATCGCCACGGCGATGCCGGAGACCATCGTGCCCATCGTGGCGATCGTGGCCGGCGGCAGCAACACGGCGCTGAATCACGCGGTGGGCGTGGGCGCCATCCTGGGCGCGCCCTTCATGCTCAGCACGCTCAGCATCGGTCTGATGGCCTGGTTCGCCGGCCGCCGGCGCGGCTGGCGCGCAGCCTTCACGCCCGAGAGCGGCGGCCTGCGGCGTGATCTGCAGGTGTTCGGCCTGGCCTTCCTGCTGGTGGTCGGGGCGGCATTGATGCCGGCGTCCTTCCAGCCGTTGAAGGCGGCGGTGGCGTTGGTGCTGCTGATCCTCTACTTCTTCTACCTGATGGACACGATACGCAGCAGCCAGGGCCTCGTGGCCGACGGCCATGCGACCGAGGCCGACGACGCCCTGTACCTGGGCCGCCTGTTCGGCGATTCCCATGCGGTGGCTGCCGTGCAGTTGGCGGTGGCGCTGCTGATGCTGGTATGGGGGGCGAAGTTGTTCGTTTCCGGTGTGGAGCAGGTCAGCACCCTGCTCGGCGTACCGGCGCTGCTGGTGTCGCTGCTGGTGGTGCCGGTCGCCACCGAGTTGCCGGAGAAGGTGAACTCGATCCTGTGGATCCGTCGCGCCAGGGATACGCTGGCCTTCGGCAACATCACCGGGGCCATGGTTTTCCAGGGTACGGTGATCCCGGCGCTGGCGATGCTCCTGATGCCCTGGCATATCCGGGATGCGCATGCGCTGGCGGCCATCCTGATGACGGTGCTCGGGACGGGCTGGCTGTACTGGCTGCACGCGAGCGGACGGCTGCAGCCGAGGCATGTGATGGTCAACATGGGACTGTACGGCGCCTTCGTGCTGTTCGCCGTCGTTTATTAGGTCTGCCGTGCCGTTTTCTGGGGAGGGATATCGATGGTCGAGGCCCTGATCAGTATCGCCGGCATCCTGTACCTGTCCCTGCTGATCGAGGACAGGCTGAAGGTGCCGCTGCCGCTGAGCCTGATCACGCTGTCGTTCCTGCTCCATCGCGTGGCGCCGGAGTTGCTGATGCTGACCGGGGATACCGAGCATTTCGCGGCCCTGGTGCTGTTCCTGCTGCCGGTGCTGCTGATCTCCGATTCGCTGGAGCTCAGGCTCGAGGACCTGAAGGCGCATGGGCTGAGCCTGTTCTATCTGGCGGTGGTGGCCGTGGCCCTGTCGGTGGTGGTGGCGATCTTCACCGCCAACCACATCTTCGGCCAGTACCATCTTTCGGTGCCGGCCATCATCGCCCTGTTCGCGATGGTGCTGGCCACCGATCCGGTGTCGGTGGTCAGCATCTTCTCCAAGTTCGAGCTGCCGCACCGCCTGAAGATCCTGGCCGAGGGCGAAAGCCTGTTCAACGATGCCACGGCGCTGATCGTGTTCGTGTTCGTCGGCCTGTACGCACTGGAGGGCGGGCAGGTCACGGCGGCGTACGTGGGCCAGGTCAGCGTGGTCGTGGTGTTCGGGTCCGTGTTGCTGGGGTTCGTGGCCGGATACGCGGGGCTGCTGGCGCTGAAGACGACCGACAACCGCATCGCCGAGCTGCTGGTGCTGCTCTTGACCGGCTACGGCGCCTTCACGCTGGCCGAACATTTCTATGCCGTGCTGAACCTGATGGGCGGACATTCCCATATGCACCTGTCGGGCATCCTGGCCTGCATCGTCGCCACCATCACCGTGCACCATGTCATGAGCCGTGCTCTCGGCCGGGACGAGGCGGTGCTTGCCGCCGAACAGGGCGAGCTGGAACAGGCGTCGGCGCAGCCGGCGCCTTCGCGCCGCCTGGTGCATCGGGCGATCGAGCGGATCAAGTCGACGGTCGAGGAGCGGGACCGGCACCGGCGCACGAAGGAGGACATCCAGCTGCTGGCCATCGTGGCCAACACCATCCTGTTCATCGCCATGGCCGAGATCATCGATCTGAAGCTGCTGCTGCAGTACAAGGGCGAGATCCTGGCCATGTTCCTGGTGACCACGGTGATCCGGGCGCTGATGATGGCCAAGTTCGCGATCATCACCACGCGCACCCGCTGGATGGCGCGCATCAACTTCCGCTGGTGGGGCATCCTGACCTTCGCCGGCATCAAGGGTGGGCTGTCGGTGGTGATGGTGATGCTGATCCCGGCCGATTTCCCGCATCTGGAGATGTTCAAGGCCATCGTCGTCGGGGTCGTGGTGCTGTCCACCTTCGTGTATTCCGTCATCCTGCTGGCCCTGATCGCGGCGAATCGTGAGGCGTTCCGCCGCGAGGTGGAGGCCGAGCATCCGTAGCGCTGGATGGATACCCGGACACATAAAAAGCCCCGGCGACGCCGGGGCTTTTTATGTTTGTGTCTGATGCCTTTGGGGAGGGAGGGGAGGAGGGATCGGCACCAGACAGGAAGAACATTAGGAAGGCGCCTGTGATGGAGGCATGAAAAGCATATTAAAAAAAATTCATGTAAGGGAGTGCCGGAACGGCTTGCCGGAATCCTTGGCGCCCCGACCCGGGCAAGCTAGCGATTTTGCCGGCCGTGCACCAGTTCGTTGAGCAGTTCGATCTGAAGCTGCTGGATTTCGACCAGGCGCTGCCACTGGTTCTGCAGCAGGTGATCGACCTTCTCGTTCAGATGCTGGATTTCGAGTTCGGCCTTCAGGTTGACCTTGTAGTCGTTCTCGGCCCGCAGGCGGTCGCGGGATTCCTGACGGTTTTGGCTCATCATGATGATCGGGGCCTGCACGGCGGCCAGGCATGACAGCAACAGGTTGAGCAGGATGAAAGGATACGGATCGGCCGGTTTCCAGAACAACACGGCCGAATTGACGATGATCCAGATGAGCACGAACAGCGCGAACATGATCAAAAAGGCCCAGCTGCCGCCGAATTCGGCCATGCGGTCGGCCATGCGTTCGCCAACACGCAGTTCCCGCTTGTACTGCGACTCGACGTTGGCGCTGAGAAGCTCGTGCTGTTCGAGGCTCTCCACCACCTCCTGCTCCAGGGCCGTGAGCTCCCCCTTTTCGGTCTCCAGCACGGATTCCACATATTCGGTCCGGTAATGCGTCAGATCCTTCAGGCAGATGAAGCCGGCGTCATTCCACTGCGCATGATCCTTGCGGATGAGTCCGGCCACGGGAGCGCGCACGGAAGCGGCGGGAACGACCTGGGATTTGGAGAAGGACTTGCCGCAGACGGAACAGGCGAGGGTGGCGTGATTGACATGCTTCATGGAGCCTCCGTCAGGATGACTGCCCAAAGTGGTGCGCGGCAGGCAAAAGCCGCGACCAAGGCTGCCTGATTCGAGGCTCGGTTGTCATCTTCTGCGTTGGCCGGCGGGCGCCGCCCATGGAAGCGGGATCAGGCGCGTTCGACGTACTCACCGGTTTCGGTGTTGACCTTGATCCTGGTGCCGGCCTCGAGGTAGGGCGGCACCATGATCGAGGCGCCCGTTTCCAGCGTGCCGGGCTTGTACGAACTGGTCGCCGTCTGGCCCTTCATGGCGGCATCGCATTCGACCACGGTCAGCACGACGGTCTGCGGCAGGCGCACGTTCAGGGGGCGATCCTCATGGAACTCGATCTCGACCTGCATCTCCGGCATCAGATACGGCAGCGCCTCCTCGACCATGTCACGGCCCAGGCTGATCTGCTCGTAGCTTTCCGTGTCCATGAAGTGGAACAGGTCGCCGTCCTCGTACAGGTACTGCATCGGCCGCTGCGACAGGGTCACGCGCTCGACGCGCTCGGTGGAATTGAAGCGCTTGTTGGTCTTGGTGCCGGTTTCGACGTTGCGCATTTCCACCTGCATGCAGGCCACGCCCTTGCCCGGCGTCACATGCATGCTCTTGGTGACGCGCCACAGGGCGCCGTCGACTTCAAGGATGTTACCGGTACGGATGGCCGTGGCGTTGATTTGCATTGCTCGTCTCCTGAGGCACAATTCAAGGTTTCGGCGGAGGATCCCGCCTGTGTTCCGGGCTGCGCAACATAGCCGCAATGCGCCGGCGCAGCAAGCTGTCGCCGGCCGGACACCGCCGATGGAGCGAGCCAAAACATCAGACCGAGGCCCACATGAACCTTTCATCCATGATGACCGTCCAGGAGGCGATCGACCAGTTCGATGCCGCCAGCATTGCCGCCGACAGGATGCACGGGCAGGAAGTGGAGCGTTGTCTGGATGCGTTTTCGGCATACCTGCTGCATTTCTCGGATCTCTTCCACGATGACGAGCACCTCGACGAGGGTGCGATGGAGGAATGGGAGGAGTCGCTCGGCGCCTATATGGAACAGCTGTTCGATGGCGACGTGGAGCCGTCGCAGGACCTCGGCGGCCTGACCCTGAACCAGCTCGACCCGGAGCACGTCCACGATTTCCTGGCCTGGTTCATCCTCAGGGAAACCGAAGGGGACCAGGAGGCCGTGCAGATCTGCGGCCGGGTCATGCTGGAATGGATCGAATACCTCGCCGGCCGCGGCTGGATCGATATGGCCGACAAGATCGGCTTCCTGGACAGCATCCGCGATGCCGTCGAGGTGGGTCAGCGCGTGGCCAAGGCGGCGCGGCTGCTGCTGCGTTTCGTGCGCATGGGCAGCAGCATGCCGGAGGCCATGCGCACGGTGCCGTTTTCCGATTTTGTCGAGGGCCACGCGCGGGTGCACCGGATCGAGGGCCGGGGCGTCAGCCTCAGTTTCGATGAGGATGCCCCCGAGGTGGGGCCGATCGAGCTGCCGGACGAGATCGTCGCCCTGCTCCGGGAGGGCGATGTCATGGATGTCGAGGTCGGCCGGCGCGGCGATGTCTGGCAGATGGTGGATATCGGGCCCGTGTACCCGGCCAGCGTCCATGTCGAGCCCGAGTTGTTCGGCATCGGCGATATCAAGGGCGATGGGGACTGACCCGGCGGGTTTGCCGGGGCCGGGAGGCCGGTGGTTCAGCCCAGGCGGGCGGTGATCCAGCGGCCGACGGCCCTGATCTCATCGGCACAGACGTGATGCGCCATCGGGTAGGCATGCCATGCGACGTCGTAGCCCCATTCGCCCAGGGTGTGCCGGGCCTGTTCCCCGAGGGCGAAAGGCACGACCGGGTCGTCGACGCCGTGGGCCATGAGGATCGGGGTGCCCTGGTTTTCCTTGCTGCGCCTGGCCGCGAGCTGCTGGCGCTGCAGCAGATAGCCGGACAGGGCGATGATGCCGCCCAGCCGTTCCCGATGGGTCAGGCCCACGTGCAGGGCCATGGCCGCGCCCTGCGAGAACCCGGCGAGGACGATGCGGTGGGCCGCGATGCCGCGCATCTGTTCCTGCTCGACGAGCATCCGGATCTGGCGCGCCGAGTGCTCGATGCCTTCCCCATCGTGTTCGATGCCGAGATCCGTGTGCCGGATGTCGTACCAGGCCGGCATGATGTAGCCGCCGTTGATCGACACCGGGATGGCCGGCGCATGCGGGAACACGAAGCGCACGGCAAGTGTCTCGGGAAGTTCGAGGTCGGGCACGATGGGCTCGAAGTCGTGTCCGTCGGCGCCGAGCCCGTGCAGCCAGATGATGCTGGCGGTCGGCGGATGCGCGGTTTCGGTCTCCACGGCGGGCAGCATGGGTTCGCTCATCGCGTGATGGTGCCCAACTTTGGTTCTTGTGTCTCGCGGTCGTTATGGTGAAATCCCCCCCAATGACCAAGCACGTGCATATCCTCGGCATCTGCGGCACCGCCATGGCCGCCATCGCCAAGCTGGCGAAGGACAGCGGTTTCGTCGTGACCGGATCGGATGCCGGGGTGTATCCGCCCATGTCCGACTTCCTGCGTGCCGAGGGCATCGCCACCTTCGAGGGCTACGAAGCCGCCCACCTCGATCCGGTGCCGGATCTCGTGGTGATCGGCAATGCCATGAGCCGCGGCAACGCCGAGGTCGAGTCGGTGCTCGATCAGGGCCTCGCGTACTGCTCCGGACCGGAATTCATCGGCCGTTACGTGCTGCCCGGCCGCCATGCCGTGGTCGTGGCCGGCACCCACGGCAAGACCACGACCGCCAGCCTGATGGCGCATGTGCTGGAGGTGGCGGGGCAGGTGCCCGGATTCATGATCGGCGGCATCCCGGAGAACTTCGGCACCGGCGCCCGCCTCGGCATCGGTCCGTATTTCGTGCTGGAAGGGGACGAGTACGACACGGCCTTCTTCGACAAGCGCTCCAAGTTCCTGCACTACCGCGCCCGCACGCTGATCCTGAACAACCTCGAGTACGACCACGCCGACATCTTTCCCGATATCGAAGCCATCAAGCGCCAGTTCGCGCAGCTGCTGCGCACGGTGCCGGCCGCGGGCAGTATCGTCGTCAATGCCGAGGACGCGCAGCTGGCCGAGGTGCTGGCCGAGGGTTGCTGGACACCCGTGCTGCGCTTCGCCCGCTATGGCCAGGGCGTGGCGGCGGACTGGTACTGGGAGCCGGTGGCCGGGGACGGCTCGCGTTTCCGGCTGTGGCACGGCGAGGCGCCGTTCGGCGAGTTCGCCTGGGACATGATCGGGCGCCACCATGTCGCCAATGCCTGCGCCGTGGCCGCCGCCGCCGAATCGCTGGGGCTGGATGCGCGGGTGATCCGGCAGGGCTTCGAGAGCTTTGACGGCGTGCGCCGGCGCATGACGCTGGTCGGCGAGCGGCGCGGGGTGCGCGTCTACGACGATTTCGCGCATCATCCGACCGCCATCGCCGGCGTCGTGGATTCACTGAAGGCGAGACTGGGCGATGCCGAGCGCCTGTGGGTCATCGTCGAGCCCCGCTCGAACACCATGCGCAGCCGTGTGCACCAGCAGCGCCTGCCGGCGGCCCTGGCCTCCGCCGACCGGGTGATCTTCGTGCCGCCGTCGACCCGCAACCTGCTTCCCGATGACGCCCTCGATGTGGAGGCGGTCTGCCGGGCCATCGGGCCGCATGCCGAGGTGCTGCCGGATGTCGGGGCCATCGTGGCCAAGGTGGCCGGCCAGGCCCGGAACGGGGATCACGTGCTGATCCTGTCCAACGGCGGCTTCGACGGTATCCATCAGCGCCTGCTGGAGGCTTTGTGAGCGAGACGGTATTCGAACATAGCGCCTACAACCGGGCCGAGGGGCCGAGCAAGAGCCAGAAGAAGCGCGATGCCAAGGCCCTGCAGGATCTCGGCACCGACCTGCTGGAGCAGCGGCGCGAGTTCATCCTCGGCTTGGCGCTGCCGGCCGAGCTCGAGCAGGCCGTGCTCGAGGGGCAGGACATGGACCGTGGCGCCCGCAAGCGCCAGATCAAGTTCATCGGCCGCCTGCTGCGCGACATCGATGTGGCGCCGGTGCAGGCGGCGCTGGCCAGCCTGCACGAGGACACGGCCGAGGACGTGCGCGCCTTCCATCACATCGAGCAATGGCGCGACCGCCTGCTGGCCGAGGGCGAGGATGCCGTGGCAGAGCTGGTGGCCGAGGTGCCGGACCTGGACACGGCCGAGCTCGGCCGGATCCTGCGTGCGGCTGCCGGCTCGGCGGGCGAGGGTCGCAAGAAGGCCAGCCGTGCCCTGTTCCGCTTCCTGCGCCGGCAATTGGCCGATGGATGAGCATTTTCCCCTGTTTTCGATTTCCAGCCCCCGGTAGGATCGCCCCATGAGATTTTCCGCTTTTTTCGCCCCGACGCTGCGCGACGACCCGTCCGAGGCGGAGGTCGTGTCGCACCGGCTGTTGCTGCGCGCCGGCTTCATCCGCCGGGTGACCAGCGGCGTCTACGATTTCCTGCCCCTCGGCCTGAAGGTGCTGCGCCGCATCGAGGGCGTGGTGCGCGAGGAGATGAACCGCGCCGGCGCCCAGGAGCTGTTGATGCCGCTGGTGCAGCCGGCCGAGCTGTGGCAGGCCTCCGGCCGCTGGGTCAAGTACGGGCCCGAGCTGCTGCGCTTTTTCGACCGGCACGACCATGAGTCCTGCCTCGGGCCGACGCACGAGGAGGTGATCTGCGATCTGGTGGCGCGCGAGCTCAAGTCCTATCGCCAGCTGCCGCTGAACCTGTACCAGATCCAGACCAAGTTCCGCGACGAGGTGCGCCCGCGCTTCGGCCTGATGCGCGGTCGCGAGTTCATCATGAAGGATGCCTATTCCTTCCATGCCGACGACGCGGATCTGGCGCGCGAATACGACAACATGTTCGAGGCCTATACGCGCATCTTCACGCGCCTGGGGCTGAAGTTCCGGGCCGTCGAGGCCGATACCGGCTCGATCGGCGGCAATGCCTCGCACGAGTTCCATGTGCTGGCCGATTCGGGCGAGGACGTCATCGCCCACTGCGATGCCTGCCGCTATGCCGCCAACGTCGAGATGGCCCAGGGCCGGCGTTCGCTGCCCGGGAATACGGACGGCGCCCTGGCCGAGGTGGCCACCCCCGGCGCCAGCGCCGTCGGCGACGTGGCCAGGATGCTGGGGGTCAGTGCCGACCACCTGGTCAAGACGCTGATGGTCACGGTGACCGGCGGTCCGCTGGACGGGGCCACGGTGGCGGCCTGCGTGCGCGGTGACGACGAGGTGCAGGAGATCAAGCTCGCGCATGTACTGGGGGCCGACGGCGTGAGCCTGGCCGATGCCGCCGCGATCGATGCGGTGGGCGGCGTGGTGGGCTTCGTCGGGCCGCAGGGATTGCGTGCCAAGGTGGTTGCGGACCAGACCCTGCAGGGGGCCTCCGGGCTGGTGGCCGGCGCCAACCGCATCGATGCCCATGTCGCAGGCCTGGACATGGCCCGCGATGTGCCGGATGCGATCTATGCCGATCTGCGCACTGTGCGCGCCGGCGACGGCTGTCCGCAGTGCGACGGGCGGCTGGATCTGTCGCGGGGCATCGAGGTGGGCCACGTGTTCGCCCTGGGCCGCCGCTATGCCGAACCGATGAAGGTCGAGTTCCAGGATGCGGCGGGCCAGCGGGCGGTGGCGACGATGGGCTGCTACGGGATTGGGGTATCGAGATTGGTGGCCGCCATCGTCGAGCAATGCCACGATGAGGCGGGGATCCGCTGGCCGGCGCATCTGGCGCCGTTCCAGGTGTCGCTGGTGTCGCTCGGTACGGGGGAGAAGGTGATGGAGGTATCGCAGCAGCTGTACAGCACGCTGTCCGGGGCCGGCTTCGAGGTGCTGTGGGACGATCGCAACGAGCGTCCGGGGGTCAAGTTCAAGGATGCCGAGCTGATGGGCCTGCCGGTCAAGGTGGTCGTCGGCGAGCGCGGCCTGGGCGAGGGCACGGTCGAGGTCGGCCTGCGCCGCGACAAGCCGGTATCGCTTGTGCCGGAAGCGGTGCCCGGGTGGGTCGAGGGTGCGCTGAGTGGAGCGGCATGCTGAACCCCGTGGAGCTGGGGCTGCGCCTGAAGGCGGTGCAGCCGAAGGCCTGGCTGGCGGTGGTCCTGGTCCTCGGTGTGATCATGATGATCCCGGTCTGGCTGGCCAGCACGCCGGAGGAGCGCCAGCAGTTCAGCCAGACCACCGCGGCCATGCAGGTGGTCGAGCAGAACACCGGCCCCTTGAACCTGAGCCAGTCCGACCGGCAGCGCCTGAAGGCGCTGCTGAAGCCCGAACCCGAGAAGAAGCCCAACGACTTCGAACGCACGGTGTGGATGAAGGACATGTTCCATCTGATCCGCCCATGGGTGGAGACGGACGGCGAATGCGAGAGCATCGCACGCTGGGTCTACACCTACTCGGTGCGCTACGAGCTGTCGCCCGAGCTGATCCTGGGCGTCATCGCCGTCGAGTCGCGTTTCGACCATTTCGCGGTCAGCAACGTCGGGGCCCGCGGCCTGATGCAGGTGATGCCGTTCTGGAAGGACCAGCTCGGTTCCCCGTCCGACAACCTGTTCGATATCAGCACCAACATCCGCTACGGCTGCGCCATCATCCGCCATTACCTGAACCGCTACGGCAAGCTGTCCAAGGCCCTGGCCGCCTACAACGGCTCGCCGAACGACCGCTGGTACCCGACCAAGGTGTTCGCGCAGATGAAGCGCTTCAAGGCCGAGCGCATCACCATCATCAACAAGCAGCCGCCCGGTTAGACGCGGCTGCGGCATCGTCTACGCTATGGATCGAATGAGCCGGGCCCCTGCCCGGGAAAGGAGCCGAAGTATGCGCATGATCGTGGGACTCGTGCTATGCCTGTTCAGCGTGCCCGCCCTGGCCAGTGCCTTCAGCCTGTCCAGCCCGCAGGTGACCAACGGCGGCTATGTGCCGGACCAGCAGGTGTATTCCGGTTTCGGCTGCCAGGGGGGCAACACCTCGCCGGCGCTGAACTGGATCAACCCCCCGGACGGGACGAAGAGCTTCGCCATCACCGTCTATGACCCGGATGCCCCGACCGGCAGCGGCTGGTGGCACTGGGTGATCTTCAACATCCCGCCCACGGTGAGCTCGCTGCCCGCGGGCGCGGGCGACGCCGATGGCCATCTGGCGCCCTCCGGCGCCATCCAGAGCCGGACCGATTACGGCACGGACGGCTACGGGGGCCCGTGCCCGCCGGTCGGGGATACCCCGCATCGTTACCTGTTCACGATCTATGCGCTGAACGTGGACAAGCTGCCGCTGACCAGCGATGCCTCGGCCGCGATGGTCGGCTTCTACATCCACCAGCACATGCTGGGCTCGGCCAAGATCACCGCCCTGTACGGACGCTAGTCCGACCGAAAAATCCGGACGGCAGGCCGGCCAAGAAATCCGGCCGTCAGGCCGGCCGCTAGGCCAGGGCCTGTTCGACCACCTGGCGGAACATGGCCTCGGTCAGGCGGCGGGTCTGCGTGTTGTAGCGGGAGCAATGGTAGCTGTCGGTCAGTTGCCGTCCGTCCGGAAGACGATGAGCGGCGCCGTGCGCGAACGGGTAGTCCTTGGGCCTGAGGCCATAGGCCATCAGCACGGCCCGGTGGGCGATCGTGCCCAGGGCCAGCAGGCGGCAATGCGCCGGCATCGCCGCGATCTCGCGGGCGAGATAGGGGTTGCAGGCGCGGATCTCCGCCGGTTCCGGCTTGTTCTGCGGCGGCAGGCATTTGACGGCGTTGCTGATGCGCACGCCGTGAAGGACGAGATCGTCGTCCGCCGCTTCCGATGTCGGCCGGCTGGCGAGCCCCAGATCGAACAGCGTCCGGTACAGCAGGATGCCGGCATAATCGCCGGTGAACGGGCGGCCGGTGCGGTTGGCGCCGTGCATGCCCGGGGCCAGGCCGACGATCAACAGCCGTGGCGCGGCATCGCCGAAGGCGGGGACCGGGGCACAGTGGTAATCCGGGTGTTCGCGCCGGACGTCGTCGAGGAAGGTGGCCAGGCGTGGGCAGCGCCGGCATGCCGCATCGAAGTCCGTATCAGCCAAGTTCGCGCAGCCTGTCGGCAAGCTGGCGCAGCGCCCGGCCGCGGTGCGAGACGGCCGCCTTGGCGTCGGCGCCGGCCTCGGCGAAGGTCCTGCCCAGTTCCGGGCAGAAGAACAGCGGATCGTAGCCGAAGCCCGCAGTACCGCCCGGGGTCTCGACGATGCGCCCCTCGACGCGGCCCTCGGCGGTGAGCGGCGTGCGCCCGTCCGGCCAGGCCAGGTGCAGCGCACAGACGAAGCGGGCGGTTCGATCCACCTTGCCCTGCATGGCGTCCAGCAGCTTGGCGTTGTTGTCGGCGTCCACCGCATCGGGCCCGGCGTAGCGGCTGGAATACAC
>Ga0315540_10000633_pt1 | contig 19951 bp, 19 predicted proteins | sample SalMarSW160110MG_FD_203677 | JGI IMG/M metagenome (GOLD analysis project Ga0315540, IMG submission 203677) | Salt marsh sediment microbial communities from the Plum Island Ecosystem LTER, Massachusetts, United States - Salt Marsh Sediment SW1601-10 ...
TGGTGCACGACCGGCCGATCGCGCGCCCGGTCGAGGATTCGGTGGCGCGCGTGGTGCTGGGCCGGGAGATGCTGCTGCGCCGCGGGCGCGGCTACGCGCCCTATCCGCTGGCGCTGCCGCAGGCCGGGCAGGGCGGCGCGCTGCTGGCGGTCGGGGCTCACATGAAGAACACGGTGAGCCTGTCCGTCGCCGGCCGGATCGTGACCGGCTCGCACCTGGGCGACCTCGACGCGCCCGAGGGGCGCGACGCGCACGAGGAGGCCGCGCGCGGCCTGGCCGCGCTGTACCAGGCCGCGCCCGTCGCCATCGCCTGCGACCTGCACCCGGATTACGCTTCGACGCACTATGCCGAGCGCAGCGGGCTGCCGCTGGTGCGCGTACAGCACCACGTCGCCCACGTCGCCGCCTGCATGGCCGAGAACGGCTTGCGCGGCCCCGTGCTCGGCGTGGCCTGGGACGGCAGCGGTTACGGCCCGGACGGCACCGTCTGGGGCGGCGAATTCCTGCTGCTCGACGGCGCGCACGCACGGCGCGTCGCGCACCTGAGGACCTTCGGCCTGCCGGGCGGCGAGCGCGCGGTACGCGAGCCGCGCCGTGCCGCGCTCGGCGCGCTGTGCGAGGCGCTGGGCGAGGAGGCGTTTGACACAGCGGGACCCGCAGCCGGCTTGAACTTCAGTACGAACGAATTGCGCGTATTGAGATCGATGATCGCGAGCGGCACTCAGGCCCCGCTGACCTCGAGCGCCGGGCGGCTGTTCGACGCCGTCGCGGCGCTCGCCGGCCTGCGGCAGGTCGCGAGCTACGAGGGCCAGGCGGCGATGGAGCTCGAGTGGTCGATCACGGAGGACGCTGAGTTGGAACTCGCGCCGCTCGAGATCGTCGCTTCAGTGCCTTTGGTACTCGATTGGGCGCCGACCCTGCGTTCCATGCTGGATTTCGCCGGCAAAGGCGCGTCGCGCGGTGCCGTTGCGGCGGCGTTCCACCGCGCGCTCGCGGCGGCGATCGCGGCGGTCGGGGCGCGCATCGGGGTGCGCCGGGTGGCGCTCAGCGGCGGCTGCTTCCAGAACCGCCATCTGCTCGAGTGGAGCGTCGAGCGCCTGCGCGCCGAAGGCCTCGAGCCGTTCTGGCATCGCCTGGTGCCGACCAACGACGGCGGCATTTCGCTCGGCCAGGCGGCCTGGGCCGCGGCCGTGCGGGCGGAGGGCTGAGCGCATGTGCCTGGCCGTTCCGGGCAAGATCGAGAGCATCGCCGAGGCGGGCCCGCTGATGCGCGTGGCCAGGGTCGATTTCGGCGGCGTGACGCGCGAGGTCAATCTCGCCTGCGTGCCCGAGGCGGCGCTGGGCGACTATGTGCTGGTCCACGTCGGCATCGCCCTGAGCGTGATCGACGCCGCGGAGGCCGAGAAGGTCTTCAGCTATCTGCGGGAGATCGAAGCGCTGTGAAGTTCGTCGACGAGTACCGCGATGAAAGATCGGCCGCGCGCTACGCGGCCCTGATCGCGCGCGGGGTCACGCGAGCCTGGACCATCATGGAAGTCTGCGGCGGCCAGACCCACGCCATCGTGCGCTTCGGCATCGACCAGCTCCTGCCGGGCGGGGTCTCCCTCGTGCACGGGCCCGGTTGCCCGGTGTGCGTCACGCCGCTCGAGATGATCGACAAGGCGCTCGAGATCGCGGCCGCGCCGGGCGTGATTTTCTGCTCCTTCGGCGACATGCTGCGCGTGCCGGGCAGCGAGGGCAACCTGCTCGCGGTCAGGGCGCGGGGCGGCGACGTGCGCGTGGTCTACTCGCCGCTCGATGCGCTGCAGGTCGCACGCGACAACCCGGCGCGCGAGGTCGTGTTCTTCGCGGTGGGCTTCGAGACCACCGCGCCGGCGAACGCGATGGTGGCGCACCAGGCCAGGCTCGAGGGCCTCTCCAACTTTTCGCTCCTGGTGTCGCAGGTGCTTGTGCCGCCGGCGATCGAGGCTATCCTGGCCGCGCCGGGCAACCGGGTGCAGGCCTTCCTCGCCGCCGGGCACGTGTGCGCGGTGATGGGTATCGAGCAATACGAGCCGCTCGCCGCGCGCTACCGGGTCCCGATCGTGGTGACCGGGTTCGAGCCGCTCGACATCATGCAGGGGGTGGCGATGTGCGTGCGCCAGCTCGAGCGCGGCGAGGCGCGGCTGGAGAACCAGTACTCGCGCGCAGTGCGGCGCGCCGGCAGCGCGCCGGCGCAGGCGCTGATGCGCGAGGTGTTCACGGTCGTCCCGCGCCGCTGGCGCGGCATCGGCGAGATTCCGGCCAGCGGCCTCGCGCTCGCGCCGGCCTACGCCGGGCTGGACGCCGAGCGCCGCTTCGGCGCAGCGCGCGCGGGCGCCGAAGTTCGCTCGGAATGCATCGCCGGGCTGGTGCTGCAGGGCGCGCGCAAGCCGACCGATTGCCCCGCCTTCGGCCGCCGCTGCACCCCCGAGCGCCCGCTCGGGGTCACGATGGTGTCCTCGGAAGGCGCCTGCGCCGCCTACTTCCGCTATCGCGCGCCGGTGAGCTCATGAGCGCTCCCGATCCCACCGTTTGGAACTGCCCGGCGCCGGCCGGCGAGGGCGAGCAGGTACAACTGGCGCACGGCGGCGGCGGGCGCGCGATGGCGCGCCTGATCGAGCGCCTGTTCCTGCCCGCGTTCGCCAACCAGGCGCTCGGCGAGCGCCACGACGGCGCGCGGCTCGAGCTCGACGGCGCGCAGCTCGCCTTCAGCACCGATTCCTACGTGGTAAGCCCGCTGTTCTTCCCCGGCGGCGACATCGGCACGCTGGCGGTCAACGGCACGGTGAACGATCTCGCCATGTGCGGCGCGCGGCCGCTGTATCTCTCCGCCGGCTTCATCGTCGAGGAAGGGTTCGCCCTGGCGACGCTCGAGCGCGTGGTGGCCTCGATGCGCGCGGCGGCCGTCGCGGCGGGCGTGCAGCTGGTGACGGGCGACACCAAGGTGGTCGAGCGCGGCAAGGCCGACGGCCTGTTCATCAACACCGCCGGTATCGGGCGCATCGTTGCGCCGCGCCCGGTCGCGCCGCACCGGGTGCGTCCGGGCGACCTCGTCCTGTTGAGCGGCGACCTGGGCCGGCACGGGGTCGCGGTGATGGCCGCGCGCGAGGCGCTCGGGCTCGAGACTTCGATTGCGAGCGACTGCGCGCCGCTCGCGGCGCCGGTGCTCGCGCTGCTCGAAGCCGGCTGCGCCGTGTCCTGTTTGCGCGACCTGACGCGCGGCGGGCTCGCCAGTGCCCTGGTAGAGATCGCCGAGACGGCGGGCATGGAGATCGCGCTCGATGAGCGGGCAATCCCGGTGCGCGAGGAGGTGCGGGCGGTGTGCGAGCTGCTAGGCCTGGACCCGATCTACGTCGCCAATGAAGGCCGCTTCGTCGCCTTCGTCGCGCCCGCCGACGCCGAGCGCGCGCTCGAGGTGCTGCATGCGCACGAGCCGAGCCGTGGCGCGTGCGTGATCGGAAGCGTGCAGGCCGGCGCTGCCGGGCGCGTCGTCATGACAAGCCCGATCGGCGGCAAACGCGTGGTCGACATGCTGAGCGGAGAGCAGCTGCCGCGCATCTGCTGAGCGGAAACTGCTCTCGTCTTGCGCGTCTGCGCCAGTGTTTAGTTCTTGTGTTCCCTCGCCTCGTTCGAAATCGCCCGGCCACCGTGCTGGATGTCTTGCCCGGCGCCTTCCATGGTTTCGCAACCGGCGAGCGTGCCGAGGAAGCTGGCGAAAGTGAGCGCCGCCAGCAGCGGAATAAAGATTCGTTTGATCATGATCAGTCTCCTATGGTGCAGCGCTCACGGTACTCAGCACGGGCCAGCGGGTCGGTGCGGCGCCGTACATACGCTCGGGGGAACGGGCCGATCGATGCCCGCAAAGCGCCTCAACCTGTCCCGCGGCAAGATGCAATGTGCGCTGACGTACAGAGCTACCCTGAGGCGGTGCCTATGATTTAGTGATCTCGAGCGGCCTCGGCATATCGATCGGAATCGCGTGCATCCGTCCAAACATGTCGCCACAACCCTGCTGTTCGGCGCCGCCCTGGCGCTGGGCTCGACCGGGTTGCTCGCCCAGGAAGCAGAGGGCTTCGGCCTGCGGCTGCCCAAGGCCTGGCTGGCACAGGCGAGCGACACGGCCGATACGCACCAGGCCTCCGAGAGCCCGTCGCCATCGGGGCCCGGACGCTCCAAGAGCTACGTGATCCCCGCACTGGAAATCCTCAGCTTCGATGCGCTGCTCAATCTCTACGACCGGCACGCCTACCAAGGGAGCGAGTTCTCGAGCAACCTGACTTCGATCAGGAACAATCTGCACGGCGGTTGGAAGGTGGACAACGACCCGTACCAGGTGAACCAGGTCGGGCACCCGTACCAGGGTTCGATGTACCACGGCTTCGCGCGCTCGGCGGGCCTGAGCTACTGGGAGGCGGCGGGATACACGTTCGCCGGCAGCGTGCTGTGGGAGATTGCGGGAGAGCGCACCGATCCGTCGATGAACGACCAGATCGCGAGCGGCATCGCCGGCTCGTTCTTCGGCGAGGCGCTGTTCCGCATGGCGAGCCTGGTGCTGGAGCAGGGCGGAGGCATGTCGCCGTTCTGGCGCGAGTGGGCCGCTACCGCTATTTCGCCGTCGACGGGCTTCAACCGCCGCGTGATGGGCTATGACGAGATCTTCTCCAGCCGCGGCGCGCCCTACTACAGCCGCCTGTCGCTGGGCTTGAGCGGCGAGGCGCAGAACAATCCGGGTGCTTCGACCAAGGCGAGGCCGAACGAGGCGCTGCTGGATTTCTCCCTCGATTACGGCATGCCGGGCAAGCCCGGTTACGAGTACACGCGGCCGTTCGATTACTTCACCTTCCAGGTCACCGCCTCGAGCGCGAACCTGATCGAGAACGTGATGACCCGCGGGCTGCTCTACGGCAAGGCATACAGCGCGGGCAGCAACTACCACGGCGTATGGGGGCTGTACGGCAGCTACGATTACATCGCGCCGCAAACCTACCGCATCTCCAGTACCGCGTTATCGCTCGGCACCACCTGGCAGACGTGGCTGACGCAGAATATCGCGCTGCAGGGCACGGGCCTTGTGGGCGCAGGCTATGCGGCGGCCAGCACCTTGCACGGCGCCGCCGAAGGCGACTACCACTACGGGGTCACGCCGCAGGGCTTTCTTGCGCTGCGCATGATCTTCGGCAACAAGGCTTCGCTCGACATCAGCGCGCGCGAATATTTCGTGACCAACGCGGCCGGCACCACCGCGGGGCACGACAACATCATACGCACCGATCTCGCGTTCACCTGGCGCATCGTGCGCCAGCATGCAGTCTCGATCAGATACCTGTGGAACCGGCGCGATGCGACCTACGCGAGCCTGCCCGACACGACGCAGAGCCGCGCCACGGTCGGTATCTATTACACGATGCTGGGCAACGACCGCTTCGGCGTGGTTGGAACGGCCCCGACTTCGACGATACTGCCGAAGCTTAAGTAAGCTGGGTTGACGCATGCCGCAATGGCGCTGCCGAGCCCGGCGGACCTGATTGACACAGATCAAGGTGCCGCGTAGCGCGGTGTATTGAATGGGGTTGTGAGCATGAGCAGGAGGCGATCCGTGCCCGGCCAGCATCGCTACATCCGTTTCTTCAATCAGATCGGCATCGAGGACGTTCCGTCGGTCGGGGGCAAGAATGCTTCGCTCGGGGAGATGTACCGTGAGCTGACCCCGCAGGGCGTGCGCGTGCCGAACGGCTTCGCGATCACCGCCCAGGCCTACTGGTACGTGCTCGAGAAGGCCGGCATCGCGCAGCGGCTGCGCGACGCGCTCGACGGCCTGCGCGCGGACGACGTCGAGGACCTGGCGCGGCGCGGCAAGCAGGCGCGCGACCTAGTGTACGGGGCGCCGCTGCCGGAGGACCTGCGACGCGAAATCCTGCAGGCTTACGGGACGCTGCGGGAGGAGTACGGCCCGCAGCTCAGCGTGGCGGTGCGCTCCTCGGCTACGGCCGAGGACCTGCCCGACGTGAGCTTCGCCGGCGCGCACGAAACCTTCCTCAACGTGCAGGGGGACGAGCCTCTGCTGGACGCCTGCCGACGCTGCTTCGCCAGCCTGTTCACCGACCGCGCGATCCACTATCGCATCGACCAGGGATTCGATCACTTCAAGGTGGCGCTGTCGATCGGCGTAATGAAGATGGTGCGCTCGGACCTGGCGGCAAGCGGCGTCATCTTCAGCCTCGACACCGAGTCGGGCTTTCGCGACGTGGTGTTCATCACCGGCGCCTACGGGCTCGGCGAGAACATCGTCCAGGGCGCGGTCGATCCGGACGAGTTCTATGTCTTCAAGCCTACCTTCGAAGCGGGCCGCCGCGCGGTGCTGCGGCGCGCGCTGGGCAACAAGAAGATCAAGATGGTGTACGCGGAGGGCGGCAGCCGCCTGACGACGCGCAACGTGCCCACTTCGAGCGCCGAGCGCGAGCGCTTCTGCATCAGCGACGCCGAGGCGCTGACCCTGGCCGATTACGCGATCAAGGTCGAGAAGCATTACAGCGCCAAGGCCGGCAAACCGCGACCGATGGACATGGAGTGGGCCAAGGACGGCCATGACGGGCAGCTCTACATGGTGCAGGCGCGTCCCGAGACCGTGGTTTCGCAGAAGACGGGCAACGTGTTGGAGATCTACACCATCAAGGGCAAGGGCGACGTGCTGAGCTCGGGGCGGTCAGTGGGGGAGAAGGTGGTCAGCGGCGTGGTGCGCGTCATCCCCAACGTCGCGCAGCTGGCGGAGTTCCGGCCGGGCGAAGTGCTGGTGACCGACACCACCACCCCGGACTGGGAGCCGGTGATGAAGACCGCAGGTGCCGTGGTGACCAACCGCGGCGGCCGCACCTGCCACGCTGCGATCGTGGCACGCGAGCTCGGCATCCCGGCGATCGTCGGCGCGGGCGATGCGACGACTGCGCTCAAGAGCGGCGAGACGGTGACGGTGTCCTGCGCCGAGGGCGACGTCGGCCGAATCTATCGCGGCAAGCTGGAGTTCGAGGTGCAGCGTACCAACCTCGAGGGGCTGAAGCTGCCTGCTACCCAGATCATGATCAACCTCGGCAACCCGGAGCTCGCGTTCAAGACCAGCTTCCTGCCGAATGACGGCATCGGGCTGGCGCGCATGGAGTTCATCATCAGCGAGTACATCAAGGCGCATCCGATGGCGCTGGTGCATCCGGAGAAGGTCGCCGATGCGGCCGAGCGTGCCGCGATCGCCCGGCTGTGCCGCGGCTACGCCAAGCCGGCCGACTTCTTCATTGAGCGCCTGGCCGAGGGCGTCGGCACCATCGCCGCCGCCTTCTATCCGAAGCCGGTGATCGTGCGCATGTCCGACTTCAAGAGCAACGAGTACGCGGCGCTGCTCGGCGGGCACGGCTTCGAGCCGAGCGAAGGCAACCCGATGATCGGTTTTCGCGGCGCATCGCGCTATGCGCATCCGGCTTACGCCGAGGGTTTCGCCCTGGAATGCGCCGCGATGCGTCGCGTGCGCGAGGTCATGGGGTTGACCAACCTCAAGCTGATGATCCCGTTCTGCCGCCGCATCGACGAGGCCGAGCGCGTGCTCAAGGTGATGGCTGGCCACGGCCTCGCGCGCGGCAAGGACGGGCTCGAGATCTACGTCATGTGCGAGATCCCGAACAACGTCATCCTGCTGGACGCCTTTGCCAAGCACTTCGACGGCTTTTCGATCGGCTCGAACGACCTTACCCAACTCACGCTTGGGGTCGACCGCGACTCGGAGATCGTCGCCTTCGACTACGACGAGCGCGACGACGGGGTGAAGCAGATGATCCGGCTCGCGGTCGAGGGCTGCCGCCGCAATCACCGCCACTCGGGGCTGTGCGGCCAGGCACCTTCCGACTACCCCGAGATGGCGCAGTTCCTGGTCGAGATCGGCATCGACTCGATGAGCCTCAACCCGGACGCAGTGCTCAAGACCACGCTGCAGGTACTCGAGCTGGAGAAGAAGCTCGGGCGCGAGCCGCGCCACTGAGGGCCCGGCGCGCGTCGCCATGCCGGGTTACCCGCTCTGGTCTGGCGAGCTGCCGACGTGGCTCGGCATCGCGCTGTGCCTCAGCCAGTCGGCGATGTTCTCGGGGCTCAACCTGGCGCTGTTCAGCGTCAGCCGGCTGCGCCTGGAAGTGGAGGCGGCCGGCAACCCGGATGCCGCGCTGCTGCTCGGCCTGCGCCGCGACGCGAACCTCACCCTGTCCACTGTGCTGTGGGGCAACGTCGCGGTCAACGTGCTGCTTACCCTGCTGTCGGACTCGGTCCTGGCCGGCGTCTCGGCCTTCGCATTTTCAACCGTGGTAATCACCTTCTTCGGTGAAATCATCCCGCAGGCCTATTTCTCGCGCCACGCGCTGCGCATGGCGGCGCGCCTGGCGCCGGTGCTGAAGACATATCGGGTAATCCTGTATCCGCTCGCCAAACCGACGGCGATGATGCTCGAGTGGTGGCTGGGTCCGGAAGCCATCACCCTCTTTCGAGAGCGCGACTTCCGCGCGCTGATCATGCGCCACGTCGACGCCGGAAGCAGCGAGGTGGGGCGCTTGGAGGCGACCGGTGCGCTCAACTTCCTCGACCTGGACGACATCGCCGTGCGCGACGAAGGCGAGTCGGTCGACCCGCTGAGCGTGATCGAGCTGCCGGTGGTCAACGGCAGGCCGCTGCTGCCGTCCTACACGCGCTCGCCCGACGACCCGTTCCTGCGCCGGCTCGACGCCTCGGGCAAGAAGTGGGTTATCTTCACCGACGGTGCCGGCCAGCCCTGCCTGGTGCTCGACGCGCATCATTTCCTGCGCGACGCGCTGTTCGAGAAAGGCCCGCCGAAACCGGAAGCCTACTGGCACCGCCCCATCGTTGTGACCGACCTGAAAACGCGCCTCGGCGACGTCATCGGCCGCATGAAGGTGACGCCCGAGCACCCCGGGGACGACGTGGTCGACAACGACCTGATCCTCGTCTGGGGTTCGCGCGAGCGCCGCATCATCACCGGCGCCGATCTTCTCGGTCGCCTGCTGCGCGGCATCGCTACGCGCGAAGGACTGTCAGGCCGCAAAGGCGGCTAGGCGCGCGACGCGCGTCTCACGCGTGTTTGAGCACGCTGCGGATGATTTCGGTAAGGATCTTCCTGCTGTAGGGCTTCGTGATGTAGCCGTCGGCGCCGAAGTCAAGCCCGCGGCGCACGTCTTCCGGATCGGTCCGTGCCGTCAGCATGACCACCGGAAGCAGGGCGAGCTTCCTGTGGCGGCGGATGCGCCCCAGGATGTCGAAGCCGTCTCCGTCCGGCAGGTTGACGTCGAGCAGCAGCAGGTCGGGCAGGGGGCCGCGAACCTCCTCGATCAGTTGCTTGAAATTGGCCGCGGCGCGCACGGCGTAGCCGGCGGCGCTCACGCGCAGATTGGCGAGCGCCGCCTGGTCCGGGTCGTCTTCCACGACAAGCACCTTGATCGCGTCCGCTTTCCTGGCAAGCGCGGGGCGATTCTTCAGCCGGTCCTGGAACAGGTACGCGCCCGCGCGATCGAGCGCCGCCTGCGCCGCGCGCACCTCTCTCACGGTCCGGCTCGTGTCGTCCGGCTTCGGCCCGCTCTCGTTCAGGCGCATCGGCGTCGGGGGGTAGGTGAAGTCCGGCTCGGCCTCACCGTCGGCGGGAGCCGAGCCCACAAGGCCCAGCTCCTGGAGCTCGGCGATCCAGTCGCCCAGCAGATTATCCGGGATGTGCCGCAGGAAGCCCCGGATCACGTCCGGGTGAGCGCCCGCGCCAATGATCTGAAGAATCCGGCGATAGTCCGACGGCAGTGCCCGATCGGCCAAATGCAAGGCCCTGTCTCCGGCGGCTGTGCGGCAATACATCCGATTTTGCGACCACGATCCCATGACAGCCCTGTAGCCTATCGATCGCCCGCCATGCGGCGTGTTTCATACCTAACCCGACTGTCGGGCGGATGTGAAGGGCATTTTTCCTCTGCCCGAGCCAGGTGCAATATCAAAATCGGCCTCTCGCGCGCCATACCCACGGCGCGACGGGCCGCCGATCCTTCCACAGCCCGCGCCTGGCCAGGCGCGCGTTCGCCTGAAGCGTGTAGAGCGCAGAAGTCTGACGAACGGTTCGCGGGTACACCCAGGCCATGCCTCGGCGCACCTGTTCGCCGTTCGCATTGATGCCGGCGCACATCACCCACCCGAGCGTGCGGCTTTCGGCGTCGAGCCCCCGGTCCTCCACCTGCGCCATCTTGCCGGCGCACAGCTCGGCGAGCGATTGCCGGGAACGCGTTGCGAAGCGCTGCGCCTTCTCGGGCGCGTCGATGTCAGCCAGCCGGACGATGTGCCGCTGCTTGTCGGCGTCGAGAACCGTAAGGGTGTCGCCAGCGGAAACCTCGACCACGCGGCCCAGCAGCTCACCCGCGCCGGCGGATGGCACGAATGCGAATGCTAGGGCGCACGCGACAATCGCAACAGAGAGGCTGCGAATGGTCACCGTAACCGCGGCTCCTGGCGTGTGGACACAGGACCGGCGAAATCATCGCGCGCCTTTCGCCTTGGCGTATATCGCGGCTCGTCCGGATCCGCCATCCGTCGCAAGCTGTCTCGCATGTCGTAAAGCGTTGCCAGCGGTCCAAATACGACGCCCGCGGTAACGATACCAAGCGCGAGGCCGAGAAGCGCTCCCAGCCATCGCCCATAAATCGTAAAAAAGAACTCCGGGCGCGCTTCGGAACCTACGTAGCCGCCGACGGCTCCTCCCACAATAATGACTGCGGCTGCGATAACGATCGTCGCGCGACCCACAGCCGAAAGCAGCTTAATCATGGCACCCACCTCCCGGTACGCTAGCGCCCGCCGATCTGGCCGGCGTCTTGGAACCGCCTTTTATCTCCACAGTTCGAATTGATGCCGCTCAGTCTAACGTGCTGGGCGACCTGCGCATCTGCCTGGGCGACGTCATCGGCCGCCCTCGAGCAGGTTCCGCACGGATTCTATTTCGCTGCCGAGGAAATCCCTGAACACGTGAATCCGCTCGGTGCGCTTGAGATCGGAATGGAACAGGAACCAGAGGCCCATGTTCATTTCCGGCATCGGGTCGATGTAGCGCTCCAGCAGAGGATCGGGGTCCGCCATGTAGCACGGCAGGACACCCAGGCCGACATTCTGCTTCAGCATCTGTTGCGTCAGAATGGGGTCGTCCACGGTGACCTGATAGGCATCGCCGCTGGACAGCTTCTTCGTCCAGTGTTTGTGATAACCACAGCACGTCATGCCGATCCATTTGGGCGGGACAGCATGCTTGCGTAATTCGGCGAGATACTTTCGACTGCCATAAGCCGTTGAGGCAATCGTGGCGATCCTCTTGCCCACCAGGGTTTCCACAGGATCGTTTGTGACGCGGAGAGCGACGTCGGCCTGGCGCTCGGCAAGACTGATGTCTGAGTTGGAAACCACGATCTGCAACTCGATTTCCGGGTAGGCGGCGCTGAAGCGAGAGAAGATCGGCGCCAGCACCGCGGCGGACATGATGTTCACGGCCGTCACGCGCAGGCCGCCGGCCAGGTTCTTGTCCCGCCCACGCAGCGCGCCGTCCATAAGCAGCACTTCGCGCTCCATGTTGAGCGCCGCTTTCTTGAGCTCTTCGCCGGCGGAGGTCAGTTCGTAGCCCGAGCGCTTCTTGTCGAGCAGCCGCGTCTTCAGGCGTATCTCCAGTTGCTGCAGGCGTCGTGAGACCGTGGAGTGCTCAACGTCCAGTGATCTGGCCGCCGCGGAGACCGAGCCCATACGGGCCACGGCGAGAAAAATACGCAGGTCGTCCCAGTTCATGCACCCCCCCTCATCCGTGCAAATTTGCACAGCGACTGTGTATGTTTTGGGAATTGTCGACGATTTAAGCACGGATTAACGTTCATCGCACCCTTAGAGAACGCACTTTTGCGCAATACAGGAGGTGTCCGATGAGCGAGCAGAAACCGCAATTCGATCCTATGCGGTACAAACAGACCACATTGCAGCAATGGGAGTCCGCCGCCGAAGCCTGGCATCGATGGGGACCCCTCTTGTCCGAGTGGCTGGGGACAGCCACGCAGACCATGCTCGATATGGCCGATATTGGACGCGGAAGTCGCGTGCTCGATGTCGCTGCCGGGGCCGGAGATCAGACGATCAGCGTTGCGCGTCGAGTGGGCCCGAAGGGTCGTGTTCTGGCAACGGACTTGTCCCCGGGGATTCTTGAATTCGCCGCGCAGAGAGCCCGGGAGGCCGCGCTCGACAACGTGGACACTCGCGAGCTGGATGGGGAGAATCTCGCGCAACTGGAGCCGGAATCGTTTGATGCCGTCATATCGCGCGTCGGCATGATCTACTTTCCGGATCAGCAGCGCGCCCTTGCCGGCATGCGACACTCGCTCAAGGAGGGAGGAAAGGTGGCGGCGATGGTCTACTCAACGGCCGAAAAGAACGGTTTTTTCTCCGTCCCTGTATCGATCATCAGGCGCCGGGCAAAGCTGCCTCCGCCTCTTGCCGGGCAACCCGGCCCCTTCAGCCTTGGGGGCGACAAGGTGCTCGAACAGGCTTTCATCAAGGCCGGGTTCAAGGACGTGGCAGTCAAGGCGGTTGACGCGCCCCTGCGGGTCGAGTCCGCTGCCGAATGTCTCAAGTTTGAAAAAGAGTCGTTCGGCGCGTTGCATCAAATGCTGTCGGGCCTCTCGGACGAAGAGAAGGATCTGGCCTGGCAGGAGATCGAGGACAGGCTTCGGGAGTTCGAGGGCGGAGACGGATTCAGCGGGCCGTGCGAGCTGCTGATTGCGGTTGGCACCAAATAGCTGGAATTCCGGCACCAAGGAAAAGGACGCACGACAATGGCAAAGCTGGCAATCATTCAGGAGTCCCCCGCTTTTCTCGACCGGAAAGCAACGCTCGACAAGGCCGTTGCGCTGGCGGCAAAGGCGGCGGCCCAGGGCGCGGAGCTGATCGTCTTTCCCGAGGCATTCATTCCTGCCTACCCCGCCTGGATCTGGCGCCTGCGTCCGGGGGGCGATTTCGGTCTGTCCGAACAGATCCACGCGCGCCTGCTCGACAACGCCGTGGACCTGGCGCAAAACGACCTGGCGCCGCTGCTGCAGGCCGCCGCGAAGCACAAGGTGACGATCGTCTGCGGCATCAACGAGCGCGACGGCGAGCTGAGCCGCGCCACGCTCTACAACACCGTCGTCATCATCGGACCGGAGGGGCAGATCCTGAACCGCCACCGCAAGCTGATGCCCACCAATCCGGAGCGGATGGTGTGGGGCTTCGGCGACGCCGCGGGGCTCAAGGTCGTCGACACTCCCTGCGGCCGGGTGGGGGCGCTGATCTGCTGGGAAAACTTCATGCCGCTCGCGCGCTACGCCTTGTACGCGCAGGGGATCGAGATCTACATCGCGCCGACCTACGACAGCGGGGACGGCTGGATCGGCACCATGCAGCACATCGCGCGCGAGGCCAAGTGCTGGGTGGTGGGCAGCGGTACCGCGCTGAAGGTCAGCGACATCCCGGAAGATTTTCCAAACAAGTCGACGCTCTATCCCGATCCGAAGGCGTGGGTCAATCCGGGCGATTCGGTCGTCGTCGCGCCCGGCGGCGAGATCGTCGCCGGGCCGATGCGCAACGAGCAGGGAATTCTCTACGCGGAAATCGACAGCCAGCGCACCGGTATCGCCAAGCGCGCGCTCGACATCACCGGCCACTACGCGCGGCCCGACATCTTCCAGCTGCACGTGAACACCCAGCCACAAAGCCCGGTGCGGTTCACGTAGCTTCCCGTGTTAAGGTTTCGGGGACCCGATTTTTCCTCCGTCCCCGGCTTGAAGCGCGCGCGTGTCCCCCGAAATCGTCGTTCAAGATCGAGAAGAACTGATCCTGCTGCTCTGCGAGGCGGCGGAGTTCGAGCACACCGTGATGTGCTCGTACCTCTACGCGATGTGGTCGTTGAAGCGCGACGAAAGCGAAGGCGTCAGGCCGGCCGAGCTTGCGGCGATCGACGGTTGGCGCGCATCGCTGCGCCAGGTCGCGCGCGAAGAGATGCTGCACCTGTGCCTGGTCAACAATCTGCTGTCCGCGATCGGCGCCGCGCCGCACCTTTGGCGGCCGGAGTTCCCGGTGCGCCCCGGGCACTTTCCCGCCGGTGTGGTGGCGAAGCTCACCGCGTTTTCGATCGAGGCGCTCGATCATTTTCTCTATATTGAGCGCCCCGAAGGGCTGGACCTGAGCGACGGCAAAGGATTCGATCACAAGGATCACTATCAGCGCCTCGCCCATCCGAACCTGCTTTCGCCGAGCCCGCAGGACTACCTGAGCCAGGGCCATCTCTACCACGGGATCGTGCGCGGCCTGGCCGATCTGACGGCGCAATGGGGCGCGGATCGGGTATTCGTCGGGCACGAGCAGGCGCAGGTCTCAAGTGCCGAATTCGGGCTGCCGGGCCTGTTCAAGGTGACCGACCTGAAATCGGCGCGGCGCGCAATCGAAGAGATCGTCACCCAGGGCGAAGGCGCGCCGGCGCATAACGAGTCTTCGCACTTCGCGCGCTTCGGGGCGATCAAGAGGGAGCTGGAGCGCCTTGTCGCGGCGCGGCCGTCTTTCGAGCCCGCGCGGGCCGTCGTGGCGAACCCGACCTTGGGCGACCTCCCGGGGCGCGACAACGTCGCCCGCATCACGGAGCTGGCGGCCGCGAAAACCGTCGATCTCGGCAATGCCGTCTACGCGCTCATGATGCGCACGCTGGCGCAGGTCTTCTCGCCGGCGCCGCTTCCGGACGAGCTGCGCGTCGGCCTTGCGGTCGGTTCGGTCGAACTCATGTACGCCCTGCAGACGATCGGCGAAGCGGCGACGCGGCTGCCGAGCGGCGGGGCGGGCAACGCCGGAATCAGCTTCTCGCTTCCCCGCTCATCGGGTCAGCTGGTCCAGCGTTGCGCGGCGCAGATCCTGGGCGAACGCGCGCGCGAACTGGGGGCCGCCGCCGAGCTGCTGGAGGGTACTGCGACGCTGTCGGGCGTCGGCGATCGTCTGGCCACCCTGGCGGGCCGCTTCGACGCCTTGCACGACCGATTCGAACAGCACATTTCGGTCGCGGTGGAGCAGATCGCGAAGGTGCAGGCCCCGGCGAAACCTGAGCCGGCGGCAGCGGCGGGCGACCCCAACGCGGCGAGTACGAAAGACATTACGCTTCGCTTCGATACCAGGCGCTGCATCCACTCGCGCCATTGCGTTCTCGAGGCACCGCAAGTGTTTCTCGCCAACGTGAAGGGGGCATGGCTGCATCCCGAGGCCGTATCGACCGAACAACTGGTGCGCGTCGCGCACAATTGCCCCTCGGGCGCCATCACCTACGAGCGCCACGACGGAGGACCGCAGGAATCGGCGCCGTCCGTCAACGTCATCCGCCTGCGCGAGAACGGCCCCTACGCGGTCAGCGCCAGCGTCGCCATGAACGAAAGCGCGCTCACGCGCGCGACGCTCTGCCGTTGCGGACAGTCGAAGAACAAGCCTTATTGCGACAACTCGCACATCGCCGCCCGCTTCAGCGCGTCGGGAGAACCGGCGACAATCGACAGCGACCCGCTCGAAACCCGCGGTGGCAGACTGAGCGTCGATCCGCTGCGGGACGGGCCGCTGCAAATCATGGGCAACGTCGAGATTTGCTCCGGAACCGGGCGCACTATCACTCGCACCCAAAACGCCCGTCTATGCCGCTGCGGCGGCTCCTCCACGAAGCCGTTTTGCGACGGCACCCACGCGAGGGTGGGGTTCAAGAGCTGACGGCGTCAGCCCATCGGCAGCCCGGCGGCGCGAAGGGCGGCGGCATCGGCGTCGACCTGCGTCTTGTCTGAGCGGCAATCCTGCGTCTTGAGCCAGGAGGCGATGGCGAATTCCGGCCGCGCCGACAACAGTTGCACTGCCGTCTTCTTCGCCTGCGCCGAGCGACCGCTCTGCTGATAGGCGAGCACGAGATCGACCAGGGCGAATCCGGGACGGCGGGCCTGAAAGGCCTCGAAAGCCGCGATCGCTTCGTCGATCCGCCCCGCGAGCCGATAGGCGTTGCCGAGCACGCCGAAATAATACGGCGGGTGGTTGGGGTTGAGCGTCATCGCCCTTTGCACCTGCGCCACCGCTTCCGCCGCGTATCCGGAAAAGGCGAGCACCAATCCTGAAAAGTGCGCGGCGTCGGCCGAGCTGGGCGCCAGTTGGACGGCTTTTCTGACATGGGCCGCGGCTTTGGCGTAGTCGCCGGTCATCATGGAGAGGTAGCCGAGACACACGTGCGCGTCGGCATTTTCGGGGTCGAGCGCGAGCGCCTTGTCGGCATATACGCGCGCCTTGTCGAGGGCCGCTTTGCGGTCTTCGGACCAGCCGTAACGGGCGTCGACGCATTGCACGAAGCCGAGCATCGCGTTGAGCGAGGCCGAATTCGGATCGAGCGCGAGCGCTTTCTCCCAGCAGGAGCGCGCGGCGCTGAAGTTTTCCCTGGTGACCGAATGGCGGTAATGGGTCAGGCCCTGCATCCACCAGTTCCACGCATCGACATTCTTCGTATTCGAATAACGTAATCGCGCCTGCTCGCCTTCGGTCAGCTTGACCTGCATCTCGGTCGCCAGGATCAGGGTGATCTCGTCCTGGATCGCGAAGATGTCGCTCAGCGCGCGATCGTAGCGATCGGCCCAGACCTGCGCGCCGCTGCGGGCGTCGACCAATTGCGCCGAGACGCGGATCCGGTCGGCGGTCCTGCGAACGCTGCCGCCGAGCACGTAGCGCACTCCCAGCTCGTCGGCCACCTTGCGCACGTCGACGGCGGCTCCTTTGTAGACGAAGCTGGAGTTGCGCGCGATCACGTGCAAGCCGGACAGCTTCGAAAGCGTCGTGATGATGTCCTCGACCAGGCCGTCGGCGAATGCCTCGTGCCCAGGCTCGTCGCTGATGTTCTGGAACGGCAGCACCGCGATCGACGGCTTGTCCGACAGCGGCAATCTTGCCGTGACGGCCACCGTGCCATGGTTGCGGGCTTCTCCGTCGTGCGCCGGCGCCACGGCCACCGGCGACCTGCTGCGACGCAGGACGTCCCAGGCGATGAGCCCCATGCCGAGCGCGACCAGCACGATCCGGACGTCAAAGCTTTTCAGCCAGCCCTCGCGGACGCTTTGCGGGATCGACAGGTGAGCGAACAGATCGGCGAACCAGTGTTCCGGCGCAAAGCCGGTCAAGGTGAAGACCGCGCCGGCGACCGCCCAGTGGGTGACGTATTCGCGAACGACGTGAATCGAACGCTTGATCCGGCTCTGAGAACCTTCGGTTTTCATCGCTGCGAGGCTACTACGAAAACGGCCCGCGAGCGCAGGCCGTTTTCCAGCCGGGGAAGGAGCGGGGAAACCCGCATGCGGGGATACAATCGCGGAGCAGATGCGACGGAGCTCTACCACAGCGGCGCCGGGCAACCAGCTTGAATCTCCGGTGCTGGCGGTCGCGCAGTTGCGCAAGGCCTACGGTGGCACCACGGCCGTGAACGGGGTGACCTTCTCCGTCGGCCACAACGAGATCGTCGGCCTGGTGGGCCCCAACGGCGCGGGCAAGACCACCACCATCAACATGATCCTCGGCGTGCTGGAACCGAGCTCGGGGACGATTAGCGTCGGCGGCGTGGATCTCGCCGCGAACCGTTCGCGGGCGCTGCAGCACACGAACTTCGCCGCAGTCTACGCGCCGCTGCCGGGAAACCTGACCGTGTACCAGAACCTGCGCGTGTTCGGCCTCATCTACGGCGTCGCCGGTCTGCGCGCGCGCATCGAGTCGCTGCTGGCGCAATTCGAGCTTGAGCGTTTCCGCAACGTGAAGTGCGGCGTGCTCTCCTCGGGAGAGCAGACCCGGGTCGGCCTCGCCAAGGCGATGCTCAACCGGCCGCGCCTGCTGCTGCTGGACGAGCCGACCGCTTCGCTCGATCCGTCGGCGGCGCGCGACATCCGGGCGCGGATCCACGAGTCCGTCGCGCAAGGGTCGACCGGCATCCTCTGGACCTCGCACAACATGTACGAGGTGCAGGAGGTCTGCGACCGGGTGCTGTTCCTCTCGCGCGGGCGGATCCTGCTCGAAGGCGATCCCAGGACCCTGCCCGCGGAGCACGGCAAGGAGAGCCTGGAGGAACTCTTCGTCACCGTGGCGCGCGAGCCGCTCAGCCTCGGGGAGCACTGAGCGCCATGTCCATGACCCGCACCCTCGCCATCGTGCTGCGCCAGGCCTATCTCATCCGCGGCAGCTTCTCGCGCATGTTTCCCCTGTTCGCCTGGGTCGCGATCGACATGATCCTGTGGGGGTTCATCACGCGGTACCTGAACAGCGTCAGCGCCTCCGGCTTCAACTTCGTGCCCGTCCTGCTCGGCGCCGTGCTGCTGTGGGACTTCCTGGTGCGGGTGATGCAGGGCGTGACCATGGCCTTCTTCGAGGATGTCTGGTCGCGCAACTTCCTTAACATCTTCGCGACGCCGCTCACCGTCACCGACTACCTCGCCGGCCTGGTCCTCTCCAGCGTCGCCACCAGCGCAGTCGGCCTGGCGATCATGCTCGCGCTCGCCACCACGATCTTCGGCCTGTCCTTCCTCGCCTACGGCATCATGATCGTCCCGTACCTCATGATCCTGTTCCTGTGCGGCATCGCCCTCGGCATCGCCGGCAGCGCCGCCGTGCTGCGAATGGGCCCGTCGGCCGAATGGTTCATCTGGCCCTTGCCCGCCCTGATCTCCCCCTTCGCCGGCGTCTTCTACCCGATCGCGACCCTTCCCGCGTGGATGCAGTACATCTCCGCCATGCTGCCGCCATCCTACGTCTTCGAAGGCATGCGGGCAGTCGTGGCGGGCGAACCCGTCTCCCTCATCTCGGCACTATGGGGAGGAGGGCTCGCGGTCCTGTATATCCTGCTGGCGTGCTGGTTCTTCACCCGAACCTACCGCTACGCCGTCCGCACCGGCCTTCTGGCGCGCTACGCGGCCGAAAGCGCCGCCTAGAACGTTGCATATCTCCCGTAACTCGACGGTCCCAAATTCTCCCGCTATTGGGAATGCACCCGCACGCGCGGCTCGGCCTTGAGCCACGTCGTGCGCTTGGCGATGCGAAGGTCGTAGTCCGCTTGCAGGCCCAGCCAGACTTCAGGGGAAACCCCGAAATACTTGCCCAGCCTCAGCGCGGTATCAGCCGTGATCGAGCGCTTGCCGTTGACGATGTCGCTGACGCGGTTCGGCGGCACTGAAATCTCGCGGGCGAGCGCGTTGATGCTGACGCCCAGCGGCTTCATGAATTCTTCGTACAGTACTTCGCCGGGCGGGATCAGTTCGAGCAGTTTGGCGGCCATGGCAAGCGCCTCCTATGCGTGGTAATCGACGATTTCGACGTCGTATGCGTGTCCATCTAGCCAGCGAAAGCAGATACGCCACTGGTCGTTGATGCGTATGCTGTGCTGCCCCTTGCGGTCACCTTTCAACGCCTCGAGGCGATTTCCGGGCGGAACCAACAAATCCTGCAGGCCGCGGGCCTGGCTGAGATACAGCAGCTTGCGCCGCGCTGGCCTCTCGATCGCCCGGAAGCGGGCCACCGGCTGATCGCCGAAGAGCGTCTCCGCCTCCGCTGAACGGAAGGATTTGATCACCCGGAAAGGGTATTACGCTACGCGTAATACGTCAAGGGGGGCAGCCCGTACCAGGCTGCGAACCGATGCCGCAGTAGGAGTTGAGCTTTGAGGGATGCGCCTTTCCGCTATCCGCACACCCCCACGTAGCCGCAGGCGGTGCAGTAGTCGCAGCCGTCCTTGCGGATCATGGTGTTGTTGCCGCACTCGGGGCAGCGGCCGCCGTGCATCACCGGCGCCTGGCCTTTTTTCTCCGGCGTCTCGAGGATG